>SDBU01007272.1_pt1 | contig 12790 bp, 21 predicted proteins | sample 2277071 | NCBI WGS metagenome assembly SDBU01 (sample SAMN10397929, study PRJNA504765) | marine sediment metagenome | isolation source: marine sediment core GS08_GC12, 126 cmbsf | place: Arctic Ocean: Gakkel Ridge, Loki's castle | collected 2008 | reverse complement strand
ACTGCCGAAAAGACAGCCGGCACGAACCGAGCCTATGTTTGGGAAGTATTCTACGAGGTATAAATGACAGTCCTATATGACAAGATATCGTACAATCGCCGGATGCTTCTTGACCTTCCATTTCGGGAAGGCATAGGCGTTGTTACCCATGACGTCGCCAAGCCGCATCATCCAGTTACTTTAGTCGGTACTCCGTCATGGACTGCCCTTGCTAGTGGCAAGATGGCGCTGGTGCTTGGTGGTTTGGGTAGCGGTGATTACGCTCAATGCCTGAGTGCTGCCTGCACCGACCTCGACTTCACATCAGGAGACTATAGCATCGGCGGCTGGATTAACTGGACTGTCAACGAATTCTCGCAGATTGTAATAGCTAGATATGAATTGAGCGTTGACGGATGGGAAATCTATCTCACCCAGGCCGGAGCCTTGAATTATCTGTCATTAAGGCATCACCATGCTGCCGGTGCAACGACTAGGACAGGGGCTTTTTCAACTGGCTGGACACCGGGAACGCTGTGGCACTTTGGTATTAGTAGGTCAGGAACATCGGCACTATTCTACAGGAACGGTGAGCCGGTGGCGACCACCTCCGATGTATTAATCGACCCGGAGACTAGCACCGAAGACCTCGTTATCGGTTGCAGATATACCAAGGATGCCAACTTCTATCAGGGCTCATTCCCTCGGCTAATAGTAGCCAATGAGGCACTGACCGCCGAGGACTGGAAAAGCATGTATAAAAACCAAGTGGGGTATGCATCATGACCATAGCACTTGAAGAAAGATTAGCTGCTATAACAGAGCGTCAGGAAGATATGCTTGGGAATGCCGGACTCGGGAGGGCTTATACTGCAACGCTTCGTGTCTCTCCGGATGGAACCGGGGCTGACGGATTGTCCTGGAGAACGGCTTATACTACGCCGGCTGATGCCTTTGATGCGTGTTCAGCAGATACTAATGCTTTGACCTTAGTCCTCATAGCTCCTGGAACTTACGATATCAACCAGACCGGACAACCAACCTGGACTCAGAATATTGTTGTGCAAGGAAGCCATCGGGACTTCGTTAATATTACGAATACTCATGCGACTGCCAGTTGTGTTCTCAGGCTTGAGGGCTTGGCGGCCGTGTTTGATGTTACTATTACGCATATCGCTGCCGATAATGGTCTTTTACTCTGGGGTAATGGGGCCAGGGCAAAATGTCTCCGGTTCATGTCAACGGCTCTGACTGGTACCGGTGCTTCACTCTGGATGAATGGGGACGACGGCAAAGCCACCGATATTGATATTCTGGGTAATGCAGCACAGACCGTTGGGCTGAATATTCTTGGAGCTCGGACTCATTATGAGAATATCCATATTGACGATTGCGCGACCGGTATCTGGATTCATAATGCTGGAGCTGATGGCAATCTCTTTGATGATATCTTTATTCACGGTTGTGCATTGGGAATAGATATTGACTCCGGTAATGACCAGCACTTTAAGGATATCCACTTCTTCGATAATACCAGAGATGTGGACGATGAGGTCGGCGATTCGCAATGGCTTAATATCCGTGGTCGTTTCGATATCGAAATCCTTCCTGATAACTTCACTGGCATCACGGTTAACACAGGGGCAGCCAATACTTACGGAGCAGACACGGAACTAATCAGTGCAGCCAGCAGGGATAACCCTTTCAGGATAGTTGGTGTTACTGTAGAACCGTCAACAAGCGAATGGTATAAACTTCGACTTAGTGATGATAGCGGGGCTTCATTCTTTGATGAGATTCAGTTCGCTGGCACCAAGAGACAGGGAGAGGCGGCTCCGTCTGGAACCGAGCATATCTTCAATAAAGGAACTCGGATATCAGGAAGCGCCAAAGATATCTCTGGCGGGGATAATGTCAAAGTCTGGTTAGAAATACAGGAGGTATAAAATGCCAGCACCATTGGTAGAAAGAAGATGCGATAGCTGCGCAAATTCAGCAGTGGGGCCGAATACGGTTGAGAAGACAGTTCGCCGTTGTTTTTATCAGCCGCCAATACCCGTACAATACCCATCACAGCCAGATGGTTATCAATGGAAACATTCTTTACATCCGCAAGTTGAAGATGATGATTGGTGTTGGCAGTATAAGGAGGTTTGATATGGCTGATACCTTCACTTACTTAATAGCAAACAACAACGGGAAATTACGATTGGCGATAGCCGATGTCGACCTGACCACGACCACTGGTCTCCGGAATACCTGGACGGCCCTCTTTACCGACGAGGAACTGGCCATATTCCTGAGTGACGCCAGCAACGACATATCGATGGCAGCCTCCTACGCACTGAACTCGATAGCCGCCTCCAGGTCGCTACTTGCCAAGATCAAGAAGCTCGGTGATTACTCGGAAGACCTGTCCAAGATAGCTGATTCATTGAGAGCCCAGGCCAAGGCATACGCCGAGCAATCAGTGAACATACCGGCCGGCGCCATCGCCGAGGTGGCCCAGACCGACTTCACTGCCCGTGATATAATCTACAATAACGAACTGAGGACGGGCTAATGAAAAAGACATTAGTCTATATATTGAGAGTCTTATTTGAAAACTTAATACTTGGTATTATAGTCGCCGTGGCCGTAGCTCTGGCTGGAATGTGGATAATCCAGAACTATCTGCCATCTTTGGGAGGTTAGCATGAAGAAAGCTGAGAAGGGTAAACGCCGGGTCTATACCTGCATGAAGTGCGGTAAGGAAAAACAGGCCGAGGCGAAGCCGATAATTTGTACTATATGCGAAGGAAAGAATACCTATGTCTAGCCTGGTTACCGGAGATACGAGCAACATGGTCGACGATAAGACGTTTGAAAGTCTGCTGATTGATACGTTCACTCCGCAAAAACACACCGAGACGACGGATAATCAGGGTGGATTCACCAAGGCTTGGGTGGACGGGACCACGTTCGAAGGCCGGCTGAGTAAGCTCAAGGTGGAAGAAATGATGGCTCAGGACAAAGAGACGGCAATTGCTACGCATAAGGTATATTGTTTGACTGACGTCGATGTGGATCCGGAAGATAGGATAACTTTGAGTACCCGGACATTTCTGGTCGTCGGCCCACAGCGACCGTCGAACCTTACCACGGACGGACACCTGGAGATAACGGTGAGGGAGATAGATGGAGAAATTTAAATGGTATGGCGATAGAGCCGAGAAGGAAGTCAAAAGCGTCGTGGAGATAGGACTTCGCGACATGGCGGCTGATATCGTCAAGCAGGCCAAGGAGAACGCGAACCAACCGCAGGGGAGTGGCCAGCATCCGCAGGTCCAGACCGGCACTCTCCGGCGATCGATAACTATGGACATGGTCAAGGAAAGGGATATGGTAATAGCCAAGGTCGGCATAATGAAAGGAAAGGGTGAGGGCGACAAGGCACTCGAGTACGCTGAGGGGCTCGAATTTGGAACGAATAAACATGGGCCATACCCTTATCTTTACCCGGCAGCCCGTAAGATAACCGCCAAGGCTAAGGAATACTTCTAATGATAAACGCCATAGCGACAGCGATATTTAATATACTGAAGGCCAATGCCCCACTGATGGCCGCCATCGGCGGAAACGCAGGGAATGGCTATAAGCTATACCACGTTATCTCTCCCCAAGATGGAGCCATGCCGTATATATCCTTCGGCCTGTTGACAGCAATCCCGCTCGGGACGTTCGCTGATCCGAGAGCCATCGATGACACGACCTGGTGGTTTAACGTATTTAGCAAAACTGGCTCGAAGGACGCCGGCGATATCGTCGCACTATTGACGGCGGTCCTTGATAACGCCAGTCTGACGGTAGCCGGATACTCAGCGCTGAAATGCGTTTATGAATTTATGGGCACGGACATCTACGACCCGGAAACGGAAATCTATCAGGTGCCGGTGCGCTATGAGGTGATGGTGGACAAACTATGAATGATTTAGTCTCATTATTTCACGTTTTAATTCTGCCCTTTCTTGTCTTTGGTTATCGGTCAAGGGCAAAGGTGCCCATACGGAAAATAAGGATTGGAATTTAATAGCTATGTCTGCTTGCTTTGCTTTTATTTTAAGATGGGGGCGAATAGATAAGAGGAACTCTTTTGCTCGTTGGCTGCCTATAAGCCATGTGAAATTCTTGCCCTTATCATGGTGTACAGACCCTAGCCCGGTAGCAGATTTTAAATACTCTAAGGCAGGTACAAATTGATTAGCCACAGATATATGAAGTGCATATTCGGGGCTCCAATTAGGATGGAGCCGTTTATGGTGCCCTGTAACAATAGTTATGCACCCTTCGCCATCCACAAGACCGGCGATGTAGGCCAATTCAATGGGAGGCAAATTCCATAATGATTTATAAAGCAAATCCCTTTTCTTATTGGCTTCTATTAAGCGGGGAACTAATTTCTTGGCACGGTAGGCACGATGATAATTTCTAACTTGTTCTTTATTTGTCCAGTCCATACTAATAGTATAACATATCCCATTGCTAATAGCAATACGTAGCGGATAAAAATTAGGAGGTGCTATTATGGCACACAGGTCAGGAACCGCTGGACAGGTCGACAGCCCAGCCGCAGTAACCGGAATCAGGACATGGAGTTTAGAGTACACGGTGGACATGCTCGAGACGACCGACTTCGCCGACGCCGGCGTGAGCAGCTTCATCCCGGGCAAGACCCAGTGGAGTGGGTCCTTCGAAGGCTTCAAGGATGGCACGCCGCAGGCGATAACCACGGGAGCCTCCATCACCATTAAACTCTACGAGACCCAGCAGGCAAATGAGTTCTGGACCGGCCAGGCATATATCTCCGCCGCCCGGCCCTCCACTGATAATGATGGGATTGTCAGCTACTCGTATGACTTCCAGGGAACCGGAGCTTTGACAGTAGCGGCAGCATAATATAAACGGGAGGTACTATCATGCCACACGTAAATGGCGTAAACGGAGGCGTTTATACCGAGTCTCTATTAATAGAGGATTGCCAGGATGCATGGGATGAACACGCGGAAGCTGGTGTTGTTCACTCGACCACGTCGCCGGGTTATATCGGGGCTAATGCAGCCAGGGAAACCACCACGGCGGTCGGTATAGCGGTACTGGCGACGGAAGTCATCAACAAGAACCTGACGGCTTATGATGCCGTAGTATGGTTTGCAAGGTCAGGCCTTTCACCAACCGCCGGAGATCTCGCTCTCTTGCTGGATGACACGGGAGAATGCGTCAGTCCGCTCGAGACACTTCCATATCCAGCACTGACGGCTACCGTGTGGAAGCAATGCTTCGCCATCTTGTCAGACCCGAGCTTGCTCGGCTCGCTGATATCGGTCGGAGTGAAATCAGAGGTCGACCTTGCGGACAGCACGTTCGATATTGACATGGTTCGAGCCTTGGCTGAGATAGACGGTATCCGAACGTGGTCGCTCGAATATACGGCTGACATGCTGGAGACCACGGACTTCGCTGACACAGGCGTCTCCTCATTCATCCCCGGGAAATCACAATGGAGCGGTAGCTTTGAGGGATTCAAAGACGGAGTGCCATTGGGAATAGGGGTCGAGGTTTACCTGGTACTTGGCGAGACGAACACCGCATACCAGGGCTGGATGGGCAAAGCTATAATCATGGCAGCACGACCGAACGAAGACAACGACGGGCTGGTATCTTACAGTTATGACTTTCAGGGAACCGGAGCACTCGAGGTACCATCAGCATAAGGGGGATAGGTGAACGGCAGACTGGGCGCCATATATATAGGAAAGAAGCAGGTCGGGGGTTTTCTCGATTGGAGATATACCCCTAACCTGACCGACGGTCAAGACGGCAACGCCAAGACTCATAAACTGCAGTCCTGGAAGGTCACGGCTTGGGCTCACTGGGTCAAGCAGAAACTGGACCCGGGCACCCCGGTCCGGATACGGATCTGCGCCGACGCCGGTCCGGCATATTGGGAAGGAACCGGTCGAGTGATGAGCCGGCTAACTGATACGCTGGAGACACTGATACATATCCAGGTCGAGATAATCGGAAGCGGTGAACTGGAAGGGAAGCAGATATGAAAGACAGCATCCAGGGAGTTGCCTACCTGTTGAGGAAGACCAGTCTGACATTAGCTGAAATCCGAGAGGGCTTGGATATCGGTCAATTCCAGGAACTGTTCGCCGAGGTGGCTTATCAAGAGGCGGTGGATGATTACCAGCAAGCAAGCTATATGGCGAATTTACTTGCGGCCATCGCTAACACCGTGCCGAGAAAGTCTCAAAAGACTTATGATGCCGCCTACTTCCTGAAGGATACCAAGCCACCGCGAAGGATAGGTCCGGACGGCGTGGTGCTGAACGATAAAGAGGAACTGGAACTACTGGCTAAACGGTTCGGCATAAAACTGCCGGGCCGGGAAATAAGGGATTTATAAGGAGGATAATGTGGTAAAGGATATTCTGGCGACACCAAAAGGAAAGACCGTCACACTAGCAGACGGCAAGGAATATACACTGGCACCAATGAACCTGAACACACTGGCGAATATGGAAGAGACTTTTGATTGTGACCTCGCTGATCTTACCGAGAAGATGTCTGGACGGTCGGCTTCAGTATTCCGGAAATTGCTCTGGGTATTACTCCGGGAGGATTATCCCGACCTCACCATCGACAAGGTCGGTAAGCTAGTACAATTGGACCAGATGACGTCGGTGGTAGCTGAAATAACTGCGTCTCTCGAGGGACTGAAGGTATAGGAGCCCTGATATGGCCAATGTAATCGGTGAATTTGTAGCAAAAATCGGCGCTGACATGAAGGACTTTAATCAGGGTATCACCGGAGCTGAGAAGAATATGGCCGGCTTCGCTTCCAACGTGAAAAAGCACAGTAGGGCCATCGGTATTGGTATGACGGCGATGGGCGGCGCTATTGTTGCTGGTCTTGGTTTAGCAACGAAATCTGCTATGGATTTCACTGCGGGGATGCGAGAAGTTAATACCATGATAGGACTTGGGGAAGAAGAGTTCGAGGCTTTTTCAACAGACACTCTTGATCTCGCTAAGACATTAGGGATTAACGCAGTAGATGCAACCGCAGCACTCTACCAGGCTATATCAGCTGGAGTACCGAAAGATAATGCACTGACGTTCCTTGAAGTAGCTGCTAAAGCGGCCATTGGGGGTGTTACAGATACCGAGACGGCGGTGGATGGTTTAACTACGGTTATTAATGCCTTCAAGATACCAATGGAAGATGCCCAGAAGGTAGCCGACATCATGTTTACCACCGTTAAAGGTGGTAAGACTACGTTTGAAGAGTTATCATCAAAGATGTTTAACGTAGCACCGATAGCTTCTGCTACTGGTATAGCCTTTGAGGAAGTATCGGCAGCGATAGCCACTATGACCAAGCAGGGTTTCCCAACCGCACAAGCTACGACAGCGATCAGACAGGCGATAGTCCAACTCCAAAAGCCAACCCAGGAAATGGAAGATATGATTAAATCTCTTGGCTTTGAGACTGGGGAAGCAATGATAGCAGAGTTGGGTTTTGGGGAAACTCTGGAACGATTGAAGGAAGCAACTGGTGGAAGTAATGCAATGTTGGCAAAAATGTTTAGTTCCACTGAGGCCATAGGAGCCGTCTTTGCACTAACAGGGGAAAATGCCAAGACTTATACTACCGATCTACTTGCCATGACTGCAGCTACCGAAGGAGCTGGAGCTTCCACCGAGGCTTTCAATGAAATAGAGAAGAGTTCATCCAGGCAACTGGAGAAGGCGAAGGAAAGTATAAAAGCGGTTGCCATCGAGATAGGCGGCAATCTTCTCCCACAACTAATTCCTTTAATTCAGAAGGTGGGTGAAGTGGTGGGCAACGTATCCGCGTGGATAGCTGAAAATCCTCAACTCACTGCTACGATCACGAAGATAGTTGCGGTAGTAGGTGTAATGCTAACCATCTTGGGGCCACTCTTGATTATACTTCCAGGACTCATCGCAGCTCTCCCATTGGTAGCCGGCGCCTTTGCTCTTTTACTTGGCCCTGTGGGACTAATTATAATAGCCATCACGGCATTGGTAGCTGCTGGAATATGGTTAATCCAGAACTGGGAAGCAGTAGAATCAGCCACCGTAAGGATATGGGGAAATATCGTCGGCTTTATCGGCAATGCAGTAAATAAGGTCATTGATATCATAAATGGAATGATAGCCGCAGTTAATAAAGTGACCGGCATCGTCGGGATAAAAGCTATTGGTACACTCGGCAAGGTGGACTTCGGTATGCCTAAGATGCACGGTGGGGGTATCGTCCCGGGTCTGCCCGGCCAGGACGTCCCGATCATGGCGCAGGCCGGGGAGAAGATAACGCCGGCCGGAGACAGAGCGGCACCAACAATCATCGTTAACATCGAAGGCTCGGTGGTTTCGGAGAGAGACATCGCCGAGATTGTAAGGGAACAATTCTATCTTACCCAGAACCGGACTCAGACCTTGGATTTTAGATAAGGGAGAGGGATTATGGCTAACGAATTCGCACATCAAAGCACCGCTACAGCAGCCGGTCTGGCAATGGCTAAGACGGACTGGGAAGATACGGATATCCACCAGTTTGACAGCCAGGCCACCGGTGACATCATGTACGCTTCTAGCGCAACCCAACTATCCAGGCTTGGTGCTGGGACTACCGGGAACGCTCTGATTATGGGGGCAATTGTCCCGGAGTGGTTTACTGGATTGATATTCTCCAATGACGGAACCAAGACAACCATCCTTGGACTGGCTGGGGATTATACCCGGTTCGGCGACGCCCAGACAACACAGCATGTCCTTGCCTCAGAGGATGACTGCATGGTGACGGGGAAACTTGAGGTCACTGGGATTTCATACTTTGACAATACAATGATTATATCAAAGTCGGGTGTCAATGAAGTGTTAACAGTAACCTCACCTACCTCAGCTTGTGTAGTAAGGATTTTGGGTGGCACTAACAATTACGCTGCCATCCTAGAGTTAATTGCCGACCTTGGGGCAGATAATGTTGATAGGTTCAGGATATCCGCCAACAACGGCGGGATTCTGAGGTTTGAGGAGTTCAGCACTGGTGCTTGGTTGTCCCCTGCGTATATGACAGCAGTTGGTTTCTTCTTAGGTACCGCAGGTACGCTTCAAGGTAATCTAAATATTAGTGGAGTGACCTCCGGTAAGGTGATAATCACAACTGCCGCTGCCGCCGGTTCTTGGACATTAACCCTACCCACCGCCGTTGGCGGAGCCGGTGAACAGTTGACGGATGCGGCTGGTGACGGCATTACTTCATGGGCGGCCGCAGCTTCTCTCAGAGATTATAAGGACATAGCAGGACTAGCCGATCCTCATACTGCTCTCGACCAGTTATTGAATACCAAGGCTTACCGCTTCCACTATAAAGAAGGCAGGGGAACGCTCGACGTGGACACTGAATATGTCGGCGTGATGGCAGATGAAGCTCCCTGGGCGATGCACTATAATGGTGGTATCGTTAATCCGGTAAACACTTTAGGGTATATGGTGCTTGGCTTTCAGGCAGTCGATGAAAGAATAAAGGAATTAGAGGCAGAGATAATAGCCTTAAAGGAGGTTTGCAGTGGCAAAGGTTTATGAAGCAACCGGCATCGCGCCAGGTAACCACGATTGGGATTATACCGTTGACGAGACAGGACAAATAACGGCTCTCAATGTCAAGGGCTCAGTCGAATACGATGGAGGCGAAATGGTCAGGGCGGAATCTCTTGATATCTGGCCGGGCATGGCGCCGACCCTGAAGGGCAAAGTCCAGCAGGCTTATACCGCGGCCGTCAACGCATTCAATAACTATTTTATGGGATAGTAACAAAAGGAGGATATTATGAAAAGGTTTAGCAACGCACCAATCACAAGCTGGAACGGCAAGGACGACATCGTAATCCCAATGGACGTAAAGGGCGAGAAGACCAGCACCGAAGCCCGAGACTTAATTCAGGCGATTGTCAATAACTGTGAAGTCAAGACCGTCCAAGACTCACGATCGGCGATGCGGATACTCCAGGCTATCGATATTGCCGAGGACAAAGAAATCATCGAGATAGAAGAGGGCGACCACGATTGGCTGAAGAAAGTTGCTGATGCCACCTGCCCTCGCATCTTTCGTGCCAACGGTTCGATAGTCTACGACTTCATCAAGGAAGGCTTCGAGAAGAAGCACCAGCCACAAGATAAAAAGCCGGAGGAATAAATGCCCTTCCCTTATGTATTCCCTTTCTACTTCGAAGCGGACCCTCTCGAGTACGCGGTAACTGTCGTTGTCCGAATGGCATTCGGCGATGATATGTTCGAAGCGGCTCCGACATGGACGACGCTCACCGGGACGGACGTTCTCGAGGTTCACACTCAGCGAGGACGACAGCATGAGCTCGCCAGGATGGAGGCCGGTACTTGCACGATCATCCTCGATAACGCTTCCGGGGATTACTACCCGGACAACGCCGGCGGCGCTTATTTCCCGGATATCAAGACCATGGTTCGGGTAAACGTCCGGGCTTACTACGGTGGTTCCGGAGGAGTCGTCGATGTCTTTACCGGATACGTCGAGAGCTGGACGCCGTCCTGGTTAGGCAAGAGCGGGAAAGGGCCGCTGGTCAAGGTCGTCTGCTCCGATGCTCTTAAGGTATTCGCCAGGGCATTAATGAATAACGCTGGGGAGGCCGTTGAACTGTCCTCGGTTCGTCTCGGCAATATTGGGGACGAGGTTGGCTGGCCCGCCGGATGGAGAGACTTTGATGCCGGTCAATTAACCGTACAAGCAACGGGTGCACAGGCTAATGTTAATGCACTCGAGCAAACGCATAAACTACAGGAGTCGGAACTGTCTCTCATATACATAGCACCCGACAATGATCTGCAGTTCGAGAATCGCTCTCACCGGACCATCGCCCCACATGACGCCGCCGAGATGGTATTCGGCGATGATGGGGAAGGTGCTGGAGAAGACAGGTATGAAGGCGTGACCTTCGTTCTGGATGAGGCTTTGCTGTATAACGACGTCCGGATGACCAGGACGGGTGGCGCCGAGCAGACTTCTTCCAATGCTGCCAGCCAGACAGCCTATGGGATTCGAAGCTTAGCCAGGAGCGGACTGTTGCAAAATGCGGACGTGGATGCCGGGCTACTGTCTGATTATCTCGTAGCCCGGCATGCAGAAGTCGCTATCCGCGCCAAGACCATCACAATAAGACCAGGCAAAAACCCGGGGAGTCTATGGTATAAGGTCCTGAATTTTGATATCAGTACACGGATGACGGTCCGGCTTGACCAAGCTTCGATAGATAAGGACTATTATATAGAAGGCATAGCCCACGATTGGATATCGAAGACCGAGAACTTCACCACCAGATGGCAGCTCTCCGATGCGGACCAGGACTTCAATACTCCAGATGCCAAGACGGAGATATTAAGGCCGAACGCCGCCGGTGATTTAACTCAAAATGCTTTTGTTGGGGGAGCGTCTAACTGGCAGAGCGTTGACGAGGTGGTAGCTGACGGCGATGCTACTTATGTCGAACCTGGAGGCGGTGGCCAAAGGACTGATCTCTATAACGTAGATGCTTCAGTTTATCAGGCTGGGGTTATCAGTAGCGTAGAAGTCTTCGCGACTATAAGATGGGATCTTCTTCATACGCCGTCGCAAACGTCCATAAAATTGAAAGCTGGGGGCACCACTGGCTCGGGTGCTACCTTCGTCCCGACTGTGGCGTGGGTTGAATACAGCGAGGTCTTTACTGTCAGCCCGGATACCGGCGTCGCGTTCACCTGGGCCGAGATTGCCGCCCTACAGATAGGGGTTACTTTATGGAGGGACGGTGGCACACCTTTCGAGAGGACACGTTGCACTCAGGTATATTGTGTGATTGATTTCACCCCATCGTGGTAAGGAGAAGATTATGGATACCAGTTTAGTAGTTGCCGGAGCTGCCGTGGGGGGCAATATACTACTTGGCATTGGGCTGGCAGCAAGCTGGATCCGGAACGGCCGGTCTGCCTCCAAGAAGTATGGGGCCGTAGAAACAGAACTGAAGAACACAGGGAAAAAGGTCGATGCACTAACCTTGACAGTGGATGGCATCGATGGTAAACTGGATAAATTTCAGAACCATTGTTCTGATACCGTCGGCCGCTTCGACGAAAGGATAATCGCCGCCGAGAGGGATATCCGCGATGCCAAGAAAGACATAAAGGCTAACCAAGCCTGACCATAGCACCATACGGATCATCGAAGGCCGGGGATTGATATCGCCCCGGTCTTCTTTATTTCCAGAAACTTTCTAATATTGACAGTAAAAGGTTGACAAACGACTACAAATAGGTTATACTGTTACAAGATAGAGAAGGAGGTAAGGAAATGAATAAAAATGATAAAAGCCTACTTAGCCTGACAGAAGAACAAATACTGGATATGGATGCATTCTGCTTATATGACTGGGCAGTCGGGTTAGGATGCCAACTCCCGCAGTATGCTTTTATGACAAAACACGATGTGAGAAAGCAGAATATATTTATGATGGATGCTCGCAGGGATGCTGAGTATCGTAATTGGGAACCGAGCGAGGCAAAGGTTTAACCGGCCAACACGGAACTAGGAAATAAAACAGGGAGGATAACATCATGAGCGAACAGGAAATGACCAGATCAGAATGCCCAATCTGCGGGCGTAGCTTTCCCCACAAAGCAGGATACAAACCAGTGACCTGCAGTAAAGCCGAATGTCTAAAAGAGGCAGTCC
>SDBU01007271.1_pt1 | contig 12791 bp, 15 predicted proteins | sample 2277071 | NCBI WGS metagenome assembly SDBU01 (sample SAMN10397929, study PRJNA504765) | marine sediment metagenome | isolation source: marine sediment core GS08_GC12, 126 cmbsf | place: Arctic Ocean: Gakkel Ridge, Loki's castle | collected 2008 | reverse complement strand
AATTACTCGGATAGCCCCAGCCTGGCTATAACCAGTGACCTGCGAACTTTTCATAAGGTGGATTATGGGCATGGTATTTTGCACTCGCCATATGGGCATGGCACGTGTCGCTATGTAGAAGCGTTACGAGTGGGTGAAACCATGCATTATTTTTATGAGATGGACAGGAAAGACTTTGCCCATGAATTACGCAGCATTGCTGTGGCATTGAGATAGCATAAAAGATAACAATCCTCCATAATTTGCGGGGATGATGACTGACATGGACTATGCATGGCGGTTTTCATATAAGTTTATCAATTGTTATTGCTGTGTGATTGTTTCCCTGGGCTAATGTAGAGGTAAGTGAGGAGAGCGGCAATGCTTTTGGCATCACATATCTCTCCTGAATCAATAAGTTTTGAAATCTCTGTTTGTGGAATTCTCACGACCTCAATTTCTGCGGTATCCTCTGCTTGTAACTGACTGGGTTTGAGGTCTGTGGCAAGGTAGCAGTGCAGGTATTCTGTTCCGTAACCAGGAGAAGAATAGAAGCCTCCCAGACTTTCCAGTTTACCGGGCAGGTAGCCAATCTCCTCTTGCAGTTCACGCCGAACAGCCTCAACGGGGTTTTCACCGGGCTCAATACCGCCAGCCGGTATCTCCAGGAGTGATTTACCCACTGCGTAGCGGAACTGTCGTTCCAATATTATGTTATCGTGCTCATCCAGCGCTACTACGGCAATACACTCACTATGTTGTACTACTTCTCTGGTAGTTTCTCTTCCATCAGCCGTTTTTACGATATCAACGCTTAAACTCACAGCTTTGCCCTGGTAGACGAGTTTACTTGATATTTTCTTTTCACTAGACATAACAGTTCCTTTCAGAGCGGTTTACTTAGCTGAATTGACCTATTACTTCAAACGGCTTTAACATGATGTTTCATTGATGAAGTTTGTTTTCTTTTATCCAGAGCAGGAAGAGGAGTAGTGCTGCAGTGCTCTTGGAATCGCCGATCTCCCCTGAAGTGATACGACGTTCTAATTGTGTAAGAGGGATTTTTACTATCTCAATGCTTTCGGTATCATCGGCTGTGAGTTGACTTGGTATGAGGTCCGAGGTCAAGTAGCAGTGATAACATTGCGTACCATAACCCGGCACGGCATAGAAACTACCCAAACTTACAATATTCCCCGGCAGATAGCCAATCTCTTCCTGTAGCTCACGGCGTACGGCGCTAAGAGGTTGTTCTCCTGGCTCTATTCCACCTGCTGGTATTTCAAGCAATGATTTGCCCACTGAATAGCGAAATTGTTTTACCAACAACACATTGTCCTGAGGATCTACTGCTACCATTGCTACTACATCGTTATGCTTCACCACCTCCCTGATAGCCTTTTGTCCGTCAGGAAACTCGACTTTATCTTGGCTCAAGGTTATAGTTACACCCTGATAAATCTGCTTGCTGGAAATGAGTTTCTCTGTTTTTATCATATTCCTTGTTGTATCGGCTGCGTCAACTGTCGAAATCTCCACTCTGCAGATTTATTAGAACTGGCGTTTGAGAGCTACTGAATCACAGTTGGGATATTTTGGGCAGCGATAACAATCGGTCCATATCTTCAGCGGTAACTCTGCTTTACCCGTCAGAAGGAATCCCTGTTTCAGGAAGAAATCAGGTGTTTGTGCTAGACAGAATAACGAGTTGATTCCCAGTTGATGAGCTTCATCAAGACAGGCATTAACGAGTGATGTAGCAATACCTTTGTGTTGATTGCTTTCCTGGACAGCCAGCGAGCGTATCTCGGCCAGGTTAAGCCAGCTCACGTGGAGTGCCACACATCCAACAACCTGCCCATTATCGCTGGCGACATAGTATTCTCTGATCCCCTCATAGATATCGCTAAGCGCGAGAGCCAGCACACAGCCTTGTCCTGCGAAGTAATTAATTAGCTGGTGTATTGCGGTGGCATCACTTATGCTGGCCTTGAGGATTTTCATTGTACTCCTTTTAGCTGTAATTTTTGCAACAAAGACTGATAAAAATATTCAGGTGGATGTAATTTCAGGAAACGGGTTACGAACGAACTGAGCTTAATGGTGATATTTTGCTCTTCGGGTAAAGGGATTTCGATTTGTCCGTCGAGGATTAATACGGCTCTGTCTCCACTGCTCAGCTTTAATTCGACGACGTTATTATCAGATAGCACCAGTGCATTATTTGGTCCAAGATGGCAACATATTGGTTTCAGGACGAATTCCCGTGATTGAGGGTTGAGAATAGGACCACCTGCAGCCAGAGAGTAGCCGGTGCTGCCAGTGGATGTGGCCAGGATAATACCATCTGCCCGATAAGTAGTTAATGCTACGCTATCTACGCATACCTTGATATTTATCAGTCGTGGCGTGCTACCTCGTAGCACTACATCGTTCAGGGTGTGGAAGCTCTGCTTATCTAGTGTGGTTTCCAGCATAGCTCTCTGTTCAATCCATCCCTTTCCATCGAGCACACAGGATAGCTTGTCAGCTATTTCGTCGCTGCCTAGTTCAGTGCTGAAGCCTAACCTTCCTAGTTTAATGCCCAGAATGGGTATCCCTGTTTGGGAAACAATACGCGCTACCCTCAATAAGGTACCATCCCCACCGATGCTTAGGACAAGATGTGAGCCAGTACACTTTACTCTGGCTTCTTCTGCCTCCTGGGTTGAGCATTGCCATACAGTAATCCCCTGTGAGGATAACTGCTCATAAAGAAAGTTGGACAGGATTCGTGCTTTGTCACGAAACGGATGGAAAAGAATGCCAACCTTTTCTACCGGTAAGGGGAGCCTTGATTGATTGCCTATTTTATCTGTTAACATATACGTGGTAACAACTCTCCTGACATCATTTCTACAATTCTTGAAGCGCCTAGCTTCGTTCTCATTATCACTTTCCCTGGGTAATTGTTTGTTACTTCACCAATGATTCGTGCATCCCGGCCGTAGCAATTTTGTTGCATACGATTCAGTATCTTATCAGCGGCAGTGGCAGCTACCACAGCAACAAGTTTTCCTTCGTTGGCAATATCAATGGGATCTAACCCTAAGAGCTCACAGGCCGCTTTTATCTCTTCCTTTATCGGTATTGCCTCCTCTTCGATGGTGATACCAATATTATGCGACTGTTGAGTGAATTCATTGAGTGTGCTGGATAGACCTCCTCTAGTGGGGTCACGCATGCAATGAATATCTGCGGGTTTTTCTATTAATGCAGCTACCAGCTTATTTAACGGGGCACAGTCACTTTTTACTGGTACATCGAATTTCAGGCCCTCCCGTTGACTCATTATAGCGATACCATGGTCTCCAATGCTACCACTAAGGATTATCTTATCGCCTGCCACGGCATTGGACCCAGAGATATCACATCCAGGAGGAATTATACCTATTCCAGAGGTATTGATGAATAGCTTATCGGCTTGGCCCCGGTTAACTACCTTGGTGTCGCCGGTAACAATGCTTACTCCGGCTTCATCGGAACTGCTTTTTATCGACATAACTATGCGGTTAAGGTCCTCAAGAGGTAACCCTTCCTCGATGATTATGGAAAGGCTCAGGTATAGTGGTCTGGCACCGCTCATGGAAATGTCGTTTACCGTACCACAAATAGCCAGTTTTCCTATATCACCGCCGGGGAAGAAAATGGGACTTACCACGTAGCTGTCGGTGCTAAAGGCAACCTGTCCGTCGATTTTGAAATTGGATGAATCGTCCAGTTTATTTAACAAGGGATTACCTAGTAATGGAAGTATTTGTTTCTCTACCAGGTCATGACTCAATTTACCGCCACTACCATGAGCCAGAAGTATGCGGTTATTCATCATCTATCCTGTAACGGTAGTATGCAGCGCATGCTCCTTCACTTGATACCATACAGGGTCCAGATGGTGATTCTGGTCTACAGGACTTGCCATAGAGCTTGCATTCAGTTGGTTTGGCTACACCGCGAATAATATCTCCACAACGGCAGCCTACTGGTTCGATCACCGGTTTTAAGGTTACTTGAAAGGCTATATTGGCATCAAAGTGTTTATAAGCTGGCTTAAGATTCCAGCCACTTTCCGGTATAACTCCGATCCCTCGCCAATCGGCTCCTCCAAAAACGAAAGCTGTCGTTATAATTTCCAGTGCCTTTTTATTACCTTGTGGCTTCACTGCACGCCGGTAGGCAATTTCTACACGTGGTAGATTTGCTTCGCTTTGTTTTACCAGTTTGTCTATACACAGTAGTATATCGATTGGTTCGAAGCCAGAGATGACACAGCCGACACCGTAATTCTGAGGGATAAATTCATATGGTTCAGAGCCAATGATAGCGCTGACATGTCCGGGACCGATGATGCCGTCCAATCGTATCTCACCTGTGTCCAGTAAAGCTTTAATCACCGGTGGAGTGCGTTTGAGCAAAGAAAGAACGAAAAAATTTGCTATGCCTTCCTGTTGCGCCTGGATTATAGAGGCAGCTATAGTAGGAGCAGTGGTCTCAAAGCCGATGCCAATAAGAATAACTGGTTTCTGAGGGTTACTCCTGGCTAAATCCACTGCGTCCATAGCAGAGTAAATAACACGTATATCAGATCCTTCAGCTTTAGCTTGCTGTAAGCTGGAGTAGCTACCAGGAACTCTTATCATGTCTCCGAAGGTGGCTACGATAACACCATCAATTTGCGCTAGGGCGATAACTTTATCAATATCGGCATGCGAGGTTACGCATACAGGGCATCCCGGTCCTGACCGCAACTCCACTGTCTGAGGCAGTATCTCACGGATACCGTATCTCATGATAGCGTGGGTATGCCCACCACAAAATTCCATGATGCTGATTTGTTTGCTGGAATTCTTAGCGATGCTGGTAGCTAACTTTTTAGCCAGGTTTTTGTCCTGGTATTCGTCAATAAATCTCACTGATGCCTTGCTATTTCATTCAGCAGTTCCAGGGTTTCATATGCCTCAGCCTCATCTATCACGCTTATGGCATAGCCAGTATGAAGCAACACATAATCACCTTCTTTAGCCTCGGGGGTAAGTATGATGCTAACCTTACGCTTGACCCCTGCTATTTCTGTTATGGCTTCATTACCTTCTATTGAAACGACTCTTACTGGTACTGCTAAACACATAGTTTGTTTATTTTAGCTGATGCGCTAGTACAACACAAATACACATATTTGATAATATTAAGTAGAGGTATATGTAATGTCTCCTATGTAGCTAAAAATATTTAGTCTTTTGCTGTTATGCTTTGTTGCAACTGATGAAGTTGGCAATTACGGCCTGTCCAAGGGAGATGCCACCATCGTTGCAGGGCACCTGCCTGTGGGTCAACACTTTGAAGTTGGCCCTTTCCAGCAGATTAACAGTTTTTTGTAAAAGAAGACGATTTTGAAAGACGCCACCGCTTAATGCCACTTGTCTGATTCCTGTTCGCCTGGCTATTAACTCGCACATCTCGCCGATTATCCTGGCAATGGTATTATGGAATCTAATCGATATCGTTGTCTGAGAGTATTTTTGCCTCATGTCTTCCAGGATGGTTGAGAATAATTTGCTTAGCTTAATGATAACCATGTTTGAGTCTTCCAGTATTTCATAAGGATAACATTCATCATTATTATTATATTTCCCATCGTAAGCCGACATTTCCAGCTCTATCGCAGCCTGCCCCTCGTAGTCTATAGTACCTCTTATCCCTATCAGAGCGGATACGGCGTCAAATAATCGCCCCATACTGGATGTTAACGGTGAATTTAGTTTCCTTTCCATCTGGCGTCTGATAATGTCAATTTCAGTTTTACTGCAGAGGGGTGCAAAACCCGCTTTGGCTGGTCTGTCTATTGTATTTTGATGTTCAATGTTTTGGCTCAGCATGACGGCCGTTTCCAATGCATCTTTACCCAGCAGTTTTAGCAGGTAAGCAATGGTAATGCGATATGGCTTTCTGGTGGCTGTATCACCTCCCGGCAGAGGCAGATATTCCAGGTGACCTATTCTATTGAAGCTATTGTAATCCGCTACCATGAATTCTCCACCCCAGATATGTCCATCCGTACCCAATCCAGTACCATCCAGGACAACTCCGATAACAGGGGAATCTAGTTTGTTATCTGCCATGCAACTCGCAATATGGGCGTGGTGGTGCTGGACACCGATGGTACTTATCCCTGAAGCGCCGAGCTCTTTTGCGTAGCTGGATGATAGGTAGTCTGGATGCAAATCATGAGCTACAATCTCGGGATGAATGTTGAATAGACGCTTATACAGGGACATTGTAGTAGTGAAATGCTCCAGAGTTTCTACGTTTTCCATGTCTCCAATATGCTGGCTAATAAAAGCATAATTATCTCGTGTAAAGCAGAATGTGTTTTTTAACTCAGCACCGCAGGCAAGCAGTTGCCTGGCTTGAAATCCCAGGTGAATAGGGTAAGGAGCATAGCCGCGTGCCCTCCTCACTAACTGTATTGTCTCTCTTTCTACTATTGCGACGCTATCATCATAACGGGAATAAATATCCCGGTTGTGCAGCAAAAAATAATCAGCGATACCTGAAAGCCTACGCAACGCTTCATCATTGTCTTTAGCTATAGGCTCTTCGCTAAGGTTACCACTGGTCATCACGACGGGAAAACCAGTGTCTCTGACCAACAGGTGATGCAGTGGGGAATATGGAAGCATGATACCAAGATACTTTTGACGTGGGGCAACTTCTTTAGCTATGGACGAACTTTCCTTCCAGTTCATGAGGACTATTGGACTTGAGGCAGAGCGGAGAAACTTTTCCTCTACTTCTGATATGTTACAGTGTTCTCGGGCGTCGTACATGTCCTTGACCATTATGGCGAATGGTTTAAATGGCCGATGTTTTCTTTGGCGCAGAGCGGCGACTACCGATGCATTGTTGGCATTACAGGCAAGCAGAAAACCTCCTAATCCTTTTACAGCAATGATTTTACCTCTTCTTAATAACTGGCTTGTATGAAGAATAGGGTCTGAGCAGCTTATGATGTCACCATTTGCATTTACCAGCTCAACACTGGGGCCGCAGTTAGAGCAGGCATTGGGTTGTGCATGGAAGCGGCGGTCCAATGGGTTATCATACTCTGCCTGACACTGTGGGCACATCTGAAATTGTCTCATGGTGGTTCTGGCGCGATCATAAGGGATTTCGTCGATTATGGTGAAACGTGGACCACAATTAGTACAGTTGGTAAATGGGTAACGGTAACGCCTATCTTGTATATCTAGTAGCTCACTTAAGCATTTCTGGCAGGTAGCGATATCGGGAGAGATTAGCTGATATTTACCTTCTTCAGCAACACTGTGCCGTATTTCAAATATCAAGTGACCAACTGGTTTATGATGGCTAATGCTTATGTTTTCGATATGAGCCAGTGGGGGCGTTTCCGATTGCAAGGTTTGCTGAAACATCTCGACCGCATTTCTTGGTCCCTCTACTTCAATCTTCACAGCTTCGGAACTATTATATATCCAGCCCTTCAGGCCGTACCTGAATGCAAGCCCATAGACAAATGGCCGGAAGCCGACTCCCTGAACAACACCTCGAATGCTAATACGGGCTAACACTAGCGTGCTATTTGGCACATTCATAACTCATGCACACCACAACATTTGATACCCAAAGCCATATCGCAAAATGGATATGTAATATGAAAATGGTTTCTAAATCTACAAAGGGATTCTTTATCAGTACTCTTCAACCGCCTACGACCGTTATTGTATTTTCTAAGCGAGAGCGATAACTTTCTTCTAATTCATGTCATGCATAAATAAATGCGAATGTTCGAAAGAATTATTGTACCTCAATGGTGTTTTTGATTTCTTTTTCTAACCAGGCGCACCAGTCTTCAAGTCCAGAACCTGTCTTGCAGGAAATTTCGAAAATCTTCAGTTTTGGGTTCAAATTGAACAAACTTTCCCTGAATAATTTCATATTAAAGTCGACATATGGCATAAAATCCATTTTATTTATTAAAACCACATCTGCATTGAGAAATATCAGTGGATATTTTATTGGTTTGTCATCGCCTTCCGGCAAGCTTGTAATAACAACTCTTTTATGTGCTCCCAAGATGAATCTAGAGGGACAAATGAGGTTGCCGAGATTTTCGATGAAAAGTAAATCTATGTCATCCAGTGGTAGCTTTGGCAGGGTCTGGCTGACTACATTGGCTATTAGTGAGCAGGCTATTGAATGGTATTGTGTATTTACCTGTATTACTGCCTTAGCAACTCCTTCCATTTTCTCAGCATCTACTGAAGAGGCTACGTCACCTTCCATAACGGCTATATCATATTTATCCCGTAGCCGTAATATGGTTGCAATGATTAAACTGGTTTTTCCAGCCCCTGGAGATGCCATGACATTTACAGCCATAACCTTGTGGCTGTCTAATAACTGTCTGTTTGTAGCGGCTACAGTGTCGTTGACCGACATTACGTCCTGAACAACTTCTATTTTCTTCATTCTACCTCCAAATCTTTAATATAGAATTCTTGACCCCCAATAACCTCCATGTTATGGCTTTGGCAATTGGGACAAATCCATAGCATTCCTTCAGGAGAGGAGATTGTTGAACAATCGCGGCAGCGGAACTGAGAAGGAATAATATCGAAGTCAAGCTTAGCATCCATGGCAATAGTATCTTTACTCAGCGAACTAAAATAGAAATCGATACAGTCAGGAACAAAACCTGATAACTCACCAATGACTATATTTATTTTAAGAATTCTGCTGGCTTGTACTTCCTCTGCTTTAGACAGAGCGATATTAACGATGCTTTCAGTTACTCCCAGTTCGTGCATTTTATTTGTGGCTGTTATTGTTGTAGCATTATAGCATGAAAGAGATGGTCCTGGCAGTTGGCAATAACATGAATGGAGATGATGGTATTGGTTCCTATATTGTCGAGCAGATTAACCGATATCTTTATGAGGCTGTAGAAACTGCTGCTATCGCACATTCTGGGGAGATAGTGACTATTGATTGTGGTACTATCCCAGAAAACTATACCTCCGTTATCAGGAGACAGCGACCTGACTGGTTACTGCTGGTGGATGCAGCAGAGATGGGATTAAGCCCTGCCTCATATTGTATTGTTAAACCGGAACACATAGGGGTTATGACTATGTCCACACATAATATGCCACTTTCACTTTTCGTATCATATGTTAGTCAATTTTGCAGGAAAGTACTGTTGCTGGGTATTCAGCCAAAGAAGATGGATTTGGATACGAAATTATCTCCAGAACTTTATAAGGCAGGCGATAAGATTGCCAGGTTCATAGTAGAAAGAAGGCTCAGTGACGTAAAAACATACTCACCATTTATATAAAATACAATCGAAGTTGAAGTTCCCCTGGTAGTAAAATCTTAGTCTGTGACTATTAGCCCATCCGCAAATTTATCATAGTTGGAGAGCAAAAACTCTGCTGTCATAGATAGACAGTTTGTGGGACAAATGTCGTTACACTGCGAGCAAAAGCAGCATCGCGAGACGAATATCTTTATCTTCTTTTCATCAGGGATGAATTCAATAGCTTTAGTAGGACAAACTCTTAAACATAACTTACATCCGGTACATGATTCTTTATGATACGCTATTTTCCCCCTATATCTATCAGGTACCGGGACAGGAGGAATCATTGTGATACTTTTATCCCCAACTTTTTTAAGAAAATCAGTTGCAGATTCAGGAGCATACTTGGCTGGAAACATGTTTGTAGCAGGACGTAGAAACAGCTGTTTAAGTAATATTTTTATCATTTTCATGTTTTAATTGCCTTATATAATTATGTCTAAAATAATCAGGGCCATCCCCAATACACTAGTTGCACCTAGTACCCATATGTAGAACTTGCTCGCCTGGTCAATTTTGACACGCGCTAAAGCTGCACGTATCAGCATTATACATATAAACATAATAACGAAGACTTTGACCAAAAAGAAGAGTAGGTTCACTATGACTGCGGGTATAGTTGCTGTTATACCAAGCAGTGGTGATAGAGAATAAGGGAAGAATAAGGCCACGATAAGCGCCACTATAGCAAACGATTTAACTGCACTAGCTACATAAAAGAGTGCTAAGTTTCTTCCTGAGTATTCAACTAACAATCCACCTGCCAGCTCTGTTTCAGCTTCGGCTACATCAAATGGTATCTTTCCCAATTCACCTGGAGTAACTACTAGCATGACAAATAACAGTATCAGAAAGCCCACAACACCTAATGGTCCTACAAGACCCCATATAGGAAAAGCTGCCATCGTGGAAAGCATAAATGGATTGGCGTTAGTAACAAATCCAATGCGCCAAGCAATAAGCACGATAACCATTGCCAGCGGTAATTCATAGCTCATCATCATTACCATTTCTCTTTGTGCGCCTACCGTAGCGTAGGGCGAGCTTGATGCAAAACCGCCTACTACCATTGCCAGAGAGGGGATGGTTATCAAATACATAACTACTATAGCGTCACCGAAACCCGTCAGCATGGCATTCTGTCCGAACAAAGGTATATAGAGTAGCATAGCTGAAGTTCCAACCATGCAAAGTATTGGAGCACTTTTAAATAACCAGGAAATAGCACTATCAGGGATAATACTTTCCTTCATGAACAGTTTATCGACGTCCCGAAATGGCTGGATTATCGGAGGGCCTATTCTTCCCTGCATATGCGCCACCAGTTTACGGTCAATACCGAGATAAAGAAGGCCAAATACAACACCCAGAACCGCGATGATAACCGGTCCAACAATCAGTACTAATATGCTTAGTAGAGTATTAGTTAACAAGGTTTGCTTGTAACCTCCTCGTTTTTTCAATAGATAGCTTGTGTAGATCCTCGTTCTCGAGAGAAAATTTTCTACCGTTCCCGAGATCTGTGATCATAGCTCTGTTAGTGCATGATATACAGGGGTCAATAGAAGCAAAAGTTATGGGAACATCTGCAATTTGCCCCCCTATTAGCATGGACGGTATTGGCATGAGATTGGCATAAGTGGGAGCTCTTACTTTCCAGTTAGCAAGAGTTTCTTCTCCTGTAGCCATACGTACATAGTGGAAACACTCACCCCTGGGGGCTTCAGTTCTGCCTATGCCTTCCCCTTCAGCTTTTTTGAGTGTAGCTAAAAGTTTTACTAAATTCGGTTCCGAAGTTATCTCTCCTTCGGGCATTCCCTCCAGACATTGCTCTATGATTCCAATAGACTGTTTAACCTCCAGCAGGCGAACGATTATTCTGTCGTAAACATCACCCACAACAGTTCCAGTGATTATATCCGGAGTTATGGCTTTCACATTTAAATCAGCATAAGCTCCGAAAGCCTGATCCTGTCTGACATCCTTGGGAACACCGCTGGCCCTTGTAGTAGGCCCACAAACACCATATTTCAAAGCGTTTTCTTTAGTAAGGATTCCAACGTTTCTGGTACGGAGTTTAATGGTTACGTCATCTAGAAACACTGTTTTTAGTTGACCAAAAATTGATTTGTAGTATTCTAGAGATTGTATAACTCTGGGATACTGGTCTTTAACGATATCACGCCGAACACCGCCTATCATATACATAGCTTTTGTATTACGGTGACCGGTTATATATTCGGTGAGGTCCATAATCTCTTCGCGAACTCTCCATGCGAGGTAGAATACTGAGTCGAAGCCAATTTCATGAGCAGCTACACCAGCCCATAATAGATGCGAATGTATTCTCTCTATCTCCGCGACAATTGTACGAATGTAGTCTGCCCTTTTGGGTACCTCAATATTAGCAGCACGTTCACATGCCTGTACAAATGAAAACGGGTGAGTTGCGGAACATATGCCACAAATGCGTTCCGCCAGATAGATATTTTGTATAGCGTTATTACGATTCATTCCTAACCATTCGATACCACGATGAACCTGCCCAGCTACTATGTCTACATCCATTATCTCTTCACCATCAATGGTGAGGTCAAGCCGAACCGGTTCATGAACAGCCGGATGAATTGGCCCTACAGGTATAGTAAAAGTTGTTTTTGTTGTACCCTCAGTCATTATTTTATACCTTCTCTTCCCGGTAACACCCTGATCATTTCTGGTTTTAGACCTGCTTCATCATTTCTCCAGGGATAAACACCCAAGGGGAAATCATCTGGTAAGAATAGTCGCCTTTTATCGGGGATATCCGTTACCTCGACCCCCATCATCTCCTGAGTCTCACGTTCGGCGAATATTGTAGCAGGCAAAATATCTGTAATGGTTGGTATTTTCAAATCATTCTTAGGTAACATTACAGTCAATAGTAGTGATATTTCTTCGAGATGTAGTCCATAGTATATTGATATATGATATATCAATTCAACATTATCTCCCTTGTCACTGGAAGATATCACGACGAAATGCGGGTACTCCTGCAATTCACAGGTATGCTTAACTGCGTCCCTGAACGCATTTCTCTTTATGATTAGTGAGACTGACTTAAACTTATTTGCTTTAGTAGCAACCTCTTGTTCATATATATCTGATTCAACCAAGCTATCTCCTATAGCGTTCTTGAAGCTGTCGACGATTTCTTCAGGACTAAGTATTTTCATTGCTCCACCTTTTCGACTGCAGGTTGTTCAAGCTTCACCCATGCTTTGACAACCGATTCAATAATTGCCTCCGGTCTTGAGGGACATCCTGGAACATATACATCCACCGGTATAATTTGGTCTACAGGGCCTGCTAAGTTGTAGGATTCATAAAAGACAAGACCCTCTATACCACAACC
>SDBU01007270.1_pt1 | contig 12792 bp, 11 predicted proteins | sample 2277071 | NCBI WGS metagenome assembly SDBU01 (sample SAMN10397929, study PRJNA504765) | marine sediment metagenome | isolation source: marine sediment core GS08_GC12, 126 cmbsf | place: Arctic Ocean: Gakkel Ridge, Loki's castle | collected 2008 | reverse complement strand
AATAGTGCCCGTTGTTGGGTTACCGCTTCCTCTGGTGAGTTATGGGGGTTCGTGCCTTGCAACCACACTTCTTTCCATTGGACTTTTGATAAATGTCCGCATGAGAAGGTTTACATTCTGAAGCACCGGGTCCGCCTATTCACTAACTTCAGTTCTTAACAAAGGAAGCCATTGCATTAAAAACGGGCGGGATAGTGGGCGGGAGGCGGGGGGATATGGTAACGAAGCTACCGATGACTATTGGATGGAAGATAGACAAATGAACTGGCTATCACTTATTGACGGCAATGATGCCCTTCATCTCTCATTAACCACAGACTCTGCATAAGCAACTGACTTTATCCCGTAACAGCACAGCCTCTGCATTATTTACTGCGAAGCCCGCTGAGGCGGGCTGAGCTTAACCGTTTGACTAAACCGCTGTAAGTTGTTGTGTATGTTTTTTAGAGGGAATGTGTGATTTAGGTAAGCGGACTACTTCTAGCCTTAACCTGTATCCTATGTAATGGAGAATATCTTCCACAGTGTTAAGATTGGAGAACTCCCCTTCTTCTATTTTGGAGATATACTGTTGAGTTACACCAATTTCCTCTGCCAGCTTTGCCTGAGACAAGTTATGTTTGATGCGGTATTCAATGATCTTCTTCACAACGGCTGCTTTCTGGCTTATCAAATCGTAACGTGATTTAAAATTTGGGTCCTTCTTCATTTTTTCTTTGATATAATCATCCACTTTCCTCATGGTTCATCCCTCCCTTAATTTCTTCTCTTCTTACTTTTGCAATCCTTATTTCCTTTTTAGGGGTTTTTCGTGTCTTTTTTATAAAGCCATTGGTGAGTATTATCTTTTCCCCGTAGAAAAAGAATAAGATTCTGATCTGCCCTTCTTTTCCTTTAAACCTTAGTTCAAATACACCGTCTCCAATGCTATCAGTATGAGGATAACGCAGTTGTGGACCGAATTCTTCAAGCAATTCTTTCTTAAAGATGAACTTATCTTGTGTGCTTTCATCTAAGGAGTCAATGAAATCTTCTACTGGTGATTTACCATCTCGGGTTTCATAATAAACACAGGTATACTTTCCCATGAATGTAGAATCCCTCTATTCCAATTATACAACTGTTTAGTTGTGATGTCAAGGGAAATTTGATGAAAACATTACTTTGTGGTAGAAGTTTCCTTTTCAGTAAGTACAGCCATCATTTTTTTTCTTGGTGAGGATTGCATCAATGATTTTGACCACAGCCTTGCGTTCTTCTTCATCAAGGCTATTTAGAAGTTTTATCCTTTCGGCAAGAGTTTGATCTTCTGTCCTCACTTCGTTCGGGAGTAACCAGATAGCAGTTCCCAGATACCAGATTTTTCTGGTTTCTGGCGTCCAGCTTCTATCCCAAATTCATTTGTTATTGAAATCCCGCTACGTTTAAATAATCTATAGGCACTTCAAGGACACGGGCGATATCGATCACTGTTTCTAGAGAAGGAGTATATTTGGCGGTTTCAACCCGGTTAACCGGTTAATATGAGTAAGGTGTGCTTTTACCCTTCCGGCTAACTCGGCTTGAGACCAGCCTTTTTCTTTGTGTAATGGTTTGATATTCTCTCCAAGCCTAGTCTGCATAGTTCCCCCCCCTTCTTTTTATGCCTAAATATACCCTCATACGGTTAAAAGTCAAGAAATTTCTTGTTCAGGCAAATTTTTCACCAAGAATTTTCTTGACAGGATTGGAGGGATAGTGTAACATTATGGATGGTGGTGGAGTAAAGTGGAGTGAAAGGGAGGAAAACTTGTTCTACGGACAATATGACCATGCCCTGGACCGCAAGGGCAGAATAATCATACCTTCTAAACTCCGCCAGGCCCTCATTGAAACATTCTCAGAAAGATTCATGGCTACAAGAGGGCTTGAACAATGTGTTTTTCTTTTTCCGATTGAGCAGTGGAGGAGCCTGGAGGAAAAAACAAAGACACTTCCCTTCATGACAGGCAGCCACGCCAGAGCTTTCACCCGCCTTCTTTTCTCAGGGGCTATTGAATGCAGTATGGATAAACAGGGAAGGATTCTCCTGCCCCAGAATCTCAGAGAGCATGCAGGAATTGTGAAAGATGTAGTTATAACAGGAGTTTCAGATCACATAGAAATCTGGTCTACGGAAAAGTGGACGAAATATCTGGAAAAAGAGGAAAAGACATTTGAGGGAACTGCAGAAAAACTGATGGGCTTCGGGATCTGACATGAATGCGGAATGCGAATTCCGGAATGGGGAGAGAACAGATGCTAAATCTTAGGACTTCGGGGCACCCGCGCGAGGCGTGGGTCGTTCGACTTTGGGCTTTAGACTAAAATGTCGAGGCATGTGCCAGTTCTTTTGAATGAAGTGGTAGATATGCTAGACTGTAAACCTGATAATGATTATGTCGATTGTACTGCTGGCCAGGGAGGGCATGCAGAAGCAATTCTTGAGAAAACCGGCAGTGGAAAACTCATAGGTATAGATCGTGATGAGACTGTTATAGGGATAGCGACAGAGTCCCTTAAGAGGTTCGGTGATAGATTCACTCCCGTTCATGACAATTTCACCAATATAGAAGCTATATTAAAGAATCACAATATCGCCTTTGTCCACGGAATCCTTTTTGACCTCGGCCTTTCTCTTCATCAACTTGACTCACCATCCCGCGGATTCAGTTTTACAAAAGATGGCCCGCTGGATATGCGTATGGATAGAACCGGGGAGAAAACTGCGGGCCAGTTTGTGAATCAACTTCCTGAAAGAAAGCTTGCAGAACTTCTGGGAAATTTTGGCGAGGAGAGGGGCGCTCGTCGGATTGCAAGGCGCATTGTCAAATCCAGGGCAAGAAAACCTATCCTGACAACAAGAGAACTTGCCGGTATCATCAGCGGAGTATCCCGTAAAAGAGGCAGGATACATCCAGCAACGAAAAGCTTCCAGGCTCTAAGAATTGCAGTCAACGGGGAACTGGAAGCGCTTCAGGCAACGCTGGAGAAAGCAAGCTGTCTCCTTTCAATTGGCGGCAGAATCTGTGTTATCTCGTATCATTCTCTTGAGGACAGGATTGTAAAGAGGGAATTCCTGCGCCTTTCAAAAGGGATACCTGAGAAAAGTCCAACGACCCATGAAAAAACCTCTGAGGTGAAACTCTTGATACTGACAAAGAAACCGGTTGTACCTTCACGGGAAGAAATTATGGCAAACCGTCGCTCACGGAGTGCAAAAATGCGTGTAGCTGAGAGAATAGAATGAAAATTATTGTGTGTATCCTGGTTATTTTGTCCCTCGCTCTCACCGTGTATGCCCACGTCTGGCAAAGGATCCAGGTACTGAGGCTTGGTTACCTGATAACCGAGCATGAGAAGAGGAAAGAAGGATTGGCCAAAGAGCGCAGAGCTCTCTGGCTGGAGTTGAGCCAGTTAGAGTCTAATGGAAGAGCTGAGAGTTTGTCCATGGTAGAGTTTAGCGAGGAACTGAAGGTTATTGAACTTGTAAATTCGGACTAGTAGTAGGGTTCGGGCTTGATAAATCAAGCCCCTACAATTAAGCCATCAGAGCAGGAGGTTGTTGTGGAGAGAAGGATAAGAAATAGATCCACCATCACTTTTTTGCTGTTTGTGGTAACTTTTTTTGTTCTGCTGACGAGACTTGCGGTCGTCCAGCTTGTTCAGGGAGGCAGACTCCAGGAAAAACAAGAGAATCAGGGGAGACTCAACGTTAAGTTGTGGCCTTGGCGGGGGACGATTTATGACACAAATGGCAAAGAACTGGCGATAAGCGTCAGTGCTGATTCAATATATGTTAGGCCCTCCGAAGCGGACAAATCTGATGAAGCATACTTCAAACTTGCTGAAGCGCTGAATGAAGATTTACTGAAGATTAAGAAAAAATTCACGAGTGATAAACCTTTCCTCTGGATCAAGAGAAAAGTGGAAAAGAGAAAAGCGGAGGTAGCGAAGACCATCCCAGGGGTAGGAATAATTGAAGAGAGCAAAAGGTTTTATCCTGCTGGAATGCTTGGCAGCCACCTCATAGGTTTTTCAGGAATGGATAATTACGGGTTAGAAGGCATAGAACTCGCCTTTGACTCCTACCTGCGAGGAGTCCCGGGCTATCTCAAATCGAAGACAGATGCAAGAGGTAGAGAAGTAGCAAGTCTGCGCTATACGGATAAAGCTCCTGACGAGGGAAGAGGACTCATGCTCACCATAGATGAAGTAATACAGCGCATTGTTGAAAGGGAGCTGGACAGAGCATATTCGACAGAGCCTACTGACGATAGTTACAGAATAGGTGTTAAGGGAGTTACCGCGATTGTAATGAAGCCATCTACCGGCGAAGTACTTGCCCTGGCAAATCGTCCGACTTTTGATCCTGGCAATTTTGGTCTTTCTTCATTTGATGAAAAGCGTAATAGAGCCATAACAGACATTTTTGAACCTGGCTCGTGTTTCAAAATAATTGCAGCAGCAGCGGCCCTTGAGGAAAAACTATTCCGGCCTGAGGATAAGATATTCTGTGAGAACGGGTCATTCCGCTTGCCGGGTCATACAATTCATGATGTTCATGCAAATGGCTCATTATCGTTCCGTAATGTCATTGTAAAATCCAGCAATATCGGTATATCAAAAATAGCAGCTCAACTTGGTGAGGAAAGATTTTACAGGTACATCAGGCGTTTTGGTTTCGGTGAGAAGACCGGTTGTGATTTGCCCGGAGAAACTGCGGGATTGCTCAGACATCCGAGAAGATGGTCGAAACTTTCTATCAGCATGCTCTCCTTTGGACAGGAAATTGGAGTCAACTCGATGCAACTCATTTCAGCATTCTCTGCCATTGCGAATGGTGGCGCTCTAATGCAACCGATGGTTGTTAAATCACTTGTGGACGGCGATGGGAACATTTTGGAGAGTTTTAAACCGCGACAGAGAAGGCGGGTCATCTCAAAGGAATCTGCCAGAGCACTGACCGAGATACTCATTGGTGTGGTTGAGGAGGGAACAGGCAGAAAAGCCGGGATACCAGGTTACAAGGTTGCTGGCAAAACAGGTACTGCGCAAAAGATAGACAACGGAACTTACTCCCACACAAAGTTTGTTTCCTCTTTCGTCGGATATGTCCCTGCACATGAACCTGAATTAGCTATTCTGGTAGTGGTTGATGAACCTTCCGGGAACCCGAGCGAATGTTATGGTGGTAGAGTGGCCGGTCCTGTTTTCCGGAAAATTGCGGTTCAAGTTTTAAAGTATCTCGCGATACCTCCTGAAGGTTCAGAAACGAGATTTGTTGCAAACAGGTCTCCCCAATTGAATAGAAGAGGGGCGGTGTTTGGGGTAGGTCATAGTGGGGGTGGGTCTCGCTCCTATGCTAAGATGATTGAGGTTGAGGGAAACACATACTACGAGACTGAAGCTGAGTTTGTGAATAATTCCTATCTAGTAATTAAAGAAGGGTCAGATGTAAGGAAGGTGAAAATTCACATGCCCGATGTCCGCGGGATGACCATGCGTGAGATTGTCAGAACACTCTCCCCATACAGGTTGAAGATTGAATTTGTCGGTTCTGGAATTGCAGTGAAACAAGCCCCGCGTCCCGGAAAGCAGATTCGCCCCGGAACTGAATGTACAATCACCTTTAGAAACCAGCATTAAGGATCCCGGACAAAAATGAAGCGGCTTAAAGAATTAATTGAGGGTCTTGAAACCAAAGAATTAATACATTTTCAGAATGTATCAATTGAGGGAATTGCATACGATTCCAGGAAGGTGCAACCGGATTTCCTTTTTGTATGTATATCCGGTCTTCGTGAGGATGGACACAAGTTTGCCAATGAGGCCGTAAAACGGGGAGCCGTAGCTATAGTATCTGAAAAGGCAATAGAAAATGAAAAGAAACTTCCCCAGATAGTTGTCCAGGAAAGTCGTTGTGCGGTTTCCCATATCTCAGCCATTTTTTATGACCATCCATCCAGTGGAATGCATGTTACAGGAATTACCGGCACCAATGGAAAAACGTCCACCAGTTTCTTGTGTGAGGCAATTCTGAAGGAGACCGGTAAGGTTTCCGGTGTAATCGGAACGATCAATTACCGCTGGGGTGATAGAATTGTTCCCGCTGCAAGAACCACGCCTGAATCTCTTGAGACACAGCAAATCTTGAGCGAGATGTCTGAAGCTGGGGTTAAGTTTGTCCTCATGGAGGTTTCCTCCCATGCACTTGAACAGGAAAGGGTTCGGGATGTTGAGTTCAGTATGGGAATCTTTACAAATTTGAGCATTGAACATCTTGATTATCACGGAACTCTTGAGCGTTACTTAAAGGCTAAAGGAAGACTTTTTGAGATGTTGAAGGGGAAGGAGACTACAGCAATAATAAATGTTGATGACCCTCGCGGTTCGGCTATCTTAAAACTTCCATCCGGAAATATCATGACATACGGTATAGAGGAGAAAGCTGATGTCATGGCTTCTGACATATTGCCATCTTCAGAAGGAGTGAGTTTCGTTGTCCGGACACCTGAAGGGAGTTTCAAGGTGCGTCTGAAGTTATTGGGGAAGGGGAATGTTTATAATGCTCTTGCAGCAGCGAGTTTTGGTATCGGCATTGGGGTGAAGCTTCAGGATATAAAAAATGCTTTTGAAAAAGTCGAGAGAATAAAGGGAAGGTTTGAAGTGGTCTGGAAAGGAGATTTCACCGTTGTTGTCGATTATGCTCACACTCCCCAGGCTATGGAAATACTTTTGCAGTCCGCAAGATCTATTGTTCCAGGAAGGATAATAACAGTTTTTGGTTGTGGGGGCGAGAGGGACAAAAGCAAGAGGCCGCTTATGGGTGGAATTTCAGCGGTCAGCAGCGATTTCTCATTTCTGACGACAGATAATCCGAGGAGCGAAGATCCTGCGGCAATTATCCTGCAGGTTGAGTCCGGCTTTCGGAAATCGGACAAAACAAATTTCAGGGTTATTCCTGATAGGAGAGAAGCTATCAGAGAAGCCATAAATCTTGCCGCGAAAGGTGACATGGTGATTATTGCGGGAAAAGGTCATGAGACGTACCAGACTTGGAAGGATACGGTGGTGCCGTTTGATGACAGCGAGGTTGCCAGGGAAGCGCTTGAGAGGCGTTATGGAAAGCTCTGAGAAAAGGTTCTCAGACAGAAAAACGTAATTATGGAAAGTATGAGTGTTGGCGAAATTCTGAAAGCATGTGAGGGGCGTCTTGTTTCCGGAAATCCGGAAACAAAGCTGGCTGGGCTTTCAACAGATACCAGGACTATTAAAGAAGGGGATATGTTTCTTGCAATAGTGGGGAAGAAATATGATGGGCATTCTTTTATAATGGAAGCTTTCAAGAAGAAAGCAGCGGGAGCAATCATATCATGTTCGGTGAAGAAAATCCCGAAGGATAGGGAACTCATCTGTGTTAGAGATACATTGCGTGCTCTTCAGCGTATTGCAGGGCACTACAGGGATAAATTTACGTTACCCGTAATTGCAGTAACAGGAAGTAACGGAAAGACCACGACAAAGGAGATGTTAGCTAGTATCCTGTCACAGAAGTTTGAGACCTTAAGGAGCCAGGCAAGTTTCAACAACGAAGTAGGTGTCCCTCTGAGTTTACTTCAGATCAGTTCACAGCACGAGGTCTGCATTCTGGAAATTGGTATGAATAAGAGAGGGGAAATACGTCATCTTGCGGGTATTGCTAAACCAGATATTGGAGTTATCACAAATATAGGTTCAGCTCATATTGCAAATTTTGGAACGCTACGGCAAATTGCAATGGCAAAGGCCGAACTTCTGGGGAAGGTTAGTGGCACGTGTGTTCTGAATGCAGATGACAAACATTACCAGGTTTTGAGAAGAAGGTGTAGTGGCAAGGTGCTTACTTTTGGTTTGAGGAAAGAAGCAGATTTCCGTGCAGATTCAATAGTCTTGTCAGCTTCAGCCTTGTCTTTCAGACTGAACGGCAAATTTGAAGTTAGACTACCGGTCACGGGGCAGCACAATGTGTACAACGCGCTTGCTTCGATAGCTGCTTCCTCTTCTTTTGATATTGCCGCGGGAAACATATGTCGTGGGCTTAAAAGCTTGCACCTGCCTCCCTGGCGTGGTGAAATCAGGAAATGTGGCACAACCGAAATTATCAATGATACGTATAATGCCAATCCGGATTCAATGAGGGCCGCAATTAGCCTCCTTGCAATTAGAGAGGGACGAAAGATTCTTGTAATTGCAGATATGCTTGAACTCGGGGAGGAAGCAGAGAAATGTCATGAGGATTTAGGTAGGTTTATCGCTCAGTCCGGGATTGATGCTCTATTCTCATGCGGCGATTTGGCAAGAATCAGCGCTCAGGCGGCGGTCAAAGAAGGTATGAAAGAAGTGTTCCCGTCGAGGACGAAACATGAACTGGTTAAGAAACTATTGTCTGAGCTGAAACCGTATGATATCATTCTTATTAAAGGTTCAAGGGCGATGGGGATGGAAGAGGTAGCTAAAAATGTTATATCATCTTTATCCGTATCTACGAGAGTTTTTCTTTGGCTTTAATGTTCTCCGCTATATAACTTTCCGCTCGGTTTGTGCAGCCGTGACTTCCTTCGTTATCTGTGTTGTTCTAGGTCCCCGGCTTATCCGGAGACTCCGTAAATTCGGAGTGACAGAGAAGCTCCGCAAGAACGATTCCCCGCATCTGGAAACTCTTCACAGAAAGAAAGGTGGAACACCAACGATGGGAGGAATCCTTGTCGTCATTGCAGTCGTTGCTTCATGCATCCTGTGGGGAGATCTATCAAACAGGTTCATGCTGCTCGTGCTTTTTGTATTTCTGTGGCTCGGGACACTTGGATTCATTGATGATTTAACCAAACAGCGCTCCAGCTCACATGGATTGAGGGGCAGAAAGAAATTCCTCGGGCAGATACTGCTCGGATTCATTGTGGGTATTTATCTTTTCCGTTACCCCCCCGATTTAGCTATCCTCTGGAATGTGGATGTGGGAAACGCTGATTATTCCCCTTTTCTCACACATGACCTGGCCCCTTTTCTCGCAGTCCCATTTTTTAAGGAATTGTTCGTGAATCTTTCCTGGGTATATATTCTCTTTGTCATTGTGGTTATTGTGGGCTCTTCGAATGCTGTTAATCTCACGGATGGGTTAGATGGTCTTGCTGTAGGGAACACAATCTTTGTTGCTCTGGTATATGCAATTCTTGCATATGTTGCTGGAAACTGGAAGATAAGCAGGTACCTGGGCATTCTCTTTGTTGAAGGAAGTGGTGAACTTAGTGTATTCTGCACAGCTCTTGCCGGAGCATGTCTTGGATTCTTATGGTTCAACTCATATCCAGCGGAGGTTTTTATGGGAGATACAGGTTCGCTTGCACTTGGGGGGGCGATAGGAACTGTAGCTGTGGTGACAAAACAGGAACTCCTACTGATTATTGCGGGTGGAATCTTTGTTGTGGAAGCCCTCTCTGTGATGATTCAGGTGGTGTCCTTCCGGCTGCGCAGGAAGAGAGTGTTTAAGATTGCTCCATTGCATCACCACTTCGAATTTCTCGGATGGCCAGAGCCAAAGGTTATCATCAGGTTCTGGATTGTTTCAGCAATACTTGCTCTGATCAGCCTGAGCACACTGAAGCTGCGATAGATTCTTCCCCTTCGCTTCGCTCAAGGATCAGAATGACAATATTAGCGAAAGTCGCTCAAAAATGCAAAGGTCCACTAAGCAGCATTCGGTGAATATTTATATGCAGGAGTCCGGAGCAAAACAGGTTATCGGGGAGAGGAAAAATAGTCGCTGTCCCCATTTACACCCATTTAGAAAGGTCACCGTGGTTGGGTTTGGGAAAAGTGGCGTATCCTCAGCTAAATTGTTGGCGGATAGGGGCGCTGAAGTTACTGTAACTGACATAAAGTCAGAAGAAGAACTGGAAGAGGAAATAAGGGGACTTGGAAATAGAAAAGTTAAACTTGAGCTTGGAAATGATGGCAGGGTTGCTGTAAGAGATGCAGAGATGGTAGTAAAAAGCCCGGGAGTCCCTCAGGATGCTCCCGCGATTCGACTGGCTCAGGAAATGGGGCTGCGTACGATAAGTGAGATTGAGTTGTTTTCCTGGTACTGTTGTTCCCCACTTGTGGCTGTGACCGGCACCAATGGGAAAACAACAGCAGTAACGCTCATTGCAGAGCTACTTAGAAACGCCGGCAAGAAAGTGGAGGTTGCTGGCAATATTGGAGTTCCTCTTACAGAAATTGTTGGAAAGCTGGACGAGGAGACAATTGTTGTTTGTGAAATCAGCAGTTTTCAGCTTGAGAACATTGAAGGGTTTCACCCCTATATTTCTATTATTCTTAACATTACACCCGACCATCTTGACCGTCACATAAGTTTTGAGGATTATGTGAATGCCAAAGGTCGCTTACTCTCCAATCAGAAAGGCAGTGACTGGTCCATTCTCAATGCTGATGATAGAGAGGTGACAAGATTTGCTGACAGGACGCAGGCACAGATCATCAGGTTCAGCAGGGGAGGGATGGTCTCTGAGGATGGAGTGTTCCTGAATTCGGGGGAGATAGTAGTCCGCTGGAAGGGCAGGGAAGAGGGAATATGCTCTGCCCGAGATATTAGAATGAAGGGCGCTCATAACCTTGAGAATTGTTTTGCAGCTGTGGCTGTTGGTTTGATATACGGAATCAAATCGGAGACTATGAGAGATACAATCTCAGAGTTTCGCGGTCTCGAACACCGTCTTGAATATGTCAAAACAATAAATGGAGTGGAATTTTTCAATGATTCAAAGGCGACAAATGTCGGAGCGTGTCTGGAAGCTCTGAAGAGCTTCACTCATCCTGTTATCCTGATTTGCGGCGGTCGCGATAAAAGAAGCGATTACACTGTGCTCAGAAAAGTTCTGAAGGAGAGGGTTAAATCTGTAATTCTGGTCGGGGAGGCAAGAAGGAAGATGAGAGATGCTTTTCAAGGAATAGCCTCCTGTGTAGAAGCAGACTCTCTGGGAGATTGTGTTCGGCGAGCCTATTCAGTTGCGGTTTCCGGTGATGTTGTTCTTCTTTCCCCTGCATGCAGCAGCTTTGATATGTTCAGGGATTTTGAGGAGCGGGGTGAGATTTTTAAAGCTGAAGTTCAGAAACTAAGATGAGACCTATTCTCACGATTACATTTATTCTCATCGCAATTGGTATCATAATGATATATAGCGCAAGTGCAATATCTGCCGAGGACCAATATGGTGACCAGTACTATTTCCTCAAGCGCCAGTTGATGTGGACATGCTTGGGCATGGTTGCAATGATAATTGCGAGTCTCATCCCGATGGAGTCGCTGAGGACAATCTCAAAACCACTTCTGATCGTGGCCTGGATGCTTCTTATTCTCGTGGTTGTACCTCACATAGGTGTAAAGGTAGGCGGAGCGAGGAGATGGTTGAGGTATGGGATCTGGAGTTTTCAACCTGCTGAAATGGCAAAACTTGCCCTTATAATTTATAGCGCACATTTCCTCTCAAGAAAACAGAGAGAGCTTACTGATTTCCGTCATGGGATATTGCCTCTTATCATTGTGCTTGGAATTACTATGATACTGATTTTACTCCAGCCTGACTTTGGAACAGCTTTGCTTCTTGGAACAGTAATATTTATGATAATGTTTGTAGCCGGGGTAAATATCAAACACCTTGTCGGTTTGGCGTCACTGGCTATACCCGGAATCATTCTGCTGATTTGCAAAGCAAGTTATCGCTGGCAGAGAATACTTGTGTTTCTCGATCCCTGGAAAGACACCTCAGATACAGGTTATCAGATTACCCAGTCATTCATAGCTCTGGGTTCAGGCGGATTTATGGGCAGAGGATGGGGACGGAGTATACAGAAGCTTTATTACTTACCTCAATCATATACAGATTTTATTTTCTCTATAATAGGCGAGGAAATTGGTTTTGTGGGAGCGTCTGCTATTCTGCTGCTGTTTGTAGCATTTGTATGTTGCGGGATGAAGATTTCCAAGAATTCGCCTAACCTTTTCACCCATCTCGTAGGTATGGGGGTTACTATTATGATTGGTTTACAGGGAATAATCCATATGGGTGTTGTGACCGGTTGCCTGCCTACTAAAGGATTGCCTCTGCCTTTTGTAAGTTTTGGTGGTTCTTCACTTGTGGTCAACCTGATCGGTGTGGGACTTCTTATAAATATCTCACGCCATTCGAGTCCAAGGTCAAAAGTCCAAAGTCGGACAGACAGATCTGCTAAAAAATGAGTGGCGTGCTTTACCATGAGCATATCCTGATTACAAAATGCAAAGAGGAATAAAGGTAATTTTTGCAGGAGGGGGAACCGGGGGGCATTTATTCCCGGGGGTGGCTATTGCTGAGGAACTAAAGAGACAAAGGCCGGATTCAGAAGCCCTGTTTGTCATAAATCGGGGTTGGTCAGGACCAACCCCGGTAACATGCCATGATTTCGCTTTCAGAAGAATCACAGCGCCAAAATGGAGAGGTAAATCTCCATGGAGAATACTTCTCACTGGTCCTCGTTTAGCTGTTGGGTTCTTTCAGTCTGTCTCCATCATTGCGAGTTTCAGACCCCATGTCATTGTTGGTCTTGGAGGTTATGTGAGTTGTCCTTTGGTGTTTGCTGGAATAGTCTGTCGAAGAATAACCATCATCCAGGAGCAGAATTACAAGCCCGGTTTGACAAACAGGTTGCTTTCCAGATTTGTGGATGAAGTTGAGGTGGGTTTCCCTGAGACGAAAA
>SDBU01007269.1_pt1 | contig 12792 bp, 14 predicted proteins | sample 2277071 | NCBI WGS metagenome assembly SDBU01 (sample SAMN10397929, study PRJNA504765) | marine sediment metagenome | isolation source: marine sediment core GS08_GC12, 126 cmbsf | place: Arctic Ocean: Gakkel Ridge, Loki's castle | collected 2008 | reverse complement strand
CCCTAATTACTACATTGACATCACTGATACTATTGACATCAAGATTGCCGCACTACGTTGCCACAAGAGTCAAGTAGGAGATGGGCCTCGAGCAGCAGAGTGGATGAGACAGTGGGCTAAGAGCTCAGCCGAAGGACAAGATTATGAACTGGCCGAAGCTTTTCACAGGGAAGAGGTAAGATGGTAGTCAATACCTCTTCCTTTAGGCCTTCAACTCTACTGATTTTGTCCCATTTCACCAAGTGACTGTACAAATAACAAATATTATTTTCTAATACGGCAATAATTAAAATGATGTTTTGACAGCCTGTGATTAGGGATCTAACATAGCTATAAGAAGTGGGAAATCCGAGGCAAGAGCTATAGCGAGAAAGATGGATAGTGACTATCAACACGTTAACGTGCGGATGGTTACATAGAGGAACATCTTTGTGGAGCTAAGGGATATTAACTAGATATGCCTGAAGTGAGATCTAATCATACTACAGTCTCATCAGTTTCCAGAACTAAAGAAGAAGCTAAGCGGTCCTATGACAGGATCAGCAGGTATTACGACTGCCTGGCGAGAGTATTCGAGCGAAAGTATGCGAAAATGGCTCTGGAAGGCCTGTCGATTGTAGAAGGGGAAACTGTATTGGAAATTGGTTTTGGCACGGGGCACTGCCTTAAACAGATAGCAGAATCCATCGGCCAAACGGGAAAAGTTCATGGTATAGATATTTCCTCCGGAATGATAAAAATAGCAAAGAAAAGGCTGGGGAAAGCAGGAATCGTAGGGAGAGCTGAGCTATACTGTGGGGATGCCTCCACTCTACCTTTTGATGACAACACTTTTGACGCCGTGTTTATGAGTTTTACCCTTGAACTTTTTGATACGCCCGAAATTCCGCAAGTGCTTGGACAGATAAAGAGAGTGCTGAAGCCAGAAGGCAGGCTTGGGATTATTAGCATGTCAAAAGAGAATGGTGAGCCCATACTTTTAAGGCTCTATGAATGGATACATAGCAGATGGCCCAAATATGTCGATTGCAGGCCTATCTATGTGGAACAATCGTTAAGGGAGGCACGATACAAGATAAAAAGCAAGAAAAAGATCGGATTGTTTCGGTTACCCGGGGAGGTTGTTATTGCTATCAACTCATCTTCTGAGAACATCGTATAGCTCAGTCTATCGAAAAATAAGATACGTTATTTTTAACCTAAAGCCTATTCAATAGCTAAAGTTTATTCGTTCTTTAAAAACGTCTTTTTATGTTGCTCAACATTCTGACGTTTTGTTAAGCCGCTCAGCGCTTCTCTTATGGTTTGGTGCTATCCGCCTTCAGGCTGAGCAAGTCTCACCTTAACCGCTGCGGGACGACCATCTCGTCCCTGACTCCTCTCAAATTCCACTTCCTGCCCTTCGCTAAGGTTGTTAAATTCCACTCCTTCAAGCTCGTTACGATGGAAGAAGAGGTCTCCTCCTTCCTCTGGCTTGATAAACCCAAAGCCACGGTCCATGAGCCTTGCGATTGTTCCTTTTGGCATAGAACACCTCCTTACAAAACTACTGATTAGGTTTCATAACTATTGTACCACTTAGAATCCAAAAAGGGTAGATGGGAGTCTATTTAGGTGGTAGAAAGATACACAAGGTCAGTTACTTTTCAAGACAGCTTGAGGTTTTATAAGGCTCCCTTAGGTTAGTATAGATTTGAGGATAGCTTAGTCATGCTTTCTTACCACAAAATTCCTTATATTTACCTGTACAGACAATTTTGTCGCCACAGTTAGGGCAGTGGTTCCAGTCTGACCTTACCTCATGACCACATTTCTTGCATTTCACTATTACTGCTGAGATTGGCATTTCAAACCTCCGATAGCCTATTATACACCATTATTCTAATGTCTCAAACATTGCCAAATCTGTCACAGAATTTACTATCGAGTTTTGTATGGGAAAGAAAGACTTTTACACTCATCATATGATTATAACAAGTTCTGTTTTTTATCAACAGTATGCAGGCTTTATAGGCGACAGTCTAGTAAACCGATGTTCTTTTTAGCTATGGAGTTAGAAGCTCTGATGGGCACGGGTGCCTAATTTATGAGATAGACTATTTATTTCCTATCTTCACTCTCGGAAATTACTTGACCTTGAGAAATTGGATGGATAGGGATAGAATAGAAATCAAGAGGCTAATGGCTCAAAAGACATCCAAGGGCACTTGTCCTGTTTGTAAAGATTGACAGTAGCTTTATTAGATATAGAATATGTTTAGAAGCAGAATTACCAGAGATATTATTCTTTTTGTTGTAGTTCTGTTATTCCTTATGGCTGTTATCCCGGTAATATCCTCAATATTCAGACAGCTAATACTTTTACAGGTAATCATCCTCGTCGTTGGGACTGCTGCTCTAACCTATATAGTTCATAGAGCACGAAGCAAAGGTAATAAGTAGAGTCCCGTTCCAGTAGAATGTTAACAAAAAAACAGCTTCCTGGCAATGCTCATAGCTTCAGTAGGGGCTTTGCGTGTCATCTCCACAAGAGGGACTTATCAACACTCTCTATAATGCATCTTGGCAGATGGAGCAGCCTTGATATGGTGTCAAGATATTGTCGCAGTATTGCCTTTGATGATTGTCTAGAACACCGCAAGCAAGCCACTAATTGACTTCAGAAGGGCAAGTCTCTGTGTGTGCAGAATGTACGACTTTGGGGGCCAGTATTTAGGCGATTTTCCGAACTCGAGAAAGTAGCCATCACTCCTTGGGTTTAATATCCACTTGTAAAAGTGCAGTTTCAACCCGCTTTATGTGGCTCCATTCATCGTTTTGTAATCCTGTCAAAATCTCAATCACCTTGCTCCTGCTTACATCAGTTCGTGACTCCTCTCCACTGCCTAGTAGCTTGCCAAAGAAACCCTTAGCTTTTGCTTGATTTGCCTGAGCTATATGCTTTGCATCCTGGTAAATTGACATCGCTGCTTTTTCTTTCCCTAATTGCTCAACCAGCGCCTTTTGTATATCTATCATCCTATCAATAACCAACATTTCAAATTGAGGCTGACCACCCAACTCTTCAATCAACTTCGCTACTATTGTGGCATGGCGAAACGAATCTTTCCCCAAACGTTCGCAATTATTGATAAATTCCTCACTCTGAGACTTGTCAATATTAACAATTTGGTCCATTATCCTTGGGTAATTCATAACCATGTCGTATTCTACTCGTAATGACTTGTTAAGCAGGTCTGTGATGGCTTTTTTACCTTCTTCTGTTATTCTGTCGACTTCAGTCATTGTTCCTCCTTTCTCATCTCCGGGCTTGTTTGTAATCAAAGCCGACCCAACACAATATTTCCTCTTAGGGACTCGAACCCCCACGCCTTGCGGCACATGATCCTAAGTCATGCTCGTCTGCCAGTTCCGACACTCCCCCAAGAACAAAATCCTATAGAATGTTAACAAAAAACAGCTTCCTGGCAATGCTCATAGCTTCGGGAGGGGCTTTGCTTGTCATCTCCACAAGAGGGACTTATCAACACTCTCTATAATGCATCTTGGCAGATGGAGCAGCCTTGATGTGGTGTCAAGATATTGCTGTAGTATTGCCTTTGATGATTGTCTGGAGCAGTATAGGCAAGCCACTGACTAACTGCAGAAGTTGGCACTACTGAATAGAATAATACCTAGCCCTAAGAATATAAGGGTAATAGGGCAGGGCAAAGGCCATCCCTTTATGGGATTAGGTCGGTGGGTAATCATTAGTGTGGCATCAACTAGCAACAAGACCCCGGCTATTATTAGAAGTATCAGGGAAATGAGCAGCATTATTCACCTCCTATTGGTAGTGTGGTCAAATTATACACCTTAATGGTATCTTGTCAACGGCTACTTCTAATAGTGTAAAGATACACTGTGTCAGTGAGGATTGTGGATAGCTTGAAGCATTAATGTTTCTTCTTCCATATATTCCGAATAACCAAACCAATTATGATACCTATTGCCCCAGCAGCAATAAGATACAAACTATAAAAAAATGATAGGTCTGTTATAAAAGATACTATTAGGAGAATAACCCCCATAGTAAAAGCGGTAATTCCTATCATAAAAAATCCAAAGTAGTATCGCTCTTGAAACCTTCCTTCCCTTTTCCCTTTCCAGACCATTATTGCCACTATTATTCCCACTGTGATTAGTACGGCTCTAGCGACCCACGGTACAAAATCCATATTCATTCGCCTGTTTCTCCTCTCCAAGAGTACAATAATATGTTACATTCTTTCATGATATACCCACAATGTAAATGCTTGCCAACATCAAAATAATTCAGTGGCATCGCTCGAATTGCCTCTGTCTGGGGCTTGGTGATTCATTCGGGGAAGGTAATATGTCGGTTTCAATGCCGGTGGTAAAATTCAGAAATCAATTTGGCTATTGTAAGCTATGCAATATCACTTGACATTGACACCCACTACTGCGAGGGATAGAATCCGATATATAATCCTCAATAGTAAAGGGAGGGGCAGAAATGATGCTACCAGAGCCACAACCTAGGACATTCTCCACTTTGATAAACGATATCGAAAAAGGGCAAATTAAGATACCGCAATTTCAAAGGGAATTCGTTTGGGAATTAAAGAAATGTTTAAGATTAATGGATAGTATTGTAAAGGGCTATCCCATTGGTACACTTATCTTCTGGAAGACTAAAGAAAGACTAAGGTCTGTAAGGAATATCGGAGGTTGTCCTTTACCGGAACCACCCGAAGGTGACTTTGTAGAATTCGTTCTGGACGGTCAACAACGATTAACAGCCTTATTTGCTAGTTTGAAGGGACTTAAAGTAGAAAGGGATGGTATTAAGATAGATGATTTTGCTGAAGTGTATATTGACCTCCAAGCTAAAGAGGATGAACAAATAGTAATAACAGACATTGCAGGTAAAGATTTAAAATCTATTATCAGGATTACAGACCTTCTATATGGGGGTATAACTTCACTGGCAAAATATCCGAGCGAATACCATGACAAGCTAGATGAATACAAGAACCGAATATTCTCCTATAACTACTCAACGATTCAAATAAGAGAAGCTCCCCTTGATATTGCAACTGAAATATTCACAAGGATAAATATTGGAGGGAAACCGCTAACCTTATTTGAAATTATGGTTGCGAAGACATTTGAACCTAAAAGTAATTTTGACTTGTCTGAAAAGTTTAGTGAACTCATTGACGAACTTAAACCACTGGATTATGAAACGATTTCGGATGCTATAGTTCTACAAATAATCTCCCTTCTTCTGGATGATGAATGTAAAAGACAAACTATTTTAAGACTGGATAAAAAAGACTTTATCAATACTTGGTCTCAGGTAGTAGATGCTATTGAAAGAACTGTTGAATATTTCAGAGGATTCTACAGAATACCTGTTTCTCAGCTTCTGCCCTATAATGCTTTGATTGTCCCTTTCGCCTATTTCTTTTATCATCATCCGGATAGACCTACAGGACAACAACAGCGATACTTGGAAGATTTCTTCTGGAGATGCTCGCTTTCAGGAAGATACTCTTCAGGAGTAGAAGGCAAACTTGCACAAGATGTGAAACGTATTGACAAAATCATAAAGGATGAGCTTCCTACATATGATTGGAGTATAGATACTTCGCCAGAATTCATAATTAGGAATGGTTGGTTCAGTGCTGGCAGGAGTTACATTAAAGCAATATTGTGTATTTATACCTACCACCAACCAAAGACTTTTAATGACAATTCAATAGTGAACATCAGTAATTACTGGTTGAAGCAAGCGAACAGTAAGAATTATCACCACTTCTTTCCAAGAGCTTATTTAAGGAGTGTTGGAAAAGAGGATAAAGCTAATCATATTCTAAACATTACCATTGTAGACGATTTTCTCAATAAAAGAGAGATTAGAGCTCAATCGCCATCAACATATATGAGTAAATTTCAGAAAATAAATCCCCAATTATCAGAAACCATGAAAACGCATCTTATTCTAGACTTAGATGATTATGGTGTATGGGAAAATGATTATGAAACTTTTATTCGGGAACGTGCCGAAGCAGTGAGTAGTGAGTTACAGAGTAGGATAATTTCACAAGATATAGATAAAGAAGCCCAACCCGAATTACTTGATGATTATGATGAGAGTGCATTAGAACTGGTGGAACTAGGTAGATAGCTTTGTGGGTATATGAAAAAGGGGCTAGTGATGAGCTAGCCCTGGATAAAAATAAAAGAGCCGATAAGAATGATTAACTATCAGTGCTCCCTAATCCACCTAACCAAATCTTCTTTCAAAAACACTCGCTTCTTGCTTATTTTATGAGAAGGTAGTCCCTCCTTAATCTTTTTATTACTATGAATAATTATAGTCTGGAAGTGAACATTCGTATGTGATATGTAATACAGTAAGACCCCTTCAGGCTTTGGCTTGCTTAACCCCTTTACAATTTCTAAAGCGATGGAAAGAAGAACAAGGGGAGGAGGTCATGTGTCACTAATCATATTAGGGGAGAACAGCCTATTGAAATGAAGGGTGTCTTTTAGCTATAATATTCATTACCACAGGTCCAAGCCAATACCATTTATGGTGAGTGTCGCCTAGCGGTCTAAGGCGCCAGGTTGTGGCCCTGGAGAGCGAGGGTTCAAATCCCTCCACTCACCCCACAGAACAAGAGCAAAAAACAGCTTGTTGACAAATTATATTTCCTGTGGTAGAGTTGGTTAAGAAAAGTTGAGTGTATAGAGTATGTTGACTTACATTACCTTTCAAGGAATGTATTATATCTATTTTACATTTCCAACGCACAAGGTGCGCTTGGGGGGTCTTAGTATGGAGATGTAGCTAATAAAGTAATAAGTCCAAACCAGAAAAGCCTAAAAAGAACCCTCCCAAGCAGAGGGTTTTACTATTTTAGATTGCTAAAATGACCGCATTAAAAGATACTGTATCCCAAAAGAGAAAAATAAGGATTTAGTAGAGTAAAAAAAATATAGGAGGATGAACAAAATGATAATAATGAAAACCGATGCTACACGAGAACAAATAGCCCAGGTAATAAAAGAAACGAAGAAACACGGACTGAGAGCCGATGTATCCAAAGGAGTCTTTAGAACCGTGATTGGACTGGTGGGAGATGGGAGTGAATAGATTTCGCCCATCAGAATAGTTGCATGATGCTGGTAACAAGTTCGAGATGCCAATAGTGAGTGAGAAAAAAGTGAAGGAGACAGAGTAATGACAAATACTGATCCAGAAGAGAGTTCTATGGGCAGGTGGGTTTCCTATCGTCCGGGTATCAAGGTCGTAGACTGTACAATTCGAGATGGCGGGCTAATGAATGATCACAAGTTCGATGATGAAACCGTGAAGGCTGTATACTCGGCATGTGTCGATGCTGGCATCGACTACATGGAGATCGGATACATAAACTCTAAACGAATCTTTTCACCGGCCGAGAACGGTGCCTGGAAGTTCTGTGGAGAGGATGATATCCGACGCATCGTTGGTGAAAACGATACGCCCTTGAAACTCGCGGCGATGGCAGATGCCGAGAAGAGCGATTACCATGAGGACATTTTGCCCTGCGACCAGAGTGTACTCGATATGATCCGGGTTGCGACCTACATCCATCAGATACCGTTGGCTATAGACATGATTAAGGATGCTCACGACAAGGGTTATGAAACCACCGTCAACTTGATGGCCGTTTCCACGGTTATTGAGAAGGAGCTGGACGAGGCGCTGGAGTTGTTGGCTAATTCGGAAGTGGGCACTATTTATGTCGTGGACAGTTTTGGCTCTCTCTATAGCGAGCAAATCCAGTTACTTATAGACAAATATATGAGCTACGCGAAACCACACGGGAAACAGGTCGGGATGCATGGACACAATAACCAGCAGTTAGCCTTTGCCAATACTATTGAGGCAATCATAAAGGGAGTGGACATGCTGGACGCAAGCATGGCGGGACTTGGTCGTGGTGCCGGCAATTGCCCAATGGAATCATTGGTCGGCTTCCTCCACAATCCGAAGTTACGTCTCCGGCCCATCCTCCAATGCGTTCAGCAGTATATCGAGCCTTTGCGAGAGCAGCTTATGTGGGGATTTGATGCTCACTACATGATGACGGGAATCCTCAACCAACACCCGCGTGCCGCTATGAGCTTCAATGCTAGCGAGGATAGAGGTGACTTAGTCAAATTCTTTGATTTGATTAGCCAAGAAGAATAATAAGAGATCATAAATGGAAAACACAAACTCTCATAACCAAGAGTTGGTAGAGTAATTTGACCCGGTAGAAATTAAAAACAGGGCAATACCAGATGAAAAAAGTTAGAGTGAAACTGGGCAGTAATAGCTATCATATCCATATTGGTTCGGGTCTGCTTGGGCAGACCGGAGACAGGTTAAAAGAAATCGGGTTCAGCGATAAACTGGTAATTATTACCGACCCCACGGTGAAAAGACTATATGGTAATACCTTAAAGCAGAGTCTCACCAGCAGCGGCTTCAAGGTAATAGTCTTAGAGGTTCCTGAGGGGGAAGAGCAAAAATCACTGGAGACTGCCGGCAGACTGTACTATGAGTTAACCGATTTCTATGCTGAGAGGATAACACCTATTCTAGCCTTGGGTGGTGGTGTTATTGGGGACCTGGCTGGATTTGTTGCCGCCACCTATATGCGGGGGGTACCGCTGGTACAGATACCAACAACCCTGCTGGCGCAGGGCGACAGCAGCCTTGGCGGTAAAGTGGCAGTAAATCACGGCCTTTTAAAAAACAAAATCGGGGCATTCTACCAGCCAAGGTTGACCATCTCTGACACCAGTACCTTAAAAACCCTTACCCCCAGAGAACTCAACGATGGACTAGCCGAGATTATAAAACACGGAGCAATCCTGGATGGAGAGTTCTTCACCTATCTTGAAGAAAACCTCGATAAGATAAAATCACTTGACGACCAGGTGCTGGAGAGAGTTGTCTCCCGTTCGGCCGAAATTAAAGCCGGAGTTGTGGAAAAAGATGAACTAGATTTAGGGCTGAGAAATATTTTGAACTACGGTCATACGGTAGGCCATGCCATTGAGTCGGTCTCAGAACTTAAAATCTGGCACGGCGAGGCGGTCGCCATCGGGATGCTGGCTGAGGCAAGAATCTCAAACAAGCTGGGGATACTTGACAAAAATGAGCTAATCAGGCTAAAGGACGTTATCGCCAGAGCCGGTCTGCCGACAGAAATCCCCAGCCTTCAGATAGAAAGACTAATCCAGGCTATGAAACATGACAAAAAGATTTTGCAGGGTAAGATAAGGTTTGTCTTACCCAAATCAATCGGAGAAGTTTTTATCACCGACGAAGTAAGCTCATCTTTGATAGAACAGGTTTTGGTTGGCTAGAATGAAAAAACCTAGAATTTGTGCCGTCATCGTAAGTAATGACCCTGAAGCAATAAGTGAAGTTGAGCCCTTTGTTGACCTGTTTGAGGCTCGAATTGACCTCATTGGTGATGGCTGGCCGGAACTGGTTAAGCAACTTAGAAAGCCCTGGATAGCCTGTAACCGAATTGCCGAGGAGGGTGGCCAATGGGAAGGGAATGAAGCCAGAAGAATAGAGAAACTTCTGCAGGCAATTGAGCTGGGAGCAGATATAGTTGATATTGAGCTCAGGACGAAGAATTTAGAGAAAATCATACAACTTGTCAAGAAGAGAACAAAATGCCTCCTCTCATTTCATGACCTGGAAAAAACACCTCCCCTTGATGAGATGAAAGACATAGTTAGCCGGCAGCTAAAGGCTGGCGCCGATATATGCAAGATAGTTACCACCGCCCAGGGGTTTGAGGATAATCTGACTGTCTTGCAGCTCATCTCCGAGTTCCCCGGAGTAAAGCTAATTTCATTTGCCATGGGACCTTTAGGCTCTATAAGCCGGGTTCTTTGCCCACTGGCTGGTGGTGATTTCACCTATGCCTCAATTGAGCAAGGCAAAGAATCAGCCGAAGGGCAGATAACGGTAGGAGACTTGATGAAAATCTATGAAATGGTGACGGAATGAGAGACATGGTTATATCAGGCAAAACGAGGGTCTGCGGTCTTATAGGTGACCCGGTAGAGCATTCAATGTCACCGGTAATGCACAACGCCGCCTTCAGAGAGATAGGGATAGATTATTTATATCTTCCATTCAGGGTGAAGAAGGAAGAGTTGAGCAAAGCTATTGAAGGGATGAGAGCGCTGAATATGAGGGGACTGAATGTTACCATCCCACATAAGGTCGCCGTCCTCCAGTTCCTGGACGAGCTGGACAATCTAGCCGAGAAGATAGGTGCCGTTAACACTATAGTCAATGATGACGGGGTTTTGAAGGGTTACAATACGGATGGTGCCGGATTTCTACAGGCTCTACTGGAGAAGGGAATCGGGCCAGAGGGGAAGAACATAGTTATTCTGGGAGCCGGTGGCGCCTCCAGGGCAATTTCTTTTACTCTGGCTGATAGGGGTGCCCATCTGGTAATCCTCAACCGGCTATTGGAATTGGATTGGGCCAAGGAATTAGCCAGCCGGATTTCACAGACCTTCGCCCAGGAAGTGACGGCGCTGGAACTGAATAGGGAAAACCTGGCAAGAGTCCTAGACAAAACCGATATTCTGGTTAATGCTACCAGTGTGGGCATGAGCCCCAACACAGACGAAACCCCGTTTGACTCTGACCTGCTCAGACCTGATATCATTGTCTATGATATTGTCTACAATCCAATCAAAACGAGGTTATTGAGAGAAGCTGAGATGATTGGGGCGAAAACCATAGACGGAATTGATATGTTAATATGGCAAGGAGCCATAGCCTTTGAGAAGTGGACTGGCCAGAAAGCACCGGTCAAGTTAATGAAGCAAGAAGCAATCAAGCTACTGGAAAGGCAAAACTGAGTTTGTCAGAGGCTGGTTCAAAAAGTATGAAGAATATCGCTTTGATAGGTTTTATGGGGACAGGTAAAACGGTAGTTGGTCAGCTCCTGGCTAAAAAGCTAGACAGGAAATTCATCGAGCTAGATTCTTTAATCGAGCAGAAGGCGGGAAAGCCTATACCCGATATCTTTCAACAGGACGGTGAAATAGCCTTTCGCGAGCTTGAGATTGGGGTTACTGAAGAGGTTGCCAAGAGTAAAAACACAGTTATCGCCTGTGGGGGAGGACTCGTCCTCAACAAAATAAACATTGACCGGCTGAGAGAAAGCTCCAGCATAGTTTATCTCACCGCATCTCCGGGAGTAATCCTGAAGCGGGTATCAAGTGAGGGGGGGCAAAGACCTCTACTTGAAGTAGCTAACCCTATCCAGACCATACGTGAGCTTCTAGAATTCAGAAAGCCCTTTTATGAACGAGCCGCTGATATAACCACAAATACCTCAAAACTGGACATCGATGCTGTTGCTGAGCAAATAATAGAGAAGCTAAAAGATGATGAAAGCTTTAATTTCTAAAAGCGAGATAAAAGGGAAGGTGATAGCCCCTTCCTCGAAAAGCTATACTATTCGGGGGTTGATGTGTGCTGCCCTGGCCAAGGGCGAAAGTGAAATAACACGCCCTTTGGGCTCTGATGATACCGAAGCCTCCCTAGATGTACTAAACAAGGTTGGAGTTCGTGTCCTCCAGAAAAAAGATTCTTGGCTAGTGGCGGGTGGAAATTTGTGTGAGCCCGATGCAGACCTGTTTTGCAGGGAATCGGCAGCGACACTAAGATTTATGACTGCCATCTGCTCCCTAATTCCCGGCAAATGCTGCCTGACCTCAGCTCCCTCCCTTGCCCAAAGACCACTAAAACCCCTGCTCCAGGCACTCAGCCAACTGGGGGTTGATTGTCACCAGGACAAGGGAGAATCGGTAGTTGTTAAGGGAGGTAGACTAAGAGGTGGGGTCACTGAACTGCCGGGTAATATAAGCTCTCAGTTTGTTTCAGCCTTGCTGCTCATATCCCCTTTCGCTGATGAGGGCATAAGAATCAGGCTGACTACGTCCTTGGAATCACAGCCCTTTGTCCTGATGACACTGGAATGCCTTAAAACGTTTGGCATAGAAGTAAACTGCTCCAAAGACCTGAGGGAATTTGAAATATCAAAGCAAGCCTATAAACCAGCTAAATACATAGTGGAGGGGGATTGGTCCTCAGCTTCGTACCTCTTGGCTCTAGGGGCTTTGTCTGGCGAGGTGGAAGTGGAAAACCTGAATCCAGAAAGCTTGCAGGGTGACAAGGCAATATTAGACTTCTTGAAAGATATGGGTGCTTCAGTTATAGTCAATAAAACTTCAGTTACAGTAAGAAGGTCAAGATTAAAGGCAATAAGAGCTAATTTATCCGACTGCATAGACCTGATGCCGACCATGGCTGTCCTAGCCGCCGCCGCCGATGGGGTAAGCGAGTTTGCTGGGATAGAAAGAGCACGGCTGAAGGAATCGAACAGGGTTACCGCCGTTAGAGAAGGGCTGGAGGGGATGGGCATCAAGGTCGTAGAGGAAAGAAATAGATTGACCATCGCTGGCTCACTACCAAAAGGGTCGGTCATAGATAGTAAGGGCGACCACCGCATTGCCATGGCTTTTAGCCTACTCGGCTCAGTAGTTGGAGAAACTATAATAGATAGTGCTGAATGTGTCTCCAAGACATATCCTGAATTCTGGGATACGCTAAAAAATATCGGGGGTGAGGTGAGGATAGATGGAAAATAGTTTCGGCAAGCTGTTTACCATAACCAGCTTTGGTGAAAGCCATGGTAGATG
>SDBU01007268.1_pt1 | contig 12794 bp, 12 predicted proteins | sample 2277071 | NCBI WGS metagenome assembly SDBU01 (sample SAMN10397929, study PRJNA504765) | marine sediment metagenome | isolation source: marine sediment core GS08_GC12, 126 cmbsf | place: Arctic Ocean: Gakkel Ridge, Loki's castle | collected 2008 | reverse complement strand
TAAATGGCCCTTTTTGCCCTGCTCGGCGTTCTCCGCGGGTTTCCGGCTGCGGCGTACTGACGTACGCCTCACCGCAAACCCTTGTGCGGCCTTGATCAGGACAAAAATTGCTCATTTCTGAATTGGACACCCAGCGTGTTCATTTTGGATTGGTGGATGGACACTACTTAGTAAATTGTTTCGTATTATGGGCGATCACTAACTCACAAGCTCTTTGGCCTTATCTACAGCGGCGGCGGCATTTGCCCCGTATCCATCCCCCCCGATTTCTTCTACAAACTTTTGTGTCACCGGTGCTCCCCCGCACATGACCTTAACCTGATCCCGCAGACCCGCCTCTTTAAGCGCTATAATTGTTTCCTCCATCTTTGGTCGGGTTGTGGTCAGAAGGGCTGACATCCCTATAATTGTTGGCTGGTGCTCTTTAACGGCATCAACAAATGCCTGGGATGTAACCCCCGTACCCAGGTCGATGACTCTGAAGCCAACCCCTTCAAGCATCAGGGCCACCAGGTTCTTGCCGATATCATGGTGGTCGCCTTCAACGGTGCCGATGACATATTTCTTAATACCGGCGCGATCCTGGCTTGAAAGAAAGGGTGTTATAACATCCATGGCGATCTGCATGGTTTTTGCCGAACGAAGGACTTCCGGGATAAACATATCTCCTGACTTCATTAGCTCGCCCACGACATCCATTCCGGGAACAAGCCCCTTGTCAATGATTTTCTTTGCCGGATAGTCATCGTCCAGGGCCTTGCGGACAACAGTCTCTATATCCTCCATATTGGCCGAAATGACAAGTTGAGACATTTTTTCATACAACTCGGACATTGCCAGCTCCTCCTCATGTTTTGTTGAGATCCAAATCCGTCCTTTCTATTCTGCCTATTTACCGCCAGCCTTTCTGGCTTTGCGTTCGGCAACTGTCGCCTCAAACTCCGCATAGATCCTGTCCAGCTCTTTTTGTACTTCCTCTGAACGCGGCTCGGGTTTATAGTTATTGATGATATCCATCGACTTTTCATAAGATAGCTCAACAATATCTGGCGATCCTGCGGCTTCCCAGTTTTCTCTGCTGTCTCGGTTCATGAGTGTTGTTTTGGACATTTTCCTGAAATTCTGATAAGTATGTTCGTGTGTAATGAACTCACCGGCCGGCCCGACATCTTTAATTACATCGTAGGCGATATTTTTCTCTGAAACCTGAATGCCGTTAACCACCTTTAGAATCATATCAATGAACTCATTCTGGAGCAATGCCGATGCATAGTCCCAAGCCAAGGCGCTGTCGAGCATCCCGACGCCGTAAATCATGTTGGCACCTGCCAACGCTGGTATAATGGCGGTCAGGGTGAACTCGTGGCCGGATTGGGCGTCAAGCTTTTTGCTGTCAACCTACCCGCCGCCGACCCATGAAGGTATTTTGTAAAATAGGGCCAACTTTGCGACAGCCGCGCTGAGCATTGCCATTTCCGGCGCGCCCATCGATGCCAGGCTAGTCCTTAAGTCCATGATGCTGGTTGAGCTTCCGTATACCATGGGCGCGCCTTTTCGAACCAGCTGGCCAAGGGTAATGGAGCCCAACACTTCAGAATTATGGGTTACCAGCGTGCTTGCAAGATCCACGCAGGTTGTAGCACCGCACAAACCCAACGCATTAATTTTGATGGGCATATTTAATTTGCAGACCTCGATTAACACATCTGTCGCATCTTCGGTAAGGACAAGGGGACTGACCGGATCGGAAGAGCAGGTAAACAACGGTGCTTGGCTCAATTGATCTTCCCCGCCGGCAACGACAGCGCCCATTTGCATTGCGGCTTTAAAGTGCTCAACCGAATAAATACCCAAAAAGCCGTGTTTTTGCGAATGCTTGAAAAAGGAATAGGTATTGTATATGCTGGCCATGTCCTCATCCACATCAAGGGGTGTAAGCGGTCTTTCCCAGCCAACAATGTTTTCAAGCGTGTCGATAAAGCGAATCGAATCATCCACATCTTTTTTGGTAGCATCGCGCAATTCTCGAGTAACCGGATCGATGAGTTGAGCAGCTTCTCCGAAATTGACAAACCCGATTTTTTTCCCCCCCGGCACGTAATCGTTCTCAGGGTTGATGGCATGGGCGCGATAAGTTGCCGGTGTGGATCGAATGGCATCTTCCACGATGTGAGGCGGAATCTTCACAATTTCGTTCGCTTCATCAACGACACAACCGCTGTCCCCGAAGATAGCTCTCGCATTGGGGCTCATGACCTTCAGCCCGATATTCCAGAGCACATCGAGTGTGTTTATATGAATCTGCTCGATGTCATCCGGGCTGAGTACATTCAGTCCAAAACTGCCTGCACTTAACAAATTAGCGTATTGATAATTAATGGTCATTAAGTTACCTCCTCATATTAAGAGAAATATTTTATCAATTGCTCAATTTTGAGAACACCATCATACTCAAGTTTTTCATCCGCTTGTTTCAGCTCACCCTTTTTACCATCAGGATCCCCCAGGCTGGTCACCACAATATCAGCCTCGCTCAAATCTTCATTTTCGGTATAGATGTTTGTGGTGGCGACAATTAACAGGCCGGCTTCCTTTGCGGCCAGCATTCCGTTTCTAGAATCTTCAATCACGATACACTCATCCGGCCGTAGTCCTGTTCGTTCGAGGGCTAGAAGATAAATTTCGGGATCCGGTTTCTTTTTGCTGACGATATCTCCTGCAAGCACAAATTCAAAATTTATGTCTTTGAGCATCCCTTTTGCAATAGCGTTGGCTGATCTTTCATTGGCAGTGGTACACACACCCAAAATCAGATTGTGTGCCAATGCTTCCTGCATCAACCTTTTAACACCGGTTCTCAATGGGAGCTTGCCGCTTTCGATAAGGTTTACAAATATTTCCGTTTTTCTCTTATGGAGTTTTAATAGAAACTCGGCTTCTTCTTCCTCTGTAAGGTCAGGGAAGAGGCCTTCTTCATGGAAATAGCGCCGCATCCGTTCTTTTCCTCCGGAAGTTTGAAGAAGTTCATGATATTTGTCTACATCCCATTGAAAATCGTAACCAAACTCCTTAAACATCTCATTGAAGGCAACCCTGTGACCATCTTTTTCCGTATCTATTATAACTCCGTCCTGATCGAAAAATATTGCTTTTATTTCTGGCATTGTTCAAATCTCCTGAAGTAATATTTAATTACACCCGGTACGTTGAGCATTGAGCATGGCGTTCATTATGCTATGCTCAATGCTCAACGCACTATGCCTTGCCAGTACTGCCGAGTAAGTCGATCCAATATTCAATTCTAGCTTTAATAGCTTCTTTAACGGCGACATCAATTTTGCCTGGATTATATTCATCTCTATGGGAAGAAATATAGTCGTAAGTCGTATCAATCAAGGTATGTTTCAAATCGGTTGAAACATTAAATTTTGCACCTCCCAGAGACACCAGTTTTTTTACGACATCCGGCTGAAGGCCTGTGCCTCCATGAATAACCAGAGGAATTCTAGGTTGGTTCCCATTAATAAGTTCGGCTATTTTTTTCAACCTGTCAAAGTCAAGTTTCGGAGTTTTAGTTTTGTAAACGCCGTGAGCAGTTCCAATGGCCGGTGCAAAAATATCAACACCTGTTTGATCAACAAACTCCATAGCCTGCTCCGGATCACACAATTGAGCCTCGTCTTCTGCAACCTTGACTTGATCTTCAATACCGGATACCGTGCCGAGCTCTCCTTCCACGGAGATGCCTCCAATGGCATGGCAGTAATCACACACCTGTTTGGTCTGTCGAATATTTTCGCTAAGATCCTGCTTTGAGGCATCAATCATAATATTGGTATATCCTGCATCCGCACTTGTTTTACAGAAATCGACATCATTGCAGTGATCCAGATGCAGACAAATAGGAATAGGAGCGGATTTTGCCAGCGTCTTATAGATGGCGGCAAGAACCTTGGGCCCCAAAAATTTTGACGGGGCCACGGACGCCTGAAGAATCAGCGGTGCATTTTTGCCTATTGCAGCTTCTACCACGGCTTCCATCTGAATAAGATTGGTACAATTGAAAGCCCCCACGGCATACTTTTCTTCCGTGGCCTTCAAAAGCATCTCTTTTGCATTGACAATAGACATTTGTTCCTCCTGTTTTAATTTAGACCTGGAAAACCTGGTCCTTCGGGCTAGGATCTTTATCCAAAATAGCTTCGGATGAATTTTAAGAATCTTTCGTTCTCCTCATCTGTGCCCGGAGTGACTCTAAAGTATCCGGTCTTGCCATGCATCTCGCCTATTTTTTTGAGGAAAATACTTTCCATATCCATGGCGGCCTGGAGAATATTTTCGGTGGTTTTTCCGGTCATGGTGGCATCGACCAGCATGTAGTTTCCATGGGCCTTATAGGGGTTAAGGCCCAGTGTTTTCAACTCGTCATAAAAAATATCCATCCACCGATTATTGTGCTTAACCTTTTCTTCAATCTCTTGGGGGTTGTCCAGGATGGCTTCTGCGGCCGCTGCCGACATGAGGTTAACATTCCACGGCAAGAACATGGTATTGAATGCATCGACCATTTCTTCTACTCCCAACAAATAGCCGAAGCGGATGCCGGCAAAACCGTGTGCCTTGGACAACGTAACGGACAGAAAAACATGTGGATATTTCTCAATCAGCGGTGCTTTGCTGGCATAGTCGGGATGGTAGTCTCGATAGGCCTCATCAATACAAAGGGGAATCCCGGTTTCGCAAAACCGTTCCAGATCCGCATCATCAATAAAGATCCCAGTCGGGTTGTTGGGATTAATAATGAGGATCAGTTTGGTTTTTGCATTGATGGCATTCAGCATGGCATCCACGTCATACTGGAGATCATTCTCCCTCAGGGGAATCTGAACGGCCTTTGCACCGCACAATTCCGCCCGCGGCGGAAATAGTTCGAACGTCGGTGTCGACATGATAATCTCATCACCCGGCTGAAGGAAAACACGCATCATGGCATCGATAACTTCCGAAGACCCATTGCAAAGGGAAACATTATCCGGGCCAAGATCGTACATTTTGCCAATCTTGGCTCTTAATTTTTCCATGCTGTCCGGATATCGATGCCCGTATTTCGTAGCTTCTGCCACCGCCTGCACCACCTTGTCAGATGGCGGGATTGGATTTTCATTTAACATCAATCGGCCGATTTCCGGATTTGCCCAGGCTTTATCCAGGATGCTTACGTTGTATTCCCTGGCAGTGAGCAGCCAAGGTACAAACCAATCTTTTAATTCTTTCATAATTTTTCTCCTTTTAATTATTTTCCCAAATTTCTATTCTTGAAAAGAACATTACAATCAGAAATCCATAGGTTCATATTCCAGGTCAAAAGCTTCAGCTACACCTTTGCAGGTTACTTTGCCCTTAAAAATATTGATGCCTTTAGCAATCTCCGGATTTTCCCTAGCCGCCATTTTGTATCCTTTATCAGCGATTTCCAGCGCATATGGCAACGTTGCATTTGTTAGTGCTTTTGTCGAGGTATACGAAACAGCACCGGGCATATTAGCAACGCAGTAATGTACTATTCCATCTACTTCATATATGGGATCGTCGTGTGTTGTAGGTTTTGCTGTCTCCACGCATCCGCCCTGATCAATTGACACATCTACAATTACAGAACCTTTCTTCATTATCTTTAACATTTCGCGCGAAATCAATTTGGGTGCGACTGCACCGGTTATAAGAACCGCGCCAACAACTAGGTCAGCTTCTTTTAAGAGTCTTCGAATGTTGGCAGGGCTGGACATTAGCAAAAAACAATTTGGAGGCATAATGCCGCTTAGATAACGAAGACGCTCCAGACTTGTATCTAGCAGGTACACCTTTGCTCCAAAACCACAGGCTACTTTGGCGGCATTGGTCCCCACGACTCCTCCACCGATAATCAAGACTGTTCCAGGGTCTACCCCCGGTACGCCGCTTAGAAGAATGCCGTTACCACCAAACGTTTTTTCCAGATATTTGGCCCCCGCCTGGATAGCCATTATTCCTGCGACTTCACTCATGGGCGTGAGAAGCGGCAGGGAACCGTTTTCCTGCTCCACTGTCTCATAAGCCACGGCAATAGATCCTGAATCAATAATTGCCTGTGTGAGTTCTAAAGATGCGGCAAAATGAAAATATGTAAATAGAATCTGTCCTTTTCGTATTAGTGGATATTCAACAGGTAACGGCTCTTTTACTTTCATAATCATATCGCATTTTCCGTAAATTTCTTCCGGGGAATTACATATTGTTGCACCTGCCTTTACATAATCTTCATCAAAAAAAACTGATCCGTCACCCGCACGGGTTTCAAGAAAAACTTTGTGCCCATTTGCCAACATTTGTTCAACCCCTGCTGGTGTCATGGAAACCCTGTGCTCTTTAGTTTTTATCTCTTTTAAAATACCTACTCGCATGAGCTCCTCCTTACTGGATTAAGGATTTTTTGTTATAGATGTATATACATCAAATCGCAAAATAAACGTTATTTAGTATTGAAAGAAGTCAGATTATTGTCCTGTATATGATACTGCCCGAGTTCGACTTCGAATATATACTTATCCCCTCTATAGTATGAGCACAAAACCTCAATAGGTATATTACTTTCATTGTAGGTTACGCTTTCCATGTAGAGCCCAGCTGAATTTTTTGGAAGATTAAACAGTTTTGCTATTTTCACGTTCAAATTCACAGCTCTTAAGGTCTGATCGCTTCGGGCCAATACAATATCAAAGCGTTCTGAAAGAATCTTGTACATTGAACCGGTAAGGTCCATGCTTAAAATACCGCTAAACATTTCGCCGGGAAGATAGCTTTCTTCATATATCAGTGGTATATTATCACCCATCCTTAATCGGCAAACAGCGATAACTTTGCTTTTTGCTCCCAGAATCAGAGCCTTTGCCACATGATCTGGTGCATCCTCAATCCCCTTCTTCAGAAGTATTGTATTTTCCTCAAACCCGATTTCGTTTAGATCGTCTCTGAAGCTGGATATACGCTCAAGCTTATGCTTAAGCGTCACAGGTTTGGACAGCGACACAAAAGTTCCCTTACCTTTTTCTTTTCTTAATAATCCTGCTGCAGTTAATTCTGAAATTGCCTGTCTTAATGTATTTCTGTTGACTTCACACAATCTTGAAAGTTCAATTTCAGATGGAAGTCTATCTCCTTCTTTGTATCGTCCTGTCTGAATTAGCTCCTTAAGCCAGGCGCTTATTTGGAGATATTTAGGGATGGGATTTGATGGATCGACTATTTTCAATAGAGTAACTAATTTTTTAAGTTGCAAAAGCAAAAAAATAAACCGAACGGATTGCCGTCATCGATCTAATGAAAATAACCATATAGGTTTGAATAATCATCTAGATGTATATACATAAAACCAAGCCTTAACAATGTCAAGATAAAAAGTGAAGATAGGATAATAAAAATTAATGCCAAAAAAACACGGAATTTACAATTAAGGAACTAAAAGATTCCAACCATGACCAGCCCTGCAAAAATTAAGATTACACCGATAACTTTCGGTACATGATGCGGTTCTTTGAGGAGCACCATACCGAGAACAGCTACGATGAGAATACTGAACTGGCGGAAGGCGGCCACATAACTGACATTGGTAACATAGCTCATGGAAGTAAGGACCAGTCCATAGGTCAGAAAGATTCCGATTCCGGTCAGCGCGGCTGGGCTTTTGTAAGTGCGCAGAACCACCGTAAAGCTCTGGCGTTCAACGGCGCTGCAAGCCACGAAGGCTCCCTGCCAGAAGGACGAACTAACAGCTTCCAGTGCCAGATATACCAAGGTTGCATTAACGGGGTCAAAAGGTTTGCCGGGGAGTTCGCGCAGGCGACGTAAGGCCTCATCATCCACAATAGTATATCCTGAAATTGCAATGGCGGCCAGGACTGCCAGCAGGCAGCAGAGATTTAAATAATTTTGTAGACGGAAATCACGCAGCGCTTTCATGGGCAGCATCAAGCATCCGGTCACAACCAGGATTATGCCGACAAAAAACAACCAGCCCAGCACATGGCCTCTACCCATGACAATAGAGACACCGGTGACGATAATAACGGGCAGGGAGCGTGCCAGCGGATAGGCAATGGACAAGTCACCGGAGCGATAGGCCCCTGCAAGGGCGGCCATATAAGCAGCCAGGAAAAAACCGGACATCAATAAAAACATCCATACAATTGGAGGAATCAGTGGAATTTTGTCCCAGTAATAGGAAATTAGGGGCGATATGCAGAACATACCGAAGATGTTAGCCAGAAAGTAGAAAGCTAATGTCGGATGCTGTTTTTTACTGAGAAAATTCCAACCGGCATGAGTGCATGCAGCTAACAGAAGAAGAATCACGGCGGTTAAAGTCATACTGGATACTTTCAGCTTAGTACCTCAATTGAGCTTGGCCCAAGCGAGGTTAAACAGATTTCTCTGAGGGTTATTCTCTTAGCATATGAACGCGCTTCTTAAAAATCAATTTTGCCATACTCCCTTCTTGCAAAATTCCTCTGTATTGCGGGTCGGATTCATCCACATATACGGTATGTTCGCCGGCTGAAACGGTATACCGCATAATCGAACCGATATACATGGCGGATTCAATGCGGCCCTGGATGATATTTTCGGTATCCGGCAATGGACTTGCTTTATCAAAAATATCGATGGATTCGGGTCTAATCACCACCTTTAGTCGGTCGCCTACAGAAACCGGAAAGGGGGGGAGGTCCATCTCCAGATTTATAATCGAATTTTTGAAGGTCATTTTGTCTTTTGAAAGTGCAATTATTTTTCCGGGGAAAAAGTTGACATGACCGATGAAATTGGCTACGAATTCGTCCACCGGTTGTTCATAGACTTCGGTGGGCGTGCCTACCTGTTTAACTATGCCGTGGTCCATCACGACCATCAGGTCGGAAATCGACATGGCCTCCTCCTGGTCATGAGTCACAAATATGATTGACAGGTCCAGCCTGCGTTGCAGCTTACGAATTTCTGCACGCATGGCAACACGCAGGTTGGCATCCAGGTTGGAAAGCGGTTCATCCAGCAGCAGGATTTTAGGATGAAGGCTGAGCGCTCTGGCAAGCGCCACACGCTGCTGCTGGCCGCCGGACAGTTGCTGGGGATTCCTGTTTCCCAATCCGGACATCTGCACCAGGTCAAGGAGCCTTTCAACTTCTTTGTCAATCTCTTTTTTCGGCATTTTTTTTATTCTCAATCCGAATCCGATATTCTGGGCAACCGTCATATGGGGAAAAAGGGCATAATTTTGAAAGACCATGGCGGTGTCACGGGTATTCGGGGGCATGCGGGTAATGTCTTGGCCGTCTAAAATGATCTGGCCTTCATCCGGTTCGGCAAAACCGCTGATGACTCTAAGAAGGGTCGTCTTGCCGCAGCCGCTCGGCCCGACAAAGGTAACCAGATTGCCCCGCTTGAGTGAAAATGAAACATTGTTAACCGCAACCAGTTTGTCGAATCGTTTGGTTATGGTTTTTAGATCAAGAATAGTTGGATTGTGTTCTTTGGCCATGTTCCCTGTCCTTTTAGGAAATTATAGTTTTTGTATAGCGGGCCAGGAGGTTTAAAGCTCCCAGGCATGCCAGAACCACGACGATGAGCATAATGGAAATTGCACACGCCATCCCCAGAAAACCTTCCTCGGCAACCGCCAGAATATAAAGGGCGGCAAGATTGTTGCCGGGCGTAATCAGGAAGATCACGGCACTAACGGCAATCATCCCAACCATGAATGTATAGATAAATCCGGCCACAAAGGCCGAGCTGATAAGCGGGAGAACAACTCGCGTATAAACTCTGAAAGCGCTCGCTCCCATATCAGCCGCCGCTTCCTCAATGGAGACATCAAGCTGATGAAGCTTGCTCACCCCGGCCTCCAGGCTGACGGGAAGATTCCTGAAAGCTTCGTTTAAGATCATGATGGCGAAGGTGCCCGTAAGTTTCAAGGGCGGAGAGTTGAAGAAGAGGATATAACCCACCCCCATAACCGTGCCGGGAACGGCAAAACCAAGCAGAGCCGATGATTCCAGAATTTTTTTCAAGGGGATGCGCTTACGAACAAGAATATATGACAGGGTAATACCGATGACAGGGGCAATCAGGGCGGCGCCAAAGGCGAACTTCAGGCTGGTTATTATAGAACGGAATCCATTGACGGACTGAAAGTGTTCCAGGGTAAAACTATTGTCAATCATGATTATTTTTGTAAAGGCCCCCATAAAAATAATGCCGAAACAGAGTACAATCCCCAGTGAAACCAGAGTGGTGGCCGTCATCATGGGATAAAAGATTTGGGGGGCGATTTTTCTTTTTTCGCTTTGCTGAGGTTTGCCGCCGATGGTGGTATACCCCTTGCCCTTGAGGAGATATTCGTGAACAATGAAAATGATTATGCTGGGGATGACCAGGAAAACACAGAATACCGCCGACATTTCCAGGTTGTTCTCCCCGATCCAGAGAAGATAGGCATCGGTGGCCAAAAAGGATACCTCACCGCCGATGAGCATAGGATTGCCAAAATCCGCTATGGATAAAATAAATACCAGCAGGGCGGCCTTCAGGATGCCGGGAGCTGCCAGGGGTATGGTGATTTTAAAAAGAACGTCCACATCGCTGGCCCCCATATCGCTGGCGGCATCATCCATATTTGAGCCCAGGGATTTTAAAACGTTTTCGATCATCAGATAGCCCAGGGGCAAAAATGTGATGAACTGGGCGGTAATGACTCCCGGCCAGCCGTAAAGGTTGAACGGCAGATGCAGAAGTCTGGTGAGTATTCCCGACCGCCCTCCGATAAGGATAAGGGCCAGCGCAAATATGAAAGGCGGTGCGATGAGCGGAAGAAGTGCCAGTACCCGTAAAGGCCTCTTGACAAAATCCGGGCCTTTCAAACCAAGGTAGGCAAAACAGAAGGCAATCGGAATGATGAGGCAAGTTGTGACAACGGCCAGCAAAATGCTATTGAACAGAGCTTTGTAATAATAGCGGGTTGAAAAAAATTCGGCATAGGTCTCAAGGCTTGCAATGGATTCCTGACCTAATTCAAACCTGATGCGGTCGACGGCAAGGTTAAAAGTTGATTGGATTTTATTTAGCGCTCGTTCGACGTCGTGCAGCCCCCTAAGATCGTCCCAATCTTTACGAAACCGGAGAATAATTACAGAACGATCATCCGCTGTCGTCGTTCTGGTTTCCAGCACACCTTCAAGGGTTTCCAATGCCTCCAGAATTGGCCGCGTGACCAGTCTTTCGGATTCAGCCGTATTGAAAACACTGTTTTGACTGCGCACCGTCACGGTAGGGTAAGTGACGGAAAAGCTTTTGACAAGCACCGACCCAACCGGCAAAACGATAAAAACAAGTATCAGTATCACCGCCACCGATGTTGTCAACACAAGCCCGGGCCTGGCCAAAAAATGACGGGTGTCGTCGGCTAATTTTTTGAGGTAGCTGTTTTGAAAAAAGGTGTCCATCTCGATACAAGATTGAGGAATGAATCTATCTGGGCGGATATTGAGTTACAAACTAAGGAGGCCCCTGGTTTTAAAGGGACCTCCTTTATGAATTACTTAGCCTTGAACTATTTATTTTCTAAAACGTTTTTTCCATTCGCTCATGATCCTTTTCTTGTTTTCTCCGGACCACCTGGCATCATATTTCATAAGATTGGGATCCAAACTCACTTTACCGGGAATTCCCGGTCGGGTGACCTTGGATCTGAATGTTCCAATGAACGTCTGGCCTTCTTTAGAACCGAGCCAATCGATGAGTTTCTGAGCCCCTTCTATATTCTTGGAGCCTTTGAGAATGGCAACCGATTCAAGATCAAAGGATGTGCCTTCGGACGGTACAACCCCTTTAATGGGGAAACCTTTTTCTATCCGGCCGTATATGGCCTGATCCCAACTGATGCCGAGGGCATATTCACCCTGAGCGACCAGTTGCGAAGGTCGGGAGCCGGATTTTGTATACTGGGCCACGTTTTTATCGATCTTTTCAAGAATTTCCCATCCCTTTTTTTCGCCGAAAAGCTGCATGATTGCGGCCACTGAAAGGAAGGCAGTTCCGCTTGTACCGGGGTTTGGCATTACGATTTCACCTTTATACACCGGATTCGTCAGATCGACCCATGATTTCGGCATCGGCAGATTTTTCTTTTTTAACAAATCTTTATTGACGACGACGGCCGCAAACCAGTAGTTATAACCGTACCAGTTCCCCTCAGGGTCTTTGAACTCGGCCGGAATATCCGCCCACGCAGGCGAGTTGTATGGTATAAACCATCCTCTTGCCGTTCCGATGAGGGCATCGGAATTCATGAACCCCCAGATCATGTCGGCCTGGAAGTTGGGGGCTTCAGCTTGAACTTTGCTCCACAGCTCGTTAGACGACATTCGCGGGCTCCAGTAGATTTTCATGCCGATGGCCTTTTCTGCTTCAGGGGCCCATTTTTCCATTTCGTTGATATCGGCATTGGTATAGACTTTGAGTACCTTACCGGCCTGAACAGGTATCGTCACCATCAAAAACGAAATAAAAAACACAATCGAGATAAGCCAAAATGATTTCCTTCTCATTAAATTCCTCCTTTTCCTTACTTTTGTTGATGCAGTCTCCTGTGGCGAGGTTCTCACAGTTAACGGGCTCAGGAGACCCTGTAAACGAATATCCGGTTATAGATTTTTGAATTCCCAAGAGGAAGAGCCTGGAAGGGTTCGGTTTGTTCGACCAGCCGCCAT
>SDBU01007267.1_pt1 | contig 12795 bp, 7 predicted proteins | sample 2277071 | NCBI WGS metagenome assembly SDBU01 (sample SAMN10397929, study PRJNA504765) | marine sediment metagenome | isolation source: marine sediment core GS08_GC12, 126 cmbsf | place: Arctic Ocean: Gakkel Ridge, Loki's castle | collected 2008 | reverse complement strand
AAAAGTTTTTACTCCTTGGGTATTAAGCTGCCAGTAAGCTATCCATTTTCCATCCGGGCTCCATCGATACCCGTCCCTGAGCGATAATTCCTCTTCATATACCCAGTCAAAAGTTCCGTTAATGATTGTCTGGGAGCCATCCTGTGTTAACTGCTCTATCCGATGATCTTTCAGGTGCTCCACGTAGATGTTGTTTTTGATGACATATCCGACTCGATCGCCATAAGGGGAAAACTTGGCAAACATGAGCGTCGAAGGCTCTGCGCCTCCCCCAAGTTTGTGTAAATCCCAGTAGCTTAAATCAAGAACCCAGTAGTCTCCTCGCGTGTTCTGACGCCAAACACGTTTTGTGTTTGTGAAGATAAGCAGCTTTTTTCCATCAGAAGACCAATCATAATTCTTGATTAAGAGAGGTTTCGACTCCCCAGACGGGATGAGCCGGCTGGCAGGTACAAGAATTTCGCGTGCGCCGCTTTCAGGATCATACAGGACAACATCCTTGGCGTCCGAATTCGACTCTGAAGATTCAAGGACCGTAAAAGCATTCCTGTGCTTCAGCCAGCTCGTGGGACCGAGACGCTCGGTTGTAAACTCCTTGGAGCTAAAAATTCGCTCCAGGTTCAGAAGCGGATTTTCCTCTTCTTGCTCCCGTGGTGATGCGCAGGCTAACGATAAAAGAAATATGGGCAGAAAAGATATAAAAACAAAACGTCGCTTCATGTCTTCCTCCTGTAGTTTTTTCTGCCCTATTGTAACTCTGGAGTACAAATTTAGCAAAGAAAGGAATATAATTATCATCATGCAAGAAAAGAAGTTCTCTTCTTCTGGACACATTATTTGCTCTAGTCCAATAAGTAATCTATGTGTATTCACTTTGCGACTCAAGGCAGGAAAAATATCGTTTATGCAATTTTCACCGAGTTCTATCGACTAAATTATATGCAAGGAAAGTAAGCCCAAGGTTTTGTAGCTCGGAGATTAGAGAGGAGAAATGAATGCATAAGAAATTTTATATTAAAGGATTTAATGAAACATCCGAGTCTCCGGTCTTTAAAGATAAAGAGGCTTATTCTTGGAGAGAAGCAAGCATAAGAGCGAAAGAATATTTTGAACATAGGGGATTCCTCAGGAAAGTAGTGATCTTTGAGCAAGAAATGGGAGACGAGGAAAAAACCGCCAAGCTTATCTTTAAGAATGTATTTGGTGCAATCGAGGAAGTAGATGTCTGGAAGCTGGCTGATACAAAAAAAATCAGATAATCGAATCCTTCGACGCCCTACTCCGTCGGGTTGCTTGCACGGCTTCAGTACTGCTCTCTACATTTTCTATAATACAACTGCAATAAGTATGCCACAATAATTCCCCCAAATGAAATTTGGAACAGCCCTTATTTTTTCCAAGATTAGCAGGTATTTTTTTGCCCGAATTCTTCATGTTTATAAATTGTTAAATACAGGCTTTTTATATTTGACATCAATTTTTTCCTGATATATAGATTCTAAGTGTATCAGCAGGTAAAATCAAAACAAAGGAGAATGAAAATCGTCGTAACCCAAAAAGAGATAGATCTTCCCGGGAGGAGAAAATGAGAGCCTTTTTTAAGGTTATTTTGGCCGTGCTATTTATTGTATTGATTATGACAGTCTCCTTCAGAGTGAAAAAGACTGCATGGAAAGGGACCATTGAAGAGGAGGATGGAGTAACAGTCGTTAAGAATCCTAAAAAACCAATTCATGATGATGCTGTTTTTAGTCTTAAAGAAGACTTAGCTTTAGGAGAAAAAGAGAGAAATGAAGAACATATGTTTTATCTTCTCACGGATATGGATGCAGATAGTAGCGGGAATATTTATGTTTTAGATAGCGAAGATGTAAACATAAAAGTTTATGATCCAAAAGGCCGTTTCTTAAAGGTTATTAGCCGCAAGGGACAAGGTCCAGGCAAATTATTAAACCCTGTTGATATTTATATTGACGATAAAGATCTGATTTATGTTTGTGATTCAGGTAACAATCGGATATCCATTTTCAACAGACAAGGGGATTTTGTCAATTCTATTAATTTTAAAGAATATTCTGCTGGAAAGATAATCGGGATTAATCCGCGAGGAGGGATTATTCTCAGGGTAGACAAGACTTCCATTGAATCAAGCATGAATTTTATTACAAGGACTTATTTCATTAATATGTATTCTGACCGGTTTGATTTCAAGAAAAACTTATACAGTATCAGAGTTCCTATTATGCAGCATTTCCGCAAAGGGGAAAAAGGAATTGCATTGAGTATCCCTTATCAAAAAGAACTATGCTGGACATTGGATTCCTCGGGCAATGTGTATATAGGAGAATCTCAAACGTATGAAATTCAAGTATTTTCGCCCTTGGGGAAGCAGATTCGGCGAATTGAAAAAGAACATGAGCAAAGCAAAGTCTTAAAGGCCGATATTGAAAATTATGTGAAGGAAGAATTCCAGTTTGATAGAAAAGAGGGAATATTTTGGTCAACGACCATAAAACAGAAACTAAGAGTTTCAGAACTTAAGCCTGTTTTTAAAAAGTTTTTCTTTGCTGAGGATAAGTTGTTTGTATTAAGGTCCGAGAATGGCAATAAAGAACGTTCCTATTTTGATATTTTTGACTCTGAAGGAAAGTACTTTTGGAAAATGCGGCTAAAAATCAACCCCTGGATATGGAAAAATGACAAAATCTATAGCGTAGAAAAAGACCAAGACGGATATCATGTAATAAAGAGATATAAAGTTTTTTGGCATTTATAACTAAATGCAAAAAAAACAGTAGTTTTTCCCCTTATTTTCATGTCTTCCTCATTCCGTGAATAATCCAGGTTAAATTGACAAAATAAAAACCTTCCCTTATGCTACAAATTAAAGTACAATATTTCTATAGGAAATGTAAGATTAAGCAAGCGCCATGAAAAAAAGGACAATATACATCTTCATGATTCTTGTTTTTCTGACAGGATACATCAGCCTTAAATCTTCATCAAAACAGGAATCACTAAATTCTGAACAGTCAAACAACGGAGAGAATAACATGATAGAAGAGATAGAAAAGACAAATAAAGAATGGAAAGAAGTGCTTACTCCAGAACAATATCGCGTCATGAGAAAGAGTGGCACAGAAAAGCCTTTTTCAGGTAAATATAACGATCATTATGAAAAAGGTATTTATTACTGCGCCGCATGTGACATTCCCCTATTTAGCTCGGAAGCCAAGTATGACCACGACTCTGGCTGGCCGAGCTTTACCGCTCCTTTCAACGAAAATTATATCAAATATTTAGATGACAATTCTTTGTTCAGGAGAAGAACCGAAGTAAGATGCACTGTTTGCGGCGCCCATCTCGGACATGTCTTTGATGACGGCCCAGGACCAACACCTCAACATTACTGCATCAATTCAGTGAGTTTGGATTTCAAACCCGCGGAATCACAACCTGAATCAGAATCCAACCACTCAGAAAAATCAGATAAGAGTGCTAAACAGACAGCAAATATAGAAAATGCAATCTTTGCCGCAGGATGCTTTTGGGGAATTGAAGATAAATTAAGGAAGACTCCAGGCATTATCTCAACAGAGGTCGGATACACTGGAGGAAATGTTAAAAATCCGACTTATAAACAGGTATGCACCGACAAAACAGGTCATGCAGAAGCCGTTAAAATAACATTTGATCCAACCTTGATTAGCTATGAGGAACTATTGAAAGTATTTTTCAGTATTCATGACTCCACCCAATTAAACCGTCAGGGCCTTGATATCGGCAGACAATACAGGTCGGCCATTTTCTACTACAACGATGAACAAAAAATGGCTGCTGAAAAGATAGTCAAAGAGCTTGGGAGCTCAGGTCGCCTTGGTAAATCCATCGCTACAGAAATCGTTCCTGCTTCCAAATTTAATAAGGCTGAGGAATATCATCAGCAGTATTATGAAAAACGAAAGAAAGACAGTAAAGGACAATGCGGAACAGACAGCTGCTTAATATGAAATTACAATAAATAAGAATTAGCTAAAATTTCCAGATTTACTCAGTTATAAAGAAGTCATCCTCCTGCTAGTACGAGTATTATTTGCTTTTTAAATTTTTTTCCGTCGTCCCGTCAACATACATCCCCATTACACCTTTTACTACTCCATCTTCTTTGATAATTTTTATACGGAAATAGTCAATCTCTTTAAGCATGAAGAGGTCATTTGTTAGAGGTATCATTCTAGCTTTGGGCCTCCCTTTTCTCTGATAGTAAAGTTCTCCACTCTCAAAGGTTATGGTCCCAGGGCCATATTTTCCTGCATATGATCGTAAAGTCTCTGGATTGACTTTAACAGGATTTAACTCTGTTTTTAATGATTCCGTATACCATTCATACTTGAATTTATCATCTTTGTCTTTTGTGTTTGCAGCTAATTTTTCCAGAGCCTTCAGGTGCGCGGTTGTCAAGGCATCTTCTTGGGGAACCTCCACATGAGGTTTCACTCCTACTCCCTCCCAGTTGGTCTTTGTAACGGGATTTATCGCACGTCCCTTTGGAACATTGAGTATAAAGTTATCATTAACAACCATTGGCCCACCAGGGTGGGCGCCACCACCTGTTGTTTCTCCGATTAAGGTTGCTCGCTTTAAGTTTTTTAAATTATAGCTAAATTCTTCAGCAGCAGAAAAAGTGCGGCTGCTGGTTAGAACATAAATATCAATATCAGGAATTTTTTTTCCAGGAACATGCGGCAGTGTCCAAGTTTGCGTGGTCTCATCACCGGGACGCCAGTAAAAGGTGTTCAAATGTACTGGATCATCGTCATAAAAGTAGCTTGTCAGTAATTGAATCATTTCTGGGCTTCCTCCGCCATTATTTCTAAGGTCAATAATCAAGGTCTCGCAGTTGGCAAGAAGATTCATGGCTGCCACGGCGGTCTCACCAGCATATTTGGGACCGGCAAACTGCCTCAAATCGAGATATCCGATATTCCCGCTTAAAATTTTAACTTCTTTAAATCCAAAGTTCGTTCTCCTCAGTCCTTTAAGCTGTAATTCAAGAAGCTCTGGATCATCCCTGTTCTTTTCTCTCCGTCTCATTCGCTTTACTGCTTCGGGATCGTAGCTCACTCGAATATGTAAGTCTTTGCTTATTTCTCTTAGATCTTTGCCTAATTGGTCTGCGAACTCACCAGGGGAGGTTATCTTCTTATAGTCTCCTTTTTTCAGCTTTCCTGAAAGGTTACTGCTCATCTTTTTCGCAGTTTCGGCATAAACATAATTATCCTCTAAAATTTTGTTGATTTTTTTTACCACCTGCTCCTGCTCGTCCTTGTTTACTTTTAGTTCTTTTACTTGGCTAAATCCATTGACATTCAGGGCAATGATAATAAAGATTGTTAACAAGACCTGAAAGGTAGGAATAAATCCATTTTTCCTTAATTTCTTTTTCTCAATAAAACCGCATTTTTTTTGTTTTCTCATGATCCTCTCTTTTATTATTGTGTGCTAAAAAAGATAATTGGACCTTAGATAGAACTTGCCCCTAAGATTGCATGGGGTACAATCACCCTCTCTAAATATATTATACGGAACGTCTATATGAAAAGTTGCAAATTTTGCTTAAACATCTTTTTTATCTTGATTGGAAATAACATTGTCATTGAGAGGAGCGTAGCGACGTGACAATCTCAACCTTTAGTTAATATTTAGCGCCTTTCTTCTGAAGTAATTTGACTATTTTTTTACGCTTCAGAGTTGTTGCCTGTTTGAGGGCAGTAGAACCAAAATTATCTTCAGCATTGATATCTGCACCCGCATCTAGTAAAACCTTGACTGCTTTATCCGTGCCTGTCATGGCAGCAGTCATCAGGAGCGTCCGACCATCCAGGTCTTTGTCGTTGACGTTCGCTCCGGCTTTAAGCAGTTCCTGTATGATTTCAAGGTGACTCTCGGCGGTCGCTTCTATAAGGGCTGTATCCCCATCGTATTCTCTTGCGTTGATATCTGCTCCGGCCTCCAGCAGAGTTTTGACAATTGCGACCTTACCACCGTTTGCCGCCCTTGTTAAGGCTGTACCGCCATACTTATCTCGGGCATTCACGTTGGCGCCCGCCTTTAAGAGGGCCTTTACTAGAGCGGTATACCCGCCTTTGACTGCCCATATCAAGGCTGTCTGTTCCATAAGTTTCTCTTGGGCATCAACCTTGGCGCCTTTAACCAATAGAACCTGTGCGACCGGAGAATGACCCTTCACTGCAGCGAGCAACAACCCGCTCCAGCCATCTTCGTGCCTCATATTTACGTCTGCTCCATTGTCCAATACTGCGCTTACGGCTTTAACGTCGCCTCGCATTGCAGCAAACAACAAGGCCGTCTCACCATCAGCCTTGACCTCCGCTCCCCTACTCAGGAAAGCAAGGGCAGCTTGATAACTCAATCGTCGTCCTTTCTTTGCATTGACGACCAAATAGCGCGGGAGATAGGCCTCGAGCGGAAGCAGCGCGAAGGCTGTTTCTCGAGGGGCACCAGCTTCCTGAAGTATTTTCACGACCTCGGTATGATCAAGCGCCTCGGCCATCATCATGGCTGTCCGTCCATTTGTTGATGCTGCCTTGACGTCTGCGCCCTTTCCCAGCAGGGCCTTCACTGTAGCTGTGTTTCCGGCTATCGCAGCCAGCATCAATGCCGTCTCATGGTAGGCTTCCCCTTTCGCGTTTACGTCTGCACCTTCTTCCAGCATCGCTTCCACAACTTTAGTCCGGCCGCTTGACACTGCCAACAGGGGAGTTTGGCCAGCAAATCCGGACCTCGCATCGACATCAGCGCCCGCATCTAAAAGTGCTCCTACAATATCTAAGGAACCGCGATACACTGGCGCAACCAAAGGGGTCTGCCCGAACAAATTCTTGGCATTTACATCTGCCCCACGCTGCAGCAGGAGCTTAACTAGAGAAGTGTGGCCTCTGCTTGCAGCCTTATGTAAGACAGTTTGATTCTGCTCATCTCTTGCATTAACGTCTGCACCGCTGTCAAGTAAAGCTTCAACGACCTCAGAATCGCCTTTATCAGCAGCTTTTATCAAAGCCAATCCAGTGTCGGGTATTTTTGCTTCCAAGACAAGAGCCAGCAGACGATCAACTTCTTTGACTCCAGGTCTCCGGAGCGGAATATCCGAGTTGACTCGGTGGACGACAACAAGATTTGCCCAGGGCACTACGTATAGTCGATGGACGTTTATGCCGGAGGTCCAGTAGACATTGTCTTTAAGTCTAAGGCCACCAGGCAGCAGCTTTCCTTTCAAGTACATCCTCCAATTTGTATATCCGTAAAGAGTCTTTGTTCCGTAATAAACAGAATATGGAGTCCAGCTCTCCCTGATCCATTTAGCAGGAACGATTTGCTGGCCGCGCCATTGGCCGTTGCGCAGATACAGCAGGCCGAATCGGGCCAAATCCCGGGCCGATATACGGAAGGGATACGCCGGAAAGCGAGTATTCACATTATCGCCGTGGCTGCCTCGGAAATACGTACAGTCTTTTACAGAGAAATCTTCCATGTGCAGAGGACCAGCAATGCGTCGTTGGAATTCTTCGAAGAGCTTGGTTCCGGTTTCTTGTTCGAAAATTGTCCCCAATACATTGAAATCCCAATTATTGTAATGAAAAAATGCTCCTGTCAGTTGGCTGCCGCGCGCAGGATTATCAAACGATCCGCCAAGGTACAAAGCCGGAAGATAGATACCAGACCGGCCTTTAAGCAGATGTCGGATTGTGGCTTGTTTTTCAGAAGCTGTAAGCGGTTCGTTATCATCAATTCCCAGCTCTTCTAAGGTGGCCTCGAGATCAATATGACCCTCATGGACGTGGATTCCAAAGATGGCATTAAGCAGGCTTTTACCCATGGAGTGTGCCCGGAAGTGCCTCGAAGTGTCGCCCCATTCGTCAAGGATAAGGCCATCGACAACAATCACAACAGCAGCGCTGCCGATCTTTTCAAACTGTTCTTTTGCGAGTTGAAGCTTCTCTGACGACCAGCCCATTACCTCTGGGCGGCTAGCCTTCTTCCAATGCTCTCCTGGATATCGCTGCCGGGCGAATGAATGAAGGGAGGGCAGTAGGATCATGCCCAACATAACTGTAACTAAGACGGCGGCCTTATGCCGAAATCTTAGCAATTTAAGAGTACGCATGAGAAAAGATAATGACTCTTTTACTCCGGATTTACTCATTGGCCTGATCTCCTTCAAATGGGTTGAGGATTGTCTCATGTCCTCAAACATCATTTATATCCTCTTGATATTTTTTTCAAGAGAAAAATTACATTATTTTAAGGAACAAAAAAGGAAATAACATAATGCTAAACAAAAATGTCGAATTTGGCGACTGGAACTTGGAGAAATAACGGAGGGTTTTAGGACAAAATTGATTTTTCGTAATTCTCTATTGAGGAGAAGCTTTGAAGAGCTTCAAGTAGGATTGTGTCTTCATCGGGGTATGCAGTAGCGCCACTTAATTTTAGCAGGACCGAAACAAAGACTTTCAAAGCATCTTGACGATCTTGAATCCCGGGGGAAAATTTTGTCGCGTCAAAGCTTGTGCTTGATAGCCTGATAGTGCGAATCTTCTGATCTTTTGCCTTCGGATCATCCAAAAAGAGGTCAATCAGCAGGAAAGGCAGTTCTTGGTCAGGTGCAATTTCAGCGACAGCGATGGACTTCACTTCTTTGAGTGGAAGCAATTGCTGCCCGAGCTGACCCATATTCAACGCTATTTTCCCATCTTTCACATTTAATGGAGTTGCTTTGATTGCCATTATGGGCTGATTTGGAGAGGGGCTTTTTTCAGGTTTATCAGGCCCGGCTGCTTGCTGGTCCTCAAGATCGACTCCTGCTTGCCCTTGGGGCTCATCTACAGGCTGACTTTCTAGCTCTACTTCAGGCACGACATTGGGATCTGCTCCACGTTGCCCTATGAGCTCTTCTCGAGTTTGACCTACGGAATCAGCTAGAGGCTGGACTTCAGGCTCAGTTGCAAACTGACTTTCCGGCATGACTAGAGGCTGAACTTCGGGACTTAATTCTGACAGGACTTCTGGTTCGACTGCTTGCTGGCCCTCAAGATCGACTCCTGCTTGCCCTTGGGGCTCATCTCCAGGCTGACTTTCTGGCTCTACTTCAGGCACGACATTGGGATCTGCTCCACGTTGCCCTCTGAGCTCTTCTCGAGTTTGACCTACGGAATCAGCTAGAGGCTGGACTTCAGGCTCAGCTGCAAACTGGCTTTCCGGCATGACTAGAGGCTGAACTTCGGGACTTAATTCTGACTGGACTTCTGGTTCAACCGCTTGTTGTCCCTCGAGTTCGATTCCCGACTGGTCTTCGGTTTCGAATCCTTGCTGACTTTCAGGCTTTAATCCCAACTTGCTTTCGAGCTCTGCTGTAAGCTGTTCTGTTTTGCTGGCAACTGCAGGTGCCTCTCCCATATCACGTAAGGCAGGAGATTCTTCAGGTCTACTTTGTAATTCTTTCAATTTTGTCCTTAATACATCCTTCTGCTCATCAGTAATTTCCGGATGTTCGAGGCAGAGTTCAATCACTTTTTTTGCTATTTCAGGGCTATGTTCCGAAGTGGCACTGGCAAAATTCTGCAATAATCCAGGAGATGAATTCAAATCAACTTCTTCGATAAGTTCACTGGCCAGTTCTTTTGCACCCCTATAATCTTGACGCTCGGTCAAATATGTCATCAGCGTAAATTTACATGTCATGCTGATGGAGGCTTGAGGAACTTTCTCCTTCAAATCCGCAAAATGTTCAAAGGCGACATCCATTAGATTATGTCTTATTTCTCTCTCTATCATTCTGATATAAAATTCTGCAGCTTCTTTTTCCTTTCCTAGCTCTTTCCCTTGATTCCAAAGACCTTCTACCACATCCTTATCCATAGGATTCTTTCTTGCTGCAACCAGGAGGAGGGCGTATGCTTCATCCGACTTTCCTTCGTTTCTTTTCTGAGTGGCTTCTTCAAACGCTTGATATCCTTCATCCACGAAATGAACTTGAGCTTCAATCTTGGGATGAACATATTTTTCTTCTATCTTGAAACGCTTCATTCCCGCAGCCACAACAACACCAAGGAGAAATCCCCAGATGTGTGCCCAATGGGCTACACCGCCACCCTCAGGGTTGACTGAATCAATAGCGTTGGCACTGAAAATTTCTAAAGCCAGCCATATTGGAAGCATCACGAAAGCGGGAGCTTTGAAGGTTCCGTGAATGATGAAGAAGAAAAAGAAAAATTTGATTTTAGTTCTCCAGAATTTTATAAGAAAAGCCCCCATAAGGCCGGCAATAGCCCCCGACGCCCCTATTAATGGTCCGGCAAAATTAGGATTATATAAAGAAAACATAAAACCTGAAAATATTCCCGCTATGATGAAAAAAGCAGTAAAAATTGGTCTTCCCCAGACGTCTTCGATGAAAGGACCGGTCAAATAAAGGAGAAGCAAGTTTCCGATCAAATGCAGCCAGCCGCCGTGGATAAACATATAGGTCACAAGACCTATCCAATTTTTTTGGGCTGGAATGTAACCATATTTTCTATAGGGAACATCATCTAAGACGCCTTTCAACTTCTGAGATAGTTGATCTAGTTTCTGCTGTTCCTCATCTTGAAAAAGATGGATTTTACGAGAATCCCTTCTGCGGTAGGAGGCGAGCAATTTCTCAACTTCTTCATTTTCTTTTTCTCCAAAAAGCAGCTTTTTAGTTGCCGGATCAAGCGTGAGGTATGGATGTTGGCTATAATAATTTAAGAGTTCCTTGGCGGTGTTTTCTAACTCTGCGGCCGTCTTGCCTATCTCAACTGATATTAGTATATGTATGACTAAACAGGATGCCATTAAGAAGAACGATACCCAGGGAAGTCTTCGAACTTTGTCACTTTCATGCCCGATTGGAATAATCATATTTTTATCTTTTCCTTCTAATGACCTGCATTTCCTTTAAATTTTCTGTGCGATAAGAATTAATCCTTTAATTGCTTCATCTTAAACCTGATTACGTATAGCTACTTTACTTTCGAGTATTGGACAACCGTTACCAGGAGCAAGCACACAGGCAAGTGTCTTTTGATTTGCAATTTACCCTATTTAATTGCACATTCCAGATTAATATTTAAAATGAAATTTTGTATTTTTGCCGAAGATAGGTCAATCGCCTTTTGAGATGAATCGATGGGTTATTTTTCGATGATGTAAGGGGGAAATAAATTGATACATAGGGAGGTTCCCTAAGGTTCCACCCCTGTTAATATTCTAAAACCGGAAAAACTATCCTAAGGAAAATCTGGACCTATCCCCATTTTTGAAAGGTAGCACTTTGGAGAACGTCCGCCTACTTGAGACCGGCGAGTCGCTTCTTTGCCTGCTCAACCTCTGAAATACCAGGATCAGCGTTTTTCCAGAGGTCGAGGAATTTCTGATACTGGTCGATAGCTTTGCCTTTCCAGCCTTTCTCCTCATACAATCTGGCTAGCCTGTAATGGTACTTGGGATGGATCAAGAATCGGCCCTTCCTTTTTGAGTCAAAGGTAATCAGTAGCTTATATTCAGCGATGGCATTGTCTAAATCTCCTTTCTGTTGATAATCCCTAGCTATTACATCCTTAAGGAGAGGTGTGTTATAGCCTATTATCTGACTAGTGTATTGAAGCGCAGGCAGACCAGGAGGTGATGCTTTTCCGAAAACTGAAACAGCCTTATCATAAGAGCCTTCAGCGAGCAATATCTCAGACCGGAGGAGATTGATCGCGAATGTTGCCCCCTCTTTATCGCTTGGAAGTAGATCCGGAAACAAGGAGTTCATTTCAGCCAGTCTGGCCTTTGCTGAATCTATCCGCCCTTCTCCCAATTCAATTAATCCCAGAAGGAAGCTGTAGGTACTTTTAAAAGAAGATGCATTTTCCGGGTAATATTTTATATAAACATCGGGCCAGTTTTCGTTATGTTGCCGACTGAGTTCATACTCTCCCCTGTCAAATAAATCCATCCTTTCAATAATTTTCCATAGGCTTTTCTAGCGATGCGCCCTGCCTTTTCCGCCAAATCTTCGGTTTTCTGAAGATCGACAAGAGACCTCTCCAAGTTACCAAGCCAGAAGTGATAAAATCCTTTATACAAGTACCCTTCTCGTTTGATGCCTGGAGAGGTAGCAATAGCAATGTCCTTATCTACCCATTTCATCGCCTCAGGGTAATCTTCCTTTAAAGCATACAAGTATCCAATTTTCAGGGAAACTCCAAACCAATCAGGTTTTATCTCCATGGCTTCTTTGTATCCAGCACCTTATAAACCTTACCCATGCCCCCCTTTCCCAGCTCTTTGATAATCTGGTATCTGTCAGCAAAGGTGCTGCCAGTAGTCAATTCTTCTTTGGGTGTCTCTATGGTCTCTGTAGGTGCGGAAACTTCCTTTGAGGATGTAAGTTGGGTCCCACATTTACCGCAGTAGATGGTATCCCCGGGATTTTCATTTTAACATTTAGGATATTTCATACGTTTTATCCCTTCCTAATGTTTGGCAAAAGAATAGCAATTAATAAAAAAAGAGTCAAATGTGAAGATACAGAAACAGCAGCAGTTATAGGGGCACGTCCGGAAAGTTATCTTCCCTTTATCTTTAAGGAGAGATTGCCACGCTTCGCTCGCAATGGGCATAAAGGTCATAAAATGTTGTTATTTCTTTATATTCCAATTAAGCATCCTAAAGATAAACCAATGTTATCAAAGAAGATACGATACT
>SDBU01007266.1_pt1 | contig 12795 bp, 10 predicted proteins | sample 2277071 | NCBI WGS metagenome assembly SDBU01 (sample SAMN10397929, study PRJNA504765) | marine sediment metagenome | isolation source: marine sediment core GS08_GC12, 126 cmbsf | place: Arctic Ocean: Gakkel Ridge, Loki's castle | collected 2008 | reverse complement strand
ACCAGGAAGTCGGTAACCCTCCTTGAACCGGCTTTGAAACATGGACTGTAAACCATGTCATGACACAATGTGTAACCTATGTCTTGACACCGTACACTCAAGGAGACCTTCCCTACAAGACTGTAGTCACGTTGCTGTAGTAGAATCCGCTTGTGGCCAAACGCCGCTTGTGGCCAAACGCCACTTGTGGCTAAACGCCGCTTGTGGCCAAACGCTGCTTGTGGCCAAAACCGATTGACATATCTGCCGATCATTCCCACATTGTTCGTCGTTGTCGAAGATGATCGTTTCATACTATGACTGAAGAAAAAGAAAAAGACGAATTCTCATGGTCCGGCTCAATGCCGTTTCTCGATCATCTCGAGGAGCTGCGACGGCGACTGCTGAAATCGCTGCTGGCGCTGGTTTTGACTGCTGCCGTTGCTTTCTATTTCTCAGAGGAGTTGATGGCTTTTGCTATCAAACCGCTCGGAGAGATCAAGCTCCATGTGACCAGAGTGACCGGTTCGTTCTACGCTTATCTGAAAGTCTCGCTGGTGACGGGAGTCCTGGCGGCGACACCGGTAATCTTTTATCAACTGTGGTCTTTTGTGGGACCGGGGCTTTACCCACGGGAAAAAGCCCGCGTCCTGCCGTTGGTCGCGGTGTCGACGGTTTTGTTTTTGGCGGGTGCATCGTTTTGCTACCTGGTGGTGCTGCCGTACTCGCTGAAATTCCTGATCGGTTTTTCCGGTGATCTGCTCAGCCCGATAATCACCGTCAGCAGCTACCTGTCGTTCGCCGGGATGTTGCTGCTGGCTTTCGGTTTCGGCTTTGAAATGCCGGTAGTGGCCTATTTCCTCGGTAAAGTTGGTATCGTTTCCTCACGCATGTTAGGCAAGGGGCGGCGTTACGCGGTGGTGCTGATTCTGATCACGGCTGCTATCCTGACGCCGACACCGGACATTGCCACTCAGCTTATGTTAGCCGGGCCGTTGTACCTGCTGTATGAGATTTCCATCATTGTTGTAAGGATTTCGGGCAAGAGGAAGTAAGCAGGACGGTTGTCTCATCGGGCCGGTTGCCGGAAACGGTTCTTCAGGGCCAGGCCCAGCAGAATGAAAAACAGCGGTTCCACCACGAAGCGAAAACGATTGTTTTCACCCAGTTCAAAAGCGTTACCCGTGACTGTGATGTAAACCACATTTAACCAGATAAATAAGAGCACGACGGCCGACGGAGTATCCAGCCGCCGTTGCCGGTAGGCCTGCCGGAGCAAGAGAAAGCCATATACGATCACCACTAAATACGCCAGCGCCGTGAGCCAGCCGGTGTTTTGCCAGGACCTGATGTCGGTTACTTCGTCCTCGTACTGCAACTGACCGCAAAGAACAAGATTATAAGCTCGATCCGGGAAACTTATCTGCTCCCGGTTGTCGCTGACAAACGGATACGAACTGATGGGAATAAAGTAGGTGGCGAAAGACTTCAACAGGCTCTTCACGTACGTGCCCGGGTAGTGGGACAGTACATACATTGCGTCCCGGCGGTATTCTCGCGACAAGCTGACATAAGTGAGGTTGTTCAGATTGGGTGCCTCCGATGATTTCAGCTTCTGATCCAGCACCGGAATGCCCGTCGGTTCGGCCAGGGGAAATTGGGCGTAACGCTGGTACCTTTCCAAACTGCGAAAAGGTTTGACCAGAGACAGGGGGGACAGTGCCCCGCGGCTGTTGAGACGGCGGAGTTCGTCGACCGGCAGCTCCCAGGTTGTCATTCGGGCAAAGTTCATTCCGAACCAACTGCTGCCGCTGAAGCTGCCGAACTCGTGAGCGTTCTTGGCGTACAGGAGCAGGCAAAACAGGAACGGCATACACGCCGCCAGCAGCACACGCCGCCACTGTTTCCTCAGGCACCAGATCAGCGCCAGTACCATAATGACATACCACACCAGGTGGAAGGCTGATCGCGTCAGTACCAGTGCCGCCAGCAGGACGAAAAAATACACCAGGCTGCGAAACCGCTCGGTTCTGACGTAGTGCAGCAGCGTCAGCGCCGACAGGCACAGCATGGCTGCGACCGGGTAAGTATAGAACAGGAAGTTCTCATACAGGATACCGGAGGGACCGGCGATGAACAGGATCGTCAGGATAGCGCTGAGTCTTTCCGACAGACCCAGGCGCGCCATCAGCAGGTACAGAGAAACCGCCAGAATCAGGCCGCAGGCCAAAAACGTGATGTGGAAAGCGAGTGCCTCGGAACCGGGGAACAGCTTCAGGACTGTTCCCAAAAACAGGTTGAAAAGCGGCGGCTGGCTGTGGAGATAATACAGGCTCTGCAGCAGGTTGGTGCGCAACAACTCAGGATCGATATACTGCCAGAAGTAGTCCAGCGGCCGCAGATCGAAACGAATCCCGAGGGCGTAATAGACCACCCGTGAGAGGACAAAAGCCGCCAATACATACGTCAGCCCGGACACTCTATACCGTTTGGGCTCGGCTTTTCGGTTTTTCTTCTGCGGCACTGTCGGTTATCCTCTGACTAATATAAGTCCGGCGCTTCCCAGACGGCCGTTACCGGCAGGGACGACCACACACCAACACCAAAATGAAGGCTGCGGTCGTTTGGATCAAACAAAATATCGCCCCGCACCGTTGGTCATCTCGCTAGTGGCGGTCGGTTCATTCAGAACTGATTCTTGACATTCATGTGAAATCTACTATCTTGATTCTTAGTATCAAGTAGGGAGGTGGTGATGCATATTCGGATTCTGTTCCTGACAGTCGTAGGAACCGGGGCTATGTTGCTTTCGTGCGGGAAGAGCGCACCTACGGGCGAAAGTGAGCCAACATACACATTTGCCGACTTCGTGCATTTTGACATCACCGAGCGCATCCTCGTCCGATGCCTGCCACCGCGAAGTTTGGAGACATCGGAGATGGTCTTGACGTGGGAGCAGTCTCTAGGTGAACCGTTCATAGATATCAACGGCAATGGCGTTTATGATCAGTATATTGACTCATTCATTATGTGTGCCTGCTCACTGAACCATGATCTCAACCACAACGGTAGGCACGATGGTCCGGATGATCCGTGGGATCCGGGTATCCCGTTTGATGATATAAACGGTAATGGCACTTTCCAGCCAAAGGGAGCCTATCCCAATTACTATCAGCCGGGACTACCCTTCTGTGATTTCAACAGGAACGGTGTGTACGACAGTGTCTTAGAGTACGCCCACTGCATGGTGAAAAGCCATAAAAAGACTGATACACTTGGGAATGCTGTTTACAGATATCGCCATCAGAGTTCTCAATTCGTGTTTGTCTCTGATTCCGGCATTGTGTACTCCTTACCCGACTGGGGGTACCCTGTGGGCGACTATGTCAGGGACCTTATCATGGCTGATTTAGTCGTTACCGACACGGGATTGGTGTTCCGCCACGATTTCCTAATACACGTACTGGATACAGGGATCATATCTGTTGTGCAAAAGGAGGAAGTGATTCTCATCCCTGACCCTCAAGCGATTATCGGGCCTTGTGAACCACACTATGTGCCATTGGTCTTCGAGAAGGATGTCTTACTGAACCAGAGTCTGGATATCTGGGGCATCCATTACGATGGACTCCTATTGGTCAGGTTTGTTTTCCCGCCAGGCACGTCGCCCGACACCTCTCCCGCTTATCACTATGAGTTCTACTTCTCCACAACGGAGGGACTCGTGGCATTGCTGTACCAGAGTTATGACAGAACCGGATACTACTGTTTCGGTGAGCGATTACCCTGGGGCGTACCCCTCTTGATGACCAGATAAAGACAAGCCGAGACCTATCCAGAATACGGCTACGAAGCAGCATGTTGTCAAGCTGTTGCGACTTGCGGGGCAATCTGAAGCCATACGCGGGATCATTAGCAGACCATGAAGGCGTTGACAAGCGCCCGGCCGCCGCTTAGATTACTTGCGACATTTGGAACCAGCGGGCGTAATTCAGTGGTAGAATGCAAGCTTCCCAAGCTTGACGTCGGGAGTTCGACCCTCCTCGCCCGCTATAAGTCCAAGGCTTTCAATTGAAAACCGCACGACCGCGATCTATACCCACCTGCTGACCGAGGACATGGTGAAAAGCTACGACCAGTTGGGTCCGACTAGTATAATGAGCGAGTGATACGAAGTTAATAGATCATATCGTAGCGTATAACGCCTACTGTCTGTATACTGTCTCCCATCGGATCGGGGACAGAGAATGTTGCGTAAAACACATATTCATTCCGGAATGCGTCATTATACTTCACGATGAAGTGCCGATAAAGCGATTTGCCTGATTTCAGAGAATCGATTACTTGCTGTTTTAGAATGTTATCATGTCCACAGTTCAACGATTTTCCCGATAGTACGACACTGCTTTCATATCGTTTCACGAATCTGGAATCATCTGGAATGGGAATGCTATCAAGGGTGGATAGTCCGTGGTAGTATTTTATGCCAAATGCGGGGTAATCACTGATATTCTTAACATAATAGGGAAGACGCCATCTTTGGCCGCCTTCTTCGGTTACGGTGATTTCAACATTTGCCCAAGTACAGGTCGAGTCTACACAAAGGTGCAAAATCGTCATATGGCCTACACGATTGCTTTCCTTAAGTGCATTCAGCGTGTCCTGCATGACTCCGAGCTGCGAGTGATACACATAAGCAATGGTGAGAGTGGCTAAAGCCGATATGACTGTGGCACCTATCGCAATCTTGCCGCCCCATGATCGTCGGTTAGTTTCTTTGTACGAATCGTCTGTTGTTTTCTCGGTCTGGTCCATGGATTATCCCCGACGCACTCACATTACTTGGTCTCAACCATTTAACTACCAAAAGTAACTCAGTCTGGGACAGCGTGTCAACCATAAAGGCCGGCAGGCCCCTTGAGGAAGATGAGTACAGAAGCGATTGACAGGCTGCAGTTTTGACCCTTTATTCGGAGTTATGTGGGCTTAGCGCCATATAGTTGATCACTTCGCATAGACAGTGATTATCTTTTCAGTCGTACAGCTTGTATCTCTGGTGCTGTGCCTGTCGGAAAAGCTATTTTTTTGTAACCGATTATGAAGATTACGCATGTTGATCCCGATTCACCTCTCGCGGGACAGGTGCGCCCCGGTTACCGGGTGCTGGCCGTTAATGGCCGGCCGGTGCTGGACAGTATCGATTTTCGTTTCCGTACCGCCGATGAGCGGGTCAAAATCCGGTTTGCCGACCGACGCGGCCGGGAGATGGAATACCGGCTGGATGAAACCTCTTCCGGTTCGCTGGGACTGACGTTTCAGGACGATCGTGTCAGGCGTTGTCGCTGCAAGTGTATCTTCTGTTTTGTCCACCAGCAGCCAAAAGGGATGCGCCGCAGTCTCTACGTCAAGGACGAGGACTACCGGCTTTCATTTACTCACGGCAATTACATTACTCTCAGTAATCTCACCGAGCCGGATATAGCGCGCATTATCGAGCAGCGCCTGTCGCCTCTTTACGTTTCGGTGCACACTACCGATGATGACTTGCGCCGCCGGATGTTGGGTAACCGCCAATTGCCGCCGATACTGCCGTTGTTAAAGCGTCTGACTGAAAACGGCATCACTCTGCATACCCAGGTTGTTCTCTGCCCGGGTATAAATGACGGGCGCTATCTGAAGCAGACAGTCGATGATTTGTCAGCGCTGTATTCGGGAATCCAAACGCTGGCGATAGTGCCGGTGGGACTGACCCGCTACCGTGATGGTTTGCCGGAACTACAGCATTTCAATCGAAAAGAGGCGGACGAAGTGCTGGACTATATTGATAAACGCCAGAAGGAACTGTACCGGAAACTGGGTACTCGCTTTGTCTGGCCGTCTGATGAGTTTTATATGCTGGCCGGCCGGTCTTTTCCGCCACGGAAAACTTATGAGGACCTGGCGCAGTTTGAAAACGGGGTGGGAATGTACCGGGAGTTTCTTACCATGTTTGACCGTCGACGTCAGCATCTGAGGAAGATACGCTCCGATCGCCGGGTGCTTTTTCTTACCGGCCGGTCGGCCGAATCGCTGTTTAACAGGGGCATCATGTCCTGGATTCACCGGAACCTTGATCTGAATCTGTCCATCCGGGCGGTTGACAACCGTTTTTGGGGTAAGATGGTGACCGTTTCCGGCCTGTTGACCGGACGCGATCTTCTGGCCAGGGCACGACCGGTTGTCGGCGATTTCGATCTGGTGGTATTGCCGCCGAATTGTCTCAATGCCGATCAACTTTTTCTGGATGACATGTCGCTGTCGGAGTTCCAGGCGAAACTGGGGCGGGAAGTACGGATCGGCTATTATAATGTAGCCCGGACAATCAGGGAGGTCTTCGCGTGAAACTGGCCACGGTAGCCATAGTGGGGCGCCCCAACGTCGGCAAATCGTCGTTGTTCAACCGTATGCTGCAAAGGCAACTGGCCGTGGTGCACGAACGACCGGGGATCACTCGCGATCGCAACTATGCCGTCTGTGACTGGGCCGGCACCACTTTTAACCTGGTCGACACCGGTGGCATGGCGCCCGATTCGGATGACCTGATGGAGCAACTTGTACACGACCAGACCGAGTTTGCCCTCAACGAATCCGATCTGGTCCTGTTTCTGGTCGACACCCAGGTGGGGTTGGACACCACCGACCGGCAGATCGCCCGGCGTCTCCAGCAAGCGGGCAAAGAATGCCTGCTGGTGGCCAACAAGGTTGACAGCGATCAGGATGAAAGCGAGGTGTACCAGTTTCTCGCCCTGGGGATCGGCGATCCGATCGCGGTGTCGGCCAAGGTCGGCCTCGGAGTGGGGGATTTGCTGGATCGGGTGATCGATTGCCTGCCCCGGCAAGAGACGACCGACATCGATAGCGGCAGCACCATCCGAGTGGCAGTGGTGGGACGTCCCAATGTCGGCAAGTCCTCGTTTATAAACGTGCTGGTCGGGCAGCCGCGCCTGCTGGTCACGCCGATGGCCGGTACCACCCGAGATGCCGTGGACACGCCCTGGGAAATGGACGGCCAGGAGTTCGTCCTGGTCGATACGGCGGGCCTGCGCCGGAAATACAAAATTCGGGAGAACGTCGAGTTCTACACCTCTTTGCGCACTGTCCGGGCTATCGACGGCTGCGATGTGGCTATCGTCATGGTTGACGCCGTTGATGGTCTGACGACCCAGGATCGCCGCATCCTGGACCAGGTGTTTACTTCTCGTCGCTCGGCTCTTATGGCGGTCAACAAGTGGGACCTGGTCGAGAAAGACCCCACCACGGCCGATCGCTACACCAAGGCGATCAATGCCATCCTGGCTCGCTACGCCCACTTGCCGGTGATTTACGTTTCGTCCCTGACGGGGCAGCGGGTGGCTAAAGCGATGTCTATAGCTTCGGGAGTCTATCATGAAGCCAGAAAACGTATCGCCACCTCGGAACTGAACGAATTTCTGCAGAAGGTTCTGCGACGTCGTCAGCCACCGGCCCGTCAGGGCAAGTACATCAAGATCAACTACGTGGTGCAGACGGAAGTAGCGCCGCCGACGTTTATTTTCTTTGCCAACCGTCCTCGCTTGATCGACAAGTCCTACATTGCCTTTCTCTCCAACCAGATTCGGCGGGAATACGGTTTTAAGGGAGTGCCTTTCCGCGTGAAATTCCGCAGAAAGTAACCCGTTTCCTCGCTGCTACCTGGTTTCTGCTTATAAATCAACGTTTCAGACCGATACACCTGATGTATGTCTGTTTATACAAATACCGATACGACTGATCGCCTCGAAGAGTTGGAATCCCGGCTGGAAGCCAAAAAGGCTGAGTTACGCGACCTGGCGACAATGGGGGCCGTCATTACATCCATACATGAGATCAATGCCGTTCTGTCGGTGGTGATGGATATGGCCATCAGGCTGGTTGACGGCGAAGTCGGCCTGATAATGCTGCATGAGAACGAGCAATTGAAGGTCAAGATAAGTTGGGGTGTCAAAGGGGAGTTTGCCCGGTCGCTGATGTACCTGGATGATATGGATCTGGCCAGCTACTGCTACCAGAACCGCCAGACGGTTATTCTCAACGAGTTAGGAATCAAGGACGACAGCGGTTTGTCCATTCAATCGATTATCAGCGTGCCCATTCAGACGTCCGACCGCTGCCACGGCGTATTGCTGATTATCAACAAGGCCGAGGGCGGCAGTTACGGTGAAGAGGACCAGGAATGCCTGGAGATGCTGCTCAATTTCGTGGCCGTCGCTATCGACAACTCGATCCTCATCAAGCACAAGCTCACGCAGCAGAAGATGGAACAGGAGATGGCCATAGCCCGCCAGATTCAGGAAACGATCCTGCCGCAGGATATCGATGCCATAGCGGGAACTGAGATCGGCGCCGTTTACTTTCCGGCCCGCGAAGTGGGCGGTGATTTCTATGACATTCTCAGGTTGGACGACCACCGTTTTGTGGTGGTCCTGGGTGACGTTTCCAACAAGGGTGTGCCGGCGGCCCTGGTGATGTCGGCGGCATCCGGAATTATCAGTTCCCTGTTGGCGACCAATCCCGAGATCGAGGTCGCCGACCTGGTCGCCAGGCTCAACGACCTGCTGGCTGGTTCGATAATCAAGGAACGCGAGATGTTTGTCACCCTGTTCTTCGCCAAATTCGACCTTGAGAACGCGACGCTGACGTTCTGCAACGCCGGACACCTGCCGGGGCTTTTCTGGGATGAGGAGAAGCAGACCGTCTGTGAACTGGCCGTGGGGGGACCGATCGTCGGCCAGTTTGCCGGCTATGCGTTCAAGCAGGGACAGCGTCGGTTAGCCTCCGGCGACAAGCTGTTTCTGTTCACGGACGGGCTGACCGAAGCTGCCGACGCCGACAACAACCTGTTTGGTCGAGAGCGGGCAGAGCAGGTGTTTACCGCCGAAATCGGGCTGTCGCCCAAAGAGTTCTGTCCCCGTGTCAAAGAGTGGGTCGATCGATTTGCCGAGGGAGCATCCGAGGACATGCAGGACGATTTTACTATCCTTCAGGTCAAGGTGAAGTGATCATGCCGCATTACGAGCACACTTACCCTTCGGTTTCGGGTTCTGAAGACCAGATGCTTGATGAAGTGATGGTCATTCTGGAGACCAACCGGGTGGCTGAAGAGTTGCGCAACCGTATCCTGCTGGCGGTGTCGGAGGCGTTCACCAATGCCCTGGTGCATGGCAACCGGCGTGACCCCGGTAAAGAGATAATACTGATTCTGGATATAAATGAGAGCGATCTATCTGCCGATATTATTGACCGGGGTCAGGGCGGACTCGAACGAATTGAGCACCGGCGGCCTGCTTCCGTGCTATCAGAGTGTGGACGTGGTGTGGATCTTATGCGGCACTACGCCGGCGACCTGAGATTCACGGAAACGCCGGACGGCGGATTGAAAGTCACTCTCAAGTTCGACCTTACCAGAGCAAAAGAGAAATATAGCCATCATACTTAGTTAACTATGGAGGAAACCATGGAAATCAACGTCAGAGAAGAAACCAACGTGACCATTCTCACCCTGAAGGGCCGACTGGACCTGGCCACCGGTTCCGCACTTAAGGAACAGATCAAGCAGTTGCTTGAAAAGGAGAGGACGGCCGTCCACCTCAATCTCGGCGATGTCGAGTTCATCAACAGTTCCGGGTTGGGTTCGCTGGTATCGATAATGAAGGAGATTCGTCTGCGCAAGGGTCGCCTGACGCTGTCGAACCTGGCCAGCTACGTGCAGGAGATATTTGAGATCACGCAGTTGTCGCACATTTTTGAAATCTATGCTACCGAACAGGAAGCTCTCAACTCCTACCAGGTTGTCGCCGCCGGTTGATTCCGTTGGGTCGTCCGATCAACTGACAAACAAGGGGTTGGTATATGAGTAATGTAATCGAGCGAATCGGGCAACTGTTGACAAGCCTGCAATCGCCGGACTTCTATGAACGCGAGGAGGCGGTCAAGGAGTTGGGCCGGTACACTGAGGATGAGGCCGTAGCCGGCCTGGTGCTGGCGCTGGAAGACACCGATCTGGGTATCAGGGAGCTGGCAGCCGACGTTCTGGGGAAAATGCAGGGGGAAATCGTGTCCCAGTTGCTGATCCGTTTTCTCGCCCACGGGGACATCGGAACACGCAACCTGTCCGCTGAGATACTGGTTCGTATCGGTGTTCCGGCGGTTCAACCGCTGGTTGAAGCTCTTGAAAGCGATGATCCCGATGTGCGCAAGTTCGTGGTGGACGTGCTGGGTCTTATCGGGGATGTATCCACGGTTCAGCCGCTATGTCGCAGCCTTTCTGACGAGAACGCCAATGTTGTTTGCTCGGCGGCAGAGGCGCTGGGTGAAGTCGGATCTTCCGAAGCGATTCCTGAACTGGTAGCCGCCTACCAGCGCTGCGAGGACACCCGTCTGCAGGTTATTGAAGCTTTGGGGAAGATCGGCGATCCGTCCTGTATCGACATGCTGTTCGGCTTCCTCAAGCACATAAGGGAGAGTCTACCATCGAGCAACCTGGTTTACATAGCGTACGCCGTGATCCTTCTGTTGATCGTATGGCACGCTGGCTCTATTCTCATGAACATGGACCGGGGAGGTTCGCCCCAGATGTTGATATGGGACCTGGTACTCCTTCCGCCCATGCTGGGCTCCCTGGCGGTGTTCCGGCGGTCGATATCCTACGCTGCCAGCGCTGTCGCCATCCTCCTTGCATTCGGCATCGTGGACGCGAATCTGATGGATGAGGTCACCCAGTGCATGGTGATGGGCCTCGCAGCTGCTGCCTTCCTTGAGCTGACCTGGGCCAATGTCCGGTTCGACAGCATCTATGAGCTGGGAAGTCTGGGTCTTCCCAGGAACCACGGCCGACCACGGGCGATCTTCAATACGACCATGGTAAGGTACATGGTGGTGTTCGGAAGCGTGCTGATGGTAAGCGCCATCATTCTGGTGGTCATCTCCATCCTTCCTTCATGGTTCGCATCGGATCCAACCCCGGGGGTTCCATCTCCCGTCGATGCCGACACGGTCATGGCTCCCTTTTATCTGCTGCTGTGGATCGTCGTCCTAACGGTAGCTGGCCGATGGACTCTCATCACCTTCATGGGGTCCCACCAGGGACATCGAACGATCGACTGGATCCGTGAGCACATGTTGATACCACAGCGTCTCCGTCGCCGACAGGGAGGGAATGAACCTTCCGTGGGGGAGGCCAGGGAACCGGACCCTGGGACGGCCGGCGTCTGGGAAGAGGAGTCCTCGCCTCCAGAGATCCCGGTGCCCCATGGCTAGTGGATACAACGGCAGTCCTTGGAAAGAGATGCGCGTCATGATCATTGACGACGACGCCAGGAGGCCGCCACCATGGCCGAGACAGATATCACAGCTAGCGCAAAGACCGCGGAAGGGCCAGGCAGTCCCCCGTCCTCTTCGACGGTGAATTTGATGGTCGCCTCTGTGGTGGCCCCGTGGGGATCTATGGCACGCACGATCACGGTGTGCTTGCCTGGCTTGAGCTTCGAGGTGGTGAATGCGAGCCCAGTTCCTATTATCACATCGTTCTCTATCCACTGGACCGAGAGCAATTCCTCGTCGGGATCGGTGGCCAAGACCTCGAACACGATGTTCGAACCCTTCTCGTGAGAAGACCCGGCCTTGGGGCGCTTGATCGAGAGAGCAGGAGACCGGTTCACGTTCTCGACCAGTACTGTCCAGTTGAACCATGACTCCTGGGCCCCGTCGGTGACACGCACGGTCAGCAGGTGGGTGCCCTGGGAGCTCGAGTTGGTGACCATCTCGAACCGAGGCAGCTCCTCCCCCTGGATCGGGACGTTGTCGAGGAACCATGTATAGTCGAGGGGCAGGTCCTCAGGGTCCTTGGCGATAATCGTGAAGGTAGCAGCCTCGCCCTCGGTCAGGTTGACCGAGGTGAAGGGACCTGCCGAGGTTATCACCGGTGGGTCGTCGACGGGGTCGAAGGTCAACGTCAGCGTCGTCTCCGCCCGGGCCCCGGCCGGGTCCATTGCGGTTATCGCTAGGATAACTTCGCCGTTGAAGTCCTCCGCAGGGTCCACAAGGAGCAAGTAATCGATGACGATGAACAGCACGTTGTCGTCGGGGCCGATCATGTACGTGAGCGCTTCCCCATCTGGGTCGGAGAACAGGGTCGACAGGTCGAACTCGGTCCCCTGCTCATCCTCCAGGGCGGTGACACTTGCGTCATCCAGAAGCACCACGGGAGGGTCCTGGACGGGTCTCACGATGATGATGAGGTCGACGGTGGTGGTGAGCTCACCGGGATCGGTGGCGTTGACGGACAGGGTGACCTCTCCGTGGAAGTCGGGGCCTGGCGTGAGCGTGAGGAGGTCTCCCTCCAGGGTGCTGCCCGCAAGGGGATGCTCGTCCCCTAGGACCGTTTCGAAGTGCAGGGTGTCGCCGTCGCCGTCCACGATGTAATCGCGAAGGTCGATCTGGAGGGTAACGTCCTCGTCCAGTTCGATGACCGGGAGGGGGCTGAGGGCCGCCGGGGCGTCAGGGACCGGGGTGAAATTGACGGGAACTGTGAGGATAAAGGTCCTAAATTCGTCCTCAACCACGATCGTAAACTCTGCCATCCCAGTGAAGTTGGGAAGTCCAGAGATGCTCAGGAGGCCTTCATGGAAACCAGGCACCTGATAATATGCATTAAGGTTCGTCACCTGCCCGACCTCGAAGGAAGTGAGCATCAGCTCGGGATCCATAACAAGTGCTGACGGCACAACCACGTAACTCGAATCCTCCTCTATTACTAGGGGA
>SDBU01007265.1_pt1 | contig 12795 bp, 10 predicted proteins | sample 2277071 | NCBI WGS metagenome assembly SDBU01 (sample SAMN10397929, study PRJNA504765) | marine sediment metagenome | isolation source: marine sediment core GS08_GC12, 126 cmbsf | place: Arctic Ocean: Gakkel Ridge, Loki's castle | collected 2008 | reverse complement strand
GAAGAAGCGATGTTTTTCTTGGAGAGGATGCGAGAGTCGAAGCTGCCCTTCGGCGCAGCGATAATCAACAAGGTTCATCCGGACTACCTACGCCAGGCTGAAAAAAACTACGGCCAGTCGGTCGATCAGATCCTTGAAGATGCCCGTGAAAATCTTTCAAGGTCCATGAACGGCACCGAGGGCGGCGCGAAACTGGCCGACACGATTTACGAAAACTTGCACGACTACCAGATGCTTGCTGCTCGCGACGACAAAAACATCAAGCGACTGATGAAGAAGCTGAAACCGAGTCAGGTCGTACAGGTGCCATACTTTGACGACGACATCCACGACATCGACGGACTATGTCAAATAAACAGGTTTCTGTTCTCGTCAGCGAAGGAGCGGAACGCGATTATCGACTCGGTTTCACACTGAAGCCGAGAGTGCTCTAGACCGGCGCAGAAAAGTCATTCGCGTCTTCAATGTCGTCATACTGGATCAACGGCCCACTGGATCCTTCACGATTCTCGGGCGCCATCTGCTGCCTGCGTGGAAATGAAGGCTCATCGGGCTCCTCGCCAATCCAATCAGCACCGGCAGAAATTGATTGCTGCCTTTCGTTGGCCATGTTTGACGCGAGTCCGTTCAGCCTTTCGTCAGATATGACCTGGGCTTCCTGCTCGTGTACCAGATTCAAGCCCTGCTCGCGAAAACCGCTCGGCTCGTTGTCAGCCGTATATTCCTTGACACACCGTTGCAATCGCAACTTGAGAATCGGAGAAGCACTTCTTAAGAACTGCTGCTTCACTTCCGGTGCAACTGTCTCGAGCTGCGTCATTATGACTGCCAATGCCCCGACATCGGTCTGCTCAAGCCAGACACCGTCTTCATCCGCGCCACCTGCAGAATCTTGACTTGTGATCCCAAACTCCTCCAGCTCCGCGTAGGCAGTCTCAAAGCGGCCGTCCGACAGATCCATTTTTGACGAATCGTGCCAGATGCGCTTGGTAAAAACTGCAAGCGCCGCGCCCTCCCGTGCCGTTCCGGCCTTCGCGGCGCCTGGACCAAACTCGCTTAAGTACTGCTCCAAGCTTTTGCAGCTTGTGAGCGTTCCCGACGCGAGCTTGAAACTCTCGAGTGAGGTGATCTCATCCCACTTTGAATCAATAAAATCTCCCACAAGGGAGCGATAGCTGTACAGTATGCTGCTTCCGGCCGGCTGTTCAACCAATTCAAACGGTATCCATTCTCCCCTGGTTGCCGCCCGACCGATAACTTTGGCCACGTCTTCCGCGAAGCGCCTGAGATGCATGTATATGTTGGGCTTTGTCATAGATCGCCTTTCAAAAAAATGTCTCCTGTCGATTCGACCCCAAGGAATAGATCCACAACCGGAACCAGCCACCTGCAACGGGTCACGCATTTTTTAGCGATGCACCCAATTGATCCTTCTAGCTGCAGGTTCAGTTGCAACTATCCAGTGCTACGGCTTATTACTCCCTGCACCCGCCAAGTCGAGGGTCTCCAGCCTATCCTTCCCACTGAGGCCCAGGAAGGCTTCGACGACATCGGGGTCAAACTGACTGCCCGCCTCGGTCCGTAACTCTGCAAGCGCATCCGTCTTGGGCCTGGCCTTACGGTACGGACGATCGGAAGTCATCGCATGAAAGGCATCACAGACAAAGATGATCCTGGCCCCGATCGGAATCCCCTCTCCGGCGAGACCGTCGGGATAGCCCTCCCCGTCCCAGCGTTCGTGGGCATGCCTGACCAGTGGTGTGACCTCATCCAGGAATGGAACCGGCGCCAGAATCTGCTGGCCGATGATCGTGTGTTTCGCCACCTGCTCAAATTCCTCGTCCTCGAGCTCTGAGTCCTTGTTCAGAATCTCGCTGGGTATTGCGAGCTTGCCTATGTCGTGGAAGAGGGCCGCATAGCGCAACGTCTTCAATTCTTCGCTTTCCATGCCCATGGCCTCTCCCACTCTTATCGACATGTTTGCGATTTCCCTCGCGTGGGTGGCCGTGTACCGATCTTTTGCCTCCAGAGCGCCCGAGAGAGCCTCTACGGTCGCCACGTACGCATTCTCCAATTCCTCGTAGAGCTTGGCACTTTGAAGCACACTGCCGACTTGGTCCGCGACCGTATCGATCAACGCCGCATCGTCCTGATCGAACGCGCCAACCTGTGGTTCCTCAATATTCAGTGCGCCCCACACATGGTCCCCAACCTTTATCAGAGCACACAACTCCGACCGGGTTTCTCGATTGTGCTCACCGCCAACGAAGTCCGGATCGAGCTGCACGTCATCGACAACCTCAACCTCGCCTTCCCGAATGGCCCTCGCCACCACACCTTTGCCAGCGTTTAACTGATAGTGGCCGCCGCTTTTCTTGATGTGTTCGTAGCCACGGCCCGATCCGGCAACCAGGCCGAGCCGCCGGTCATTGCTTTCAAGTACCAGTATCGACGCCATGTAGTAGTGGAATTCGTCGTGCAGTTCCCTCACCGCAATTCTGCAGATCTCGTCGGGATCAAGAAGGATCGCCAATTTTGAGCCAAGCCTGTTGGCCAAAGCCAGTTGCCTGTGTTGCTTCTCGAGGGACAGTGTGCCGACTTGCAGCCTTTCCAGCTCGCCGGCCTGCTCGATTCCGGCTCTTGCTGCTGGGCGACCGACCTCAGGATCGCAACACTCCTCGTCTTCAAGTTGATCGATCTTTGCCCTGTGAAGAGCGAGTTCGCTTGCAGACACCAAGGAATCTTTGTCAGGACCCTGCTCAGGCCACCCGGCAATCCCGAAAGACATTGACAGGCAAGGATCGGCCTTGGGCAATGACTCGTTTATCTTTTCGGCAACTTCCATGGCGCGCTTGCCGTCGAAGCCGGGCAGTATCAGGGCGAACTCGTCGCCACCGATACGAAAGGCCTTGCCCTGGGAGGGCAGTGACTCAAGAATGCGCTCGCCGACCAGCCTCAGCAGCCTGTCTCCCGCCCGGTGGCCCAGTTCGTCGTTTACGTCCTTGAAGCAATCCAGATCCAGCATGGCCAGACTCAAGCTTTCTTCGTCCTCTTTTGAGGACTCAAGCTCGGCGGCAACCGTCTCGTGAAACTCCCTGTGGTTGAACAGGCCGGTCAGCGGATCTTTGCTCGCCTGCTCTTCGATCTTTGAAAGAATCTTTGCGTTGGCAAGTGCAACTGCTGCCTGAGCCGCATAGGACTCCAGTTGCTTGATGTCAAGTGGAAGAAAACCCTCGGTTCGATCTGAAAGAGCGACGAGAAAACCGAGTTGGGCATTCTTGTACAACAGGGGAGCAAAGCATACGGATCCAAGAGGCATCGTTGGATCTTGGGCAAGAGATTCAAGATTCAGCTCATCCGCCACGTTGGTTACTACCAGTGGCTCGTCAAACTTCCTATCCACCAGACTGCCTGCGTACGTCTCGAGAGCCTTGATCACGGATCCGGGAAGCTCGGAAGGGTGGCTCTCGGAGAATTGATTACCACCTTCGTTCAGCAGAAGGGCATACTCCTTGCCCCCGACCGCGGCCTGCGCATGTCTCGTGATCTTTTTCAATAAGTCGTCTATGCGCAGCTCGGACACAAGGTCTCGTAACGACTCTTCGAGCTGACTCCGTTGCTCTTCCTGCTCCTTCAGCTGATCCTGAAGACGGTCCCACAGTCTGCGACGCCATCTTGACCTGGCAACAAGTATGTAGATGATTGCGCCCAAGACACCGCCGAACGCGGCCAGTGCAATAAGAGAGCCAGGTCCACCCAGTGCAACGGTTGCAACGACCAGAGCCACACCTATGACCATCCCGCCGAGCAGTCCTTTCAGTGCCGTTCTTCGCAGTGATTCCCAGGTAATCTCGTATTCGTAGTAGCCATTCGGCCCCTCAACGTGCTTGACTTGGTGAACGCGAGCAAACGGCAGTCCGAACAGGGCGGGAATGCACGAGAGCAGCCCGGTGTTGTAGTCCCGATCTGCGTCTTTGATACCCACACCACGGATATCTTTGAATCGTATCTTCGCCTTCTCACTACCGAGTTCGATCATCTCGGTGCTGTGAGTCGTTGTGAACTTTCCCGCCGCAGCAACGACGTTCTGGTAGACACGCTTCGGCGATCCGAATGCCCTCAATGCGATGATCAAGGTGGTCCCGACGCGAAACTCTATCGCCTTCTGGCCTATGTGATAAGGAGCGCGCGGATCGTCCAGGACATCTTTTGCCGCTTCAAAAAGCTCGTGCTTCAGCTCATACGTGAACCAGCGATTCTCGTCGCGTAGATCCGTCTCGCTTTCTTGTACACCCGCAACCTCAAGCAACCGCGAAACTCCGTCCGACCCGCGTTCATTTTGAACGTAGTCCAGTATGAGGCGAGTCGTTATTCCGCTTGTCTCACGAGGCGCCGGTGAGCCATTGGCTCCCATAGTCAACCCTTATATAACAGCTTAAACCCTTGTTGAGAAAAAGCTAGTGCTGATGGTAGTTTTAATCGAATGTAGGTTCGATGGATTTAGAGTCTTAGCGCCTAAATTCCTACGTAAACTCTCGCAGACTCTGAGTCTCGGCAAGGCTCTGCAGTTTTCTGAGCGACTGGTTTTCAATCTGTCGCACCCGTTCTCTGGTCACGTTGAACGCCTTGCCGACCTCATCGAGCGTTCGTGCTCTCTCTCCACTCAATCCGTAACGCATTTCGAGCACACGCCTTTCACGGTATCCAAGGCTCTCCAGCGCCTCCCACAGAGCCTCTTTTGCAAGCGCATCGGTCGCCTGCTCATACGGCGACGGAGCCTGCTCGTCAGCGATGAAATCGCCGAACTGAGACTCCTCTTCCTCTCCGACAGGTTTTTCCAGCGACACGGGGGCTTGAGCCATGTGCTGGATCGCCTCAACCTCGGCCAGCTCGATACCTGATTCCTTGGCAATCTCCCCAGCGCTTGGTTCGCGACCGAGGTCGTTCTGCAGCTTGCGCTCCACGCGGCCGATCTTGTTCAGCTTCTCGACGACATGAACGGGCATGCGAATAGTGCGCGCCTTATCAGCAAGGCCACGAGCGATCGCCTGCCTTATCCACCAGGTCGCGTATGTAGAGAATTTAAAGCCCTTGCGGAAGTCAAATTTCTCTGCCGCCCGTACAAGACCCAGAGTTCCCTCCTGAATCAGGTCAAGAAACGGAAGGCCTTGATTCCGATAGTTCTTGGCAATCGAGATCACAAGCCGAAGATTCGACTCGATCATCTTCTTTTTGGCACCAAGGTCGCCGCGCTCGATACCCTGCGCCAGATCCACCTCCTGCTGCGCCGTCAACAGTTCAAATTTCCCAATATCTTTCAAAAACAGCTGCAGGGCGTCCGTCGTGATATCGGGCCTGGTATCGATGATGGGCTCTTTATCGCTCTTACTTTCTGCTACACGCTTGTCGTGCTTTAGCGAGGTCGTATCGACAAGCTCAACATCGGACCGTTCAAGATGCGTGTACAGATCTTCGATGTCGTCCTCTGCGAGCTCCAGGCTGGATACCGCATCTGCTATTTCTGCGAAACTGAGAACGCCGCGATCTCTACCCTTCAACAGTAGGTTTTTTACTTCTGTTGACTCTTGGATCTCTTGATCAAGCATTAGAGGAAACGGTAGATGGAATCACTCCCACGAGCAAATTCTTTCCATATCAATTAGGGTTGCTTTCTGTGATCGATGATCCCCAAAGCCTAGATTCAAGCGGTGACGGTATCGGACCGGAGGTTCTTTCCAGCCTCCCAAGTCACAGACCTCAAAGACCCAGCAACCGCAGGTCGAAGGAGGCAACAAGCCGTAGCCGTAATGCAACTGAAAAAGAGAGCAAGCGTCACCAGCCCAAGAAAACATCCCCCAGGCGCAAGAGATCATTCCCCAAGAACGAGCAGAAAAAAGCCGACGGCTCACATCGCGCACCGCTGGCAATACTCTCACAGGCGGAAGATGTCGTCAAAGGCGCCGTGAGCACTGGAATGGGCCTGACAGCCAAGACCGTCGGCGTAATTTTCAAACGAATACGCGGCTGACGATCGAAATGCCCCGCTTGGTTTAGCGAAATCTTGGGCCACCGGACATACATCCGTCCACTCTGAGCTGCACGATTCAAAAGAACGGATCTTTCGTTCGATAGGAAGGTTAGATAGTCCATTACTGGGGTAGCCCGGGAGGGTAAGATGAAGGTCAAGGGACTGACGGTATTTCTTCTTTCTATTGCAGTGCTTCTCATGGCGGTGCCCGCCGGCTCAGCCAAGCCTGCCGATCGGGATCGTGATGGCATCAGGGACAGGCACGAGCGATACCTGGGCACAAACCCAAATCACTACACCAAGTCCCGTCACTATGTGAACAGGGTCGTCAGGTACACGCGCTCAACCGGGAGACTCATCTTCTATCGTGCCAAGGGTCGGCCTGTCTACACACACGTCGATGAAGAAAGCACTATCTACTGTGACGATGAGTACTACTGGCTTGATGACGATAGTTCCGATGACAGCAACAATCCGGGTGACAGCTTCGATGAGGGCTCAGACGAGAATTTCGACGAGAACGAATTCGAGGGCTCCGCACCGTGTTCGGATGACGTTGTCTCGCGCGGCATGAAGATCGATGAAGCAAAAATCTCCTACTACGGTGGTCGCTTCTACATCGATATGCTGCATCTCCGGTAGATTCCCGGCATTTTACAAGGTCTCCGGCCACACGATGTTTGTGAAGATCGTAACGTTCTAGCTATCTGCCTTCGCCGTCGCCTAGAAGCACGGCTATACTCACGTACTTAATTTTAATGAGTTTGAGCCGAACCGCTTGCGCCAATGCGTTGGTGGGCGGGGGAACCGATTAGGGCGGGCGTTGGCCCTCCCGACCGGGGCGAATCGACTCGGTGAGCAATCACAGCGTGAGTCGTAGCGTCACCAGTTCGACGCGAGCCCGACAGCTAACCCCGTAGGCAGAGAGTGAAGGGGACAAGTTGAGCCCAAAGCGTTGTTCACAAGGCACAGTGCCGAACAGGCGTAGCCTGGCAATTTTCGGTGCAATCGTCGCCATGGGCGGGTTGATGGCAGCGTACTCGCCCCCCGTCCGCGCCCAGACTAATGGTGGTTTAAGCACTCTTATAGGAGGAACACTGATTCCGGTGTTGCAGGAAGCGAAGCCCACGACAGCGGGCGGCAAGGGCCCGGCCCGACGCAGTCTGCATGTGATTGAAGGTCGAGCCGTCACGGTTGCCGGAAAGATCGACCAGGCCCTGAGCCCGAGCCGAGCAAGGATACGGCTACAGATTCGCTTGTCCAAGAGATGGAAGACCGTGAAGTCGGGAAGAGTCTCGAAAAAAGGTGGTCGATACAGACTTCGTGCCAAGATCAGGACTGCAGCGAAGTACCGGTATCGTGTCCTTCTGGGCAACAGCAAGGGGGGCGCCGTTCATACAAGTTCGCGCACTTCGGTCCTGACCGGATACCTGACCGTATACAAACCGGTGATAGCCACCTGGTTCGGACCGGGCTTTTACGGCGGTGGGATGGCCTGCGGTCCAAAACTCACGAAAAGCATCATCGCAGTGGCACACCCGTCACTTCCCTGCGGGTCTACCGTGCAACTTTTCGCAAACGGCCGAGTCTTGAAGACAAAGGTATTGGATAGATGCAGGTGCAACATCGATCTGACCGCAGGTGCGGCAAAGGCCCTGGGCATCAATAGCACAAGGTCGATCGGCGTCCTGACCTTTGCCAAGAGCCTACGAGGATAGGCTCTAAGTAACCGGCCGTCGGCAGGATCCATGTCGTAAAAGTTGCTTTCATCACAAAGGAGTTCCACTGTCGGCATGGAATTGCACACCTCATGTACGATCGCGACCCCCAGATCAGCGATCAGGAGCATGGATCACTGACCAACAGTGAGGCCATTGCTCAACGATGGCTGAGCCTGCTCGTGGAAAGAAGGCCCATCGAGGGTCTTGGAAATCTGGGTCTTGGAAATCTATCCGTTGACCAGTTGAACAAGCTTGTGGACACGTTGCTCCGCGCCACCCAGGATGTTCTTCCCGGCAACGAGGCCAGCATCAGTCCACTGGAGGGCGGCACAGCCGATGCAGGCCATACGCATGCATCCCCCACGGACGTTGCGGATGAAGCCCGAAGGTCGGATTCGTATGAGCTTACGCTGCCTCAGATCGTTGAGCGTCATGTGCTGCTGCATGAGAGGTACGACCAACCCTTCTCGTTATTGAAGGTTTCCATTGAGCCGAACTGCTCCGGTAACGCAGATGGCGAGGAGTTGACGCCGCCACTCGCCACACGCCTGAAGGACGTCGTGCGGCGTGTCGATTGGGTGATCCGCTCGGGCACGGACAGCTATCTGTTACTGCCAGAGGCCGATACTGCCACCTGTGCCAGTGCCAAGGACCGGGTAGTTGCCGCACTGGCCCTGGAGTTCGATGACGCCGGTATGACCGGCACGCTCAAGGTTTCGAGCGTAGTGTGCCCCGACGACTCGGTGGTCGCTCAGGAGTTGATCGAGATGGTCGATGAGAGGCTTGTCGAAGTCAGCCTGCCCGAAGCACACAGTGAGCAACGCCCGCATCTACGGCTTACAGCTTAGAGCTTGGGGCTTACGGCTCAGGACTTAGGGCTTAGGGCAAACGGCTTGGTGCTAACGGCCTATAAATCGAAACATCGGGCCATCTATATCAATTCGATCCTCCTACTGGGATAGAGGAGGAAGAATTGCTGTTTGTTGGGCAAATATGCGATAGGCTCATGCTTGAGTAATATGCCGGATTCGCCGCCGACAACTCCATCGGGATCAGAGCTTCTGACCATCAGGGAAGTCGCCAACCTGCTCAGGATAAAACCGGACACGCTTTACAGGTGGGCGAGGAGCGGACGAATCTCGGCAACGAAGGTCGGTAAGGAGTGGCGGATATCCCTGTCGGACGTTGAGGGATTTGTGGGACGCTCGCTGCCACGCACGGTCGAGTACGAAGCGGCACAAGACGGCGAGATCGCCGAACCGTCAGAGGATGGCGATGCATCGTCGAGGCCCACCTCAGCGGGAGTCGAACGTCGCCTGCGCAACTTTCTGAGGCCCAGAGATCACGTACTTGCGCTTGCCTCAAAAAAGGCTGACCTTGCCAGGATAGAAAGGGCGTTCTGGAGGATCGCGATGAACTCGGGGGGAACGCTCCTGATTCTTCATGCGCCCGACCAGACGAAAATCGTACGGAAAGCTCTCAAGGACATGGGGGCCAATGCTCGAGTATTGCGCAAGGAGGGACGTCTCAACCTCGTTGAGGTGCGCGGTGCGAAAGAAGCGCGAACCGCACTGCACTTGGAGGCCAGCAAGGGCTCCACGGTTTGGGCTACGTACGGACTGGCAAACTCCGTTCAGATACCGCACAACCTTGCATTGGAGCACGCTCACGAGCTTGACGCGGCCTGCGTCACCTGTAACGCGATAATTCTCAACGGGTGGCTTGTAACGAGGAAAAGCTGGGCGCACAGCGATGCATGGCGACTGGAAGCGGCCCACCGGGGGCTGATTAGGATCGTGGACGGTGAGCTACTGTTTGCGCGGCTTGACTGACTGAAAGCACCCTCAACGCTTTTCCGGAGACAATAGGCTGTAGGCGATAACCGAGGCCAGCGGTCAAGCACCTTGGTTAAGGCCAGGATGCATCTTTTTATGCGAAAGGAAAGGGAACGATGAGATTCGGCCGGCATGAGCTTGCGGGAGCGGTTGCCGATATCGGCGTCCTCTTGCCGATAGCACTTGCGCTCATCGTCATGAACGGCCTTTCAGCGACCGCCGTGCTACTCCCGGCCGGATTGCTCTACATCTTTGTCGCATACACATACAACCTTCCGATCCCGGTACAGCCTTTGAAGGCATTCGGTGCGATCGCCATCGCCAAAGGGCTCGGTTCGGACGAGATAGCTGCAGGAGCGTTGCTTTTGGGAGCGATATTCTTGCTTCTGGGGCGCTTCGGGATAATTGACCGTGTCGCGCGAATCTTCCCAAAACCACTCATCCGAGGGGTTCAACTGGCCGTGGGACTGCTCTTTCTGAAGATCGCGTGGAAGCTCGTTGATAACCCTTCCGGAGGGTTCGCGGAGCACGCCCTCGATGCCAGTTGGGCAATCCCTCTCGGCGTCGCCGTGCTGGCAATTGCGCTTGCTCTGAAACGCTTCTCCATCTCGCTCATACTGGTATGCGTGGGTGCTGTAATCATGTTCTTTGAAAATTCCGGCAGCGTCTCGCTCGGCCCGTCCGCTCTATCGCTTCCGTCATTGGACGGATCCGTGATACTTGCCGCACTCACGGCTTTGGTCATCCCGCAGCTACCTCTAACATTTGCAAATTCATGTGTTGCGGCAAGTGACGCAGCCCGCACTTACTTTGGGGAGCAAGCACGTAAAGTAACCCCAGGTCGTCTCGCGCAGAGCCTCGGCGTAGCGAATCTGTTCGCCGGGTCTATCAGCGGTATGCCCGTCTGTCATGGTGCCGGAGGGCTGACCGCACACCACTCCTTCGGTGCACGTACGGGTGGAGCACCGCTGGCGATGGGAGCAGTATTGGTAGCCCTGGCCCTCGGCTTGGGAGCGGGGCTTGGAGGGTTGCTCACCGCTTTTCCGCTCCCGATCCTCGCTGGGCTCCTGTCCGCAGCGGGACTGCTCCATATGGGCCTTCTTCGCGACCTTGAAAGTGTGCGAGACTGGGTGTTTGCCATCTCCGTAGGGATTGTCGGCCTTCTGTTAAACCTGGCGATTGCCCTCGTCGCTGCCCTTGCATTATGGTGGCTACCGGAGGGACTGAGACGATTGCGCATATTGTTCGATAGGAATGGGTGAAGATGAAGAAATTGCTTCAGTTTGAAGATGCGCTGCAGATCGTTGTCGATGCGGCCCGTGAGCGAACGCTGGGCACGGAGGCAATCTCATTACCCGACTCGTTGAGCCGTGTGTTATCCGATCCCGTAACAAGTCCGATCGACGTCCCTCCGTTCGCCAACTCCGCGATGGACGGCTTTTCGCTACGCGCCGAGGACACGAGCCGAGCCGCTGAAGACGGTCCCGTCACGCTCAAGGTCATCGACGAATCCAGGGCCGGGTCTCCTTCCGATCGTACGGTAGAGCCCGGTACCGCCATCCGAATCTCGACCGGAGCGGCAATTCCTGGCGGCGCGGACTGCGTGGTGCGGAAGGAAGATATCCGCGAGAAAGATGGAGAGGTCCTGCTTGAGAATGCAGCCACAGAGGGACAGGACATACGCGGTCCAGGTGAGGACATCCGTCGTGGTGATGTCGTTCTCGAGGGTGGAATTCGCTTGGGGCCCGCAGAATTGGGGGTACTCGCCTCGATGGGAGTCGCCAATGTCAGCTGCCGGTGTCGCCCGCAGGTCAATCTGCTCGCCACGGGGGATGAGCTTACGATGCCTGACAAAGAACTTGAAGAGGGACGCATCTACAGCTCAAACTCATTCTCGGTTCCCGCCCAGGTCAAACGGGCCGGTGGCGATTGCGGTTCCGCTGTCGTTGTGTCGGATGATCGTGACGCTACATTGAAGGCCGTCTCCGAGGCGCTGGATTGCGACCTACTGATCGTTTGCGGCGGTGTGTCAGTAGGTGAACACGACTACGTAAAGAGTGCTTTCACCGGTTCCGGGGTCGAGGAAAAGTTCTGGAGGGTCGCGTTGAAACCGGGAAAGCCAACGTGGTTCGGAAGCAGGGACAAAACGTTGGTAGTGGGACTGCCCGGAAATCCTGTCTCTGCGATGGTCGTTTTCCTTCTACTGGTAAGACCGGCGCTGTATGCGTTGCAGGCAGCTCTGGGCCATGATCAACGAGTACCGGCGCTTCTTGATGGCGCTGTGAAAAAACGTCCCGGGCGCACCGAGGCCGTACGCTGCAGGTTACGGGCAGAGGACGACGGCTGGCACGTCATGCCCGCCAAACAGCAGGGGTCTCATGTATTGACATCGATGCTAGGCGCCAATGCCCTGGCCCTGCTGCCCGCGGAGTCAGGTGATGTGGAGGCCGGTACCAGGGTAGAGGCCATTTTTATCTAAGGGCCCGTCTGAATACACCTTGCACATTTGGGTGACGCCCAGACCCCAAACCCACAACTTGTATTCAGACGGGCCCTAGCCGTAGCGTTCGCCGGTTATTTCGCGCAGCTTAGTCCGGTCATGATATGCCTTGACCTCGCGAACGGTGCCTGATCGGGACCTCGTGATCAACGACTCCGTTGTCGCACCGGTCGACTCCGGATAGCGTACGCCTTCGAGCAGATCGCCGTCCGTCACGCCGGAGGCAGCGAAGAACACGTCATCTCCTGTGACCAAATCGTTGCATGTAAGCACCTTCTCGAGGTCGTAGCCCTGATCAACGGCCTGTTGGCGCTCCCCATCATTGCGTGGCCACAGTCTGCCCAAGAACTCGCCGCCCAGGCATTTGATTGCCGCTGCGGACAGCACTCCCTCCGGGGTCCCTCCAATTCCCCAGAGCAGGTCAACGCTGGTGCCCTCGCTGACCGCTATCAGTGCCGCGGACACATCGCCGTGGCTGATGAAGCGGATGCGCCCACCGACCTCCCGCACTTGGTCCACTCCGGGCTGGTTCCGATCCCTGTCGAGAATAACCACCATAATGTCCCGCACACCACATTTCTTTTTCTCTGCTATCAGCTTGACGGTCTCACCGAGCGGCCTGTCAAGATCGAGCACGTCAGCTATTTCGGGGCCACCCGCAATCTTCTCCATGTAGACACACGGGCCCGGGTCGAACATGGTGCCACGTTC
>SDBU01007264.1_pt1 | contig 12796 bp, 24 predicted proteins | sample 2277071 | NCBI WGS metagenome assembly SDBU01 (sample SAMN10397929, study PRJNA504765) | marine sediment metagenome | isolation source: marine sediment core GS08_GC12, 126 cmbsf | place: Arctic Ocean: Gakkel Ridge, Loki's castle | collected 2008 | reverse complement strand
CGTCGGCGGTAGCATCCGTCGGTATGGTAAAGGTGAAGTCGTAAAACATATTTAACCTACTATGACTGCCTGAGAGCGTCCTGCCGGCAGGGGATCCCCCCAGTCCTGGAACATCATGTCCCCGCTCACAGGATTGAAAGTATCCCCGCCGTTGCTGGACTGATACGCTTGACCGCGGGGGTATGCCCCGCTTGCATTACGCCGCCACTTGAACGTATCTGAACCGCCTTCGCCCCTTACAACCAGGTAATAGGTTGTCCCCTCATTCAGAAGGTAGCCGGCCCCCAAGTATATAGATTTCCATTGCCCAGGAGTTACATTCGTGAAGGCGGACGTCGGAATGGTTCCGGAAGCGACCACGGAGCCGGTCGGGGACCCCGTTTTAATTTCGATATGAAGCGTGTCTAAAGCTCCAGTCCGCCAGCCCTTTATAACGACCGATGTAATCGTATGGGTTATTAAAGGCGCGCAGGACTGAGCCGCGTGATAATTAACCGATATTCCAAGTTCACCACCATCGCCCGTATCGTAATATTCAAACTTCTCAGCCATAAAATATCACCTCGTCACCATGGTGAGTGCTAGCTTTTGCGGACAATCAGACTAACGATAACCCGGGTGATGGCCGCGCAGCTGTCCACGTAGAAAGCCAGAATATTGCCGGCAGCCAGCGCCGTGGTCCAGTTGGTGAGTGTCGCGTCCTGGTACTTTTTACCGCTGGCCGCGATCTCCGGCTCGTTGGCGCCACAGATAGTGTCACCGTCAGCCGGAGGGTAGTTACCGTAGGTGTCGCTCCAAATATCGATCTTGATAGCCCCGTCCTGGTCGGCCAGGAGACTCACCTGCTCGATCTCGCAGGCAAACGGCACCTCGAGGTGACCCTTCTCCCCGGTGGTGATAGCGGAGCCACCGCCATCGATGATAAACTCCAGTGAGGACAGGTCGGTGTGGTGAGCATCTTTGACGGCGGCATGAGTGTCGATATCGTCGGTGTCGGCAATAGCGGTGGTGACCCCATGGGTATCTGTCAGAGCCGCATGGACAGCTATGTCAGCGTCGGCGTCGACCTCGGTGTATAATCCTGCTTGTGGACACATGATAAACCTCCTCCTCGCCAGTCGACCTTGACAGGATCAGCACAACCTACCTGGTGCGCGGCTTACTCCACCAATGCCTCGGGACCGTACATGGTATAGCCGATAATATGCAGGTCCAGGACATCGTCCTCCTTGGCTGAGGCCTGCTGTGCCTCGATCTGCTCCCCCTCCTTGATAAACTGGGTGTAGGGATACCAGTACCAGGTGTTGGCTGCCGGGCTCCCCTGGTCGAATATGAAGGTCAGGGCGGCTCCCTGCTTGATATAGACCTCTACCGTCCCCCTGGCTCCGGTCTGGTTCCGGAAGGCGATGGACTGGCACGCTATGACCCGGTTCCGGTGTAGGATCTCGGACCTAACGTAGCCAGTCCCGTCCGCTGCGACTTTCGCCTTATAAGGGAGACGGATGGGGTACTTTTTAGCTCCCATGTCTCCTCCTTAACTCTACTGCCTTACCACCTCATCACCAAGCAGCTTGATCGGGCAGCTGGTGTCTCCGGTGGCGCTGCACTCGTACCTTACGTGAAAGTCCCCCAGCTCCTTGGTCTCGACCCAGGTCCTCTCGTCAAAGGGATCATAGAGGGGGATCGCTGCCACACTCCAGGGGAGAATTCCGTCGTACTCGATCTGGACCTTCTTTGGTGTCTGGTATGTGGCATTACTGGTATCTCTAACCCCGATACCCAGCTGCTGGCCCCAGAGGGCAGCGTTGTCGAATACCAGGGCTACACCGGCGCCCCAGGTATTGACGTTGATATAGCCGGCCTCCAGGAGTGACGGCACCAGGCTGACAAAGTCGACGTCTTTATTCTCGATCAGGCGAAAGCGGCCATACATAGCCTCGATGATGGAGATAAACTCCGACATGGCCAGCCGGAGCGGCACGCGCTCACCATTGTTGATATTGACCTCAATGGTGTCCAGGGAGAAGGTTAACCCGCTGCTATTATAGTAGCTCTCCACGTAGAGGCTGGAGTATAGAGGACCGCGTGGCACTACCAGGTTCTCCTGCTTGCCGCTAGCCCACAGGAACCGGGAGATCTCCGACGTCTTGATATAGCCCCTCGGGATTAAATCGCTCTCCCGGAGCAGGTGACAGATAACGTCCCGGTAAGGGGACGTCTGCGCTTCACCGTTAGACCAGCCGTGGTGATCGGTCTTGGTGAAGTCGTACTCGATCCGGAGCTCGGGGTCGTTGACTTTGGAGAGATCGAGCATATACTCGAGGTCGTGGAAACACCTGCCCAGGTTAATATAGAGCATTACCCGGTTAGCCGCGCTGAGATAGTTGGCCATAAGGGCCTGGGACTGGGGCATCTTCTGGTAACACATCATGGCCCTGATCTCTTGACCGGTGAGAGACTTGACCACCTGGGAGCCGTTGACGATCAGCTCTATCTTGGTCAATGCGTCCAGGGGGCCGACGTCCCGGTCTCCCTCGGTGCTGCCGGCGGTGGCATAGACCTGGAGCTGGACACAGCCCAGCAGGCCCTTATTGGGGAGGTCGATAGTATCCAGCCCGGAGGTGCCGACGAACGCTTTATCTTGTTCTAAGTATCTTTGCTGCCAGTACATTTCTTACCTCCTCCTTACGCCCCGGCTGCCCGGAGTGCTAGTCTCTTTTTGTGGAGCGCGACGCCGATCTCCCGGACCCTGGCATAGTTAGCCTCGGATCCCCGCGGCTGCCTGGCCGGCAGGGTGATCTTGGCGATCTCGTCCAGGAAGGGGCTGATACCGCGCTCAAAGTCGGGACCGGCGGCCGTCACGCCCTGGCTGAACCTGGCTACCCCGACGTCCTTTACCTTGCGCTCGTACTTGTCGGCGCCAGCCCTCTTGATGCCGCCCTTAAAGAGCTGCTCGATATTGGCTGCGCTGATACCAGCCTTGTACGCTCCGGAGGCATCGGCAGCGCCCTTCTCCCAGTCGGATCCGGCGACGCTGGCCTCCTTTTCGTAATAGGACGCTCGACCCGGGGTGACGTCGAGCCACTTTTCACGGACCTCGGTGACTGATTTTACCTTGATCGCTCCGAAAAGCGGTAGCAGGGGTAACATGAGGACCAGGGTAAACAGCCTCCAGATCTTACTTTTCATGGTAATATTACTCCTTTAGCGTATTTTACCGGTGGCTGTTTTCACCTGTAAACCCTCACCAATTGACAGCATAGAACTGATGTGCTACTTTGTCAATAGCCCTTTGAAGGGAGGACCTGATCGGTGGCCAGAAAGTCAAGACAGGTAGAGACCCGGATGATCTCCGAGTACCTCAAGGAAAACTACTCCGAGTTTTCCTACATTCTCAATATCCCTCTCGGCACCGTCTCCGAGCAGCTCATGAAAGAGGTGGGCTACCGGCGCGCCCTGGGGTTATCCCGGCCCTTCCGTCCCATGGCCGACGCCGTGGTGATCCTGCCTCATTACCTGCTCCTGGTCGAGGCCAAGGTGTGGAATGTGGTCAACGGCCTGGCCAAGCTGCCCCTGTATAAGTCCCTGGTACCGATAACTCCCGAGCTGGCTCAATATAGGCCTCGAGGCGTCATACTGCAGCTGGTGGTCGGCTGGACTAACCCCAACCTCGAGATCATGGCCAGGGCGGCCGACGTGGAGCTCAAGGTGTACCGCCCCCTATGGCTGGAGGAAGTCGTGGAGAGCATGCACAATTACTGGACCAGGGAGTACCGAGACACCCGGGAGAAGAAGCTGGCCATGAGGGAGTTTTTCGGGGTAGAGTGACGGAGGTTTCCGGAGCTGCTGCAGCAGCCGGATCCGCGGGGTGTCGGAGGTTTTAACCTGGTAGATATCGCCCCAGCTGGGGGGCTGTCGGAGGTTTTGACAGGAGGTAAAGGATGGTATTAGAGAATTACGTCATACTGACGACCGGGGTCCCCGGCCGGCTCCACTTCACCGACCACGTTATAATGGCGAGGACCATTACCGACCCTATAACCGGGGGGACTACCACTCGCAACGTGCTGATATTCGAGGTCGATCAGTTCAACGGCAAGCCGGTGGCTGCGAAGTATTCGATCATGGCAGAAAAGCACGCCGGCCAGTTCAAACCTTACCTCGACGACAAGAGTTACCGCGATTTCGACTTCGTTATAACGCCTGTCGGAGAGGGATTTCAACGTTCCTGGTCCCTGCAGGTTTTGCCCCGGAAGTGACGGCGCAGATCCCGGGGAGTTACAGAATTAACAGGAATTATCTACCCCCGCCCCAGCGTTGAAAATTTACCTGTAGGTATGTCGGTCTGTTTACAAAAGTTCAATACCCCCTACGGCTCATTTTGAGGGAGTTTTTCCTCCGGGGTCTCCTGCCTGGCTGCCGCTATAGCCTGAAACATGATACCCGAGCACACGACACAAGTAGTAGGGTTGCTTACCTGGGCCGGGTCGTACGACCCACCACAGAATTTACACTGTATCTTAACAGGGGGTCTCTCCACCGGCGCCGGCGCCGGCTCCTCCGGTGGTACCACCAGCTCCTCGACACTCCTTATGTAGGCCTCCAGCTCCGCGATCGGCCAGCGGTAGAGGGCCCACTGGTGATAGACCATCTCCTGGCGAGCCGGGTCCTGAATTTTAGTGAGGGTAAAGGCAGCCCCCACGCCGATCCTTCCCGCGTCGAGTGCCTCCCGGATCAGGGGAGTGAGCCGGGAGAGCTTCTGGAGCTTCTCCACATAGTCCCTGGTGAGACCTGTCCTCTCGGCTATCTTCTCACTGTCCAGGTCCAGCTCCTTCCACAGGACCTTGATCACTGTTACCATCTCCGACACCGGTGTTTTACCGCGGAGATGGTCCAGGAAGATGTTTTTGGTCAGGACGTCGGCCATGTCACCGGGGATCACGGCGGCCATGATGTACTCACTGCCGTTGTCTCTGGCCTCGACTAACCGGTGAAGGCCGTCGCACAGGACCAGCTCCCCCTCCACCTCGTAGACAATGATCGGGGCTATAGCCCCGGTCTCCTTCATGCTGGCCTGGAACTGCTCCCACAACTCGGGGTCGAACCGGGCCGTCACCCTGGTCTCGGGGACCTTCACGTCGTCGATCTTTACGCTGAGTAGCTTCATTAAAGTAACCTCCACTTAAGTTTTTAGAACACGCGTTCTATTACCGGTAATATGGCTAGAAAAGGGGATGGTCCCGGTCGTTGCTGATGGCCATGATCCTGTAGGCGCCGGTGGGGATAACCTCACCACAGGCCTGGCACTTACTATAAATACGATAGCTTCTCCAGTCTACGACGAACTTGTTTACCCCGCGGCACTGGGGGCACCGGCAAATAGCCTGGACGATAACCTGGTCCGTTTTTACCATGTCTCTCCCTTCTCCCCCTTCCCTCTTGGAAACTCCCTTCCCCTTCATCGTCTACACTCACAATTCGAAGCTCCAGTTTTTAGGTATGTGTGTATCTCGAGGGGGGGGTTGTTAAGGGGGGGGAACGTGGGTACCCACGTAAAAAGGCATAAAGAAACCCCTGGCGCTGACTGAGCGGTTTTTGATACTCTCAGCCCGGCAGGTCGTCGCCGGCATAAACTGCACGTGCGAAGAGAGTTTACCGCACCAGGGGTCTGGTCTGTCAATGCAACAGATGTTCTAATTACGATTGTACCTCAATTTATTTCTAAAAAATAGTTTTACGGACCACCGGGCCCACGCTGCTAACAGAACAGGTGTTCTAATGCCCCTCAAATGGTCAGGGCTGGAGTTTTAGGTGCCGCGGCGCCGATCACCTTGTAGATCACCAGCCCGCAGCGCCGGCAGCGATACTGCCTCATACCCGGGTCGATCCCCCGCGGGGGCCGGTAGGACGTTATAAGAGCACGGATCCAGCACCTGGGGCACTTGATCCCCGGCAGGAATTTAGGTTTACGCTCCATGACTCTCCTCCTCTCCCGGCTGACCTACCGGGTGATACCTCTCTTTTATGGTCAGGAAGGCCTCCCAGGCCGAGATAGTCATATCAGCCCGGGAAGTAACCCCGAGCTCCCGGTACATATCAGCCGGCTGCAACTTGCGCAGGTTCCAGATAATCGGCTCCAGGTGAGGGTAATCCGGGACCCTGTCCTGGGTGATACTCTCCCACTCCTCCCGGGGCTTAATCTGTGACTTGGCCGGCGCCTTGGCCTTCTTTGTCTCCTGGGGGAGCTGCTTACCCCTGCTGGTGGCTTTCAGGAACCGGCTAATGCACCTGGCAGAATAGTCAACCGGGATGCACACGGTCAGGGCGTTACGCTGGCACTTGCTGAGTCCCTTCTGAAAGCAGTAGGCGTCGTCCTCGAAGTGGTGACCGATGATCTCCCCGGTATCCCGGTCCACGTCGTTGACCTTTATTTTGCGCGGTTGCTGGCAGCCGCCGTACACGGAGAAGTTCCTTCTCAGGTCCGTGGCCTTGACCATGATCCGGATCGTGGTGTCCAGGTCGGTGACTACCGGCTCGTCCATGACGATATTACCCCGGGACCTGGCCACCTCCTTGGTGCCGGCCCAGGATAACCGGGCCTTCTCGACCATCTGTTTCTTTTTCCGGTCGTAAACTTCGACGGTGTAGATCATCTCCTCGATCTGCTCGCCGGCGAGCTCGGCCAGGATCTGGGCCTCGTCCTTCTGCTCGATCTCCGCGATCTGTCTGAGCATTACGCTGTCCATTGAGTCAGGCATCAGCTTGCCTCCTCCTTTATCTGTCGGAATATGTCACGGCCGCGGACCAGCCATCGTCGAAGCAAGCCGCCTCCGTATCGAGGCCTTCCCGGAGTTTGTCAGTCACCTCCTCCTCGAGAAGCCGTCTGGCCAGGTAGCCTCGGATAACCCTGACCCTGATATCGTCGGGGTCCTCTCCGACGGCCTGGTCGACAAGGCGCTCGATTAGCTCCTTGTCCTCCGGGAGAATTCCCTCCGTGGCTGATAGCTCCTCCTTGGTTAGTGGTTTCATGGTCTACCTCCTTTATTATTTCGTAGTCTCTCCTGGCAGTGGAAGATATGCAAGCGAAGGCGGCAGCGGCCTGCCGGCCTGGACGCGTTTCAGGGCCTCGATGCTTAATCTGTCGGCTTCCTCAATTTCTTCTGAGTAATAAGGCTTTTTATCTCCAAAACGGTTTTCCTTGATTTTAATAGCTTTATCGATGTTCATGGTCTCCCTCCTGAGAATTCTGCCGGCCTACCAGCTCCTGGTAAACCTCGAGGAACTTCTCCCCGGCCACCAGGAGCCTCTCCACCGCCTGGGAGAACGTCTCCCTCTTACCCCGGAAGCGCTCGAGTTTATCGTAAATCCTGTCCTCCAGCTTGATGGTGTGGCTCATGCTCACTCCTCTTTAACGGCTGCCCGGTAGGCTTCCCTGGCCGGTTTCATGGCTGCGTCGTAGGCTTCCCAGGCCTGGTTCACGGCTGCGTCGTAGGCTTCCCAGGCCTGGTTCACGGCTGCCAGGCGGGCTGCCTCGGCTGGTTTCACGGTCATATTGGTCACCTCCTTTATCAAACCGGTTTAAAATCGTAGGCGATTACTACTTCCGCGGTGACCTTGTCGATCAGGACTCGTTGGTTCCCCCTGGCAAAGACAAGGCCGGTGCTGCCCCAGGTGAAGATGAGCTCCCATCCGGTGAGGTCAAACATTTGGTCACCTCCGTCCTACTTTTGTTACCCGGTATACCGGGCACCTACTCCAGTAAACCACACCCCCCCTGGGGTGTCAATAGTACTTTAGGTTACCGTGTCTGAGGGGGTCGCACTTTAAAAGTTATGGTAAACAAAAAACCCCCTCACCTTCAAAGGTGAAGGGGAGCTCAAGGGGGTGAACCAAGGTAAAATCCTACAGGCCTCTCGCTGGAGGTGCCTAGATTTCGATCCTAGAGCTTGTCAACTGAGGCCTTGACCTGGGTCCTCCATTTTTCATAGTAGGGCCCCGACTTTTGGTGCATCTGAGTCGTGGAGTCCCTTACCGCGGCCATGGCGCAATCATGACACCGGCCGCTACGGTTTAGCTCCTTCCTGGGGGACTCCTTCCCACAGTCGATACAGTTTACGATCTTGCTAGCTCTCACCTTCTCCTCCCTTCTCGGCCAGCCGGACATCGTCGTTATCGGCAGCCGACGTGGCCTGGTCAACCGGCATGCCGGTCTCCAGGAGAGCGGCGATCTCCTGGTCCCTGGTGATGATCAGCTTACGCCGGCGCCGCCGTATAGTGTCCACCTGGATCCTGCCGGCGTCGGTCTCATAGTACGGCCTGGGGGGCGCTATCACCGTCGGCAGCTCCTCCGGTTTTAGCCTGGCCACCTCCCGGAGCACGTAGCCCATGACCCTCTCCGGCACCAGGCCGAGCTCGGATAGCCGTTCCCGATAGCCGTCAATGCTGAGGTTGCCCTTCCGGACGGCGTCCCGGTAAGCAGCGATCAGGTCCCGGAGGTAGTCGGTGGCATAGTCGAGGCGGCCGGCAGCCAGCTCGATATCCAGCTCCTCGTCGGAGACCCTCAGCATCTTGAGCTCCTGGATAAACTGCTCCTCGGTGGTAAACCCCTCCCGGAACCTGGACCGGGCAACCCCGATCCGTCCGGTCCTGGCCGACTCCACCGCGGCCGCCCCCAGCCTGGCCAGGCCCCGGGCAAAGTAGGTGTCTATCTTGGTCCTGATAGAGGCCGGTACCAGCTCCTTGACCTTCTTTACCATGGTGTGGTCACTCCTCGACGCCGATCATAGCCGGCGCTGCCTCCTCGACAGGTATTGATATCCTCCGCAACAGGCCGAGCTTCTCCCTCATGAGGTGCAGGTCGAGCATCGCGTCGGGGATCCCCAGGCCGGCGAGCCCCTTCCTGGTCTCACCCTCCAGGATTATGCCCCGGCTGAATGACCTCATGATAATATCGAATGACATCTCCTTTTGAGAGAATTCCTGCTCCAGCTCCATGGCAAACAGCCTGGTCTCGGTTAGTGTCTCCATGGCGGCCGCCTTCGCCAGGTGGGCATTGATCTCCTCCATGGTGGCAAAGCCCTCCCGGGATAAACGCTTTACCTGGTACATCACCGGGAGCTGACGAGAGGTGAGCACCTGCTCCCGGTACATATCCATGAGGGCCTCTCGAGCCGTGGGAGAATAGCCGCTCCGGCTGAGCGCCTCGGTAAACCAGGCCTCGTCCCAGAAGCCGGCTCGAGCAATACCAGCCAGGGGGAAGTATCTCAGCGGGGCAAAGGAGAGCTCCTTAAACAGGCCGTAGTACTGGGCCGGGTATCCGTAGTAACCGATCATCTTATGCTCGAAGGCAGTACCGTCACCGCGGGTCAGCTCCTCGACGCTTGATATCAGTGCCGGCACCCGGAGGAGCTCGGGGTGACTCCAGGCGTCCCGGGCCATCAGCTCCATGAAGTCGCCAATTTTCACTATATAGGGTCGAAAGATATCGTTGAAGTAGTAGGTAAGCGGCTGCCGCAGCATGGCAAAGGTCAGGGCGCCCATGAATACCCCGGTGATCACCTTATAGTTGGTCATGTCGTAGATCATGGCCGAGATATGCCCCAGGCCCAGGTGTGATATCGGGTTGAGTGTCTCGCCGGCTATGGTCATGCCGGCAAGTCCCCCCAGGGCAACCATGCCGACCTTGGCCATGGCCGAGTAGCTGTCGACGGCGATACTCGGGTTAGTAGGTCCGATCTGCCGGACCAGGCCCATAATGGCGTCCATGAAGGTCTCGAAGGTCTCGTTGAATATCTCACCTACCCACTTGAGCGACTCGGCGATCCCGTAGGCCGCCTTCTGTGGGAAGTTCTCTAACATATACTGGGGGAATTTGAAAAACCAGTTGTAAAACCAGCCCCCGGTCGCCTCGAAGATAGCCGTCCACCGGGGAGAGTGCCCGGGGACGTCCTCCATCAGCCAGGCTGTGATACCGTCCAGGAGAGACCCGATCCAGGAGCCGACGTCGAGTAACCGGTCGAGGAGCTGGTCCCACCAGGTGGCCATGGGCGCCAGAATATTCTCCTGGAGAAAATTCCCCAGCCAGGTAAAATGAGACTCGAGCTGGCCCTGCAGGGCACTAAAGGACGAGGCTATGTATGTATGTATTGAGGACCACCAGGTCCCGACCTGGGTAAACCAGGTCGAGAATAGACCGGTGATACCGGCCCACTGCTCGGTAAACCAGGCTGAGATTGTAGAGGTAATACCGGCAGCTGCCGTTGATATCCAACTGCTTACCCGTTGAATTTCCGTTGTTATCCAGCTGGTGACAAACTCCCAGCCGGCTTTGAGCCGGTCAAAGACGGCCTGGAACCAGACGGTGATGCTCTCCCACAGCCAGGTGATCCAGCTGGTGACTGTGGAGGTAATCGCTGACCAGGCCCGGCTGATCCAGTCGGTGACCGTCGAGGTGATCACCGCGATAGCGTTGGCGATCCAGTCGAAGATATCGTCGAATATCGAGTCGTCGGGACCCGACAGGATCAGGGCTGACGCTGAGAGGGGCATAGCCCCCTCTAAGGCCTCGCCTTCCATAGCTCCTCCTTAATTGTTGACGATCGTCAACAATTATATATCGATAATCTCCTCCGGAACCTTGAGCCGCTTCTCGATATCGGCCTTGATCAGCTTGGCCTCCTCCTCCTTGGTCCAGTCCTTTACCGGTATGTAAAGGAACTTGGGGGGCAGCTCACCGCTCCGGTACTCGACCATGTAGACCTTCCGCTCCGGATCATCGATGGTCGGTACCAGCATCTCAGTCCTTTTGACTGTTACCTGGGGACTCATTACTCACCTCCTGCTCCCGGCGGTTTGGTTATATCATAGCCGGCTTCTTTTAGCAATTCCATGGCGTCCTCGATCCCGCCGGGGTTACCCGGAGTCGGGTTGAGGGTCTCCTCGGTCATGGCGTCGGCGGCCTTCCGGAGCAGCTGACAGGAGCTGCACTTGCAGCTCCCTTTACACGCCTGGAGCTGGGCCATGTAAACCGCCTGGGCATACTGGGACTTACCGTTGGGCATATTCTTTATTCCTCCTTTTCCGGCTTCTGCCTCCTCCCTATTCTAACCCAGGGAGTGAGGTCAATTCCATAGTAGGCTCCTACTACCGCGAGCAGGGTCCAGGTGATCACCGAGTCCTGGCCCAGGAGCAGGAGAATAAAGCAGTTAACGATGATAATACAGGCAATTACGTCCTTTGGTTGCCACTTCATGGCGGTAATCCTCCTCTCATGCGGGGTAGTATTGCAATTTGAGTATCGGCCAGTAGCCGTCTCCCTTCTGCCGGGAGTTGTAATTAACGTAGGCGTAGGTCTGGGCGTAAGGATACGGCTCCACGTTTTCAAAGTCATACTGGCTCAACAGGCAGAACTTCTTATCTCCGGCCGCTGCGAGATAATCCAGTCCGTCCTGGGTAAAGGGGATATCGTTGTACCGACCGGTGATGATATCCGCCCGGCTGATCTGGCCAAGGTTGGTGGTAATCGGGTTTTGAGAGTACCAGTCATTGACTACGACCGGGTCGCTCTGCAGGCCTTCTTCAACGATTAAATAGGGTTTGAGGAGCATGTCACCCGGGTTGCCGATGACAAATATTGATAGCCAGGCTGCCACTAACCTTGCCGCAGCGGGCAGAGATATGTCGCCGAAGTCCAGGAAGCTGCGGAATAAATAGTAAGAGACGGTATAGAAGTGACCGGAGGTGAGGTAAGCTGAGGGCAGGGCATAGTAGCCTATGATCCTGAGACTGATGCCGCCCCTGGTGGGCGGCCACGTGCCCCAGGTGCTCCTGACGGTGCGATTGTTATCCCGGGCAATAAATTGACTGGTGATCAACCGCTTCTTGATCACCTGCTCGTAGAGCGGTGTCATCATGTGTATGCCCATGTTCTAGCCGGTCTCCTTACCTACGATAATAGCGTCCACGTCGATAGCGGTGCCGTCGCTCGACTTGGCCTCCACCAGTACCTCGGTGCCGGCTGCCAGCCGGAGGTCCTCGAAGATAATCGGCATGCTCGACGTCGGGCTCCAGTCGGTGGCCCACACCGAGGTCCCGACCGTCACCTGGATCACGGTGTGCTCATAGTCGTCAGATATGATCAGGATCTCCTTGAGCTCACCGACCCGGGCCGCGGTAACCGTCCACTTGACCACTTCCTGGTAGGTCTGGAGGACGCCGCTGTAATTGCCGGCGCCGCCGGCGTCAAACTCATGGGCCGGCGCCGGGGGTGTGGGCACCTCCAGTACCACGGATACTTGCTGGACCCACAGCGTGCCGTCGGGAGCATCCTGTATCGCCATGGCTCACCTTATCCCTATCAGCGAGAGTAGTTTTGACAGCCTGGTATCCGGCTTGGCATACTCGGGAAAGCACTCCGGGGGGAGGATGCCGATGCCGACTATGACCTGGTGAGGATATTTCAGGTCCTCTCCCCAGCCTACCAGCTTGAGGCCGAATGGCGCGTCGAACAGCTCGATCCTCTCCTCCATGACGTGGGTGTAATTGTCATAATGGAATGACTCGTCGATATTGGTCGGCAGGACCTGGTGGTCGTACTGCTTGATAATCAGGTGGGCCAGGCCGTGGGGTCCCGGCCACCAGAATAGACTCACCTTATGGACCACGCCGTAGGTCAGGTTGATCTCCTTGACCGCCGGGTCGTCGGCGGTAGCATCCGTCGGTATGGTAAAGGTGAAGTCGTAAAACATATTTAACCTACTATGACTGCCTGAGAGCGTCCTGCCGGCAGGGGATCCCC
>SDBU01007263.1_pt1 | contig 12797 bp, 22 predicted proteins | sample 2277071 | NCBI WGS metagenome assembly SDBU01 (sample SAMN10397929, study PRJNA504765) | marine sediment metagenome | isolation source: marine sediment core GS08_GC12, 126 cmbsf | place: Arctic Ocean: Gakkel Ridge, Loki's castle | collected 2008 | reverse complement strand
TGGTGCAAGGGCTAGAAGAAAGATGCGAAGAAAGCCAAGAAGAAAATAAATATAATTAAATCACCAACTATTGAACCAAATATAAAAATAAACTTCTGATAAGTTAGGTTAAGAACTCCTTTCTTCTTTTCCTTATTATCTATTGTGTCTTTTCCATAAGTATAAAGGCCCAATGCTATTAACCAAGATATGATGAATCCTGGAATAATAAAACCAATCCAAGAAATAACATATTGAATCTTCATCAAAGGCGTATCAATCTTGATGTCTTTCATAGTACCACTAAGCAATTACATTATTTAAACATTTACATTAGTCCATAAATGGAAATGTATTTAATATATTTTACATATTTGCTGTTATGCCACAAGACCAAATAGATGATGCCCAGTACCAAATATTGATGGGTGGACAACCAGGACAACAAAACCCAGATGATGTTAATACCTTATATTCTGATATGATTAAAGAGGAAAAGGTTGCTAACCTTATTGCTCAAATCAATCCAGATAATCTTCTAGCTGATATTGAATGGAGGATTAGAGGTTATAAAAAGGATGTTGAAACTAAATCTTGGGTAAAGATTAATCCAAAAGCCAAGGAAATAAATAGTGAATTGGTAGCAAACTTCATGTCTTTTTTAGGTTCAATCCTTAATCAAAATACATCTATGAGTAACTTCTCTGCTGGTGAAATCAATACAATCATGGAACATATCATAGAATTTATTGCTGGGGATTTAACAGTTAATGCTGTGAAGTATGGAATAAAAGGGAACTATCAAGAGATGAATAGGATAGGAAACATAGTTACAATGACCATCTTCTCAGTATTGAAGAGGGCACAGAATGGTATGGAAGCTAGAAGGATCTTCTCAACAATGAGGATAAGCGAAACATTAACACAACAACCTCAACAAAAGGGTATGCTCGACGCTTTAAAGTTTTGGAAATAACAATGGAGATAAATATATAACATGGCAGGATGGGGTGATGCAATAGGTGCGATAGGCACAGGTGGTTCTAGTATATGGATAATGGTTTTGATAATAATTGGAGTAGGACTTGGACTTGTCATTCTAGGATTCGCTGGATGGTGGTGGTACATAAAGAAAAGATGGAATCTTAAAGCTGAAATCAAACTAACAAGAAGCGATGGAAATCTAACTAATGCTGAATGGGGCAAAGCTTACTTCAATGCCAAGCGAGGAGTGTGTATGGTTAAGAGACCTGGAATGATGCAGAGACCAGTTCCAGTAATGATATTTGATATTCGTAAGTACATCCAAGGAGACAACATAGTTACCTTCATTCAAGTTGGGCCTACCGAATACAAACCTGTTTTGAATAATAGCTGGGAAGAATATGAGGATGATAAACCAATGAGGGATGAGAAAGGAAACATAATTAAAGATAAAGATGGAAACCCAATCCATGAATCTTGTTCAATAATGAATATAAGGGTTGATGATTTGAAGGATAAAGCATGGATGGAATCATGGAAACAAGCTGCCAAAACTGCTTACTCCCTTAAAACATTCTTCACTCAGTTCCAAACTCCGATAGCGATAGCAATTGTAATCATCGCCGTCTTCGTTGGTTTCGCTATGGTTTGGACTAGACTTGGAAGTATCTGTGGATAAAATGAATAAAATAAAACAAGAAGTACAGAAGGAAATTGGAAGGTTGAGGTTAAATGAAAGAAAGAAGATTGAGAAGTGCCTTAATAGTCTATCAAATATCTTTAAACATTTACTTAACATATTCGCAGATTTAGGATTTAAAGTATTTTCAATATTAGGATTCTTTCTTTCTCTTCTAGCTATAGGTAAAATTGGATTACATGAAAAGGATTTGCAATTAGGAAGGATATTCCTTTCTTCGATTAACTTGTTTAGAATCTGGCTATGGATAATTTTAGTTGTTATTATGGTGGTTATTATAATATCAATAATTAAGGTAGTGGTATTTAAACAATGGAAGAAGAAGTACCAATAAGATATGTCAATTGGGGTGTGGCTAATCGGTTTGATGATGGGATAGAATTGAATGTTAATCTTCAGAAATATCCTAAGCTCCACGATACAATCCTCAGACATGAGCTAGGCCATAAGAAAGATATGTCTCAAGGCCAACACATGAGACATGATTTACTTCCAACTAAAGTAAGTAATAAAGAGATGTTTGTCTTCATGTTCAAGCATCCTAAAAGTTTAATTCAGTTCTTTCCTTTCTATTGGAGTTCAACAAGAAAGCAAATCATTTATGATTTAAACATGATAATTATTCAAGGGATTATGTTGGCCATCATTGTTGGTGGGGTGTGGCTATTTAGGTAATGTATATAATGAATTATCCAATAGGATTAATATGAATAAGAACATATTGTTTATTCTGTTAGTGTTAATTATGATTCCGTTAGTAACTTCATTGGAAGAAACTACTAAACAAAACGAAGAAAGAAAGATTACAGCTACACCTGTTGCCAACGGAACAATAGATTCTGTCTTAGCAAACATAACAATCAAAGATCCTAATGGTGATGTGATTGTTTCATTTGAAGAGATGACTAAGAACATAGCTTCTCAAGATTTTAACTATACTTTACCTGGAAGCAATACTTCCCTTATTGGATTTTATGATTGTACAGTCTATGCTTTCTCAACGATAGCACAGAATAAAGCATTCTCTTGCACCTTTGAAGTAAACCAATCTGGTAAAGCTTACATCCCTCAAATCTCTGGGCCTCTAATTTTCGGAGCTATCCTTTCCTTAATGTTCATCTCATTATTTTTATTTGTTCTTGGATGGAGGATTGAATTATTTCCAATGAAAGTCTTTCTATTAATCATGTCTGGGATTGTAGCTATTATGAATATAGGTTTTGTAACTGCTAGTTTCCAGGAGTTCTTCTCTATTGGTTCTAGCTTATCCGGAGCTTTCGGAACTCTATACATGACGTTCGTTTTCCTATTAACTGCTAGTTCAATCTTCCTATTAATCTGGTTAATCCTAGCTGGATTTAAAGTATATAGAGTAAGAAGGGGGTTCTTTATAGCTGAATAAAATGGCAAGAAGAATAGTTAATCTGATAGTTGATGAAGGTTTCTTCAAAACCTTTGAGAAGAGAAGACAGTTAGAGCAGATGAAATTACGAAAGAAACTGGGGGCTAACTTCAACCTTTCACAAAGAAACTTTACTGCTATGTTGAATGCTCGGAATTTTGAGTTTAAGATACCAAGAGAAAGGAGGAAGAAAAGAAAGTGAGGCCCATAAATAAGAAAGGTGATGTTACAGATATGTTGGTATTCTTAATTGTATTGTTCATTCTAGCTATTGGACTATTCATATTTGCATTCGTTGTTCCCCAAATCTCAGATGGTTTGGGTGAAGCTGGATTGAATCAAACTTCCGAGGGTAAGGGTGCTATCGATAGTTTATCAGACTTTGGAACTATATCAATCCAAAGAGGATTCTTCCTACTATTTGCTGGATTAATAATTAGTACAATGGTAACTTCTTTCTTTGCGAGAACGCATCCAATCTTCCTATTCTTATATATAGCTGTGCTTGGAGTAACTTCATTCATTGGAGTTTACTTGGGAAATGCTTACAAGACATTCTCAGAAACCCCCCTGTTCGCAGAGACATTAGCTACCCAAGGATTGATAAATATAGTCATGAGCAATATCATAACAATTACGATAGCTGTTGGGGTTCTAAGTATGGTGATTGTATTTTCTAAATTTTCAACAGGAGGTGGACAGAGAGTATGAAAGTCAAAAAGAAAACAATATTCTTCTCAGGATTATTTATTCTAATCTTATTAGTAGTTCTAGTTTCAGCACAGCAAGAAAGGAGAGAATTTTATGTAACTGGAGATACTGGATTTAGTACAGTTCCCTCAAATACAATGGCGCAAACATTCGAAGTAGGAACTGATTCTAGTACGAGTTTTGTATTGGATAAGATATCATTTAATGCAATAAGATTGAGTGGTGCTGGAACAACTATATCTATAAATGTTACTTCAAGTTTACCAAGTGGAGAACCAGATACGACAGCAGTCCATAGTCAAGCAACATTCGATATAAGTGGTTTGAGTAATACTGGAAATGAATGGTTTAATGTTACAATGCCCTCAGTAGTTCTTAATCTATCTACTAACTATTCCATAATATTATCTAAAGGAGATGGTGGACTTATTAGATGGCACAGAGGAACTGATGGAATTTATCCTGGTTCAAGATGGGTTAGTGCAGATGAAGGAGCATCATGGGGAGAAAATGTAAATCAAGATGGTTTGTTTGAAGTTTATGGTAGCGATCCTGGGGAAGACATAGTAGTAGAATTAGTAACTCCATTAGATGGTTCAAGCACTACTGAAAGCATATTACAATTCAATGCTACCTTTACTCCAGTTAATGCAAATCTAACTAATGCCACCCTATTTTTGTTTAACGAAACAGATATATTAAATAACTCTGTAACCAATTTGATTTCTGGAGAGGCCTTTAATTCTACTAATTGGACAATAGCAAATATCCCCATAGGGAATCTTAAATGGAATGTATTTGCTTGTGGAACTAATACTTCTTCTGATATCTTATGTAGGTTTGCCGTTAATAATTTCACATTCATAAGAAGTCCATTCACCATAGATGGAGAAGGATTTACGGGGAATGTCTTTGAAACTGATAGCAATAGGTTTGAGATTAACATAACAACTATCGAATCAATCCTTTCAGTAACTGCTAATCTTGTCTATAACAATACTGATACTTTTCAAGGAACTGTTAATTGTGATGGTGGAGTTTGTAATATCTTTAGGAATGCAGATATTCCATTAGTAACTTCTGGAGGTTCACAGAACAAAAGCTTCTTCTGGGAGATAAATGTTTTTGATGGAACTAATACTATTAGTTCTAACTCAACAGCTAATGAACAAAATGTATCGAGGGTATTCTTCGAAAGCTGTGGTTCAACAGTTGATACTTTATCATTAAATTTCACAGCATTTGATGAACAAACAAGTGAAAGAATAAGCCCATTCTTTATAGCTGGAGAGTTTGACTTCTGGCTCGGGGGTGGTGGAAAGAAAAGACAATTTAGTTTCTCTAATCAAACCTCTATTGATGAAGAGATTTGTATCTTCCCACAAGATAGAAACTTTACAATAGACGACACCATAGAATATAATGATGTGATTAATAGCTCTGTCTATAACACTAGGAATTATTACTTCCAAAATTCAATAGTGAACAATCTAACTCAACATATCCCATTGTTCTTGTTAGGGGTGGATGATTCAACAACCTTTATCTTGAAGGTTCAAGATACAAATCTTCTTCCCATCCCAAATGCTCTAATTAATATCCAGAGATTTAATGTAGGTACTGGGAACTTCACAACCGTTCAGATAGCTAGGACTGATGATAATGGGCAAACAGTTGGATTCTTTAAGACGGAAACAGTTGATTATAGATTTATAATTACTAAGAATGGTAAGACTTTATTGACTACTGGGATACAAAAGGTAGTTCCTGAATCAGCTCCGTTCACATTAATATTCACAGTTGGAGAAGATGAAGGTGCTCCATGGTTGAGGTTTGAAGATTTACCAGACTTAACTAAGACATTAGTATTCAATAGATCAACTTCCATAGTTGCATTTACTTATGTAGATTCTTCTGGAAGCTTTTCTAATGCTAGATTGCTTGTGAGATTACAAAACCTATCCGGTGTTGGAACTACAATCTGTGATGTTAATTCAAGTCTTACTTCAGCTATCTTGAATTGTGATACTGGGAATGTTACTGGAACTTACACTGCTTCTGGATTTATTACTAGAGGGAGTGATATATTTTTAGTTGAACAGATTACCTTTAGCATCCAAAGTTTCAGTAGTACTGCTGGATTATTGGGTGTACTTTTAGCTTGGTTTATAGTTTTAATTTCTGCTTTTGCTTTCAAGTTTAATGAAATAGCTGGGATAGTTCTCATGAATTTGGCAGTTATTATGGTAAATCTCATAGGGTTAGTTAACTTTGGCTATCTATTTGTATTCGGAATGATGGGGGTATCTATTATAATAATAGTGTTACTAGAAAAATGATGAATAAAAAAGGATTCTTAACAAGGGACTTTGTGATTGCAGGGATTTTCTTAATGGGGATTATAGCAATTATGATTCTAATGGTTCAAGGTGTTGCTATTAATTATGATAGGCAAGAGATGATTGATGAGAACTTCGCTAGTAATTATGATAAACTTTCCAACGTTACAGGAAGCGTTGAGACTATTCTTAATACAACTAGGAGTGGATCTGGTTTGAGTTTCAGAGGAGCATTTGATGTAACCTTTGGCGCTGCCTTCACAGCAATTCAATTAGTATTTTCTACCCTCGGATTGATGCAGAATGTCTTCATTAATTTCGCTGCCGACTTTGGAATACCGACGGCAATTGGAAATATAATGTTCATAGTTGGGTTCTCCATAATCACAGTTACATTAATTTATGTTTGGTTGAGTTCAATAAGTAGAGGCAAGATATAGCGACGATAAAATGGAAAATAAAACAATAAAACAAACCGGAAAAGGATGCAACTCAGTAGGCACTAGATTTAAAAAAGGAAATAAACCTTGGAATACTGGACTAAATGGTGAAGAATATTTATCACACCTAAAAGACGGAAAGGTTTGGAACAAAGGAAAGAAAGGTTATAAAGTTCATACGGAAGAACATAAAGAAAAACTAAGAAAATCATTTACAGGAAATAAATATAGGGAGGGATTAGCTCCTTGGAATAAAGGAAAAACATATAGCTCAGTTCCATGTCCACAAGATAAGAAAGATAAAATTAGCAATTCATTAAAAGGACATCCCTGTTATAAAGATAAAGCTAGATCAATTAAACAAAGTAAAACTTTAAAGAAATGGTATAAGAATCATCCAGAAGCCATAGTAAAATTTACTGAAAGAAGAAAGTATATCAAACTACCAAAGAAAGATTCTACAATTGAAGTCAAGATACAAAACTATCTTAAACAACTTGGAATAGATTTCTTTACGCACCAATACATGAAAGAGATAGAACATGGTTACCAATGTGATATATTAATCCCTTCTATTAATTTAGTTATTGAATGTGATGGAGACTACTGGCATAAATATCCAGTTGGTTTAGAAAGAGATCATATCAGGACTAAAGAATTAATAGAAAAAGGATTTAAAGTATTAAGGTTGTGGGAATGTGAAATAAGAAAGATGGATCTAGAAGAGTTTAAAATTAAATTAGACGAGGTTAATAATTAAAATGCCTAATAATTTCACACTTCCAGGAGTTAATGATACTCAAGACTTGTTTTCTATGTTCGCATTTGTAAACAACTCAGCTAGTGGTGGACTATTCTTTCCATTAATTCTCCTGGGGATTTGGGCCATAGCATTTATCGGAGCAATTACTGAAGGGAGACAAGGGGTTAGGGCTTGGATTTTCGCTAGTTTTATATCAGCAATCCTAGGGATTATGTTGGGCGTGATGGGTATGTTGGCTAACCAATGGATTTATCTATTGATATTATTTGTAGCATTCGGTGTATTCTGGATTAGATTGCAGAATGCTCCAAAAGTATAATGGCAGAAAAAAGAGAAACTTTTGTTGTGAGGATAGGGCCTTTACTTAAACGTGTTCTTGATAGACAAGCTGAGTTGATAAAGAAAGTAACTTATGAAGTTTGTGAATCTAGCCATTGGGAAGCTGGAGAAATAATTGCTAAGAAGATTGAAGACACTTTATAGACGAGTAACATAATGTTACATACCATTACATATTGTAACAAAGTGTTACAACTTATTCATTAATGTATATCATCAATTTTCCCTAGTCTTAATAGATGGTATTTTATAAAATTGAAAGGGGGTTATATTAATTACATGGAATTATTTAAGGGAAAGAAAGGTATTGCCCTTAACCAGGCATTTGGTGCAGTTTTAACACTTGTACTTGTTGCTGTATTGGTTATAATCGCAATCTTTCTATTCGTTAACTTAGGTGCTACATTCACTGCCGGAAGTGCAGAAGCTAATGCAACTGAGACTATGATTACACAGTTCGGTACTTATCCCACATTGGTTGGATTGGTTGGAACTATAATCTTCTTAGGATTAGTTATTGGTGTTCTAGTAGCTTCATTTGTCTTCGGTGGAAGAGGTGGAAGAGTTTAAGGATAGATTAAACTAAACAACTTTATTTTTTATTTTTTTATTATATTCAACGTCAGAGAAAAAACCTGAAAGGAGGTTTGAAAAAAGAATGTTAAAAACAAAAAACGTGTTCAAAAGGAAAAACGGAATCGCTTTGAATCAAGCATTTGGAGCAATCTTAATGTTGGTTCTAGTAGCAGTCCTAGTAATAATTGGCATCATCTTATTCGTTAGCTTAATCAGTGGGCCTTTCGTAAACATAGCTAGTTTAACAGTTGTTGATGAATCATTGACACCAAGTGGTAATGCGAGTGTTGGAGGAACGCCAGTTACTAATTCCACGTTCTGTAACTTTGGAGGCATGAGTGTTGGAGCAATAACTAACGCCAGTGGAATTTTAGTTCCAACATCTAATTATACAGCAACAGGTGATGGGTTCATCAGAAACAATTCACAGTTACTAGATGATGAAACGCCTTGGAATGTTAATTACTCGGCTAGTTGGGGATCTGAAGCGTGTACTGCATCTGAGGATATGGTAACTCAATTCGGAACATACCCCGCTTTGGTAGGGCTTGTTGGTACAATAATCTTCTTGGGTCTCGTCATCGGGGTCTTAGTCGCATCGTTTATATTTGGTCGAAAGAGGGAAGGGGTTTAAACCCCTTTTCTTTTTTTTATTTTAAGATAGGGAAAAATCGCAAAGGAGGAAAAAGAAAAACATAAAATGGTACAAGGATTAAAATTTGTAAGAAGGCAGGCAAGGGGAACTAGAAAAGTTATCCGTGGTCAAGCTAGAGGTATAAGAACAATCGGAAGAAGGACAAGGAGAAGCACTAGAAGACTTGCTAGTAAGACAAGGCGTTCAACAAGAAGAATATTAAGAGGTAGAAGATAGTGGTCCGTATAAGGGATACTCCATTTAAATCTTCTAACACTTTAATTGGAATGAAATTAAACAGGAGAATCAGAGGATTGGAAAAAACAGCAACATTAAATAAGAGAAACATCTTAGTTAGAAACGTGAGAGATAAAATTCAAGCCAAGGATTTACCTAGGGTAAGTCCGGGAGCAATAGAATAAATGACAAACGGAAATGTGTTAAGTGGAATACCTCCATTGATTGGAACAGCTGGAACTATTATATTTGGTGGGATTGTTTTGAGAGAGATTGATTTAATCTCAAGACGCACCCCTTTAAGAAAGAAAAAAAGAATAAGAAGGAGGTCAAAATAATATGGTAGTAAGGAAAAAAATCTTTAGAATAATAATCGGAGATAATAAAAGAAGAAGGGTGGGTTTCAAATTAGTTGAAGGAACTAGTGCTAAACAAATTTTACAAAAGCCAAAATCTAATTTTGTTGGTAGGGGTAGAACAATAATTGGAGTTACACCAACTAGACTAAGGGGAACATTAGCTAGAAGAAGTAAAATAAAACGATCTTCAAGATTCGGTAGAGGATTCAGATGAAAGGAGGTAATATATAATGGGAAAACAAATAAGAGTTAAAGGTTTTTTGAGAAAAGTTCAGGGTAGTAGAAGGATGATCAGAATAAAACCACAGCTTAGGAGAAAACCAAGACGATAAAATGGTAAACGACATGAGTTTAAAAGACTTAGAGAAAGCAGTAGCAACTGCTAAGAAGAGAGTTAATATTCAATCTAGAAGATCTGAGTTAGAAAGAGAACTAAAAGTATTGAGAGAAGGTAAAAAAACTAAACTTGCTAGAAGACTGAGCCGTGGTTTCGTTGCTCTAACAAAGGAAGGAGCTAAAGCAACTGGAAGAGGAATAGTAAAAGCCAGGAAGTTTGCAGAATCAACTGGAGCTGGAGAAGGTTTGGATGTTGAACTTGAAAGCTCCCTTCCTAGAAGGAAAGTAGTTAAGAGAATTGTTAGGAGGGTTGTTAGAAGGAGAGCAAAACCTAAAAGAAAACTTAGGGTTGTTAGAGTTACAACTATTAGAAGGAGGATAAAAGCAAGACCAGTCGCAAGAAGAATTAAGAGGAGAGCTGTTAGAAGGGTAGCAAGAGATGATGGCTTTGGTTTTGGACTTGATTTCTAATGGCTTTAACTAGACGGCAAAAGCTTTTTTTCTATAAAAATAAAGCGGGAGAGAAAGCAATTATACTTAGAGAGATAAAGAAGAAGAAACTAATTCTATTCGGAGCTAGAAGTTTGAACAGGCAATTCCCAAAGTTCCTGGACAAACAAACTAAAGATTATGATATAATTCTTACTGAAAGAAATCCTCGTACTGTTGCTAAAGAGTTGGAGAAGAAATTAGATAAGAAGTTTAAGGGAAATCTTTATGTTACAGTGAAAGGAAAAGCTCCTGGTGTGTTTAAAGTTAAAAGGGTTCTTGGGAAAGAGGGAGTGATAGATGTTGTTAAATCTAAACAACCAGTTCCATTCGTTAAAAGAAGAGGAGTTCGAGTTTCTACTCTAGCTTTTGAGAAGGCAAAGATAAGAGAAAGTTTATCCAATCCAGATGCTAAGTTCAGACATGATAAGGATCGTGAGAGGAGAGAAAGGATTAGAATCTTTGAAGGGTTGAAGAAGAAAAGAAGAGTGGTTAGAAGAACAAGGAAAGTTTCTCGAAGGAGATTTACTCCAAGAACTAGATTGAAAGCAAAGATTCCACGATTTAATAGTAGGGTTAACTTCTAAATTAAAATGGTAATGTATATAATTCAAAGGATTCTATTATCTTGATGGTTAGTATTCAGGAATCCCTTAAGGCACAACTTGGAATAATTTTAATTCTTTCATCAATTTTAATTCTTATTCCATTTGCTTCTACTCTTGAACTTGATTTTATTAATGAAGGGCTTGAGAATAATAGGATAGTCAATCTTGACGAATTTTCTGCTGAAGTTGCCGCTTCTATTTTAAATGTTAGTTCTTTCCTTAACTTAACAGATACTCCAATATCTTATTCTGGAGAAGCAGGTAATTGTGTGATTGTTAATGTTACAGAAACTGGATTGGAGTTTGGAAGTTGTGGAACTGGTGGGGGGGGGAATCCATTCGACCAAGTTCTTAATACAACAAGCAACGTTACGTTTAATCTAGTTGATGTTACTGGAAACCTAACAGTCTTAGATACAATATTTATTTCAGATTCAGATCATATTTTTAGAATTGGAGCAGAAGAAGAATTTGGAGGAATATCTGGAGATACTTTCTGGTTCGACCATAAAGATTCCCAATCAGGAGGAACTATATCTTTTTTAGTTAGTAGTAATAAAGTTGGTAGTTCGATTGATGCTGTAAATATCTTAGCCCAGATAGGAAGAAATAATTCTGCTGGAGTGTTAGGTAATTCTTGGATGGTCATGCCAAATAACCTCACAAGTAATCTCACAGTATTTTCTGATTGTGTTCTTGTTTCAAACCTATTAGGAAAAACAATTAGGGTTGGATGTGATACAAGTGAAACAGGAGCAGACCTTATAGTCCAAGATGATATTCAAGCATGGGGTAGACTATTTACCGATGAAGGGATAAGGGCAGAGAACTCTGCACAATTTATTATGAATGAAGTAGATTTTATTATTTCTGAAGGCGCATTGCATTTGGTCAACTCAAGAATTGAAGAGGTTGGATTCGATCAGGGTGAAAATGCAACACTATTCATTGCTGAGTTTGATGGTGGATTAACACCATTCAATTTAATAACAACTTCTGGAAGTCCTAATGAATGGGAAGATGTTATTAATCCCAATTGTTTTCTTTCTCCCTGTGCTAGAGCTTCTAAGATTGCCCCACCTGCTGATAGTATAATGGAAGCTAATATAACAACAACAAACTTTGATTCTTTAAACCTATCTTTCAGAATAAATACAACTAACTTAGATGTTGGTGATTTATTCAGCGTAACTGTTAATAACAATGTTGGAAGTGGAGATGTGGAAGTTCATGAGATCTCTGATGGTGTTGATGAAAACCAGATAGTTAGTGTGATTCTTCCTGCTTCAATGGATGATAAAACCTCAGTATCCTTGAGATATTTATGTAATGTTAATTCTAATAATGAACAATGCCTTATAGATGATGTAAGAATTGTTGGAACTGCCACAACATCAACATTAGCCAATGTAACTAGATTTGACACATTGATTAAAGGTGGTGCAACAGGTAATGAAAACATCTTCATCCGATTTAACGATTCAGTTAAACAATGGCAATTTTCCCCAAACAATGTTAGCTTCACAACAATACAAGTTATTAATTTAAATGTTACTGGAAATGTAGTGGCTACTGGAAATATAACTACAAATGAGTTTTTCATAGGGGATGGTTCAATGCTTACTGGGATTTCAATATTCAATACAACTTATGATGCTTTCATAGATACTATTAATATTACTATTGCTCATGAGGGAAATCTGTTAGGATTCAATAGAACTTTGGAAGAGGGCGAGGGGATTGATATCACAGACAATCCTCTAAACAATACAATTAATATTACTGGGGAAGATGCAAGTTCAACTAACAAGGGGATTGCCAGTTTCAACATAGCTAATTTCGCAGTTAGTTCTGGAATGGTGACTATGGATTTAGACTTTGGTCAATTAGCAGATGTTACT
>SDBU01007262.1_pt1 | contig 12803 bp, 19 predicted proteins | sample 2277071 | NCBI WGS metagenome assembly SDBU01 (sample SAMN10397929, study PRJNA504765) | marine sediment metagenome | isolation source: marine sediment core GS08_GC12, 126 cmbsf | place: Arctic Ocean: Gakkel Ridge, Loki's castle | collected 2008 | reverse complement strand
CAGCATGACCGGCCTCAAGTATCGAGGCTCACATTCGTCCTTACACCCCTCACAGTGATACTTTAGTGCCGGCCGAAGGCCTGTCTTAGCAGCAGCCGCCGGCTCCTCAGCGATCTCCTTCATGGCTACCAGCACCTGGTCGATCTGCTCATGCAGCTCTTTGACAGAGAAGCGCCACACTTGCTGCTTAGCGATAACCTCGTCTTGCTGAATGGCATACGGCAAGCGGCATAACTCAAAGGCGTGGCCGACGCCGATAACTCCCTCGTCCAGTGCTGCCTGGACCCCGGGGCTTGCCATGGAGATCTTGATCAGCTTCTCTACATAATCCCTGGTTAGACCGGTCTTTTCCTTGATTTTATCAGGGTCGAGGTTATACTCCGTGTAGAGAGCTCCGATCACTTTAACCATCTCTGAGACCGGGGTTTTACCCCGGGTATGGTCCAGGAACAGGTTTTTGGTCAGGACGTCCACCATGTCGCCCTCGAAAACTACGGCATCCACCACCGGGATCCCCTGGCTGATGGCCTCCTCTAAACGGTGAGCTCCGTCTACCAGGACCAGATCCTCATTTACCTGGCACACTATTATGGGGCTTACTATCCCGGCTTCCTTTATCGAGTTTTGGAACTGGCTCCAGATTTCCTGATCGAACCTCGCCCTCACCCTCAGCTCCGGTATTTTTATCTCGCTTGGCTTTACTCTTCGCAGCTTCACCGATTTTGTCCTCCTCTAATTTAATGTTTAGTCTGTAGGGTATTTCCACCGTCAAGAGAGGTTCCTTGCCAGCTCTAACAGCCTGGTTAATCTCCCTCAAGGCGGCTGTCTTGTCCCCACAATCGACCTTGCTCCATCCCACGAACTCATCTTTGATCCATACCTGGTACTCCATTTTATACCTCCTTTATTATAGAACGCTTGTTCTCATACCATATATAGTGGTGGCTGCCGCCTGGTGCTATACCATATCTTGTGCCTTGACATCAGGGGGGCCATAATGTAAGATAGTCCCTGGCTCTGGTGTTTACAGCGCCGGGGACCATCTTACTAAGGAGACTAGCTATGACTGAACTAGCATCACCTTCAACATTAGCACGTCCGTTCTGCTCTGTCAAGTCCTTGATCAATTCTCAGCTCCCCCTCTTTTCTAACTCGATGATACACCATAAGGGTCCTCTTAAACCTCTTAAATTAGTAGTATCATATAAGAGTAATCTTAGATCAAGACCTTATGGTGTATCACGCTCTCGCAGAGCTATAACCTCGTCTCTGTTTATTAAAAAGTATGACCTGATCCGGGACTGTCTCCGGAACACCCTGGGGCTGTCGACGGCCCAGAGAGAGGCTGCCCTCAGGCTGCTGCGGCTCTGGTCCTACTACGGCTATGTCTACCCCAAGGCGTCCCAGGTCTCTGAGTCCCCAGGGTGCAGCAAGGCCACCTTCTGGCGGACCGTGAGGCTCCTCAGGGATCTCGGGCTGATCCAGGTCGTCAATAGGTATATTGTTCGTCCTCATGCTCAGATCTCTAACCTGTACCGGCTGGATCGGCTGGCTGTAATATTGGCCAGGTACCTGGCAGAGCATGGTACCGCCTTCTGGGAGAAGTGGCTGACGCCGGCTCTTGCCATGTCCGGTCAGCAGTTTTGGAGCTGTCTATCTCGAAACCCGGGAGATAGAGCTGGCCCAGGGCCACCAGTTCTACAGGGTCCGTAATTGTCCATAGTAAGGGTAACCTTGCTTCTGTCTCTTCTGACATTATTCGGCTCCTGGCTTCTCGGGTACGAACCTCTCTTTGAGGGTCAGGAAAGCGTCCCAGGCCGATATAGTCATGTCGCTGCGGCTGCCGCCTCCCAGCTCTTTGTATATGGCGGCTGGCTGGAGCTTGGACAGGGTCCAGATTATGGGCTCAAGGTGAGGGTAGTCAGGGACCCTGTCCTGGGTGATTTTGTCCCACTCCTCCCTGGGCTTTATCTCAGACTTTGCCGGTGATGATCTCTTGGCATTAGCCCCCTGGGGGAGAGCCTTCGACCCTGAGGCTTTCAGGAACCGGGTTATACACCTGGCCGAGTAGTCAGCCGGGATGCACAGCGTCAGGGCATTACGCTGGCATTTAGAGAGTCCCTTCTGGAAACAGTAGGGATCGTCCTCGTAGTGGTGGCCGGTAATTACTCCGGTCTCGTCGTCCACGTCGTTGACTTTCATTTTGCGTGGCTGCTGGCAGCCGCCAAACACGGTGAAGTTCCTGGTTAGATCGGTAGCCTTGACCATGATCCTGATGGCCTTGTCGAGGTCGGTAACTACCGGATCTGAGAGAACTATGTTGCCTCGGGACCTGGCTACCTCTTTGGTACCGGCCCAGGAGAGCCGGGCCTTCTCGATCGACTTCTTACTTCTCCGGTCATATACTTTGACGGTATATATCATCTCGCTGATCAGCTCGCCGGCGAGCTCGGCGAGGACCTGGGCCTCGTTCTTCTGTTCAACCTCGGCTATTTGCTTGAGCATCATGCCGGCTGTTGTGTCAGACATGGTCTACCGCCTCCTTGTCGAAGTGTCTAAGGAGCCTCTCAGCCATTTGCCTGGTTAGTTTAGCTCCCCCCTCGGCGATCATGCGTTGATCCCCGGCCTCATCGCTTCCGTGGTGGACACCGAGATAGGCTTTTCTCTCACCGGTGATCACGTCCTCCCCGAGCACAATCCCATATTCGCCGTGCGTACCGGAAAACCAAATTGTTTCGATAATCTTCATCACTGCGCTTTAGCCTCCTTTATCAGCTGAGGGCTTGTCGAGCTGCTCTCGCTGCCATTCTCTGTATTTTAGCTGGCCCTCGAGCCTGCTCATCGCCTCGAGGATTGTGAGCCGGGCCTTGAGCAGCTCCATGATCACGTCGGAGAATGTCATCCGCCCGACTCTCAGGAGATCAAGACTGTCATAAATGTGGTCCTCGACTTTTATCGCTTTACTCATGTAGATAATACCTCCTTGAACCTGTTTAGCTGCCATTCTTGCTCAGCGTCCCCGGCAGCGGCCCAGGCAGTGGCCCTGGCAGTGGCCCTGGCAGCGTCCCCGGCAGCGTCCCTGGCAGCGTCCCCGGCAGCGTCCCTGGCAGCGGCCCTGGCAGCGGCCCAGGCAGCGTCCCCGGCAGCGTCCCCGGCAGCGGCCCAGGCAGCGGCCCAGGCAGCGTCCCCGGCAGCGGCCCTGGCAGTGGCCCAGGCAGTGGCCCTGGCAGCGTCCCCGGCAGCGGCCCTGGCAGCGGCCCCTATTCTACCCTCAGCATAAAGACGAGCTGCCTCAATCGCTTTGCGAGGTCTCTCATCCCTGGGACACTGTTTCTCAAAGATTGGTAGGACATGCTCAGCGAAGTCAGCAGCCAGCAACCGAGCTAACCGTTCTGTCTCATCTGGTTGTTGAGTGCACATTAGGCACCACAGGGCGTCCTGAAGACCGCAGACATCTGCTATAGTAGTTAAAGGTATGGGTTTATTCTCTCCGTAACTCTTGATCCCACCGACGTGTTTAGCGAAGCTCTTGTAGCTCTCAGGGCATGCTCCATTGTCTCTTGCTAGCTTAAATGTGGTTGTTATCATTGTTAGCCTCCTTCTTTTGGTATACTCGAGCAGCTGGATATCTACTCAAGAGTATACCACAGTAAACCGAGTTGTCAAGGGGTATACTCGGTTACCGAGTGTGCAGGGACGCACTATAAAGGCTTATGTCAAGGATAAAGCGTCGATTGACGCTTGACAGAATAAGTGAATTTATACGCCATGCTTAACAGGTATGACTAATCCGGTGAATAGTAGACTACTAACAGGGGTGATAAAACGCCCAGAATTAGCTCTCAGTGAAGGTCAGCTACGGTAAACCGTGTTTCCATTCAGCGATTTGCCGATTATACTCACTTTTGGCTCTCTCGAGCTCTGATATTGCCCGGTTGCGTTTCGTCCGGAGAGTTTTTATCCTCTTGGTGGCCGCCTCGGGTAGCGGTTCCTCGTCAATCAGGCCTCGCTCCTCGTCTGCTATGGAGCGCTCCAGGGCTTCCACTTCGCCAGAGAGGGCTACTACTAGATCGGCAGCCTTCTTTACTTCCTCGGGCATTGGCTTGGCCTCCATGCCGGTGGCGACTCGGTACTTATGGGCCCGGTCCTTAAACTCGGCGTAGTTTACCGGGCTGAATGGTGAAACCTCGGCCTTAACCCAGAGTATAAACTGGCTCGCCTCGGGTGTAAAGTCGAGATCGAGGAGCATAAGGTAAGCCTCCTCGGGGGCGATCAGGCCCTTGGTTACCGCCAGGACAATATCAGCCTTGGACGCTTCTCGCTGCCGGGGCTCCTCAGGGAGCTTTACCTGGGCATCGAATATCTTGAGCAGGAACTCGGCATCGATCGAGGAGTACCGTAAAGTCATCAGCTGGGACTTGGCATCCTCTCTGGAGACTACTTTTGTCTTGAGGCCCTTGAGTATATCAGCCTTGGTGAGCTGCCTCTGAGTTACAACGACGTCCTCCTGGTCCCGGGGTATATTGATCTCGAGGATATACACCGCCTCGTCCTCGTCATAGCCCATGTCAACCAGGATCTCCGCGCCCTCGTCCCGGGTGATTACGCCCTGCTTTACTCCCTTGATAATATCGGTCTTGCTTACGTCTCTCTCCCCGGAGATCCTTTCCGGCTGCTCGGCCTTGACTTTCATCTGGATAAACTCCTCGAGCCTCGCCGCCGGCATGCCTAGAGCTATGAGCTCGGCTCTAACGGTGTCGAGGGTGATCCAGCCTTTACTCCACCTGGCCATGAGGTCAGGAAAAGCCACATATACCTTTGTCCATAGTACATAGTCGTCCAGGTTCTTGCCGCGGTACCCCATGCCGGAGTAGAGCTCTCTAAGCCTGGGCTCGTCGATGGTCCTCATATCCCACCAGCGCCGGACGTCAACCCGGGTCGGCCAGGTATACGCCGCCTGGATTAACAGGCCCCTCCAGAACGGCGGTATCTCAACAAGCCTGAACCAGTCGTAGACGTCCTCCTCGGTGATCAGGCCCCGGTGTAGCATTTCTACGATCTGCATCCAGGAAGCATGCTCCCAGTGAGCTCTCCAGTAATTAGTGATCTGCTCTTCAGTCATGCCGGCCTTGTGGAAGGGCTCTCTCCTGATATTCTCCAGCTCATCGTCCAGGCCGTACTTGGCTATCATCTGAGGCTCAAAGACTTCCCGGGCTTGCATCATTATCAGGTCAGCCGGAGGAGGATAAAACAGGGTATAGAACTTCAGGGCCTCTATCCTGACATCATCCCAGCCCTGGTCCTTCAGGTCCTCAAACAAGCCGGCATACTTCTCTGGATCACGGCGCCAGGCAGTAATTATCGCCATGGGATCGAGGCGCATTGATTGAGCTACCCGGTCAACAGCATACTCTTGGACTCTCCCTGGCGGACCACCCATAGCGAATATTCCGATGACAGAGCCGAGTACCATACCGATATAGCCAAAGAGGGTTGCTACCCAGTCGCCCTTTTCAAGCGAGGCTTCCAATGCTGTCCGCAGCTCCGGCGTCATCCCCGGGCTCTCCAGCATCTTGGTCAGGGACTCTCTCATCAGTTCCTTGGTCTGGGGCTCGGCGCCCTCGAGCATAGTTGTCAGGCCCTTGTTTATCAGGGATGCCCACCAGCTCCGCAGCCGGTCCCCCCAGCTTACCGATAGAGCCTCGATCCAGTTCTTAAATCTCTCTCCAGCTGTCATGTGTTTACCCCTTTAATACCAGTAGTCCAAATCACTTACTCTCAAATGGCGCCAGGACTCCGTAAATATCCAGCTGCTCGGGTGTCCAATTAGATGACCTTGAGGCATTACTTACACCTCCGGTCCCAGGAACCAGTCAGTGAACTTAGCTAGCAGGAACTCTAGCGGATCACTAAAGAATAGAGCTACCTGGTCCCTAAAGTCGCTCCAGCCGGCCCACCAGGACTGACGTTCGATAAAAGCGCTATCTATCAGGCCCTGGACCTCGAGTAGAGTACCGGCCCACCAGGTAGCGATAGCCATGGCCACATTACCTCCCCAGTCGCTCCACCAGGCTATGACCTCATCGATGCTGGGGATCCTGCCCTTAAAATCGGCCCAGGCTGCCTCAATCTGAGTCAGAGTGATGCGAACTGCCTCAATCTGAGTCGAAGTGATGTAAAGTGCCTCATCGATCCAGCCTCTGACGGTATACTGGACTGAGGACCACCAGGCATCAATAAGCTCCCAGATATTCCAGGAAGCGTTTGACACCCAGTCCCAGGCATTAAGCGCCGCCTCAAAGTAGTAACCGAAGTATGATTGTATCTGAGAGAGGTCCACTATGCCGACGAGCTTGTCGGCAACGTCCATGGCCCAGTCGTCGAAGTAGCCAAAGAATATAGCCAGGAAGCTAAAGCCGCGGTATAGGTAATACAGAGGAGGCCCCAGGAGCTCCAAAGGCCAGACCCAGCCTCTGACCTCCTGATAAGCGTCCCAGAAGTAGTCGGAGATACTGTTCAGCCAGGTTACTATATTACTTATGAACCACATTTTAGACTCACAGGGCCAGGATCTTATCAGCGCTTACTGCCTTCTTTAGCAGGAGCGGAGCTGCCTTCTCTGCGGTAAAGTCCTTCTCAGAGACGTCTACCGTTAGGACAGTACCGCCCTTGGTCTTGATAGTGTGCCGGTAGACGTGCTCCAGCCCCCCAGCCTCTCCCGGCCTGGTGAGCTCGTCAATCTTGAGCACCTTGTATTCTTTATCCATGTTTTATTTCTCCTTTTTAGGCTTCTGCTTCCTCCCCAGGTGGATTGAGGGAGTCAGGTCCATGCCGTAATAAGCGGCTATCACAGCGACCAGCGTCCAGCCGACACGGCCATTTAACCCCATGGCTATCAGGCCGAACGCTCCCAGTATCACCACAAGGGCGATTGCATCTCTAGGGGTCCATTTCATTTCAAATCCCCCTTTCTATTCGTAACAGAAAACTAGAGAAGTCGTATTAGTGAGGGTTTTAACGTAACACCCGACTTTGAACTCAAAGGGTGGAAAGAAGTCTATATGTTCTGAGTGCTTGTCGGTATCAAAATGCTCATATACTACAGCTGAGAGTCCATCCAGGTCATCAGCTAGTTCCCAATGAGCATTAGGAGCACTAGGATTACAGGCTATCCAGTGAACCCTCTTAGGCACTAGAAATACCGAGCCTATGGCAACTACTCGGATCTGGGTGGGTCCTATCGCTGCTTTGAAGACTCCGCCATTCATCTACTTAATTACCTCCTGTAAATCGTAGCTCTCAAGGCTCATTCTGAGTTATTATAAGAGTGTCCAGGTAGCAGGCCAAATTGACATTCTTGCTTGTCCCGATTGTGATAATAATTCCTAAAGTGTCCGGAGTTAGAAAAGTGCCCGGTGTATAAATTCCCTGCGTCATTTTGATAGTGTGCTGTCCAAGAATTACCCTGCTGTAGGTTTGATTCCGAAGGTCAACCACGAACTTTAGGGCATTGAAGCATTGAACTTGCGGATACAAGAAAAGTCCATCGGCTAAGGGTGCCCATACTGGCCCAGGAGCGACATACTCCAAGGCACCCGTTGGGGGTAAGTATCTTACCGAGCTATAGTAGGTTGTTACGCCGTCATCAGCAAGAAGAGCGATCTGAATAAAGCTAATATCAATATGGAAGCTAAAATGTATCTCAAAACCCAGCTTTGACAGGACGGGGTAGCTAATAAATCTTGATAACTGCTCCGTGTCACCTGCGACATTACCAGTAACTACCTTGCAGCAAAAACTACCATTCAGGGCAGTTTCACTAGAGAGCCCGATGGAGGCACCCACCCGGCTTAACACTCTCCACCACTTATTTATATTACCCTCAAAGTCCTCTAATAATAAAACATCGCCTCGCCGGTCAAAGGTTACTATTGAGTTAAGCCTGGCTGCCAGCTCAGCATTATCAGCCATGGAAGCTACTGTCTCTTTAGCAGCATACTGACCATAATCAGACTGTCCGTGTGCCATTTATTCCTTCCTCGTAAATATCCGCCTAGGTGATAGAAGGTTGAAGATGCTCTTGATAGCATCGACTATACCCAAAGCCAGGACCGCCTTTCTGGGTAAGACTACCACATAAACAGTAAAGGTGTGAGGATAGGTATCGTCATCATTCCAGCCCTTGAGCTTGAGCTCGAAGGGCGGCTGATAAGACTCGTAATATTCCTCCCAGTCTATAGGGAAGGTATCACCGTGCAGGTCCATATTCTCTGTGGAGGGTGCCATTTGGTGCTCGTGGTGTGAGATAGTCAGGTGAACAAGCGCAGAATGGCCAGGGCGAGGTCTAACCATGATTTTAGTAATAATCCCCTTGGCTATCTTTAAGATCACGATCTCCGGAGCTGCCTTTGTTTTGCCAACGGCAATTGTAATATCAGCCTGGAATATCATACTTTACCCCTAGGTATCTTCGACTATGCCAGCCGCATGCAGGGCATCGTTGAGCTCTTTTATCTCAGGCATGGAGTAGCTAAGTCCCAGATCGGCCAGCGATTGCTTTAAGGAGTTCTTAGTCCAGGCTCTATGCCAGAACTTAGGCATTAAAAGCAAGCCTCCCACTCTAGCAACCTCAGTCTCCAGCCATTTTGCGTGCTTTACTTTGAATGGCATGATTAAACCTCCTTCTCTCTAGGCCACTTGTATCTGATAGACTAAATGAGTTCCGATGTCGGCGCTCCATAGTGTACGGCCATCAAAGGTAAGTCCTCTGGGCTCAGCACCAGGAGAGACTAAGGACCTGATGACCCTTCCTGTCCCCGGATCAATCTGATAGATTAAGCCTGTAGTGCGCTCGCTAAGCCATAGAAAGCGGCCATCGAAGGCAAGAGCCATACAACTCCCACCGGGAACCGCAAACGACCTGATGACCCTTCCTGTCCCCGGATCAATCTGATAGATCCGGAGAGTGGTATTATCACAATGCCATAAAGCCCGGCCATCAAAGGTAAGACCATAATTATCAGTACCGGGAGCTGCGACAGACCTGATGACTCTCCCTGTCTCCGGATCGATCTGATAGATCAAATTTGTGCTGTGGTTGACATTCCATAAAGCCCGGCCGTCAAAGGCGAGATCAATAGGAATGGTCCCGGGAGCCGCAAACGACCTGATGACTCTCCCTGTCTCCGGATCAATCTGATAGATCCGATCTGTCCCATTGTCAGAGAGCCATAAAGCCCTGCCATCAAAGGTAAGACCCCCTGAACCAGTACCAGGAGCCGCAAACGACCTGATTGAACTTCCTGCCACAACCATATCCTCAATTCCAGAAGTCTATTCCGATTGTTACCTTAAAGGAAACGCCGGGAGAAGTACCGACGCCGGTCAGCTTTACTCTGACAGCTCTCCCCAGTACGTCTCCTGTAAAGCACTCATAAATGCCGGAAGCTGTATCCGCGTCCTCCCAGAATAGGGCAGCAAATGGTCCCTGCTTATAGGTGAACCACTTACCTGTCCACCGATCAAGGAACTCGACCTCGACATGAAGAGTTGTGGGAGTTGAGGTTGAGTCGATATAAACATAAAGACCAAACTTGCGGAATGGAGCACACTCGACACCGTTTGATAATCGAGGTACGGTATCATTGACAACCTCATCATCAAACAGCTGGAGCTGATCATGTGGGCGGTATATGACCTCCTGCTGGAGGCATGGTTTTGATATGCCTTTCATGGCGTAATATTACCCCCTTGCATGTAATCACAAGGGGAGGGAATTTTACCTCCCTCCCCTTCGTCTCTTTGACTCGTTACCACCGTTGACCGGGGAGGCTAGTATTTATAGAGCTCCTCTAGTACAACCTGGACATCGGAGTTATTGGCGCCAGCTCCGGCTCTTAGCCGCAGCCTGGGCTTTTTCCCTGTGGGATCGAACCAGTCGTCAATAACACCCTGCTTCCCGAATGGGAACTGGTAACAATGCCAAGGCATGTAGCCGGACCATTCCCCGACGACCTGAGCCCCAGCCTGGCCTCTCAGTGAAGCGTAGCCACCAGCTGAGGATAACAATGTCTCGTAGGGGTACTGGGCGGTCCCACCAACACCGAGCGCGACTACCGTGGCGTAGTAATCAGTCGCTGGGATATAAAACACCCTCGCGGAACCGGCCAGGAGGCCGGCATTGAAACCACCGCTGAGACGAGGCCAGACGCCTTTCATGCGCCGGTAGTAGTCCTCAAGGGAGGTGTAGTCCCAGGGTATCCTATCAAGCGTCCCCTCATCCAGCCGGGCTTCCTTGATGCTATGCCAGGGATCGTATGTCTCCCGGTGAGCACGGACGAGCATCTGGCGTATCGGACGATCCGCCGGCAAGGAGATCAGCTCAAAGCTGTTATTGGCGCCAGGGGTGTAGGCATACTGCTCAACTGCCATGAGGAAGCCTTGAGGAGTAATCACCTTCTCGTCGAATATGTCTGCCCAGACTGACATCTCGTTTACCTCGGCAAGAATATCAGACACATTCTCGTCATAGGTGATCTTGAGCTGTGGGTTATGGAACCGCAGCGGATCAAAGGCAAGCATCTCGTCCCATAGATACCGGCCGAAGTCGATGGTGTAGTGATCCTCCTCGGAGTTGTTCTTGGTGTGCTGACCATGGTCCATGACAGCACCGGGCCGGGAGTAATAGGCGAGGGCCTGGTTTTCATAGCCGGTCAGGGAGTGTAGGACGGTCGAACCATCGACAAGCTCAATCCTGGGGATATTCGCCGGCGTGGGGGCGTTCATGGCGTCCCCCTTCTTTGTTGTCTTGAACTTGATATTGATGCGGCTAATCAGCTTCTGAATGTCAACATCAATTATGATGGTCCCGGAACCGTTCGTCAGGTCCTGGGGGTAAAGCATCTGTGCTTCTCTGTAATTCATGGCTTTTTCAGTCCGGTATTATCTTGATTGTGGAGTATCCGAACTTACTGACCTCCTCCGGCACCCAGTAGTGCCAGTCTCTTAGCGTTCAGGGCCTTGCCGATCTGCTCCACCCTCTTGTAGTTAGCCGGGTCGCCTCGAGGCTTCCTGGCTGAGAGAGTAAGGGCCGCTATGGTGGCGAAGTAAGGCTCAGCTCCGGCCTTGTAATCCTCGGTTGCAGCCGCAACACCAGGGCCGAACCGATCCCTCCCCACTTCCCGAACCTTCCTGGCGAACTTGGCAGCGCCAGCTCTGACAACACCCCGGCGGAACCTCTCTTTCATGCCTGGGGCGGTTATCGCCTGGTGAAAGTTGTCGGCGGAGCCGGCAGTCTCTCTCGCCCACTTATCGGCCGCAGCCTCAGTGTTCTCGGCGAACTCACCAGCAGCTCGGCTGGCGTTCTCGTTCCACTTTTCAGTGGACTTGCCAATATCCTTGACGGCGATGGCTCCCATTATTAGCATCACAGGGAGCAGCAGGACGAGCCTTAATAGTCTTAATGTCCGTTTCATGGTCTTGATTTTACTCCTTTAGTTTTACTTTCGCTCATTAGTGATAAGCACTATTGCTACGCATTACTTGACAATATAAGCCCAGAATGATCATACTGTCAATACCCCAACAGGTTGCTACTCCGGGAGATAAAGGTGGCCAGGAAAGAAAGAGAACGCCGGTATATCGCTGAGTACATGCTCAAACAGTGGCCTCAAGGCAACTGGCAGCTTAACGTGGAGCTGGGGCCGATCCCCCAGGAGTATATTAACCGCCTCGGACTGGGAAGAGCTGCTGCCCTATTCAGACCTACCCGGCCCAGGGTCGACGCTATCAAGTGGACCAAGGACCATTATTACATTATCGAGGCCAAGATCCGGGACATTAAGGCCGGCATCGGCGACCTCTCCTACTACGGCGGCATGATCCCCAGGACGCCGGACCTTCCCTATTATGACGGCCAGCCAATAACTCGCCGCCTGGTGGTCCCCTGGATGATCGACTGGATCCAGGCGGCAGCCGACAGCGCCGGGGTCGAGGTCGTGGTGTTTCATGCCGACTGGATTGATGAGTACGTCGAGGAGCGCAAACACTACTTTACTGCGGAGTACCGCGCTGAGAGGGCCGAGAAGATGAGACTCCGTAAGATACTGGGAGTAGACTAATGCCCTGCAGCACTCTCGCTCAAAGGTACGCAGCTCAGAATATCAGCAACGCCCTGGAGACGCTGCGACGTGCCGGTGTCCTGCCGACAAGCCCTAACTTCCTGAACCTCCAGAAGGTAATGGGAGACTACAACCTGAATATCGGCTTTAAGATCCCCAGGCCTGTAACCCTGATCCTCAAGCTCTTTGGGCTCTCACCGGGAACCGTAACATTATGGCATGACGCTGATAGCGGTTTCTTTACCGAGGCCAGGACTGGCGCCGGCGCTCCCCCAGTCTATCACCATGTATCGGACGAGATCGCGGAGACCATCTTAAAAGGCCAGCTCACGCATGAGATCGAGGACAAACTAATGACTACTGACGAATACTTTGGAGAGTGATCTATGAGAGAATTCAGGACGTTTGAGCCCACTTCCTTGAGGATCCAGCGGACCGCGACTAACCTCTTAATGAATTATGTCCGTCTCGAGGCTGGGGTGCCTACCCGGATGCACTTCACCGACGACTACAAGATAGAGAGAGAGATCGCCGACAAAGAGTCCGGGAAGCCTAAGCGGATAGAGTCCCTGGTGTTCTGGGTCGACGAACTTAACGGTGAGGCCGTGGCCAAGACCTTCTCAATACTCTCCCAGAAGCTGGCTGCCCACATGACACCCCTCCTCCCTAACAAAGAGTATATCC
>SDBU01007261.1_pt1 | contig 12805 bp, 34 predicted proteins | sample 2277071 | NCBI WGS metagenome assembly SDBU01 (sample SAMN10397929, study PRJNA504765) | marine sediment metagenome | isolation source: marine sediment core GS08_GC12, 126 cmbsf | place: Arctic Ocean: Gakkel Ridge, Loki's castle | collected 2008 | reverse complement strand
AATAGATTATTTGGAATTATCAGACAACTTCTTTCAAGTGGCGGGTAAGATACGGGAGGTATTTGATCGTCTTACCACGGGCATAGCAATCATCTGTTTACAAAAGGATTATAATGCCGATTCGGGTAGGGGTAAGGCGTTCTCTGAGGAAAAGGCAAGGTTGTATCTCACGATGGACGTAGGGAAACGAGGCGAACCCAGCAAACTCACCATCAAGATTGGCAAGAACCGGAAGGACCCAGCGGTGAACCCGAAGGGGATGGCTTGGAACTATAAGCTCGTCGATGGGTGCAGGTTCGTGAACGTGACCGAGATATTACCGGATTGGCCGGAGTAAAGGAGATGAAATGAAAAGAGAAGTAACCACGACGCACTCGTATTGTGACTTTTGCGAGAAAGACCTCGGGACTGATGGGAGTTATGTAACTGATCCGGTATGCCATGAGTGTGGCAAAGATATTTGTGAGGACCACGGTGTAGCTTTATACCATAGCCAGACAAGCACATGGTTCACAATTTGCCGAACTCATATCAACATCGATAAGATCACAAAACAGTAGACCCATTTGAGGTGTAATATTACAGTAATACAGAGGCATATCAACGGCCGGGTGGTTGTGCTGGAGGCGAAGGAATACAGGCTGGAGGCGAAATGACACTCACCAAGGAGGTAACCGAGTGAACATCAGCGGATTACTGACAGACCAGGAAATGGACAGAATGGTTATGCACATACGTGGCCGTGGTAAAACGCAGACACGGCAAAGAACCATTCGTAATGCCCAAGCCATAATGTCCTACGAGGCCGGTGAGGAATATGGGATTGCCAAGGGCAGGGCGGAGGTAGTGGAGCGATATAAAGAGAACTGCCCCCATAATGAGGGGGATCGAGCGTGGATGAAAAGCGATTGTCACGTATGCCGAGCCGACTTGCTCAAGGAATGGGGGCTGGGCGACGGTGAAGAAGAACAAATTGATTCAAGAGATAAGGGCCCTTAACTTGTAGGATTTTCACCAGGAGGTACACCGTGACAACGCTGACCAGAAACGGCATAGGGATCTGTCCCCGGTGTAGGGGGAACCTATTGAGGGATTGGGAGGGCATGAAGTGTCTCCAGTGTAGCCGGACGGTGGGTGGGCCTGAGCTGGAGGGGTTTAAGGTGGTGAAGCATTACGATAAGGCTTTCAAGGAACAGGCGGTAGCGAGGGCACGGGAGCTGGGGAGTTGGAGCAGGGCGGCGCGGGAGTTTGGTGTTGATCCTGGAGGCTTACAGATGTGGGGATATAAGTTGTGAAGGGGATGGTACGATGTTAATAATAATTCTCTGGTTCGGGTTGATGGCCTTCATGTTTCTCGGCTTGGTGGTGGTTTGTATTGTTGAGGGGGTTCGAAAGAGTTGAGGATGCTCAACTGGTTTGAAGGTATTGGGGGGTTTCGATATGGACTCGAAAAGGCGAATAAGCAAGATAGTCAAATTTGGGAAACATCAGTGGCAGCAGGTGTTAGACCCACAGGGAATCTCGCCGACACTGATGGGGTATTGGGAAGACCCGAAGTCGCATCACGGAACGCATCAGCCGATAATAGCTGTTTCAAGTGTGTCGGAGCCTGTGAGATCGACCGATACGCCCGAAGCGTCTACGCCCACAACTTCGGACACGAACCCGAGTGGGCCGACAGCCTCACAGTTGACGTTCAATCTCTCCCAGACCACGACCTATTCACAGCGGGAGTGCCATGTCAAGCATGGTCTGTCGCTGGAAAAAGAAAGGGATTTGAAGATGCCCGCGGGACTATGTGGTTTGAATGTTTTAGAATTATACAGGCAAAGCAACCTAAGTTTGTCCTCCTTGAGAACGTTAAGGGAATCCTGTCCCATAATGGGGGGGCATCCTTTGAACGAATTTGTGAGTGCATTTGCGATCTCGGATATGCGATAGACTTTGAGGTTCTGAACAGTAAGGACTTTGGCGTTCCTCAGAATAGGGAGAGGGTGTTTATCATAGGCATAAGGCTAGATTTACTTGACAGTTGCCAGGTATTCTGATATAGTAATAGTATGAAAAACGAACAATACCAGGAAATGTTTAGGCACTACCAAGATGGGTACAGTTTATCGGAAATAGGCAGTATGTATGGGGTAACCCGGCAATCGGTATATTCAGGTTTCAAGTGCCGCAGATACATATTGAGACAAAAGAAGCATCTCCCGTTTCTCACCTTCATGGGCATCAAGTTCACCTTGAGAAATCACGGCTACTATAGCAGGACGGATAACGAAAGGGAGCTGATGCACCGGCATATTTGGGAATATTACAGAGGGCCGATTCCGGCAGGCTGGGATATTCACCACATCAATGGGGACAAGTCGGACAACAGGCTGGAGAATCTGGAGATATATGGAAAATCAGAACACGCAACCCTGTTTAATACCGGAAGAAACCAGTATTCCAAATGAACCAAGTGGAACGGATGAAGCACAGGCTGCTACAAAATCCAAGGATAAAGATGGTGGCCTTCAATTTTCCCCGAGGTACTGGGCTTACAGCATCGCTAAGCGACATCTTAGAGGAACAGCCCGGCCAGAAGTATTTCCTCTCGGAGAAGATGGCGAAGGGTTTACTGGACCACGCCAAGGACAGGGGCAAGAAGTCGCACATAATATTAGGGCCCACGAAACCGGAGGACATGGAGACTCAGACATGACGCTCGTGGCCATGACTGCCTACGGCAATTCAAATCGGAAGGACAGCCGGGTGCAGGAAACAGATACCTACCCCTGTCTGGATGGAAGCCAAGCCTATGCGATTACCCCAACAATCAGGGCAGAGCATCACAATACCGCGGATGTGCATATCATTCCACAGGATACCCGCCTCCGCCGGCTTACGCCCAAAGAGTGCGAAAGGCTCCAGGCGTTTCCGGATGATTGGACCCGCTGGGGGCTAAAGGATAGCCAGGTGGTGGAGATCTCGGACACGCAGCGCTATAGGATGTGCGGAAATGCAGTTACGACCCACGTCATCACGGCAATAGGGGAGCGGATACTTCAAGAGATTCAGGCGACACTTTGAGCAGTGGTAAGCACCAGAAAAACTTCATGGTCATAGGGGTGATAAGGTGAACGAAACAGACTTTCAGCGGACAGTTATCGAGATGGCCCAATGGTTGGGATGGCGAGTTCATCATCAGCGTCCGGGCATGACTAAGAGCGGTCATTGGACGAGTGCTATACAGGGTGACACTGGCTTTCCAGATCTTTGCATGGTTCATAAATTGCAGGGTAGAGTTATATTTGCTGAATTGAAAACCAATGAGGGTAAGTTGACCTGGGAACAAGATGAATGGGGCTACATACTGAGCAAGTGTCCGGGTGTAGAGTATTACATCTGGCGGCCTAGTGACGATGTGGAGGGGATATTGAAGGGGAGAAATGATAAACAAAGGTTTAATGAGCAGTAACAGCTCCGAATGGGGAACACCCCAGGACTTCTTTGACAAGCTGGACCGGGAGTTTCACTTCACTCTTGATGCCTGTGCCTCGGGGACTAATTTCAAGGTGCCGTACTATTTCCACAAAGGATATGACGGCCTGCGGCAGGTTTGGGATGGGAATGTGTGGATGAACCCGCCTTATGGTCGGGAGATTGGCAAATGGCTCAGGAAGGCCTACTATGAGTCTCTATTCCATGCAAACGTGGTTGTGTGTTTAGTTCCGGCCCGCACTGACACCGCCTGGTGGCATAACTATTGCATGAAGGGCGAGATCCGCTTCATCAAAGGGCGGCTCAGGTTCAGCGGTCAAAAGAACTCAGCCCCATTTCCCAGCGCGGTAATTATATTCAACAAAAAGGCGGGGCCTAATGCCGACGTACACCCATACGGGGTTCCTTGTCCTGAATGTGACGGCAGCCCCGGCCATCTTAAAGGCTGTTCAAGAGATAAGGGTTACACCTCATTACACCACTATGCACCAGAAAGGATATAGAGGGGGGTATTACGTGAGGACCATAGAATTAACCGAAGAAGAACACCGCCGCTTGAGCACGATAATTGAGCGGTTGGCCAGGGGTGGGCCCCTTTATTTATTCAGAGGTGAGCGGGCGCATCTCCAGGCCTTAAAAAACGCACTAGCTAAGGCTGAGAGACACGGGGTATTACGTGGATGAGCGACAGAGGCTAAGGATATGGGACAGGGACAATGGCACCTGTCAGCTCTGTGGTGGGCCCGGTTCGGAGATCAATCATATCGAGCACAAAGGACTTGGCGGAAGGCATGGCGAGGCTAAGAAGCGCAGTGAGAGCGATTCTAACCTCCAGTTGGTATGTCTGATTTGTCACCGGACGAAGATACACGGATAAAGGATAACATGAAACCTAACAGATTCTTTGGCATGATTGAGCGTCGGCTTCTGGGCGCCTGTGAGGTATTGGTGTCTTACGAGGCGGGGTTCTGGACTATTTGCTTTAGTGACGGCAGGATTAGCACGACGATCTCATTCACCGTGGCGGTACAAAAGCGATACAGTGTCAGGCTCACGGAAAGGTTAGCTGCCGAGGCGTTGTATGAAATTGTGGGGCGGGGGCTGGGAATATCAAGCCAGCCGCTTTAAGAGATTCAGGCTACACTTTCTGTAACTGTCAGAACCAGAAAAACTCTAGGAAAAGAGCTAAAGGGATAAGGGAGGCGTGATGGACTTTAACTGTTGTGATTGCGGAAAGGAACTAGATGCCAGCAAGTCTGGTGAGTGCTATTCGGACAATCCCCATGCTTTCACCCACCGACATCTAGGGGGGATTTACTGTAGGGATTGTTATGCGAAGACACACCCGTTTTGCTTCCATGCGATAAGCCGTTGAGCGAGGCATGGAAATATTGCCCTTGGTGTGGGGGATTGGCGGTAACACCGTAGCGACCGTCTAAGAGCTACAGATAATGAGATCGTACAGGTAAGCACCAGGAATCTGGGAAAGGTAGGAAAGCCATGAGCCTACGGGATGAGTTTTGCAGGAAAGTTAGGGCCTTCATAAGACCGTACTGTGTTGACCGGGGTCGCCCATATTGCCCCAGCCCGAAAAACCCGTTATGCAAGCGTTGTGAGGAAGACGTTGACGCACTTTTATCTCTCCGGGACGACGAAGGCCACCGGCTGGCTATAGTCAAGGAGGGGGCGGAACTGCCAGAGAACCCATATACAGGAGTGCCTGGGAAGTATGATGAGCGGGGGGTTTGGAGGGAGGCCCAATCGGCCATGCGTAAAGATGGCTGGGTAAAGGAAGTAACAAATGGGGATGATCGAGGAAATACAAATGAGTAAGCACCAGAAAACCCCCGTGGAAGGCATAGCGATAGCGGTTGCTGTAGCCGGAGCTTTTAAGGATTGCCCTGACTGTCACGGGAAAGCATGGATTGGGCCACCGTGTGAAACCTGCAAAGGCACTGGCAAGGAGCTGGCCCTGGACCCCTTGGGGACCATTGGGGTGAGGCGTGGATGCCCAGATGATGATTGTCAGCATGGAATTCTAACGGCAGATGATTTACCTTTCAGCAAGCAGGGTACGGCCCATAAGTTCTGTCAAGGCCGTGGCTGGGTGCCCACCAATGATGCCTGGATGCTGCTGACGTGCCTCCCGAATCTTTGCGGTGTAGCTTTCAGGTTCTATCCTGGCGGTGCCGAGTGCATCCTGAGCGTACAAGATGAGGCGGGCGTTAATGAATGTGTGGGTTGGGCAAAGGCTAGTTATGAAGGGGAAGCTATCAAACTGGCAAAGGATGCCCTACTTGATGCTCTCTCAAAAGAGTTGGTAGGTTCCGGCTATACCCTGGGCGAGTAATGTGGTATAATAAATCATGCCCTTCGGGATGAGCGGAGGCCTGGATACTCATCCTATCTGGGCCAACGTTAAACTCGGAGGGTTTTTATTATGCATAAAGGGAAGGGTTTTTGGGACTATGTAAACAAGACGGCTACCTGCTGGCTATGGAAAGGTGGGATGACGAGGGGCTACGGGGTATATGCAGTTTGGCGTGGCAACAGATACCGAAACACCAGGGCTCACCGTGTTGCTTATGAGTTAACTATCGGCTTTATCCCGGTGGGCCTGGAGATAGACCATCTTTGTCGAGTCCGCAACTGCGTGAACCCTGCCCACCTAGAAGCGGTTACCCACCGGGAAAATATACTCAGGGGGATAGGTCCGGAAATGCTCAGGCAAAGGCATCTTGCCAAGAAGCAAAGAAAGGCGGCAGAAACAGCATGAGCGACAGGCTATCTGATGACCAAATCTGTGCGTTGATGGGGATCACAGCCAAAGAGCCCGAGGAAGCATACGAGGCAGTAATGACCCCGCTCAGGGCGCTTGTTGATTTTGGCATAGCCAAGGGTAGGGCAGAGGTAGTGGCGTTCACAAAGATATCGTGTCCGCACTTTTTAGGGGGCGAGGTTTGGCAATCCCCTTGCCCGGCGTGTTGGCAGGATCAGCTCAAGGCCTGGGGGCTGGGTGACAAAGCAGGCTAACTTTAAGTGATACGGGCAGCACTTGCGAGGCGAGTTCCGCACCAGAGAAAACCCCGGCCCCTGAGAGATCAAGGACCGGGGCTTTGGTTAGGCGGAGGCGGGTCTAATTCTTGAGCGGGTAGGACACGATAGATATTATGCCCAGGCTGTCGGGCTTGCGGGTTATCGTGACATAGCCGGTTTTGACCATCCCTACAGCTACCATGGTAGCCTCTCGTTCCCCGTATATTGAGCAATCCCTCCGGTGTTGTCCATGCCGTAGGCCACAGGCTGGGCAAAGCGCATCTCGGCCCGTATCCGACCATATATCCCAAAGAGACTTCTTACTGTAATCCATCTTATTCCCCTCCTTCCAGCCAATGGCCGCACGTAGGGCACCGCTCATCGCTTCTTGTGACTTCTCCTGACCATCCACAGTCGGGGCAGGTTAGTTTCATAATGTTTCCTTTCTGGTTCTATACGTTACTGAAAGTGGTCCCCTTATCTCTTAGACTATCTTTGCATTGTCCCTGTCTCTGCGTTCCACAGGTCAAGGAACTCCTCTAGTGTAATGCCCATCCACCGTACCAGGGGGACAAACGTCCTCGCTGCCACTACCGCTGGCCTATCAGCAAACCTCCAAACGGCTGGATAGTTTACCCCTGTTTCTTCGCCCACATCCCGGTAGGTTTTATGCCTGACCATTCTATCTCATCAGTGCTCGGGCGATCAACCCCGGCAGAGCCCCGCTAGGGGCTTTCGGCTATTGTGACTCTCAGGCGATTAGGATGGCCCAGGAGTTCCCAGGCCGGATCCTCCAGGTCTATAGTGGCTTCTATGGTGTCACTCCAGGGACTAGCGGTTAGCTCTTTGACGAACCGATGTCTAGGCATCTCCGGGGTTGGATAATTGGGGTCCTTCTCCAGTTCTATATGTATCTCTCTACCTTGTGTCATTGTTCCCCTCTCGTTTCTTATTTCTTATTCGTCCGTACTACTAGGGGCTTTCGGCTTAGGTAAAGTTCGGATAGCTTGACTTTGGTATCTTGAGCCCACCCAGGCGATTCCTCACGGGCTTTACGCCATGTAATACCTCGCACGTGTGGTCTGTGTGGTCCCATAGCTTTTCAAGGTCTTTGGTGGCGAACTCATGGCACCATGAACACCGGAAGGTACTTATATAGTCGTCTTCATCCGGGCTTATCAAGCTGTCTACTGGCCGGCCGCTGATCTGGGCCTGTGCTACTTCGCTTCTCATGCCATTCCCTCCCTTTATTCCTTTGGCTTCCTACCCCGAGATATACGCTTGAGTATGCAGCTGTCACAATAACGACGCCTGCTACCCTGCTTGGCTGTGAACTTCGCTCCGCATTCCTCGCATTTGTATCTCATAGCCTCATTATAAGGGTTAGGAAAGGCTTGTCAAGGGTTATCTATGAAGCTACCCACTCGTGGGCTGTAGTTTTAGTGGATGGGTGAAAACAGTATGGTGGGGTGGGGGGTGTCGGTGAACTCATAGCGGCTATTCAAGAGATTCAGGCGGTAATATCTGAGTGATATTCACCAGAAACACCCCCACATTTGACATTCTATCTATAGGGGTATACCGTGGTCTAAAGGGCGGGGGTTTCAGCTCCCGGGTGGTCCCGGGGGGCGGTGGGGATCAGGGAGGCCAATGGCTCGACTTACACAGATGCAAGAGGCCTTTTGCCTTGAGTATTACAGGACAGGCAACGCCACACAGTCGGCAATCACAGCCGGCTACTCTCAGCTTACGGCTCAAGAACAGTCCTCGCGTATGCTATCAAAGGTCATGGTTATTGAGCGTATGGCTCAGTTGAACGCTCCTGTCCTGAAGCTCGCCGAGAGCGCCAAGGCAAAGCAGCTCAAACGGGCCGAGGCGATAGCCGATAGTGACCAACCTGATCGCACTCGTGGCCTTGATATCTGGTCAAAGCTGACTGGTAGCTACGCTCCGGAGCAACACGAGATACTTTCGGTCAACAGGCATACCATTGGCTACGAGCGAGTGGAGAGGAAGGACTGATGCCGTACAAAGATGCTGGGATAGCCAGGGAAGCCGCAAAGCTAAGGAAGCGAAAACAGAGGATGTCACACCCTGAGCCCGTAGCCTCGGAGGAAAATGTCACACCCGGCGAAATGTCACACCTTGGGCCTGTCACGCCCGACATAACGCTAAATAATGTCACACCCGATGTCACACCCTATCCTGACCAGGGGGACACCCTGCCCCGGATCATCAAGACAGTGGCCGATGCGGAGGCCGTGGCCGCTGGTATTCTGGAGAAGTGCCATCCAGAGCCCATTGAGCCTGGAACTGGCGTGCCAACGACCCCAGAGCTATTACGTGAGCCCATAGCCACCAAGCGCCGGCGCGGAGGGCTAAAGATGGGGTTCGAGCCGTGGAGACAGAGGCCCGATGTCGCACCCGCGTTAGACCTTGATGGGAATATCATCCCGGAGGATATGTGACGGTAACTGATACTGCTGGCAGGTTCTATTATTACATTGAGAGGTGTGCTTGTTGTCACCTATCAACTGGTGGCCAGCATGAGGGCGATTGCCCCATGAGGACAGACATCTTTGAGTATAGATCGGATAACCTGGGGTTAGTGCCCGAGCTGGACGCTGACGGCCAGCGGATACCGGAGGAGATGTGATGGAATGCCCAGTAGGAATAGCCCTAGAGCAGATGACACAGATGCGACTCGCAGACTGGCAGCGAGATTGGCTACGGCACGGAAGGCGTATCTCCGGCAGATACGTTGACAGCGTCACAGGCCCTATGCCTACGTTAGCACTAGCCGGTAGCCCAATCCAAGATGTTCAGGTGTGGATGGAGCCTGTCGGATGGCTCTCGAAGGTTCTATGTAGGTGGCTGGTGTATCGTATCGAGGCAAAGTGGAAGGTGATACCGGAGGATTAGATGGACGAATTAGACCGACTCATAGCTGAACAGGGCGTAAAGTCCGTGAAAGACCCGACCACGCTGCTGGGCGGTTGGCCGGAGGATAAAGACTTTGACGACTTCATGGTTTACTTGAAGCATGAAAGGGAGGTGACGGGAAGTGACTGACCTAACAGAAGAAAGAGTGCGAGAGATAGCCAAAGAGGTTGCTCAAGAACTGTTGGTGGAGCAGGCCAAAAGGTCTGCCGATAACTGGAAGTTGATAGGCTCTTTGGGGCGGGTTGGTAATAGAGGGTCACCTGCTCTAAGAGATTCAGGGCCCACCTCGATTCCGGTCTAGCACCAGAAATGAAAACCTACTGGACACAGACGGGAATCTTTTTACTGGTCTTTGGGCTGGTGATCTGGATAGGGAGCTGTTAAGGGGGATAGATGGAAAAGAAAGAGCGAATTGCAACTATCCTTTGCTTGGCCGATGGTTTTGATTGGCAATGGCTGGGCGAACAGCAACGCTACCACGGTGTAAAGAACCAGGAGTATTACCTGCGAGTGGCTGTCGAGATACTTGCGGTCATTAAGGAGAGAGATGGCCCAAGACATAACCTTTGCTGACGATAAGCCGCCAACGGGCAAGCCGCCGCTGTGCGGGTTCTGTGGCCGGCGCCATTCGCTGGAGTTGACGTGCTACGAGTTTGCCTGGGAGGGCAAGGAACCGCCGAAGGCCTGTTGCCAGGGTCATGGGGAGCACGAGGAAGAGCAAGGGGAGCCATTCTATATAATCTTCACTGCTGATAAACCCCTCATTGGGGTGTTAGAGATCATTGACCCTCCGATGTTGTCAAAGTTAATTGGGGGCCCAGCCGAGATCGGGGATGAGATAACATGGGAGAAGGTTGATTGAGAATCCTTTTCGTGGTCCCGAGCCTTGGGTTCATGGACAGCATGGCCGTGGCGTACCTGTCAGCGGTGGCCATGGGGCATAAGCGGTATCTGTGCGTCCTGAGCCATGGGGACCTTGAGCAGAAGGCCAGGGGCATGGATGTGGTGGCATACACCGTCAACTCAATCGATGCCGAGCGGGTCTTTGCGGAGCACGCCAAGGTCAAGGGGCCATTCTCTATCATGGGGGGACCGCACCCGACCTTTCACCCTGAGAGCCTTGAGGAGAGCGGGGCGGATGCGTACTGCATCGGAGAGGGTGAGGCGGCCTTTGGCCAGGTACTACGGGCTTTGAGGAAGGGTCAGGGCGTCGAGGGCATCAGGAGCATAGAGACAGCGACGTATAGCCCGCCATTGCAGCCCTTGGCCGACCTGGACATGTTGCCTATGCCTGACCGGGACCTGATGCTGAGTAATACCTTTCTGGGTGCCTTCCCGCGCAAGACCTTTTTCACTTCGAGGGGGTGTCCGTTCAAGTGTTCGTACTGTTTTAACCCGGCATTCGTCAAGATGTATAAGGAGCGGTGGTGCCGGCGTTTCTCGGTGGACAGGGTTATCAGGGAGATACAAGCCGTGCGGAGGAGGTATCCGCTGGAGTTTGTGAAGTTCGATGATGACTGCTTTGCGCTGAAGGCCGATGCGTGGCTGGAGGAGTTCGCGGAGCGGTATAATCGGGAGATAGGGATTCCGTTTAACTGCCTGTTGCGGCTGGACCACGCCAGCGAGGAGATGCTGGGGCTGCTGGCCAAGGCCGGGTGCCATTCGATCACCACATCCATTGACAGCGCGTCAGCGGGGGTTCGTGAGGAAGTGCTGCACCGGGATATGCCGAGGGATAATGACCGTCTGGTGAGGGCTCTGAGACGTATAAAGAGGCACGGGATGAAGGCGCACGTGAACTTTATTACCGCCGTGCCGGGGGCGAGTGCAGAGGACGAGATTGAGAGCATCAGGATAAACAACGAGGGCGGTGTGACCTACGGGAACTATACCACGCTTGTCCCTTTCCAGGGGATCGAGATATGGGACCGGTGCGAGGAGATGTTGCCCGAGGGTTTCCGCCCTGATTCGCTGGTTAAGCCAACGGCCCTGAGTTGTTTCACGAGGCGTGAGAGGCGGGTGCAGCGGAACGTCCTGTTGCTGGGGGCCTGGGGTGCGCTTATGCCGAGGTGGATGCTGGGGGCTTTGGAGCTCGTGATTCGGTATGTTCCCCCCAATCCGGTGTTTGTGCTGCTGTTTGTTATCTTGAAGAACTGGCAGGTGAGCCGTAAGATATACCCTTGTGGGGGTGGATTCCTGAGCCGGAGGAAGGCGGATATCCGGTCCCTGGTGAGTAATTTGAAGGCGGTATAGGAATGGATACAAAGACTTTAACCCTATTGGTAATGATAATGAAACCATCTCCTGAGAATTATCATACAACGGGGTACAGGGAAGTATGGTCATTCGGTAAGACAATCAGGAGGGAAAACCTCTCGTATCACAGCGTTAAATATTGGTCTCTGGGCAAGTACCAAATTAAAATCTCTTACAAGCCTGTGTATTATTCAAAAGATGTCAGACTGGAGGTTTCCCATGAAGTTTGAACCGAGCACGAGGTTTCTTATTTTCTTGGCTATAATCTTAGCCTTTATCCTCGGGCTGATATACCTGGGCCAAGGGGAGTTCGTCCGTGAGGCCTGGAGGGACATCTGGGGGCTATTCAGTGGTCTTTAGCCACGAGGGCATAGCCACGGAGAAGCACATCGAGGTACGCATATTACCCCGGGGGAGAGCTGAGAGGAATGAGCAACCGGGGTACGAGTGGACATCCTGCGTGAAGTGTGGGTCTGAGTTCGAGCGTGGCAAGGGCTGGGGGCAGGGTGAAGGGCCAATGGAGTGTGGCAACATTAACTGCGGAAAGGTGGCGGTGTGACCCATTTATTCGTACTCATTCTTGATAACTGGATTTGGTGGGACTGGCTTTTGGTTTTGTCCCTCGCATTACTCTTCGGATATATCTTTAATCACAATCATAAGGTGGCCAAATGACCATAAAGAGGACTTCCCAGGAGATACAGGACATAGCGGTGAGTCTGTTTCATCACAGGGATAATGGCTATGCAGTTGGTTGTCCATCAACGGCAAATATGTCTGAGGAAGATTCGTTAAAAGGCGTCGGATTATATGATAAGCTCAGGGAAGCCGAGGATAAGATTCTAGCAGAATATGAGGCAACCGTATGACAGAACTTATACCAGTTTGTGAGTGCTGGTGGGGTTCATTTCACTGTGTCTGCAAAGGTGATGATGTGAAGGCCTGTCCAATAAAGCCAAAGGTGGCGGCGTGATGGATATGATTCTACAATGGCTTGGGGTTACCTTTATAATATGGTTCCTGACAGAAGTTCTTGCTATCTGGGCGAGTAGGCACAAGCCGTGACCACCGCCGCCGTAGCCCC
>SDBU01007260.1_pt1 | contig 12805 bp, 8 predicted proteins | sample 2277071 | NCBI WGS metagenome assembly SDBU01 (sample SAMN10397929, study PRJNA504765) | marine sediment metagenome | isolation source: marine sediment core GS08_GC12, 126 cmbsf | place: Arctic Ocean: Gakkel Ridge, Loki's castle | collected 2008 | reverse complement strand
GGGTCCGACGGAACTCATGGCCGGGGAACGAGGCGGGGGGCATCGTGGGCGGGTGGGTCCGCAGATTGCAGGGGCTGTGGCAGGCCGGACCTTTCGACGTGGTCATGTGGGCGCTCCTTCTGGGCGGGCTTGGCTTCCTGAACACCTGGGATTACCCCATCTACCTGGGGATCTTTGTGGTGGCCTATGGCGTCGGCCTGTACCGCGAGCACGGTCGCCTAGATGGGCGGTGGATGTCCGATCTGGTCACTCTGGCGGGCATCCTACTCGTGCTAGGCGTTGTGTTGTACCTTCCCTTCTACCTGGGGTTTCGCTCTCAGGCCGGAGGCATCGGCCTGGTGGGTTCCATCAAGACCCGCTTGCACCAGTTTCTGTTGATGCTGGGCGTGTTCATCTACCTGGTGGCAGGTCTGCTCGTGGCCTTTGCGGCCAGGTATCGGGGGTTCCCTGCCGAGGGGCGAAAGCTGCCTCTCCTTTCTCGATACATCGGCGGCGCGATCCTCTTGCTCGCAGTCATGGCACTGATGCAGAGATGGTGGACGGCTGCTCTGGTCCTGGGCATGGCAGGCGTCGCCTTCACGCTCCTTGTATGGGGCGCCCAGGCCAGCTTAGAGGGGGGTGAGCGCGGGACTATGCGCCTGGAGAGCAGTTCGCTCTTCGCGCTGCTGCTGATCGTGGCCGGGCTGGCGCTGGTGGGCAGCGTCGAGTTCATCTTCTTGAGAGACTCTTTCAACACCCGCATGAACACCGTGTTCAAGTTCTACTACCAGGCCTGGGTGCTCCTGGGAGTCGCCTCCGCCTATGGCGTCTTCTACGTTGGCCGCCGTCTGAGGACGGCGCGAGGGCTGGACCGGCTTGGCTTGGCTGCTTGGGCTCTGGCAGGGATGGCTCTGGTGGGCGCGGGAATGACCTACACGCTCGCCGCGCCCATCAGCAAGGCTGGTGCTTTCAAGATTGAGCGAAGCGAAATGCCCACCCTGGATGGCACTCGCTATGTGGAGCGATTCCGCAATGACGACTACCAGGCAGTGCGCTGGCTCCGGGCGAACGCTTCACCGGCGGCCATCTTGTTGGAGGCGCCGGGTGGCTCCTACACAGAATACAACTGGGTTTCGGCGCACACCGGCATTCCCACCGTGCTCGGCTGGGGCGGACATGAGCTGCAGTGGCGAGGCGACTATGTGGAGGCCGCCAAACGCGAGACCGACATCTCGGCCATATACCAGGGGCTGGATCCAGAGCACACGCTGGTGCTTCTCGAGCGGTACGGTGTGGACTATGTCTATGTTGGCAGGCGTGAGCGAGACAAGTACCATCTGAACACGGCCATGGTCCGCAAGTTCGACCAGATCATGCGGCGCGTCTACGAGGAGGATGGCGTGATCATCTTTGAGCGCCCCGGCTGAGCCTGCATCTGCCTGGGCGACGGAGCGCGGCAAAGTGTGGTATAATCTGGGCCGCCGCATGGGGCACGCGTACCCCGTATGGGGCACGCGCCGTGTGCGTGACCGGACACGAACGCGATGAGGTGCGAGTTCGCGCCTGTTCGGGGGGAGGGATCGGGTGAAGGGGGCTACGACCATAGGAAAGGCTGGCTACGGCCAAGCGGCTCCAACCCGCGAACTGGGGGCAGGGGTTCCCCTCCCCTGGCTCACCATTGAGAAAGCAGCCTATGGCCTGGTTCTGATGGCGAGCCTGGCAGTACGTGTTGCTGGCCTGGGGCGGTGGCCGCTGCTGGAGGCGGGGGCGAACACGGCCCTCGCAGCCTGGCGGACCCTTCATGGCTCAGCCTTGCGGCCCGACCTCTATGTGCCCTTGCTTTATGACGCCAACCTGCTCCTCTTCTGGATGTTCCGGGCCAACGATGCGGCGGCTCGCTTGTTGCCGGCCCTTGTGGGGAGCGCCCTGGTGGTGCTTCCCTACTTTGCCCGAGATCTCTTGGGGCGCAGGGGAGCCTTGGCCGCGTCGCTGCTTCTGGCTTTCTCGCCAAGTTGGGTCTTTTTCTCGCGCACTGCCGATGGTCCCATCCTTACGGCGGCGGCCACCGCCGTGTTGCTGCTCGCCGCGAAGGGTCATACCCGGTGCAGAGATTCCCGGTGGCTGAGAGTGGGTGCCGTCGCCCTGGGCCTGGGACTGACGGCGGGGCCAGGGATCTACACCCTGCTGGTCTCGGCGCTGCTCCTTGGTCTGGTCTGGTGGTGGCGTGGGAGGCGGGACCGGTCTGTGAACGACCTCCGCGTCACAGCCGGCGAGGTGGCGAGCCGCGAGAACCTATTGGTGTTTGTGGGCGTCTTTTTGCTTTTCGGCAGCGGATTCCTGACGAATCCGGGTGGCATCGGTGCGAGCGTTGAACTGGCGGGCCACTGGATGCGCAGCCTGGCACCCGGAAGCAATTCCCTGGCCTGGTGGGCGTATCCTCGCACCTTGATGAGCTACGAGCTGCTGACCCTTGCGCTCGCTGCGGTTGGCGCCATCTGGGGCCTTCGGAGGCGAGATCCGCTCGACGCCTGCCTTGTCTTCTGGGCGGGGGTGGTCTTGGTCCTTGGCACCGCTTTGGGCCACCGCGATCCAGGCTGGATCCCGGACGCTCTGTTGCCCCTGGTCATCCTGGCGGCGCGCGGGTTCGAGGGACTGTGGAGTCGTTTCGCACGCGGGGCGAGTCTCATGGACGGTATCATCGCCCTGGCAGGTCTACCGGTACTCACCTTCGGGTTCCTGGAGCTTGCCACCTATGCTCACACTGGCCAAGAGCAACTCCTCGTCTTTGTGGGGGTCGCCTGGCTGGGCCTGGTGGCTGCCTGGGTCGCCTACTTTCTCTGGGGTCAGGGCGATTCCGCCGTGCGCGTGGGCCTTGCCTGGCTCGCGCTGGTCATGGCCGCCATGACCGTCAGAGCGACCACCGCGATCGCCTATCAGACGGGCCGTGATCCTCGCGAGAGCCTGGTGCATCAGCCGTCCTCGGTGCAAATCAGAGATATGGAGGCTTTGATGTCAGCTCTCTCCAGCCACCAGGCGGGGGACTCTCGTTTGCTGGACATCGACTACGAGAGGCGGCTCAGCCCCTGGTTGAGCTGGTACTTGCGCGATTACCCCAAGGCTCGGGAAACGGCCTACGTTGGCGACCAGCCTGCGGCGACCGCCTTGGTCGCCTCATTGCGGCCTCCTGGCGAGGGGCCGGCCGGCTATGTGGCGCAGCGATTTCGCCTCCGGGAGACGTGGCCTGCCCAGAGGTTGTCCGCGCCCGAGCGCCTGCGTTGGCTATTCTACCGGGACCCCGTGGGAGCGGTGCAGGCCACCGAAGTGCAGGTTTGGGTGCGTCCCCCCACGGGCAGGTAGTCGCTTATCGTTGACATAAGGGAAAGGGCAGGGTTCATGTCCAAGATCGCGAAGAGGGACTGTGGCCTGTTGGATAGACCAGTCTTCGGATCATTCAGACTCACCTGGTGGACAGTCTGCTATGGCGCCTTGATTCTGTTCGTCGTGCTGACCCGGCTGTGGGACCTCGCGCCGCGTGGGTATTCTCACGACGAGAGCATTCACGCCTGGGAATCGTGGAAGCTGGTGACCGGCCAGGGGTATGTGCACAATCCTGTATACCACGGGCCTTTTCTCTATCACTTCACCGCGCTGATCTTTGCTCTCTTTGGGCACAATGACTACACCGCACGGCTGAGCCCGGCCCTGTTCGGCGTCGCGCTCACGGTTCTGCCTCTCTTCCTGCGAAAGTGGTTGGGGAAGAAGGGGGTTCTGGCGACCACGCTCCTGATGGCCGTGTCGCCGGTGATGATGCATCGTTCGCGATACCTGCGCATGGATATATTCGCCGCGACCTTCAACCTGCTGCTCTTGATCGCCATCTTGCGCTATCAAGACCAACGCAGGGACAGGGATCTCTATCTCGCGGCGGCTGCATTGTGCCTGAGTTTCACGGCCAAGGAGACCTCGTTCATCACCGTTTTCATATTCGGGACCTTTCTGCTGGCGCTCTTTCTCTGGCAGTGGCTGAATGACAGGGAGCGCCCGTGGAAGGACTCTGCCGTCTTTGACCTGATCGTGGTCATTGGCACATTGACATTGCCACTGGCCGCTCCTTTCGCCATCAAGATCCTGGGACGCGACCCCCTCGACTACAGTCAGCAGGGCATCATTTTCTCCGGGGCGGTTTTCCTGGTGGTGTTGGCCATCTCGGTGGCCGTCGGCCTGTGGTGGGACCGGCGCCGGTGGCTTGTGTGCGCGGGCCTCTACTATGCCATTTTCATTCCTCTATTCACCAGCATGTTCACCAACGGCCAGGGGATTGCCACCGGCACGGTGGGGCAGCTTGGGTACTGGCTGTCGCAGCACACGGAGGCGCGCGGCGGCCAGCCATGGCACTATTACCTGGTGGTGATGGGACTGTACGAGTTCCTGCCGGTGTTCACTGGTATAGGTGGCGTCATCTACTATGGGTTGCGGGGTGTGACTGGAGCCAAAAGGCAAGAGCGGCAGGCGCAACTTGAATCACAGGCTGCCCGCGTGCGTGATGCGGGGTCCCCCGATGACTCATCAGGAACAACGGCGGAGGCCCTTGCCGAGCGCGGTGTTCCCTATATGCCCATGGTCATGTACTGGGCATTCCTGGCCTTCGTCGTCTATAGCTGGGCCGGCGAGAAGATGCCCTGGTTGGCCATACACCTGGCCCTTCCGTTTCAGCTCCTGGCCGGTTGGACCCTTGGCAAGCTGCTGGACGCCGACTGGGAGCGAATCGGCGGCAAGGGAGGCTGGCGGGTCCTGCTGCTCGGTCCCCTGTTGATCTACTCTGTGGCCAGGCTGCTGGGATACAAGCCCTACTCAGGTACCACCCTCGAGCAACTGGGCGATTCGATGGCCTGGATCGCCGCCCTGATCGTCGTGGCGATCCTGGCTGTGCCCATCTGGGCCGTCTTGCGCAGGCTGGGCAGGAGGGACGCGTGGCGCATGGTGGTCCTGAGTGTGCTGGTTGTCCTGCTGGCCTTGACCGTGCGCTTCGCCTGGATGGTGAGCTTTGTCAATGCAGGGATAGCCAACGAGTTCCTGGTCTATGCCCAGGGAACTCCGGATGTGGCGCTTGTTACCCGCGAGATCGAGAATATGTCTCGTCGCCTGAGCGGAGACCTGACCATGAAGGTTGCCTATGGGGGCAAGGCGGAATGGCCCTTTGTCTGGTATTTGCGCAACTTTGACAATGCCCAGTTCTTTGGGGAAAAGCCGGGTGGCCCGTTCGATGCCGACGTGGTGATCGTGGGGACGGCCAACGAGGCAGGGGTCAAGCCGCTCTTGGGCAACAAGTACTACAGGCGCCAGTACCGGCTCATCTGGTGGCCCCAGCAAGACTGGTACAAGTCCATGACGCTTAGGAAACTGTGGGATGATCTCCGGGACAAGGATGCCCGCAGGAAGCTCTGGGATGTGATCTACTGGCGCAAGCACGAGGCTTCTCTGGCAACCTGGCCCTTTGTGGAGACCTTTGCCATGTACGTGAGACGGGACGTGGCCTCGCAGTTGTGGGACTATGGCCCAGAGGTGGCCAGCGCCCCCGTTGCACTGCCCGAGGATGAATACATCGAAAAGTGGGTGCAGTTGCCAGCCATAGCAACCTGGGGCTCCCAGGGCGAGCAGGCAGGGCAGTTGCATCTGCCCAAGGGATTGGCCCTGGATGGTCAGGGCAACCTCTATGTGGCGGACACCTGGAACCACCGTATCCAGGTCTTTGATAGTGATGGCAACCCTGTGCGCACGTTGGGTAGTGAGGGCACGGAGCCTGGACAACTCAAGGAGCCCTGGGGGGTCGCTGTGGCGCAGAACAGCCATGTCTACGTGGCCGACACCTGGAACCACCGCATCCAGGTCTTTGACGGTGATGGGAACCTGGTGCGCATGTGGGGTCAGTTTGGCCAGGCCCAGGAGCCGGGGGTCAGTGGGGACCTCCTCTACGGGCCGCGCGACCTGGCCTTCGACAGCCAGGGCTATCTCTACGTGGCCGATACGGGCAACAAGCGGGTCATCAAGTACGATCGTGAGGGCACCATGGTCGGGGCCACAGGGGGTCCCGGGGGCGAAGACCTGCAGATGCAGGAGCCGGTGGGCATCGCCGTGGCTGCGGATGACACGCTCTACGTGGCCGACACCTGGAATAGGCGCATCCTGGTGTTTGACAGTGACCTCCGCTTCTTGCGCAAGTGGGAGGTACTTGGCTGGGAGGGGATGTCGGTTGTGAACAAGCCCTACCTGGCCCTGGATGACGCGAGCAACGTGTATGTCACAGACCCGGAGAACTACCGCGTGCTCAAGTTCGACGACGGGGGCAAGCTGCTCGCCGTGTGGGGGGCGTACGGGACGGATTCGTCGTCGATGAATCTGCCCACAGGGATCGCGGTGGACAAGGGAGGTCGCATCCTGGTCACCGATTCGGAGAATCATCGGATCCTGGTCTTCGCCGAGAGCCCAAGTGTGCCCGCCAAGGCTCCGTAATGGGCGAGCAGATCGCCGGCAGTGATCAAGCTCCAGTCCGAGTCGCCGGGTTGAGAGGGCGTATGTTCGATAGCGTGGCTGCCATACTCTTTGACTTTGACGGGACCCTGATACAGCAATCGATCGATTTCGACTTTATGCGCAAGGTCGTGTTGGACATAGCGGGCGGCTATGGCGTGGCCACCGAACCCCTGGTCACCATGCACGTTCTCGAGTTGATCGACCGGGCGACAGATGAGCTCATGCGGACGGATGGGCACAAAGGGCGGGCCTTCTTTCAGGAGGCGCATCGGGCTGTGTTCGATATTGAGCTTGCGGCTGCCGAGGACGCAAGGGCCTTTGCAGGCGTGCCAGAGATGTTGCGCCATTTGCGAAGGCATGGTTTTCGGGTGGGCATCGTGACCCGCAATTGCCGGGCTGCGGTCCAGCGCGTGCTTGACCACCACCCGATGGATCATGATGCGCTGCTCACCAGGGATGATGTCGATCACGTGAAGCCGGACCCCCGGCACCTCCTCGCCGCTCTGGAAGTGCTTGGCGTGCCGGGGGAAGAGGCAGTAATGTGTGGCGATCATCCCATGGACGTGCTCGCGGGCCGGCGCATTGGTGCAAAGACGGTGGGGGTCTTGCCACCTGGTCTGACCAGCGAGCGCTTCGCCCAGGCGGTGCCCGATCTCATTCTGACTCAGGTGACCGACCTTGTGTCGTATCTGGGAACCGCGCCATGAGGTGATCTGCTCAGACGGCTGTCAGGGGGTCGGTGGTAGTCAGTCGGCCGAGCCTCAGCGAGGGGCACCGAGCTCGCCGGACCAGCGCATGGCTTGAACGGGACAGCGAATGCAGAGGATGAAGAGACCAAAGAGCGGAACGGTGCCTCGACGGGTCGTGGTGATGGCCACAGAGCGCGTGTTCGATGGCTTTTTCAAGCTTGACCGCGCGACGGTGAGCTACGAGAGATTCGACGGATCGATGAGCGCTTCGGTGAACCGCCTGGTGTTTGAGCGGGGCGATTCAGTGGCGGTGCTACCCTTCGACCGGGAGCGGCGCACGGTCATCCTAGTCCAGCAGTTCCGCTACCCCGCCTACTTGAGAGACGGTCCAGGGTGGTTGTGGGAGATAGTAGCCGGCATGATCGAGCCGGGACGGGATGCTGAGGACGTGGCCCGCAGCGAGGCTCTGGAGGAGGCGGGGTATAGCCTGGGCGAGCTCAAGCACGCAATGACAGTGTATGCCAGTCCGGGGGGCAGTTCGGAACGCATTCACATTTACCTGGCCCCGGTCGTCGCCCACCAGCACGTGGGCGGGGGAGGGGGGCTGCCCCAGGGTGGCGAAGACATCCTTCTGCGCACTTTTGAGCTCAACGAGGCCTTGGCGATGATAGAAGACGGCCGTGTGGTGGATGCCAAGACCGTGCTGGCTCTGCAGTTCCTCGCCCTGCATTGGGGGAAAGTGTAGAGGAGGCGCTATCCTGTTCGATCGTGCACCCTCTGCCTGGCAGAGGGTTCGTCTTGTGGGAAGAGATGCGGTGTATGGCGAGTTGATCGAGAAGTGGCTGGATGCATTCCCGCTGAGGCACAGAGTGATGACTTGTGTGTCCAGCCAAGGGGTGCCCGCCTATCTGGTGGGCGGCACGGTGCGCGACGCTATTCTGGGGCGGCCAGGCACCGATATGGACATCGCCGTGGAGAGCGGCGCGATGTCCATGGCCAGGAGGGTGGCCAACGCCATTGGCGGTGCCTACGTGCCGCTGGACGCAGAGCGCGACGTGGCCCGTGTCGTGGTGCGACTGGGCCGCGACCGACACCACTTCGACTTTGCCCGTCTGCGCGCCGAGTCGATTGAGGGTGACCTGTGGAAGCGGGACTATACCGTCAATGCGATGGCCATGCCGTTGGAGACGGGCTTGCGGCCGCTGATCGATCCCACTGGGGGAGAGCGCGACCTGGCTGCCCGACTGCTACGTGTTGTCAGCCGCGATGCCTTCAGAGACGACCCGCTGCGAATACTGAGGGGAGTGCGGCTGAGAGGCGAGCTTGGCTTCACTGTCACCTCCGACAGCGAGGCCCTGGCCCGAGAGTACGCGCCCGAATTGGGTCGCGTTTCTGCAGAGCGCATACGCGATGAGCTACTCCGGATGCTTTCCTTGGGCGATTCGTCTGACAGCCTGGCCTACGCCAAGGCGTTGGGGGCCCTGCCGGTGATACTGCCAGAGCTGAGCGAGGATGGCGACCTGTTCCGTAGCTCGATACGTGTGGTTTCGAGCCTGGAAGGATTCTTGGGCCGCTCGACGAGAGGAGTGGCGGCAGTCGAACCGGCACAGAAGCGTGTGGTGGAAAGCACGCTCGGCCCCTATCGCCGCGCGCTGGCACTGCATTGGGACCAGGAGCTTGCCATCGGGCGGCCGCGGTGGGTGGCCTTGAAGCTGGCCGCCCTGCTGACCCAGTTGCCTGGCGGGCCCAAGGCGGCGCGCGCCGTTGTAGCACGCTTGCGGTTCAGCACGGCAGAGGCGCGCTTCGTGTCAGCGGCGATCGATGCTGCTAGCCGGTGCCTGCGGTCGGCCTGGAGGGGCGAACCTGGGCCAGTGGAGATCTATCGTCTTTACCGGCGCTTCGGCGGCGTGGGCGTGGATGGTGCCGTCTTGTCTCTGGCTGCGTGGTCCCCTGGAGCGGGGACAGCAGAGTCTGGGCGTGCCTGGGGTGAGCTGCTGAAGAGTGTGCGCCGCCTGCTATGGGCGTGGTTCGACGAGCACGACACGCTGGTCGATCCCCCGCGGTTGCTCTCTGGATGGGAACTGATGAATACGTTGGCGGTGGCCGCGGGACCCAGAGTTGGGCAGTTGCTTGAGTTGCTGCGCGAGGCCCAGGTTCAGGGGTTGGTCCGAACTCGCGGCCAGGCGCTCGACTATCTTCGCCTGCACGCGACTGGATAGGGGAACCTCCATCGACGGGGATGATCACTCCTGCAAGCTGATGGCGTCGCTCGCTTGCGCAGCACGACTTTGACAGACTGCCGTCACGAATGTAGAATCGTGCCGAGTTCGCTGCGCCCATAGCTCAATGGATAGAGTGCCGGACTTCGAATCCGTGGGTTGCAGGTTCGAATCCTGCTGGGCGCGCTAGTGGTGCTGTTGAGTGCCAGTGAAGTGACCCTCTTACTGCCTATTGCGGCGGTTAGGAGGGTCTCTTCATGTCCACAGCGGAAGGCAACCCACGGATTTATCTACTTTCTCACAGCCCCATCGAGCAAGAGATCACCGCCTTTCTCATCGACCGCCAGGCTCGCGGCCTCAGTCCCAGCACCATAGAGTATTACCGCGAGAAGCTGGCGACATTCCGCGCCTATTGCATAGCTCAGGGCGTCAGTAGTCTGTACGGAGTCACGGCGCGACTGATGCGCTCTTTCCTCCTGGCATTGTTCGAGACGCACAATCCCGGCGGCGTCCACGGACATTACCGTGCAGTGCGGGCCTTCTTGAACTGGTGGGAGATGGAGGTTGAACCCGCTGGGTGGGCCAACCCTATGAGGAAGGTGAGAGCGCCCAAGGTGCGACAAGAACCCCTGCCGCCGGTGGTCCTGGAGGATCTGAGGGCCATGCTGCGTACCTGCGAGCGGAAGACCTTCGCTGGAGACCGCGATCGGGCTCTGCTCATGCTTTTGCTAGACACGGGGGTGCGTCGAGCCGAGATGTGCGCTCTGAACATCGAGGACGTGAACCTGGTCACCGGAACGATCCTGATCCGCAGAGGCAAGGGGGGCAGAAGCCGGACAACGTTCGTGGGAGCCAAGACCAGGCGAGCTTTGGTGGCCTACCTACGTCATAGGCCAGGTGTCGAGAATCGCGAGCCACTCTGGGTCACGGTCAGGGGCACACGGCTCAGCTACGCTGGTCTTAGAGAGATCGTAAGGCGGAGGGCGAAACGGGCCGAGGTGCCTGCACCGAGCCTCCACGCTTTCAGACGGGCGTTTGCGTTGCTGAGCCTGAGGGGCGGGGTGAACGTTTACGCCCTGCAGAGACTGATGGGCCACTCCAACGTCAGTGTGCTGGCCCGCTACCTGGCTCTGGTCGAGGACGACCTGAGACGCGCCCACGAGAAGGCCGGCGTGGTGGACAATATGCTGTGAGAATCGCGCAAAACACTTGCCCGAAAGGGACGCGCTGGGGTATAATGTGCCCGCAAGAAAGAAGCCCCACGGTGTAGAAGCACCTGGGGCATGGCCAGGCCGAAAGCGGCGGGTAGCCTGACAACCCAAGTGTACACACAGAGCCGCTTCCGGTCAAGTAGACGGAGGTGGCTTCGTTGTCTACGAGCTTCGTCATCAACACCAACGTTTCAGCGGTTCTGGACTGGCTGAGGTGGTGGGTCAGCCAAGGGGGCGGAGCGCGTTTTGTCAGAGAGTCCGAAAGCATCTTCCCCCAGAGTGCGGAGACAGACCCCGGCGACACCATTGACTCCCAGGACTACGTGGACGTCTACCCTGGCACCAGCCTCGACCAGTTTTGGGTGCACCTGTGCGTTGCTGCCTTTGAGGATGGGACCAGGCGGCCCGATGGGGCAATACGGCTCAGACTGCAACCCTCTACAGGTGACAGGGTGAAGGTGAAGCTATGGGTGTACGGCGAGGAGGCCGTTGAGTGCTGCATCACGCTCATGGTGGATGTGGTTGCGCAATGGCCGGAGCTTTATCCTCAATTGGTGGAGGCTAGCGGCATTGTGGAGGAGCTCGACCGCATCTTGAGGCAGAAGGTTGTCCTGAAGCTGCGCACCACTGAGCAAGAAACGAGCGACGATGGCTTTCGTGAAGGGATGATTCGCCTGCACGGTGAGGAGGGTGATGCTAGCGGCATTGTGGAGGAGTTCGCCCGCTTCTGGAGGGAGGGGCGGATGGAGGAGGACTGGGAGCGTCTGAAGAACGCCTGCGCCCCCCAGGACCGCACCTTTCTGCTCTATTCCGTTACCGAGATGCTTCGCGATAAGTGGCGCGACTATCTGAAAGCGCAGTTCGGCTTGGTCCTAGACTGCCAGGGCGCGCTTACGATTCACACGGAGCCAAATGCCAGAGCCCCAAGCTCGCCGGCTGAGCGCTGCGGCTTCTTGGAGGCAGTGAGCCACTTCCTCTTTCACGAGACCACTCGACGCGAAATGCTTAGAGCCATTGGGGAGGCGCACAAGACGGGACAGGACGAGGACGAGAAGGCCTTTGAAGCTATGCGCACCGCATATACCGAGGTGCCCATAAGGCTAACGGGCGCAGCGATGCTAGTTGCGCCGCTTGATGAGCAGCGTGAGGTCGCCAACCTATCCTTTGCAGGCTGGGCAGACACGGAGATACGCCTCTTTGAGTCATTGGCAAGCACCTTGGGCGCATATGGCGATAACCCGTATAGGAAGAAGCTCCAGGAGTTGCCGGCGAGCGTGCATATCGCCTGGGACGAGCGAAGGCCGGATGAGCCGTTGACTGGCCCCAAATCGACGGTGAGCCGCGTCGTTCGCCTACTGAAGGAAACAGGCAGAACCAAAGATGCCGAAGACATATCTGAGTACGAAGAACGGATTCCTGACGAGTTCAGCGAGCGCGAGCAGGCTCGTGCCGAGATTGCAGACCTGCGCGAGGGTGCCGGTCTTTCGACCAGGGAAGACCAGGTGCTGGACCTCCGGCTTGAGGGATACACTTTGGACGGAATCGCCGACGAGTTGGAAGTCGCCTCCGGTACTGTGAAGAGCCATGTCCACCGAATCATCAAGAAGCTGAGAACCTCCGCAGAATCATAGCCTCACCACTTCCAGGATTCTCCCCCAATTTACGTCTTCCCTGTAAACCTTTTCGCCTCCCAGAAGGCATGCTTAGTAGAGGTACAAACTATTCGCGTTAGGAGGCGAAATGACCACTTTCTTAGCGCTCTACCGTGGCCGTACGGTTGCCGACGCTAAGCTGATTGCGGTCTCGGCGGACCCAGCGGTGGTGGCCCAGGTCGTACGCCGGCTTCTGGCCAGTCGCAGCGTACCTACTGATGACACAGCCGTCGCACTGGTCGAGCGGGGGCGCCGGGCGGCGCTGCAAGTCATTGCGGAGGAGGTAGGCGAAGGTGGGTAGGCAAGACAGAGCCGCCGTGCGGCGACACGGCGGCGGACGACGAAGCGCGGCAGATCTGGAGGTGGTGGGATGAGACGAAAGGAAGAAGCTGCCCATCGCTCGCGGCGACGAGGCAGCTTGCTCCGGAGCCTTCAGAAACGTCCCGTACTCGGACCAAAGGATAACGGCACAGTTCGATTGTGTCAAGAGGAGGCGGTGCAAGAGGCTGTCCATATGCCGGGGC
>SDBU01007259.1_pt1 | contig 12806 bp, 11 predicted proteins | sample 2277071 | NCBI WGS metagenome assembly SDBU01 (sample SAMN10397929, study PRJNA504765) | marine sediment metagenome | isolation source: marine sediment core GS08_GC12, 126 cmbsf | place: Arctic Ocean: Gakkel Ridge, Loki's castle | collected 2008 | reverse complement strand
TCAGGGACTGATTCCTGCAGTATTTGCTGATGAGTTGGCGAGAGTTTATCCCAAGTTTTTTTGCTCACTAGAAATATAGTAGCAAAAGGCCATACTGGAGCTAATGTAAGGTATTTGGCTACTTCGTAGTAATTTTGACTAAGAATTGTTAATAAGTCATTTTCTACACCATCAATAACCCCTAATTGCAGTGAAGTGTATAATTCAGGAAAGGGGATTGAAACTGTATTTGCTCCCAGGTAGCGATAGGTATCAAGAGCAGCAGGTAATCCCATAGTCCTAAATTTAAGACCCTTAAAGTCTTCAACTTTTGTTATCGGTTTAACTCTATTAATAGGGTAACGGGGGAAAAAATTAGTAAATCCCAATCCAACTAAACCGTGCTCTTCTGCCGATTTGAGCAGTTCGACACCTTTCTCACTTTCGGCAAAAGCTTTACCGTGTTCAGCAGAAACAAACAGGAAGGGAAAACTAAAGACATTCAAGTCCGAGATTATATTAGCTACTTTGGTCACCGGAATACTAAAACCAATGTCCACAATACCTTCCTGCATAAGCTCTAAAATCTTTGTATCTTCCCCAAGGGCACTTGCCGGGTAAATGACTATTTCTAAAATACCTCCCGATTTTTCATTCATCAGTTCAGCTAATCTTACTGCACCGGCCATGTTTGGGTGAAGAACACCCTCTTCAAACGGGTGTGTTGTTCCATGTGTAAGATGTAATTTAAGGATTACTTTTTCCTGAGCATTTGCGGTTGTAACTGTAGCATAACCCATAAAAATAATTACTAAAACCACTAATAATATTAAGCACCTGTTATTTTTCATTTAATTTTACCTCCTTATATATTTTTATTTTTACTACCCACTCTACTCCCTTTGCTAGTAAACATTGTTTTCAAGATTGTAACTCTTATTCAGTTAAATACTTGTCTAATTAATATATTTAATTTAATAATCAATAAGAAATAAATTATTTATTTACCGTAATCGTTACTCCGATAAAAGACTGTTAAACCTATTGAATAAATAACCCTAATATTAACATTGCCCTTTTTATAACTCAGTAGCTTCACCCTCTTTCAAATAGTATTGTTTTCAAGCTCGCACCTTTTATTCAATTAATTAATTATCTTATTTATCTATTTAATTTAATAATTATGGGAACGTCTTTAAATTTGATGACTAGAGGAATAACCAATACCTCATAAATAAGGGATTTGCCTGTACGAACTAGTAGAGGGATATTTTGTTTTCGGGTTGATTCGAAGATCGGATAAACTAAATCCGGAGAATTCGGTCATTAATTATGCATTATCGGATGCAGTTTCACCATTCGGAAATTATCCTCATTAACCAGTTTTTCCAAATACTTAGCCCCTTCTTCAACAACAAGTCTTTGATGGATGAACATGTTAGCAATGAATCTATCGGGATACTTTCGAACAATGCCAACTACATATTTATGATGTTACTCAAAAGTTATATCAGGTTCATAGATATCAGTGATATTGCAGTATCCATTGGTAATTATGTTTCTTCCTCCTAAACCATATTTTTAATAAATAATGTTTCTAAAAATTAAGTTTATCTATTTTTTCTTTCACAGAATTTAATGCCTTCTGAGAAACTTGACACATCAACACAAGATTGTCCAGATTTCTGGTGGCATCAATCCCCATTTTGGCAGTAAGACCATTGTCGGAAGTATGATCTAGCATACATCCCATGACATTTTTAATAATAAAAACATCTTTATCTGCTTGCATTCTAGTAGCAACCGCCCACATTACTTCTTCTTCGTTGTATACATTTATATCATCATCAACTACCACTGCTAATTTTATGAAATGATCATGGGCAAGTGCCGCAAAAATGGCATTTTTTCCTTGACCTTCAGCAGTTTTTCTTAAAGATATGTAGCAAGTGTAGGCACCACTTCCAGACATCGGCATGCATACATCTTTTACGGTCGGAACACACTGTTGAATGAATTTAAAGGTAGAAGATTCTCTAGGCACTCCAACGAGCCTTAAATGTTCCTTTGCTCTTCCAGGAGTAATATCTTGATAATAGGCACCTTGACGGTAATTTATAGCTTTTACATGCATAACATTATTGGTTGAACTTCCTGAATAGTACCCGGGGAACTCTGCAAAAGGGCCTTCAGGCTCTCTTTTTTGTGGAAGTATTTCTGTCTCTATTACCATTTCTGCTTGTGCGGGGATTAAAAGGTCATTAACGCTAGCTTTCGTTAATTCAAGGGGGCATCCTAAAATCCCCCCAATTACTTCATATTCATCAGTATTTATATTTCCTTTAGCTACTGCACCTAAAGCCAAAGCAGGATGATAGCCAAGAACAATGGCTACTTCAAGGGGCTTTCCCGCCTCCTCAGCTCTTCTAAAATATTCAAAGGTATGCCGCCTAGAATGCAAGCTAATGGCAAGCTTGTTTTTTCCTTTAAGCTGCATTCTGTGGAAACTCGCATTATATACTCCCGAATCAGGATCTTTGGTTATAACGACACCGGAACAAATATATGGTCCTATATCGTCTTCAAAATGCCAGGGTATGGGTAATTTATATAAATCAATTTCTTTTCCAACAACAACCTTTTCTTTTACGGGGCCAGTTGATACTATTTTTGGTTTAATTAATGTCTCTTCTCTTTTTCTTAATTCATAAATTAAATCTTTTTCATTTGTATTTAAAGCCAAAGCCAGCCTTTTTCGAGTTGCGTGGACATTTACTATTAATGGAAATTCTGAACCCTCAACATTTTTAAAAATAATGATGGGATACTGACTCTTTTCTTCAAGTGCCATTACAAAAGCAGTAATTTCATGTTTTGAAGAAATACGTTCACTAATGTTCAATACTTCTTCAGGGTTATCTTTTTTTACCAATTCTAAAAAAGATCGTAAATCCTGCATAATCTATTCCCTCCCCAAATTAGAAAATCGGTGCTAAAAGCAAGCTTCCCTTCCACCAAATTTCTAACTCTACTGTTTTAACCCACTCTGTTAACCTGGTCATAAATCCCGCAGTGAGCCCAGATATTTTTGACTTTCCAGCTTAACAATACTCTCGTTTTGCTCCATCGTTAACTATGCCATTTCGAAAGCATTTTTTGAATAAATCGCTTAAATATAATATTTCATCTTTTGGGTTAGAAGTAGTATTCTTTGTGAGCTCTACTGTTCATAGTTTGAGTAAGATTTAATAATTTCTCATGCAGAATCCGAATATCATGCACCTTAACCCTCAAAATTCAGTAAATATTAAATTACCAAATCAGATAAAAAATAGGAGTTAACACTTGTATTTTTTCATATCAGCTAATAGCTTTGGGTTTTTGATTAATATTATTTTTATTTTTTTGTACTAAAACATATTATAAATTTAATATTTCTAATATGTGCCATATTGTGAGACAATATTCTATATATTGAAGTTTGATTGTCTGAATAATATCATATTTCAAATTTTATGTCAATAATCTATTGTGCGTTAGATTTTGCCAGAAAATTGTGTTTCTATATATAGGGTCATATTGAGACAATTTGAAACTGCAAACAACATCAGTTATGAATATAAATGTCTAGCCTGAGGGGTTCGCTCCATTCAATCTCTTTAATCCTTAGTATAAGGTGATGAAAGAGTTTCGGAATTCCAGTGAGAGAGTGAGAAAGTGAAAGCACAGACTTAATCTTAAATTTTCCATTTCGAGACATAACTTCAGGATTTTTTCTCGGGGAAAGCGAAAGGAGTTTTCAGTACCTATTTAGAATTAAAGATTTAATGTAATACCGGATAAGTTACTCAGAGATTTAAATAACAAATATTAAAACTTTATGGTAAAATAATGTTATAAAGGTAAAGTTAGAGTGATAATTTTTTTCTATGTTTTTATTTGAAAAATCTTTATATATATAGAATTGCTTTAAAAGGAAATCAATATGATGGAAATTATAGAAGGTAAAGATAAATATAAAGTTAAATTAGTAGCTGTTAGATCCGGGGAGGAGCTAACTGTTATAATTTCTGGTGGAGAAAAACCACACATAGGCGCAATTGCCATATCTATTCCTCGTCCTAGTTTAAAAGATTCAAATAAGGTGAGTGCTAGTACTTCTGTTTTTACTTTGGTTGGACATAAAGAGGATGAGCTATCTAAGCAGATAGCGGAAAATATTGCAAAAATAACGAAAAAAGTTACAGTGACAATAGTGGGGTTACACATAGATAAAGCTACTCCACAAGACATTGAATACCTTATTCAGAATACTCAGAAAGTAGTAGACAAATTAATAATTAAATTAGTTAAAAAGGTAGGACTTTAATTTTAGAATAGAAAAAACTTGAGTAAAGCAGAATAATAAAATCATCCTAAATAAAAGTTTTTTAGAGTTAGTAGGTAATAGGAGGAGGAAAGAATAAATGAAATTAATCGTAGGAATAAGTGGAGCAAGCGGAGTGATCTATGGGGTAAGATTATTAGAGCTGTTAAACAAGGAGAACGTTGAGACTCATTTAGTGTTTACACCTCTATCAGAAAAAATTCTTGAACAAGAAACTGATTTTAAAAAACAAAAGTTGATAGAATTAGCTACTTATCATTATAAGATTGATGATTTAGCCGCTCCTATTTCAAGCGGTTCTTTCTTGACTCAAGGAATGATTATTATACCTTGTAGTATGAAAACCCTCGCTGGAATAGCTTGTGGATACTCGGATAATTTACTCTTGCGAGCAGCAGATGTTACTTTAAAAGAGAAGAGAACTTTAATTATAGTTCCTCGGGAAACTCCTCTAAGGAAAATCCATTTAGAAAATATGCTAAGATTGGCTAATGAGGGAGCTGCTATCCTTCCAGCTATGCCAGGATTTTATTATAACCCTAAAACATTAGATGATGTCATTAATCATATAGTGGGAAAGGTTTTAGATATTTTAAGAATTAACAATAACTTATATCAAAGATGGTATAAGGAGAAATAAATCAATGATTGAAGAGAAGTTATTAGAAACCAGGAAAATAACTAGTTTTAGCCTGTAGAATTTTTTATATGGAAGAGTTGGAAGGCCATAGACTCGTTAGTGTAAACTTATTGGGGTAGTTAGAAGAAAAAATATTATATGTTAATAATACTTTCTTTTGTTGGTAATAAGACAAATAACCAGAGAAGGATTGTAAAAAAATAATAAAAAGGTGTAAACCCTGCTAAGTGAGTATCTACTAAGCAGGGTAGACTTACATATATAAAACAAAACCCTTTACAAAAAGGAGGTAAGCTCTCACCCTTAGGACACTATAACAATAACTTTCCCTTAAGGTCAAGGTTAAAATACCTATTAAGGATCTAACCTTTGATATCTTAGAGAATATGCTCTTTGAAATATTACAAAATATAACTCGCAGGGTATTTGAAAAAGCCCTTACCGATATAGATAGCTGCTTGCGTCATAAGAGAAAAATACTTTCTCACCCCTTTTGTTGATATCCTCTATTCCCGTACCCGTTACAAAGACAAGAAGACCGGTAAAAGTTGTTACCTTTTAGATGAGGTCTTAAGTATAGTTAAAAACCAACGCATCAGTCTATCTCGAGCCAGGATAGAGTGTTTTCTTTCCGCTCTTTCCGGACCAGATCAAGGTAAGCCCTGGGTGGGTGTTTTGCGTAAACTCTCTGAAGTGGTGTATTATTAATCAGTTAAAAAAATATTTAAGAAAGTAGATAACAATGTATTGGTGTAACCTAAAGAAAGTAAGGACAATTATGCTTATTTGTAAAAACCATAAGCCTTAATAAAACCAATGGTAAGTCTACCTAAAACCAGAAGAAATTTTTTCACTAAAAAAACTAGCCCCAAAAGTTTGACACAGGCTTAGACTCCCACGCCTTGACGGACGTAGTACTCACCTTAACAGATGGGAAATTCCCGCTAAAATAAAAAAGACAGAGCAAGAAAATAATATTATTATTGTCGATCTATAGTTCTATAAGAACAATAATTCCAAGGGTGAACTTCATAACTTGCCAAGGTGTAGGTATTTCCCTAAAATTCCATGAGCTATTATAGTATTATGGGATCTTGCAAAATCACTTTTCCTATTTCCCCTCAATATTTTTAATTAAAATGAGGACGCATTCTATTTTTTCTATGTTTTAATTTTCCCTTTTACGAGGTCTTCCTTTAGGACGTCTGTCTATGGTAATACGTAAAGCCTCAACTATCTGATTAAAAAACTCCTCAGGTTCTATGGGTAGTCCGCTAAAAGTTACTGAATTATTGACCTGGGACACCTTCTCTATTTATTTAATATGGTATAGCCCCTTGATGTATTACAAGATCTTACCCTCTTTGACCTCTCTTTCTTTTTCCTCTCGAGTTATTCCCCATTTTTGTTTGTTTAGAGTATCCCAATCTGGGAAATTATAAACAAAATAAATTCCTTGTGATCTACTGTGTGGCAAAATCATCTTATTCGAGAACCAAGCACATTGCCTACATCTATTGTGATCTGTTTATCGATGAGTCCACCATTTGCCATATCGCTGATTATCTTTATTACTTCCCTTTGAGTTAATCCTTTCCTGTATGGCCTTTCTTCTGTTAATGCCTGACAAATATCTATAACTCCCATTAACCTTGATTCGAAATCAAGTTCTTCTCCTGTTAAACTTTCCGGATAGCCTTTTCCATTTAATTTTTCGTGATGATTTGATGCCCAACTTGATATATCTTTAAAACCAGATATTTTATCCAGTACCAACTTTGTAAAATAGGAATGTTTTCTTATCTCACTAAGTTCAACGGAGCCTAATTTATCTGGTTTTTCAAGAATGGAATTTGGTATGTATAGTTTTCCTAAATCATGAAGATTGGCTGTTATATGTAGTTTTAATTTCTTTTCTGTATTAAAACCATAAAAATCTGACATAATTTCAATCATTTCAGTGATTCCACGTGAATGTCTATAAGTAAACTTAGATTTACTATCTATTATTTTCATAAAAGTTTCTGAAATTGGGATAAGATCTTTCCATGAATATTCATAAATTATCTGTGGAGCAATCCTTTCGAGCACTTCAATTATATTATAAAACAATAAATCTGCCCAAAACCTTTCCTTATGAGCAAAAGACATAAATGCATCAACAACATCAGGCGAAAAGAGTTTGTTTTTCCCCCTCACAACATAATGTTTAGCCTCTACTCTTTTTTGAGAGTCTAATTGGGCGAGATTGAAATTTATATCCAAGAAGTCTGCCAAGTGAATAATTTGTGAAAGAAAGGGGATATCATCTCCTGAAATTCCAAAGAATCCTGAGCCATTATGATTCTCATGATGATATTTAATTACATCTTTTCTCGACATCAAAAATGGAAGATATGAAATAACTTTTTCTCCTTCTATACAATGATCAGGCATTAATTCAAACATTTTAAACCCAGGCTTTAATTTTAATCCAGATAAAGTAAAACCACTATCATGGAGTAAAGATAATGCGAAAAGGTCTTTTTGATTATCTTCAGAAAGTCCTATTGCCTTTGCTATGTTTAGCGAGATATAGGCTACTCTTCGTGAGTGATTCAAATTAATTTTAAAGTAATCCATTTCTGCAAAATCAAGTACCAGAGAAAAAGCTTCAAGACACTTTGACATATTAAAATTCATTTGGTACCTCCTCGATATACATCATGCAATTCAAGGATAGGGGAATTATTATAGGATCAAGTCTTGCAATATCACTTTTCATCTTCCTTCTCGATTTTTCTAATGGCTTTGCTCACTGAAGTATAATGTATGCCAATATATTCTGCTATATCTTTTAAGGTATATTCATATTGGAGGTGAGTCTCATACATTACCTAGTCTTTTGAGTTCTTGTACTTACATTTAAAGATATCATTCAAGGGTGGTCTGGTAATGTTGCTAATATGCTATAGCCTTTGTTATATTGCAAAACTTGATCCTTGTTACCTCTTTCACATTCATGCTTTGTTATGATATTATCCTGTTCGTCTGCTGGTAATCAGACACCTATGGTGCCCTGGATATTTCCAGTCTCGGTGTGAGCTTAACAGGATTTCTCAGTGTAAAGACCACCGGGCATCTCTGCAGGGCCAATGTCTCCACCTCTTTGATTTTCTCCTTTGGTGCATTACTAACAACATGAAGCGTTATTCTTATTTCTTCCATAATAGGTTGATCCCCAAGACCAAATACTCGAGAGAAATTTACATCCGCCTCAACTCGAGTTGTGAGCTTTTCCAGTTTTATGCCCAACATTGCAGCCATCGTTGCAAAAGTACCAGTATAGCAAGACGCAAGTCCATAGAAACAATAATGCATTGGTCCTGGCAAGTTTCCACCACCTCCCATGAACGTGGGATTATCCATTTCAAATATTGTTTGACCACCTTCAAATTCGATGGTCGATTGAAATTGCGCTCCGCCTTCTTTAAAAAGCCATTCTCCTTCAATTACCTGTGTCTTTCTGGCATTTAAATGGTCAATTTTGAGTTGCTCGCCAAAAGCATTGACCTTATCAATATCAACATTGTTGATTCGTGTCATGATTACACCTCCATTTTTTTATTTTGAGACTTCAAACCCTTTTTTCTCCTTACAAACTTCTCGGCATCTATCTCACCCCTGGAATACCTACTCTTAAGAATTTCCAACGGGATTTCCTCTTCTCTAACATCTTTTGACGAACTTTTTATCTTATCATCCACACCTTGGATACCCGAAGGAAAAATTTCCCTGCTAAGGCAGCGCGAGCACCACAGCCGAAGGTGAGGAGCGGAGAAGTCTGCTTGTAGCCCACCTAACTTAACTGCAAGTGCATTTCACCTGAGCTTCTCCACAGCCTTTACACTTAGGCATACAATGTTCACCACCACACTCATGATCTTCCATGTGAACTTTTGCTTCTGCACCACATGTATCACACTTAAATCCTTCTGTTGGTCCACCACATTTTATACATTTAGACATAACTATTCACCTCCTTTCTTATAGTATTAAGGAGTCAGATCTTGTAATATCACTTTTCATCTTCCCTCTCGATTTTTCTAATGGCTTTGCTCACTGTAGTATAATGTATGCCAATATATTCTGCTATATCTTTTAAGGTATAGCCATACCTGGGATTAACCTCATACATTGCTTTGTCTTTTGACTTTGACCTTGTATTTAAAGATTTCATTCAGTGGTGGCCTAGTCATGTTGCTAATATGGCATTGCCCTTGTTATATTGCAAGACATAACCCCTCGTTGACCTTTATACATTAGGTATTCTACATAACTTTTAAAAATCCTTCTTTTTTTAAAATATTTTAAACAAAACCCCCTGAGGACTTCACCGCAGGGGCCAATTTTGTAAATATTTTTTATACCTGTTATTCTCTGTTATGATTTTTTCGTTATTCTGACAATTATCTTCGAAATTACTTCATCTTCATCATATTCATCTAAATCTATCCATTCGATATTTTCTATTTTATTATTAAACCAGGTCATTTGTCTTTTGGAATAATGCCGGGTCTCTATCTTTATTAGATCAATAGCCTCTTCTTTAGTGTATACACCATTAAGATGTTTATTTATTTGTTTATAGCCTAAACCCTGCATTGAATTTAAATCTTCTTTGTAACCCATATCTCGTAACATTTTAACTTCTTCTATAAATCCGTCTTTGATCATCTGGTCAACTCTCAAATTAATTATTTGATATAAATTCTTTCTGTCTCTTTTGAGCCCAATAATATGATATTTAAATTTTGAATTTTCATTAAGAGCTTTTTTTTGCAAGTAAGAAATAGTTTTTCCGGTAAATTTATAAACTTCTAAAGCTCTGATTATTCTTCTTAAATCATTGGGTTCAATTTTTGAAGCAGAAACCGGATCTATTTCGGATAATATTTCATGTAAATATTTTTTACCGTGTATCTTTGCCTCTTCTTCTAAGATTTCTCTATACTCAATATTCTTAGCAGGTCCGGTAAAAAGCGGATTAATTATTGAAGAAATATATAGTCCGGAGCCACCCATCAATACTGGTATCTTACCCCTTTTAAAAACATCCAATATAATTTTCGTAGCTAACTTACTGTATTTTGTTACCTCAAAATTATCTGATGGCTTAACAATATCTACCATATGATGTTTTATTGCTTTAAATATGCTTTTGTCAGGTTTAGCAGTCCCAATATCCATATATTTATATATTTGCATAGAGTCAGCCGAAATTATTTCTATATCAGGAATTTTTTGAGCTAATTTAATGGAAATATCAGTTTTACCTACCCCGGTAGGGCCTAACAAAATTAGCAAATTATTATTTTTATTGTTAATCAATAAATTAGTTCTCCGTATAAAGTCCAGGGACTTGACTTTATAATTTTAACTTTAACTAATTTCCCTAACAAATCTTGTTTACTGGTAAAGACCACGGTTTTATTGGTTCCTGTTCTGCCAGAGAATTGATTTTCAATATGCTTTTTAGACTTTTTCTCCACCAGGACCTCGAGTATTTCTCCTTCAAGTTTTTTATTGATTTTAGCTGATATTTCCTTTTGTAAATCGATAAGTTTCCATAGCCTTTCTTTTTTGACCTGTAAGGGAACCTGGTCAGGCAATAACGAAGCAATAGCATTTTCTCTATTGGAGTAAATAAAAGTATATGCTTCGTCAAATTCTATTTCTTTAAAGGCTCTTAAAGTATCCATAAAGTCCTCTTCGGTTTCTCCGGGAAATCCAACCATTACATCTGTAGTAATTGCAATATTATCTATATTATTTCGAATTTCTTTAATGGTATTCTTATAATAATTGATATCATATTTTCTATTCATCATTTTAAGTATTTTAGTTGAACCGGATTGAATAGGTAAATGGATATGATTACAGATTCTATTACATTTTTTTATTGTTTTTATCAAATCAAAAGAAAAATCTTTGGGATGAGAAGTTGTGAATCTTATTCTTTCTATACCGTTAATATTATTTAGTGATTCTAATAATTTCGAAAAAGTAGCAGATTGTGAAAGGTCATTACCGTAGGAGTTGACATTTTGGCCTAACAAAAATATTTCTTTATATTTATCTTTAGCTAAAATATTTACTTCTGACATTATTTCGGAAACTCCCCTGCTCTGCTCGGGGCCCCTCGTGTATGGGACAACGCAATAAGAGCAATAATTATTACAACCTCTCATTATTTGAATCCAGGCTGATATTTTACTTTCTCTTTTAAGCGGAATGTGATTAAAGCTAAATTCAGGAGTGTTATCGCAAGAAATATATTTTTTATTATCATATTTTACAGTATTAATAATTTCTTCTAAATTATTTACTTGAGAAGGGCTAAATATAAAATCAACATATGGTGCTCTTTCAAATATATTTTCTTTTTCTTTTTGGGCCATACATCCACATATGCCCAAAATCACATTTGGATTATTTTCTTTCATTTTTTTAATCTTACCAATCAGGCTATATATTTTTTGTTCGACTTTAGCTCTAACACAGCAAGTATTTAATAAAATTAGATTAGATTTGAATATATCTTCTGTGGTTGAATAACCTAATTGTTCTAACTGACCAATAATATATTCTGAATCATTGACGTTCATCTGGCAGCCAAAAGTCTTAATGAATAATATTGATTTATATGTCATTATCTATCTTCCTTGAATAAATATAAGAATTTAATTATAAAAAAATAAATTGCAGATTTTTTTGTTCTTTCTGCAATTACAAAAGGATAAAATATTATTTTTAAAATATCTTTTGTCATTCCTTCCTGGATTCCCGCTCCCCGATCAGGTCGAGGACAGGTTTCGCGGGAATGACAGAGACTATATTAAATTGCATCGTACCTGGATAAAAGACGGGGCGGATAAATCCGCCCCTTGCGACCATTTTGTTTATTTTGCATATTCTACTGAGCGAGTTTCTCTAATAACCGTTACTTTAATTTGACCGGGATAATCTATATTTTTTTCAACCTTTTTTGAAATATCTCTTGATATCTTTTTTGCCGTATATTCATCTATTTCTTCCGGATTTACGATTATCCTTATTTCTCTACCCGCTTGTATAGCGAATGCTCTATTTACTCCTTCAAACGAATTAGCAATTTCTTCTAAATTCTCAAGTCTTTTTATATAAGTTTCTAACATTTCCCGTCGAGCTCCCGGACGAGAAGCGGATATTGCATCGGCAGATTGGACTAAGACGGCTTCAATTGTTTTAGGTTCTACATCACTGTGGTGAGCAGCGATAGCATTAATTACTTCAAAACATTCACCATTTTTCTTGGCAATTTCAGAACCAATTATAGCATGAGCCCCTTCTATTTCATGATCAACAGCTTTTCCGATATCATGAAGTAAACCAGCTCTTTTAGCTAATTGAGAGTTTACACCTATTTCTGAAGCCATAATTTCAGAAAGATATGCAACTTCTATTGAGTGTTGTAAAACGTTCTGTCCATAACTTGTGCGATATTTTAATTTCCCTAATAAATTAATTAGTTTGGGATTTATATTTTTTACATTCGTATCAAATACTACTTGCTCCCCTTCTTCTTGAATCTTGCTATTAACTATTATTTTAGTTTTTTCAATTATTTCTTCAATTCTTGCTGGTTGTATGCGACCATCAACAATTAACTTTTCTAAGGCCATCCGAGCGATTTCTCTTCGTATAGGATCAAACCCCGAGATAATAACCGCTTCCGGGGTATCATCTACAATTAAATCAACTCCGGTTAACATTTCAAAT
>SDBU01007258.1_pt1 | contig 12806 bp, 30 predicted proteins | sample 2277071 | NCBI WGS metagenome assembly SDBU01 (sample SAMN10397929, study PRJNA504765) | marine sediment metagenome | isolation source: marine sediment core GS08_GC12, 126 cmbsf | place: Arctic Ocean: Gakkel Ridge, Loki's castle | collected 2008 | reverse complement strand
CTGGCCAGCCAGCATACATTTCTTCTGTTGACGAAACGGCCCGCCCGGGCTGCCGTGGTTTATGAATGGATGGCGAGGGCACGCCTGTCATCGCACTTGGCCGATTACGTTCCGCAGCCCCACGGCTGGAAGTGGGATGCTGTATGCAACACGTTGGACGGGCCACTACAGAGAAAACGCCCGTTTGATAATCTCTGGCTCGGCACGTCGGTGGAAAACCAAGCGACCGCCGACGAGCGAATCCCGCACCTGTTGCGATGCCCGGCGGCGGTACGGTTCATTTCGCTTGAACCGATGTTGGGCCCTGTGAACTTGTCTGGTTGCATGGAACCGCTGACTATTGGGTGGTTAGAAAATATCCCAACTGGAATCGAAGGCGGCAGTCCAATTGGCTGGTTGGTTATTGGCGCCGAGAGCATCGGCAGCCGGGCCGGTCGCGAGTGCAAAATCGAATGGGTGGAATCGGCCGTCGAGCAAGCCCAGTCGGCCGGCGTGCCCGTTTTTGTCAAGCAGCTACACCTTGACGGCAAGCTCGTCAAGGACGTTTCCAAGTTTCCGAAGCACCTTCGCGTGCAGGAGTATCCGACATGAGTGAACAAGAGCGAATCCGGTTGGCTGAACTTGGGCAGCTATATGCAGCCCTGGACATCATCCGCCACACGGTGCGTGCCTACTCGGGGAATGTTGGCCGACATTTAGAACAGCGTGACGTTGACAGAATGGATACGATTGCCCATATAGCCAACGGGCTAATTAGACGAGTCATGGAAGCCGCCGACGCGGAGAAGGAGCCGACATGAGCGTACCAACCCAACAACAGCGAATAGGCCGGCTGGCCATCGAGTTCATGGGGTGGGAGTCATGGATGAGGCCAGGCGACCAGGTGCGCCGTTGGTGGAAGCTGTCTGACGGCACGCTGATTCGCAAACGTGACTGGAACCCCTTCACCTCCCTCGACGACGCCCAGCTGCTGCTGTTTGAATGTGATAGGCGGAATCTGTTCGGGAAACTGGAAGACCGGTTTTATACGATTTCCGTGCATTGGCGGGCGGCGCTCAAGTCGGGGCTTCTGGCCACCGCCGACGAGATAACCGAGGCCGTGTGGACGGTGGCGGGACTGGAGCGGAACAATGGCACGGAAGTGTTCAACTCTGAAGTGGGCAGTTGAGACGATGACCGCAATGGCCGACAGCGGCAACACTGAGGCGATAGGGCGAATAGCCCGGTGGGCACGAAGGCGGGTGCCGAAAAAGAAGAGGGCAGAACTTGAAGACGCCCGCAAGATGGCAATGGAAGTAGCGGTGCCACGGTTCGATGTAACGCAAGGAAGTGGCAACTGACGAATGCTCTCCCGCACAACTGAACGCCGAATCGCCGACATGCTGGACGCGGGCAAGTCGCAAGCCTTCATCGCCCGCAAGTGCAAGGTGAGCGTGTGCACCGTCTATGCCATCAAGACCGGCAAGCGTGCCCGCCACCTGGCAAGGGTCGCACCAGAGATTGAGTTCCGCGAACTGAAGACCCCCCGCGTATGCGTACGATGCAGCATCAAGGCGGGCCATCAGGTATCCGTGGCGGTTAGCCCGTGCCCGGCGTGCCTGGCAAGGCGACAATCTTGACCTTGACAGCCGTCCCCCCCTCCCGGTAGACTTCCAGAAGCTTGTACTAGGTTCCGTGTTTACCTGTCAACCCCCCTTTCTCGGGAGAACGTCATGAAATGGCTCAAGATGTTGCGGTTGCTGCTTTCCCTGTACCGCAAGATCGACATGTCGAGACTTGCTGACCTGCCGGACCTCACGGATTCGGCCGACACAAAAGCGTGGCTCACCGCGTTGCTGGAAGGCGGGGAAGCCCTCGCAGACCTGACGAAGACGGACTTTGACGACCAACTCGTGGCGACCTTGCAAAAGGTGGTCGCCGATGAGGCGGCGTGGAAGGTCATTCACGGCCTGATTCTGGCCATTATCGGTGCCGACGAACAGGACGACGAAGACGATGGCTCGGACGATGAAGATTACATCGTGTTCTCGCCTTCGCAGGACGCCGACATCAAGGCCACGGCGGACCGACTGGGCATCTCGCCCTTGCTCATCATCACCCTGATTCAAGCGGCCGTTGCGATTCTGAAGTTCCTGCGACAGCGGAGGGCAGGCTAATGGACCCCATTCTGCGGAGATTGTCTGCATACGCGGGAATGGCCCTTGTCGGTGCAATGCTGCTGGCCGTGGTCTATGCTGCTGGCTTTTTTGACATGGATTATATCCCGCTTGGTCCCGGCGTCGATGTGACTATCACCGGCCCCGACGAGCTTGCCGTCAACGAGGCTGATTTGTATTACGTCGATGGCCTGACCGCTGAACAGTTTGCTCAATGCTCGGTCGCGTTATTTCCAACGGAAAACCGGCCGACCGTGTTGGTACTCCAGACCTTAAACAACCAACCGATTCTGTATGTCAAGGGCCGGCACGTTTGGGACGGTGCCTTGATGCTGGACGTGAATACCTGCCCGGATCACGGTTTCAAGATCAAGGAACTGGAAATAGGAGGTGGACCCGTCCCTCCGGACCCTCCGGACCCGCCGGACCCGCCCGTGCCACCGCCGGATCAAAAGTGGCAGGTGCTTATCATCCACGAGCCGGACCGGGAAGACAACCTGCCGCGAAGCCAGCAAGCGATACTCAACAGCCTGACGTTCCGCAAGCGACTGAAAGACGCGGGGCATGTACTGAGGGGCATTGTTTCCCCGAACGCCAAGGTGATTGGCGGCAGCGACCTGCAACAATTCGTCGCCGCCTGTTTGGCCGCCTGCGAAGGTGACCCGTGGCCCCGGATTTGTCTCGTGCCGCGTGACGGCGGCCAGGTGCTGGACTTTGCGTTGCCCAAAAATGAGGCGGCGACACTAAACCTGTTGAAGGAGGGCAAGCCATGACCCGGCGAATCACAGACGAGAACTGGCAAGGCGTCAAACAGGAGTTTGGTGTGTTGCCCCGGTTCGTCCGCTACGGATCGAAAGAAGCCACCGACCGTGGGATGGTGCCGATTCTCGACTTCCCCGACTTGCTTATCCCGGAAGATGAATGGAAAGAACGCATTGCCGAGGCCCATGAAAAAAAGACGATGCCGGTCTATCACCTGCAAAATGCGGGGGCGAGGCCGCACGACCAAAACGGCTACGGCTACTGCTGGAACTTCGGAGCGGCCCTTGCCGGCGAGGCCGCACGGTTGACGGAAGGTCAATCGCATTGTCGGCTTGCCGGCCCGTCGCTGGGCTGGTTAGTTGATTGGCGAAACAGAGGCTATTACCTCTCGGAGACGATCAAGGGGGCTGCCGAACGCGGGATTGCTACGACTGATTACTGCCCCGACGGCAGTTTTGGGCCGCGTGGATTCAGGGATGGCTGGGAAGAGGACGCACTGCGGCATAAGTTGACTCGCTGGTTTGACACCAACTATTCGAGCGAGAAAGCAATGGTCAAGCAGTGTGTTTCACTACTGTTGGGCCCATGCGTGCCGGGTTACATTGCACACAACTGGTGGGGTCACGCCCTGGCGACGGTTGGTGTGAAGTGGGACGAGAGCCAACGCCACAATCTGATTTGGCAGGAATGGAACTCACACGCCGATGGACTGATTGAACTAACCGGGAGGCGGGGTGTGCCTGACGAGTTCTATGGACTTAGTGAGACGACGTTTAGTCCCTAACCAAAAGGAACCTTTCAATGTCGGACGAAAAAGTAGCCCACCACGAGGGCGTGTTGGCGGCCTGTCAGAAATGCGCCACGGCCTGTATTGTATGTGCCGGCGAAGTGCCGTGCCCCGATTGCGAAGACGCCCACAACTGCTGCCTTGACTGTGCGGACGTGTGCAACCTGTGCGTGGCGTTGCTCAGCCGCGAGTCGGCGCTGGCCGAGAAAGCCTGTGGGCTATGTGCTGAGGCCTGCCGGGCGTGTGCCGAGTGCTGCTCGAAGCACGACCACGAGTGTTGCCAGACGTGTGCCAAGGCCTGCACGGAATGTGCCGACGCCTGCGAGGCGTTCACCGCATGATGGACGTGCTCAACAGTCTTAACGACCTGCTCGTGGCCGCGGTAGTCGTGGCAATCGTCGTGCTGACCGTCGTGCTGTTTCGGAGGCGGACGTAATGACCGGCATACTCATCACTGTCGCATTGGCTATTGTGATTTGGTTCGGCTGCGGTACCTTGGCGGTACGCGCCGTGTTGCGAACGTACCCCGACGACTGGCAGGGGTCAACGTCGGCCGGAATGGCTGCCCTGCTGTTGCTCGTGGTGTTTGCGGCGGGTCCGGTGTCGTTGAGCATCGTCGGAAAGATGGGGAAAAGATGACCTGGCAACTCTACGCATCCATCGCCGGGGTCCTACTCGCCCTCGCGTACTGGCAGCGACGTGCGTTGTTGTTCGGGCTGATGGAAACTCGCTTCTGGGCGTGGGTGTTAAAGAACATCATCCGCAAGTTGCGAGTGCCGTGGGAGGCTCCCCGAATGACAGCCGCGAAGTACCGGGCCGTATGGGCGGCCGCAAGGCCGGGAGCAATCCTACTTGGAACCAAGGCCGGATGGTTAGCAAACAAACTAACGCCCGGACTGACGAGCCACGGTGCCCTGTTCCTTGGCTACAATAGGGTGGCCGAAACTACCGGCGAAGGTGACACAACGATTGACCTGATGGACTTCTGCTTTCACTACAGCCGAATCATCGTGGGCGAATGCACGGATTGGGACGCGGCTTACATCAACGGCACAATCCTGCCCGAATCCGCGAAACTCGAAGGCACCGAATATGACCACGCATTCAAGCCCGGCAAAAAACGTGTGTACTGTTTTGAACGAATTGAACTCGTCGATACCGAAGGCCGACTGAAGATACAGCATGAGTTGTTGTTCGGCAAGCGTAAGCTCGTGACCGGCGACTCGATAATGAATGCAGACAATTTTGAAGTTGTGTGTGACACGGACAACCTACCTTCCCTTTCTCAAGGAGCGTAACCATGCGAGCACGAATGTGGTGGCGGCTGAAACAATTGCTGCCCTTGACGTACCGAAGCCATTATACCGACGGAGAGGGGCGACCCCACTTCGAGGTCTGGCAAATGTGGCTCGGCAAAGTGTTCAATTACGAAGATGTAATTCTCAAACCCGAAGGAGTGTAACAATGGCTATCCAAGTAAAATGCCCCTGCCCAGAGCCTTCCCAGGTGTCAATTCGTACCACGGAGGATGCCGTATTTGTACGGTTCCGAACCAAAGATGTAGCTCGGTGGTTTGTGATGAAAGTGCGTGATGCTGTCTGGTACGCTTCAGCCAATCCGACACAGCATCCAACCAAGAACAAGTCATACTGCGAGAGCTACGAAGGTTACGCCGTCAAGGCAGAGGCAAACCTGGAGATCACATTTGATGGCGATTTCTGGCGAGAGTGGGTACAGCCCAATCTTGCCGGGGTTAGTTTTGTTTTGACCGTGTAAACCACAGCCTTTCCCCAAGGAGTCTGAAATGTTTTCAATCCTGCTATTAACAATGGTTCTCGGTGCCCCGTGCGTTGATTACTGCCCCGCCGAAACAAGGCCCATCACGATTGCCGGCGTGGATGGCGTGGAAACGATTGTCGGCGAACGTCGCCAGCCCGTGCGACGTGTCGTGCGAGGTAGCCGCAAGGTCTTGCGTGCCGTTGTCTTCGCACCCGTGCGACTTATCAAGCATGGCGTCGAACGGCGACGGGCACGCCGAGCCGAACGTGGGCCGCTGATCTTTCGGAGGTGCCGACGGTGAGCGAAACGGACTGCGAACGCTTCAAGCGGGAGAACCCCTGGCTGTGGCGGTGGACGATGTTCAAGATACGCATATCGGATTTCATCTATCGCGTGTTTAACATTCACCTGGACTGGTAAATCGGAGGGCTGGAAATGAACTTGCTTGCCACAACGGATATCTGGTCGGGACCGATTCAAGCGGGTTTTGCGGCACTGTGTCTTCTCCTGATTGGGATTTTGTTTTGGGTTATCAAGCGACTGTTCAGCCTGCTGAAGAATGACCTTGCCCACCTAGACGAAAGTACGAAGGGGCTGGAAAAGGCCGTAAGCAACCTGCCCTGCAGGGTGGCGGAATGCCCGGCGGAGAAATAATGTTGCGAATCGAAAAGAACGGAGGTGAATGATATGGGGCGAATCACGGCTCAGTTCCGTTATTGTTTTCCCGACATGGAGGAAGATTGGCACGACGTACATCGTGCTGTCACAGAGTCCAGTCCGGTATCTTATGTGGGCTATCACGTCCCGCAGACGGTCGGGGATCAGGTCTGGGAGATTTTCGAGTTCGAGTCGGTCGCCGACAAAGTGCGATTTCTTAGAGAGATTCCAGAAGAGGCCGTGCAATACGTCACCGAGATACTGGATCAAGACGGACTTGCCCAGTGGTGCAATCCGCCAGCAAGCGGAGGCGGGTGAACGATGGCCGACGCCAATCCTGGAACTTCCCAGCAAATTGCGGACGCTATCGGCTATGTCGATAAGGGTGGTATCGGCATGGGCGGCAGGGGGTCGGGCAGTGCGGGCAACGGCGATACCGTTACGATCCAGGACAATGCCGTCACCTACAATGTAGATGGGGACGTAGCAAACGACAGCACCCTGACCCCCACGCCTGGCGTTACCATCGTCGGTAGTTCCGCCGCCGCCTGTTCCGTTCGGGCACGGTTGGACGCTGACATGGCCGGCTCTGCTAATCCCCTGACCCTCGAAGACTTTTCGATGGACCTGTCAGGGCTAACGCAGATAAATCAGGCCCCTGCGCAATGGACGGAGGGAACTTTTTACAACCGGCGGCTGGCAATCGCGGGTCTTAATTCAACCGGCGACCTGGTTGAAGTGAGGTCTTTTAATAACCCAGCCGTCAGTCATTGGTGGGATTGCATTATGCAGAACTCCGCCGGAGACGTGTTTGCTACCGAAGGTGCTAATGCTGAAGGTCCAGCCAGTAAGACCAATCTGTATCACTGTCGTTTGTCTGGGGCTGCCGATGGATCACAAAATCAAATTGTGTCTGCGCATAACGACCACGCGATTCGTATGTTCGGCGGTAGTGTAGATGATTCTAGCCGAAGCGGTACGGAGGGGTGCATGACTCCTGGGGCAGGTGCGGCGGGACCGACCTTAATGCAATTGTACGGAGTATCGATTATTGGTAAGGTAGGAAGCTGCAATTTGTTCAATTGTGCTGTGCAGTCGCGGACAGGCAATGCTGCTCTAGTCATTCTGTCGCAAGCGGACGCCGAAATTCTGTGTGCTGGAACGAAGTTTACCCAGTCACACGGTGCGACCTGCCTAGACGTGCGGGGCAATGCTGTGGTGCGACTGGAAAGCTGCTGGCTTATTGGAACCGGCGTACCTCCGGACAGTGAGGCTGTTAAGACTGTAAGTGGCCCTAACACCTCAAACATCACACTTTTCAACAATCGTTTTCAGGACTGGCAGTTTGGCATCAACCTTGACCATAGCAGTGGTTCGCCGACTATAGACATTGTTAATAACGCTTTCGATAACACGGTCCGCTATATCAGGGACAGTATTAGTGGAACAGGTGACATGGCTGCCTTTACTGGCAACAATAACGTCATGAGCGGTACTCAGAGCGGGTCACGTTATACGGAAGATGCGACAGACATTTTGGACGATCCTGACTTTACCAACAATCTGCCGACCATTGGCGGCAACTGCGAGGCCGTGAATGCCGACCAAACCCTTTCATTGAACTGGACATTTGGCGTGTTCGGCAGACCACGATTGATCGATATGAAGGAGTTGTGTGTTGGTCCGGCGGACATTTGGTCGTCGCTCATTGCCGCCCGCCGAATGGGAGGAATGCTGTGATCCATCAACATGCCACGCTCGAAGACACGGTTTATTTCTGGTTTGCAGCTAACACGCAAGCCGGAAGCGCGGATGATGGAGCGACCCCGCTGTTTGACGTGCGGCTTGCCGGGGCGGCGGCCGGTGCCGCTCCTGTCCTGAGTGGCACTCCTACGCTCCTATCACATACCGACTATCCAGACGGTTGTTACGAAGTCGCTGTTGCCGCGACGAATCCGACTTTTGCAGCTAATAGTACTTACGCAGTGTTCTGTACGCTGGCGGTTGACGGCCAGAATCCAGTGGGGTTTGTGGGCTCGGTTACGCTGAATGGGATACCGGCGGCGCTGACCAATGCGGCCCACGGCGGGGTGGCGTCGGTGCTGACGTTGAAGCAAGTGGTTGTCAACAACGACAGCGGTATTGGTGTGACCGTAATAGGCAGTATCCACGGTTGTTCCGTTGGTGGTACTGGTGGGCATGGGATACTCGCTACCGGCGGAAGCGGTAGCGGGTTGTTTGCGACTGGTTCCGTGGCGGGGGTATATGCTCAAGGCGGTTCGATAGGTGACCTCGTGTTGCAAAACGGCAACTTCGTGACCGCTGCTGGTGCTGACGTGATCAAGGTCGGTTGCGACAAGACGATAGTGGGGCACAACCTCGACCACTTGATGAAAACGGCCGTCGCCAGCAATGCCGACATGACAACCGAGGTGCCTGACGGAACAGTATTATCAAACATCATGACCAAGGGCAGCGACACCAGCGACTTCACGGTAGCTGCCGATTCACTAGAGGCCATCCGTGACCGTGGCGACGCCGCATGGACCACCGGCAGCGTGTCGATCTTCTCCAGCACGGTATCGGGCGGGCAGGTCGATGAAACGGCCGTAGTGGTCTACCAGCACGGGGCATTCAAGGCACCCACGGGCGGTGCGTTGACGTGGACGATAACCGACGATGCGGGCTCGGCAATAGACCTGAGTGCGAAGAATTTGACGTTCGCCGCATACGTGCCGGACAACCCGGCCGACGTGCTATTCACCTACGCCAGCGGTGGCAGCGGAATCACGGTTACGGGCGATGACAACAACATCGTCAACGTGACCGGCGACGATACCAACACGAAAACGGCCCAGCAATTGCGTTACGTGATTTGGAACACCACGGACGATGTGGTGATTGCCCGTGGCCCGTTGACCATCAAAGCGGAAGCGGACACGGTGGTGCCGTAACAAGGAGAAACCATGGGAGCCAAGCAACCACAACCAGCACCCCTGGGATCGAAGCCGGAACCACCGCCCCCACCGCCACCGAAAACAGAACTAGGAAATTTGCTGAGAACCATAGCTGGTAAGATTGGCGATAACTCTGATGCGATTGGGGAAAATGCTGTCAGTCTGCTAGCGATGATTTCTGAACTTTACCTTGAGCTTGGGGAACTAAGGAAACGGATAGCAAGGCTGGAAGGAAAGGCGGTGGTGCCGTAATGAATGAATTAAGCCGCCCACCAAACATCAGGTTGCCGTATCCGAGGCCGAAATGTAAGCCGCGACCACGTGCGGAATCGGCAATCAAACTCACAGTGCGTCCAGGCGTCGAAATGGCTATAGCGATGGAACGCGAGGCGTGTGCGGAATTGGCATATTGCGAGGCTGTGCGATGGGCTTATGTAGGTAAGCCGATAGACATGGCGGCAGCAAGCACTATTGCAAAAAAGATTCGGGAAAGGGGAACCTGATGCGACACGATGACGAAATAGCGAAAGCCGTAAAGGCCGCCGTTGAAGAGGAGCGGGAGGCGTGTGCTGTGGTGGCAGATACGTGTAAAGGCTTTACGCACTCTGGCCCAGCGGCAATAGCAATAGCCGCAGCCATCCGAGCAAGGGGCGACGAATGAGCGAACTAGAAACTAGCGATGCGAAAGACCTCGCAAGCAAGGCCCAAGCGGTAGCAAAGGTGGCGGAAGAATACGGCATACCGCCCGAAAAGCTAACGAGCCTCGTGGAACTTGCGGCGGCAACGGAACGGCTGGCAGTAGCAGCCGAGCGGGAAGCGATAGCCGTGATGGTGGAGAACATCGAACCGATGGCCCAACGTGACGGCAAGGGGGCTGAATACGCGGATGCCACCAAGGCGATATGCTGCACGATAGCGGCATTGATACGGGGGCGGAAGTGATGCAACAAGCAACGATGTATGAATGTCAGGGCGGCCCGATGGACGGGGCATCTGTGGGTGCGGACGAATTGAAGGCGGGCCGCTACTCGCAGTGCATTAGGCCGAAACCGTGGTTGGCGACAGGTGCTTGTGCGGATACGGGCAAGACCATGCCGTCGATGGCCGTATGGCAGTGGTGCAAGCCGGGGCGAGCCCATCTGGTTGTAACCTATGCCCTGTCGCAGATGGGCACGTTTTTGCAGTACCAGCGGACGGAGAAGGTGTGAGCCATGATCCAGATGCGAGGCGACCCACGGGTGCTTGCCAAGGGGCTGGAGAAGGTACGCAAGGCAGCGGCGAGAATGGCCAAGCGAATCAAGACCGTCTGCGAGAAGCGGACACGGGGAGGTGATGTGCAATGAATCCACCGGTACACTTTTACCCACCCCCGGCGGACACGTAACCTAGCCCGCCAGGAGCGGGCACAATCGGGAGAAGGAATATGGACTCAATAGACGTAGGCATGGCAGAGGCGAACATACACGCCATAGCCAAGCGGCTAAGCAAGGAGCAGGTGACGCTCTGTGGCTGTCCCATTGAGGAGTTGAGCAGAGAGACCCTGCTTGATGGTATACGTATTGCCCAGGATTCGATTGAACAGCAGAGGAAGCGGCACACAACAGACAGGGCCATGATGGAGGTGTTTGCGGACGTACGGGCACGGCGGTAGTAATGGCAACCACAAGGCCCCTTGGCGGGCAGATCGGGAGAAGGAATATGAAACACACTCCATCACTAAGCGAACACGACCGCGATAACATTCTAGTCGAATTCGACCGACTGGTCACAGGGCACCCAGTCACCGTTGACCGACTACTTCAGTGGGCAGGGTGGGCAGCAGACATGGAAGGGCTTGGGATTCGGCCCACGGATGCCCAAAGGATGATTGACGAGCACATGAAGGCCAATGGCAACCAGACCCCCTCGAGCATGTAGCGAACCAGGATGCGGCGGGCTGGTATACACCCGTGGGACGTACTGTGAGCGATGCGAGGGCAAGCACGGCTACCTGAAGGGTAAGCGGCTTTCAGCGAGCAAGAGGGGATACGGGGCAGCATGGCGACGGCTAAGGCGACGGAAGTTGGAGTTGGACCCGTGGTGTGAGATATGTCAAGAGCGAGAGGCCACGATCGTACACCACCTGGACCCGATAGCAGCGGGCAACCCCGTGGTGTGCCGGATCGAACGGCTGGAGTCATGCTGTCTGCCCTGCCACAGCAAGGGCGAGGGATGGGGAGCACAGATGCGATGAATGAAACGATCAATAGACGGCTGGCGTTTGGGGGAACGTGCATAGGGGAGCACGTGCCCGTAAGTACGATAGTTGCCGCCTGGCATTGGTGCCGCCTAGGTACAGTTGCATTGCAGAAAACTGATAAGCCTCAACATGTCATGATGTGTGAGGGATGTGGCAAGCAATTCACGGGCCGCAAGCGACGGTGGTGTACTAAAGAGTGCCGATCCCCTGCCCCAATTATGGGAAACAGGGCATGCACGATATGCAAGACGATGTTCAGGGCTGGCAGGAAGCGGAAAACCTGCGGGAACCCTGAGTGTAGGAGGGAACACAAACGCAACATGGATGGTGCCCGGCAAGTGGATCACCCCAAGGCAAGCAAGCCACGCCGTGATCGAATGAGGATTGCTAGGCTGAACGGTGAGTATGTCGATCGTCTAGCCATATTCGAGCGTGATGGTTATCTGTGTGGACTATGCGGCGAAGCAACGGCCAAGGGTCAGGCAGTGTCTCACAGAGGAGCCTCCCCGATTCGATAGCGTGGCTGATGCCCTCGCCGTTGATGGGCGAGACGAGCCCGGCCGCGTCGCCGATAAAGGCCAGGCCCGGTTTCCAGACCGGGCGCTTCCCGAAGTTCATCCGCATCACCGACCCGACGGGCCGCCCGACCACCTCGCTATCGGCCAGAGAGACCGGGGCGAGGTCCTGTTCATTAATGAAGTAGCGGTAGGCGGTGCGGACGCTCTTCGAGGCGGAGCCGTCGCCAAGACCGAGGATGCCGACGCCGACATTGGCCGAGTCGTCGCCGGTCGGGAAGATCCAGGCGTAACCTTTCGGGAACGCGCGCGTGAAATATATATTGGCGCAATCGTCGATGCCGGATATGTTAGTGGCGTAAGTGCGCAGCCCGGCGGCGTGGGCGCGGCTCAGGTTCGCTCCGAAGAGGCGGGATATGTTCCCCTTCGAGCCGTCGGCGACGACGATGAGCTTGGCCCGGACTTCGGCCGGCTCGCCGTTATGGGTGCCTTTGACTCCGACGAACCGTCCTCGCTCTTCTATAAGTGAGTCGGCGCGCCAGTCCTCGGCTACCTCCGCGCCCTTTCCCTCGGCGTGCTCGAGCAGCTTTTTATCGAAGAGGCGGCGTTCGACCACGTATCCATAGACGATGGGGAAGACGTCGGGGTCGGCGATGGATGTGATCGACGCCCCGGAAGACGCAATTATCCGCAGACGTTCGACCCGGCGCCCGCCGCTCGTCTTTAGCCAATCCTCAAGCCCCATCCGGCGTAGGGCCAGGACGGCCCGGGGGCCGATACCGTCAAGCATCGGGAACACCGGGACAGTGCCGGCTTTGCGCCCTTCTCGGGCGCCCATACGCGCCCATGCGGGACACAGGCCGAACGGGATTCGAGTATGATGCTCTCGATGTCGTCGGCTCACACACTGACCGCGAGCGGACGGATGAGGTGGCCGGGGCGGTCAAGGACTAC
>SDBU01007257.1_pt1 | contig 12806 bp, 12 predicted proteins | sample 2277071 | NCBI WGS metagenome assembly SDBU01 (sample SAMN10397929, study PRJNA504765) | marine sediment metagenome | isolation source: marine sediment core GS08_GC12, 126 cmbsf | place: Arctic Ocean: Gakkel Ridge, Loki's castle | collected 2008 | reverse complement strand
CGTGGACCAGCCCCATAAGTTCAAATTTGTTCAACAGATTCACAATTCACCTTTCGAAGATAAAATCAAAGAGGATCAAGCTATTCTGGATATGACCGATCAAATGACACAGTCGATCCAAGCTGCTATCGATGCCCGTATTTTAAAGGATGTGCCGATCGAATTGCACATGAACAATTTTTATTTTCTGATCCTCGGCTTGGTGGAGCTGATCTGGCAGAAACCTGAGTTACGCAATGACAATACTTTTATTGAGCAGGCCTGGGAAAGCTTTTGGGATTGCCATAAAACTTAAAAATTTTTACAGTAAATACTGAGTGAGTACTCAATCAGATTATATATTATGAAGAAAAGGAAATTAATGCTACTGATAATCATGCTATTGGCTGCGAGCTGGCTGTCGGCTATAGGAATTCGACAATACCGGGCCCGGACGCTAGTATCAAAAACACTAACTGAAAACGCCACCAACTACAACGGCCGGAAATTTTTCAACCGCTTGCCCTCCGATGAGCTTAATTTTATAAATATGATGAAGACTACCGTCAAGTTTATTCGCGGTGGTGTGCCTGATAAATGTCCGGCCAAACCACTGCCGGTAATTCCAATTACTGACCAGTTTGATCAAGCACCATCGCCTGACCTGCGTTTCGCCTGGCTGGGGCATTCCTCCTTGATCCTCGAAATCGAAGGAAAACGGCTGCTCCTAGACCCCATGCTATCGGAACGGTCATCAATGGTGCAGTGGGCCGGCCCTAAACGCTTCCAGCCGGCGCCGATTGAAATCGAAAACCTGCCGGAAGCTGATGTGGTTTTAATCTCCCACGACCATTTTGACCACCTTGATAAAGTGGTCATTAAAACTCTGGCAGATCGCGAATTATTATTTCTTGTCCCGATTGGCGTCGGCCGCCGGCTGCGCGATTGGGATATCCCGACCGATAAAATTGTGGAACTGAACTGGTGGGATCGATACGACCTGAACGGACTACGAATAGTCGCCACACCGGCCCGTCATTTTTCCGGCCGCGGCCTACTGGACAGGGATATGACCTTGTGGACATCCTGGTCAATAATCGGCAAAAACCAACGCGTATTTTTCAGTGGTGATACGGGACTGACACCAGAAATGGCCGAAATCGGCCAGCAGTATGGTCCCTTCGATTTGACCTTTATCGAGATTGGCGCCTATGACAAAGCCTGGAGTTCGATCCATGCCGGACCTGTAAATGCCGTTAAAATCCACCAGCAGCTGAAAGGTACCCAACTAGTACCGATCCATTGGGCCACCTTCGATCTAGCCCTTCACAGTTGGTACACCCCAGCCGAAGAATTAGTAAAAGAAGCAGACGCAAATTCAGCCAACCTGATCACCCCAATGATTGGCGAAATTGTAAATCCTGCCCAGTATAAAAATCAGTACTGGTGGCAGCAATACATGAATGACCCCCAATATTCACCGGGAAAATAGGAGCTAATTATGGAACTAAATTTTGAAATACCGGATCTGACTGGCAAAATTGCCGTCGTTACCGGGGCTAACAGCGGCATCGGACTGGAAACCGCCCGTACTTTTACCGCACATGGCGCCACTGTTGTCATGGCCTGCCGCAACCTGGAAAAAGCAAATACAGCAGCCCAACAGCTCCGCTCTGACAACCCAACGGTAAAACTGAAGGTGATGGAACTGGATTTGGCCAGCCTCGACTCGGTGCACAAATTTGCAGACGATTTCAACGCCAAATATGATCAACTGGACATCCTGGCCAATAATGCCGGCATCATGGCTCTACCGGAGCATCATAAAACCGCCGATGGCTTTGAAATGCAATTCGGCACCAATCACCTGGGACATTTCGCACTAACCGGATTATTGCTGCCACTGATCAGAAAAACAGCCGACGCCCGGGTGGTGACGGTAAGCAGCCAGGCTCATAATTGGGGGAAATTCGACCCGGAAAACATGAACGCGGAAAAAGGCTATCAAAAAATGGGCGCTTACGGATTGGCTAAACTATCCAACCTGCTGTTCACCTACGAACTACAGCGTAGATTCGAACAATTTAACATCGATGCCATTGCCGTCGCTGCCCATCCTGGCTGGACTGCCACCAATTTACAAAAATATTCCAGCTTATTTATGTTCGGGAACAAATTTTTTGCGCAATCACCGCCGATGGGCGCTCTGCCAACGATCCGAGCAGCCGTTGCCGCAGATGTTGAAGGAAGTGATTATTACGGTCCCAAAAACTGGGGCGGCTGGCGCGGACTGGCGGTTAAAGTTCAATCTAATGTCGCCTCCCACAATGAAGCCGATGCTCAGGCGTTATGGGAAGTCTCGGAGAAATTGACAGCTGTACAATATTATTTTGAAACCTAGTCGATTTTTCACTATTTAAATGCAAATTCAGTTATATCTAGAAGACGAATAAATGATTTTCCTGATAATGGTGTTGATGACTCTGGCTCTGCTGCATGGTTATGTTGGCCTGCGGCTTATTCCTACCCTGGGTTTTAGTGGCGGGTGGCAGATTCTAGCCTGGGGCTTACTGATCCTGCTTACATTTCTACCAATTGCTCCTATTCTAATGCGAATGAACGGTATCGAAAACAAGCTGACCGATCGTTTGTCATGGTTTGGATACACCAGTCTCGGCTTTTTCACCTTGATTTTCCTGTTGGTGGTAGTCCGGGACCTCGGCTGGAGTATCTGGGTTAGCGCTGCCAAACTGATTGGTTGGAGCAAAAATTTACTGGGGCATTCATCCACCCACTTGACGGACTTTAATCCTGCCCGTCGGCAGTTTGTTGTCACCGCAATGAATCTGGGATTACTGAGTCTTACCAGCGGTCTTTCAGCCTATGGCTTATACCAGGCCCGGCGCAAGCCGGACGTAATTGAAGTGGATGTGCCGATCACCAATTTACCGGAGGGTTTGGATGGTTTTAAGATTGTGCAGATCTCCGATATCCATGTGGGTCCGACCATTAAGCGCGATTTTGTTCAGCAGGTGACCGGCCAGGTGAATGCTCTAAAGCCGGACCTGGTTGTCCTCACCGGCGATCTGGTCGATGGATCAGTCAGCCATCTTTCGAATGACGTTGTACCACTGGCTGATTTACAGGCACCCTTCGGGAAATTTTTTGTAACTGGTAACCATGAATATTATTCCGGGGTTGAGCACTGGCTGGAACAGACTGCTCGCTTAGGATTCACCAATCTATTAAATGAACATCGGGTTCTGGATATTAACGGCGCTAAGCTCACTGTTGCTGGTGTGACCGATTTATCGGCCCGATCCATCGATCAACGATATGTAAGTGATCCCAAAAAAGCCTTGCATCAAGCACCAATTGATTCAATAAAACTATTGCTGGCTCACCAGCCAAACAGCATTTATGCCGCTGAAGAATTGGGTGTGGATCTACAACTATCCGGTCATACCCATGGCGGACAGTTCAAACCTTTTAACCTGGTTGTAGCGCGAGCTCATTCTTATCTCGCTGGTTTACATAACCATAAGGGAACCTGGGTTTATGTAAATCGCGGGACCGGTTACTGGGGTCCGCCTTTACGGCTGGGCATACCCAATGAAATAACAGTGATACGGCTGGTTATGGCATGATTATCACCGATTAATCATCAAGGTTACCTTCGGGTTGGAAATTGGAAATTCATTCCAACAGCAATTTACAATTTATGAGTCTACTACAGAAACCTCGAATTACACGCCTGCCCCGCCTGCCTCGTAGGGAAGAATGTTTAAGATCCCGATTTGATCGGGGACCATATCGGGGTAGCGAAGCGTACTGGGAAATTCCGCAAATTAATTGCTCAAGTAAGTCTAATAATGTCAACCTGTGGATATTATGATATTGCAATGATTTTACCTTTTCGGAGTGGACTCACATATATCTGTAATTATTCTAGAATGAATAACGATCAAAATTGCGAATCATTTGTCCCAATAATGTAATATTACGTATGTTTATCCGCTCTTGAGAAATCAGGAAAAATAAGCCCTGTCAACTATTTGTCGGTCGGAGGAGTTTTCCATTTTTTAAAAAACGTTTTGGACTGGCTTGCGTCAATGTCGGAATTTGAATATTATTATTGAAATTCTTTATATATTGATTTATATTACAACGGGTTTTTGAATTAATATTGTGATATTAAAATGGTAACATATCAAACATACAATAATTGAAAGTATTTCTTCTGCACAACCAAATATCGGCAAAACTTACACAAAAATTGTGTTAATGAAAAAGAACACCGCCAGCAATATTCAATACCACTGGCGGTGCCAAGCACAATACCCGCAACAACAACAGAGGGATATTATGCACTGAAATTTACGCATAATATCCCTCCTCAAAAAGACAAAAGGAGAAAGTGATGAAAAGAACCATCTTGCTTGTGATAGGTAGCGTACTACTTTATATGATAGGGTGTGAAGACACTCCAACTACAAGCGCAGACAAACCCGAAACGGAAACTCCCTAGCAGGAATTTCCGTCAATGGAGGAAATGGAACAAACACTATCAAGTTTTGCAGAAGTTCTTCCGGAAGCGTTAACTGATCCTGAAATTGCAAAAGTCATCTATGATGAAGCTAAACTGAATGAAGAAGACGAACCATACGCTCTCTGGAGCAAAATTGCCGACAAACAGACATCTGCAGGAATAACATTGCGGTCGAAAGTCCAAAAAATCGTTATGAAACGGAGCCGTGGTAAAACGAGTGTTGAAGCGCAGTCTTTCACTTCCGCTCTAGATGAAACCGAGTATCTGCAAGTTTATATCCACGATTTTGAAGATTGGGATAGTACAGCAACATTACCGACAACATACACACCATTAACAATTGATGATATGGATGTGACTGAATTACTGGTGTATGATACTCTTGGATACTCAACATTTCTTGATGTTACTGACAATGAATGGGAACCAGATTATGCAATAGCTGTTGTAAGTATTAACGAAGGATTCATCGTAGAGGATTTAAATTCTGTGATGATGAAGACAACCAAACCTGTCACATGGGGTATTTATTGCGAGAAAATTACTGTTAGAAAGCCGCGGAGTCTCGAGCCATGGTATAAGGGGCACGCAGATATGGTAGTTGCACAAAAAGATAAAAGTAGTACAGGCTATATTTACAAAGTTAAGAATCCAGCCGGCCAGACCTGTCATACCAGAAAAAGTAAGACTAAAACAAAATATATTGATGATGGAAGCAGTACTAATATTAAGGTGTATGAATATGATTTAGGCGGTTGGCCTGAATGGATTATTGAGGATGCATATCTTTTTAATGTTACGACTGGTGGTGGATGGAGTATGAATGTAATAGATACAGGCAAATATTACATGTGCTCACATCATGTACGATGTGGATATAATTTTAGAAAAATCTCTTACTAGCCTATCTTATGGAGGAAACTATGAAGTCAAAATATTTGGTAATGATATATGCCTGGTTATCCTGTCAATTCCTTTTTGCAGGGACAGGAAAAGATATTGCGGTAGAAATCATCATCCAAAATCAGGTCCGGCAGACCCTTGACAATGTTGTGTTGGATTATCTGATTCCAAATGGTTTAGGGTTAAGTCTGCATAGAGATGAATGGACCGGATCCATTTCTTATGGATATAACAGTTACTTCATTCAAAATTCAGCACTGGACATTGGTGTCTTTAAGAAGACTAACACGTTCTTTGGTAAAGTAGGAATTCTTGCCAGTGTAAACCGTATTGTTGGAATAGAACACTATTTTCAGGACCATGTTAGAGATAAAGACTCTCCGAAAGTCTTTAGGCAAACCTTTCATTATGTAATGACTGAAATCGGTTTTGGAGGGAAAGAATTTCCAATTAAAAAAATTGCTGGATTTGAAGGATCAATTCGATTAGGAATCATATCTGAATTAAAAGGATTAGCGGATATAAGTAAGTATGTACGAACTCCACTTAAGCTATGGATTAACATCGGAAGTTTCCGACCAGGGATTTCATGGGATTACATTGTACACGACTCGATGGAAAGTTGGGATGTGGATAACATAAAACTATTTATGGCATATATATTATAACTCAGTGCCGTTTCTCCCGTCTTGTTCCAGGAAATGACAGCTACGATTGACGCCTTTAGTAAGCATGACGCACTTTAATAGGGTAGGCGGGGGTTTTTCTCCCCCGGCCCCCCCCCCGCGTGCGGGTCTGCGCGGGGCGGTTCATCATATACCTTGGTCTACACCCCGGATGCACATTACTATATTAAGGAGATAACTATAGACGACTAGGATACACTGTAATCACTCATAAAAATTAAACTGTCTGGCACTTGCGAAGTGCCGGGCAGTTAATCATTGTGATTATGTTGATAAAGAGTAGTGGGATTATTAAAATGTTTATTCGAATTCCGTAGCAAAAGAAATATGAAAATTTCAAATCTGATGAAACATCTTCCATTAATTCTGAAACTAATGATAGTCTGTACATTGAATCTGTATGGTCAGAGCAAATCTCTATTACTGATAACCGGTGCCGTAATTTCTAACGACAACACACCTTTACCTTATACGAATATTACCATTAAGGGAACGGATCGCGGTACCATTTCTGATATTGATGGCTCATTTTCCCTTGAGGTGCTCAAAATGGATACAATCCCGGTTGTGTTTAACTATATTGGCTCACTAGTGTCGCATTATAACTCCCATAAATTCAGTTGATTAGAAGAGTGCCCTCTTGAGTTTTGGGATATTGTTTCAGTAAGCAATTGATAAACAGACACTTTTTCAAAAAGTGAAACACTGAAAATCTGTAGAATTGTGTAGAGGCTCAAATCAATTTTCAGGGTTTTCTTAATAATAGCCACCAACACGTATACACTGATCGCTATCCAAACCTGAGTCTTTACGGCATTGGCGGAGGTACCCAAAAAGACCTTTATTTTAAGGTGTTGTTTTATCCATTTAAAGAACAGTTCTATTTTCCAACGGTTCCGATACGAGGCTGTGATTATCAACGCCGGTACATCAAAATTATTGCTCAGGAATACCAGATATCTATCATTTTCCGAATCATAATATTTGATCCTTCGCATTTTCTCCGGGTAATGCCGACTCGATTTATACCCGGTCAGTTTTACAATCTGGTCACAACGTAATCCGGTTGTTTTATCAATCTTTCTGGAATACAGCCGTCTGAATTTCAAATTCCTTTTGGCACGAATAACGAAAAATGCCTTATCCTGGTTCAAGCGATACAGCCTTTCATAATCAAGATAACCTCTGTCCATAATGTAGTACGACCCAGGCTCTGGAATCAAAACATCAAGGATGTTTACATCATGAATCAAACCGGTTGTAATCTCGATGAATGAAGGGATTGATCCTCGTAAATCCAAAAGTGTGTGCAGTTTAATGGCAGCTTTATGTTTCCTGAATTTAGCCCAGGGAAACAGCGATAGACACAAATCAATGGTAGTAGAATCCAGAGCATAGACTGTATTCTTGAGATCAAGGGAAAAATCAGGATCCTCTTCATAAAGAACACGAGCTTTAGAAATTAAGACCTGAGCAAAGTCAGCATAGATACGCCAATCTCTTCTCTCATTGGCACGAGATAAATTTGAAATGGATACATTTCCCTTTATTCCCATACGATACAGTTTATTGGGCTGTGCATTTAAACAGGCTTCAATGTCCCGCAAACTCTCCCGATAACTTAACTGAGCAAAACTCATACAAAGAAACTGATCCCAGCATCTGAAATTACGTGTACGATAATTGCCATTATATCTTCTTACACATTTGTAAAACTCGTACTTCGGGATGAACTCCATAATTTGGGAAAAAACCGTCTTGTTCATATGTTATCCTATCTTTACTTTTAGAATAACACATAATGTCAAAGAAATGGTTTAAGTTCAAATCGATAAATTCCTCAACAGCACTTAACATCATTAATATATATAGTTACAGGTTCCTCAAACTACTTTAACGCGACACTACTGATATTGGCTATGAATCGAAAACGGTTACGATTTTTCGACATATTTACGATGGAAAACCGATAACCGTTGTTCTGAAAGTGGGTTCCCTTTCTTTCAGTCCGATTGAAATCATCGGAAAGGCATCCCTGAAGAAAGAGTTGAACATTGAGCCCTCCCTGCGGGTGTTAGACATTCACCAATTGACTTCAATCCCATCCATAGGAGGCGGCGACGTCTTCAGGGCGCTTCAGACAATTCCGAGCGTAAATTCCTCCAGCGAACTATCCAATCAACTGTATGTACGAGGTGGAACGCCCGACCAGAATTTAATTTTGATTAATGGCGTACCTGTGTACCAGCCCTTTCATCTGTTTGGTCTGTCTTCTTCGGTGGATGATGCTTCGGTGGAATATATCCGGTACTATTCCGGTGGTTTTTCCGTGCGTTATGGAGATCGACTTAGTTCTGTCTTGGATATTGTGACCAAACCGGGCAGTGATTCTCTATCCGTTTATCTTGATATAAATCTGGTTCATTCAGGGGCCACGGCATCGGGATCACTCGGCCAGAAACTTCGCTGGCGAGTTACCGGACGGCGCAGCTATTTTGATATAATGGAAAAAGCAGGAGGATCGGATTTCCCTTATTATTTCTATGATGTTGAAGGAAAGCTGTCTTATCTCCCTAGTCCGAAATCTTTAATCACACTGAATACTTTTATCTCCAAAGATGATTACGACACCGACTATGAACGGCTTATGTATAATTCCTTGTATAGGTATCATCCGAACCTGTCTATCGCCCGCGCCGATTCAAACCAGTATCGCAAAATTAATAAAAGCAAGATCGATTGGAGTAACCGGCTCATGAGTTTAAGATGGATGAAGAGACATTCATCCAAGCATTTAACCGAAGTCACATTTTATTCCAGTTACCTCGGTCAAGATGTCTTTAATTAAAAATCATTTGTTCCCCATCCGGATGCCTCCAAATCCACACTCGACGAAGTAAGAAAAGAAAATGAAAATTGGAATTACAAGAGTGGCGCCTCCGATGCCAATACCAGATTATCAGATACCGGAATAAACCTGTCCCACGAATGGAGCATAAACGAAGTGTTTGAAACGGCCTTTGGAGATGGTTACTCCATACGGAAACTCAACTATTATTGGAATACAGCAAAATTCGATGTGATCAGCCCTTATATCAATATGTTTATGGACTTTCCACCGGATTCAATGGATTACGAATTAGAACTAAAAACTCTTTACAGCTATGCAGAAGTCATCTTTCATCCCCTAGCGTCCTTTTGGATACGTGGAGGAATACGTACCACCGACTATTCGGAATATACGGATTTAGCGCTTGATCCCCGGATAAACCTAACCTGGGAATTTCATCCGTACTGGAAGTTCAAACTTGGCTGGGGCAAGTTCAGTCAAAGTTTGTCATCTTCCATTGAATACGGTTTCTACAGTGTTGCCAGTCTAAATTTCCCGAATGATACTAATCCTCCTCATTCCGTGCATACATTGGCGGGACTCATTTATGATAACCGGCAAAACCTGTTTGTGGATCTTGCTTTTTATAATAAAACATTTTCTGATCTGCTCTATTTCAATAAGGAGGGGGAGTTTAAATCAGGACCGGGGAAATCCTATGGTGCTGAATTAATGCTGTCATTTTCACTGAATAAATCGTTTTCAACGCAACTATCATATGGCTATTCCGTTACCCAAAAAACTCAGGATGGGGAAACTTTTTATCCGAATTATGACCAGAGGCACAAAATTAACTGGCAAACTGATATTAAGCTAGGACATGGTTGGAATTTGAACGCTATCTGGACACTCAGCGCCGGACACCCGGCAAATCTGGTAACCTCAATGGCATATTCTGGCTTCGATTATCAATCATGGTACTATGAGAGTGAAATCGGTGAAGATAGAGAACCAGATTTCAACGTGTTACCTATTGTGTTGGATCTGCCTAAAAATGTATTTCGTTATCCTGCATTTCACCGGTTTGATATTTCACTCACGAAAAAATGGCTATTCCGGAAGGGAATTCTATCTACCTATATCCAAATCCTGAATGTCTATAACCGTAAAAACGTGGTCTTTTACGAAGATATAAAAGAAGAAACTAAGGATATACCTGATCCGGATAGACCTGGATATGTTATTACTAAACGAAAATTCGTTGCCGAAAATTTTAACGGCTTTCCTTTCTTTCCTACAATCGGAGGGACCTATGAATTTTCGAGTTATTATTTCCGTAGGTCTTGGTTTTCTTTTGCTTTTATTCGGTTGCAGCACCGAGCCAGAATTGGATCTGGCCAAATTGGATGAAGTAAATTTTGTAACATGTAACTTATCGATGCGTCCCATACCTAATAAGAATTTCAACCAACGCGTGTTTGTTCAGAGGATTCGCTATTTGATTGATTTTGCCTTTAATCCCGATGAAAAACAAACATTCGGTATTGAGGGGGCACAGGTAAAAATATTCGGTCCGGATTCAATTTACCATTTTGAAGATATTGATTACGGTATCTATCAATACTCCCGGGAAGATACGATATGTCCTTTTCGATACGGTGAGCGCTATAAGTTGCAGGTCATTTTTCCCAATGGAAAGGAAGCAACCGCGGAAACTGTGACGCCAATGATTTATTTTGAACCGGCCAAAGACACCATTTGGATTAAGCCGGATAGTATTACGAGTTGGTACTATCCAGAATGGGGAGGACGATACCCTTTAACGATGATTGGTCCGCACTTCAGCGATACGGTAAAGTTTAACATCCCCGAGGGCTCTGTATTATATAGCCCATATCCTAATCTGTTTACTGATGGAGATCGTTGGAATACCGAATCTTTTTGGGTAGAAAAAGACACCACATCAACATCAATCATTTTTTATACTGCCTCAGACTCCCCAAGTGTATTAGTTGATCGTGAAGTCAGTATGTTTATTAATATCTTTCATAAATCTAAAATTAATCTTCGTAATATGTTATGGGATGATATCTGGCCGATTGAAAATCTTGAAGAGATCTCTAATATTGAGGATGCTTATGGCATTTTTACAGCAGATGGATATTATATTGACAAATCGTATATATTGGCTGTAAAAGAGTAGATCTATCTTGAGTATTTCAAAGTAATAATCTCTAAACAGTTTCCAATTCCGTTGAGCGTTGATATAGGACAGGAATGATTTACTGAGACCATATTGTATACCTAAATGGTTCAGGTTAACCGGAGCGAAGCATACTGGGGAATTCCGCAAATTATTGCAACTCTGATAAATTGGATAATGCCGAAGAGTTCATCCATGACGCAATCGTAAAAAGTCGAGTGATAAAACGATAACGGTCACTAAGTTGTTGAAAATATAAACACTATACAATATTACCATAAATCCTTGTATTTATTGTATTTTCGTTAAATTCGTTTACTTCGTTGTTAGTTTTACGAGACCATCATCCATAATTTCCGAATAAAATTATTTGCTTACTATAAGTCAATCAAAACCCGCCCATTCCATCAGGTATGCGACAAAGTAAGATGAAAAAATGCCGTTTTAATATTAACCGGTAGCCGAAAGCACGTGCTTCCGGTTACCCTTATCGACGAAAAAGGTTCGGATTGATTCCCCAAGACAGATAAAATAACTATTCCGATGAAAGTATATTTACTGGTTCTTGTAACTTCACTAATAATTGTAGTTCACTTTACTTTGGCATGACTCCGCCCATTCCATAATGAATCTTCTAATCCCTAACCTCCAACACCTAACTGTTAATATCCATGACCGTGGATAAAAGGAAATATCTCCAACCGGAGATGGTAGCTAAACTCAACAATCTGCCCCTCCGGGAATAATCAGTGTAATTTCAATACACTTCCCCCGATAAATTCCCGCAGCAGGCAATCCGGAGGCAAAATTGATTCATCATCATACTGCTCAATCTCTGATAATAAATTATTAATACGTTCGGCCCTGACATAAGCATCACGGCGCGCGGAATCATCTTTCCAGGTTGCAACTAATTCAGGCAAATAATGAAACAGATGTTTTTTCAGATATGGCAGCTCGTAAGGCAGAGAACCATTTAATACAAAATCCACATTGTGAATAAACGGAATAATATGTTTCAATTCACTGCGGCGCACATAATGCCAGTGACCAACAGTCTTCATCGGATCATAGGCGCGCTGCTCCTTATCACGCACCATCCGCCGTAATAAACGGATATCAGCCCAACGAATCCACTGCCCGTCATTATTACGTAATTGGGTTATTGTCTCGATATAAACTTTATATTTCCGGTTATCAGGAACACTACGGGTCATAGGTTCATGCAGACCGTGCAGGGTATCAAGCAGGATTACCTGATTTGGTTTGACGGATACGATTTCACCATCATTAAACCGCTTTCCCACACCAAAATCATAGCGCGGTATCTGCACCGTCTCACCGCTAATCAATTTTTCAAGATGTTCATTGATCAAGGCAATGTCAAGCGCTACAGGCTGCTCAAAGTCATAATCACCGTGCTCATCTTTGGGATGCATTTCCAAGTCGAAGAAATAGTGGTCAAGGTTCAAAGGAAAAGTATCAATGCCCAGTTTATTCAGATTAGCCGATAATTTAGCCGTAGTGGTGGATTTCCCGGATGAGGACGGCCCGGCAACTATGATAAGGCGCAGGTCATCTTTAACTGTGGCAATTGATTCGGCCGCCAATACCAGTTTCAGCGCCGCCATACGGCTCTATGGCACATGGATGAGG
>SDBU01007256.1_pt1 | contig 12807 bp, 8 predicted proteins | sample 2277071 | NCBI WGS metagenome assembly SDBU01 (sample SAMN10397929, study PRJNA504765) | marine sediment metagenome | isolation source: marine sediment core GS08_GC12, 126 cmbsf | place: Arctic Ocean: Gakkel Ridge, Loki's castle | collected 2008 | reverse complement strand
TTTTTGATTATTAAAGTTTACATTTCGGATTCCGCAAGTTCAGTGGACATGAGCTTTTTACAATTCGTAATTCGTAACTCGTAATTCGTAATTTACATACACCGAGTATTTACCATGAAAACAAACATTATATATTTCAAAGACGCACAGAACATGACTGAGGTGGACGACAATTCCATCACATTGATTATCACCAGTCCACCTTATTGGTGTATCAAAGATTATTCGAAGGATGGCTACCAACAAGAGCAGAGAGCCGAAAGGCAGCCGGGGCAAATAGGAGACATCTCGGATTATCAGGAATACCTTGAGGCATTGACAGCAGTTTGGAAGGACTGTGAGCGGGTACTTGAGCCAAACGGTAAGCTCTGTATCAATGTCCCTTTGATGCCTATATTAAAAAAAGTGTTGAACACACATCATACTCGCGATATCGTAAATATAAATAGCGGTATTGAACACGAGATTCTAAAACATACCGGTTTGTATTTGATGGATGTGTATATTTGGAATCGAACAAATCCTACCAAAAGGCTAATGTTTGGTTGCCTGCCAGAACAGATGCTGATTTACACACCAGATGGGGCAATGTCTATCAAAGATATAAGTGTGGGACAAGAAGTTTTTATTGATACGGATAAGGTTGGAAAAGTTACACACAAGTATTCTAGTGGAATCAAACCTGTCTATCGGCTTCAAACTTCCAATCGCGAACTCTTCACGACGGAGGAACATCAGGTTTGGGGAATTTATGATAAATTATGCCCTTCCAAACATCCAAAGGCTTACTATAGCCATCAATATCAACTCGGATGGCATTCGGTAGGCGAATTGATGGCACCTCACCCCAAAATTAATTTTTGCTATGGACACTACCTCGTCATGCCAACATCTTTAGAAGTAGGCGATGATACTCACCTGCTTTCTCTTTTAAGCGCTGAAGGATTTGAAAGTATTGATTTAGATAAATTCTGCAGGTTGCTCGGCGTTTTTTTAGGAGATGGTTGGCTCTCTTACAACAAAGGAAAGTTGACAAAAACTATCAACTTGTGTCTTTATAATGAGGTTGCAAGCTTTTATCAGCGTTTGATTTTCGAAGTATTTGGCTTTACTTGTTGGTCGGATAAAGATGGAATCAAATTCGCTTCCAAACGGTTAGCCAGAATTTTTGAACGGTTAGAATTTCATCACGGGGCACTTCATAAACAGATTCCTCCCGTTATCTTTAGACTTCCACGCTCACGACGGATTGAGTTTCTCAAAGGATATTTGGATGCAGATGGTTCCGTCGGGAAGTATGGTGAGTTGATTTATAACACCTCCAGTGAACAGATTAAAAACGCTTTACCAATGCTTCTACAATCCGTGGGAGTCTTTGCGTCAAATCCAATTTATCACAAACCCAGGGTAAGTTCCATCAATCAAAAGGAAGTTAAAAGTCAAGAGGGCTGGGCAATTAAAGTTGCTTTTAAAAATGGTGCTCCATTGCTTTATACAGAATTCAAGAATCACCAGAGGAATTATCATAAAGTCTATGATAATTATGGGTATGTCCGTCGGAGAATCAAAATCCCATCGGGTTACCGCTTAGAAAAAATCCTTCGTTCAAAGTACATCGGCTTACACCCCACTTATGATTTAAGCATCGACACAGATGAAAAGTTTCTTGCCAACGGTGCAATCGTTCACAATAGTTATCCAAATCCACCAAATTTTTATGCTCAAAACACAATAGAATTCGTTAGTGTCTATGTCAAGGACGGCCGGCCAAGACGTCGTCCAGACGACATCAAAGACAAAAGTCAGCTTACTCAGGATGAGTGGGTGACTCTTACAAAGCAGATTTGGGACATTCCGATTCCCAACAAATCTGACCCGGCTTACGGAAAACACCCGGCCATCATGCCTGAAGAGATGGCAAGACGATTAATCCGACTTTATTCTTTTTACGACGATATTGTTTTAGACCCATTTTTTGGTTCAGGTACAACAGCGAAGGCAGCCATTGAACTCGGCCGGCGTTGGATTGGGTATGAACTCGACCCATCGTTCAAAGAGGTTATCCAAGCTAAACTGGGTGTTCAATTTGATTAAGGTTGTTTATCTGCTTATTTGGAGAAATCGTTATGCAAGAAAAAAACCAACTCATTATCAAGCAAATTCCCGGTGATATTCTTACGACGGCGAGGACACTTGCTACCGAGCGAGTCAAACATGAATACAATCGCTTTGGCTATAGCTACGACGAAAGGATTGAAAAGATTAAAGCTGGTATCGTCGGCGAGTTAATGTTTAGTGGGTTTCTACGCGAACACAATATCCCCGCGTTGTATTACATGGTCATTGGCAAATATGACGAAGGTTATGACTTTAGAGCGGGCAAACTCAAGATAGATATAAAAGCCACCACCTTCCGGAAGGACAATAAATCCTTAGATGAGTGCGTCGGGATTCTATACAATAAATTCCATCTATACGTGTGCGACGACTCAGGGCAAGCTAGGAAATCCGGCGCCGATATATACATGCAAACTTTCATAATTTCCTTTGAATGGTGTGTTTTAGCTGGATACTCCCAAGGAGTACCTGAAGCGACAAGCGATAATCCCAGAAATATCTATCAGGCTAAAAAGCAACCTATCCCTGAACTTGAACCTATGGAAGGGTTATTATCTTTACCAGAAATATTCCCCGTTTGCTCGAAATGCGGAAAATCTTTAACCCAGAGAAAGCGACAAGTCTATCGACGTGGTGTGGGGAACATTGCTGTTGTTGATAGTGTGCCGGAGGTGATGGCTGATAGCTACAAACAATACGATAGATTGTATTGTGCGGATTGTTCCTAGCTACTTATCACAACGAGATTTTACTCAAGTTGATTTCGATACGCTTCGGTGGTTTCGATACGGCTTCGCCTACTCAACCCGGCGCCTCAACCCAAGCCTCAATCCGGCGGATGCGGAAAGTCGAATAGAGCAAAGGAAAAATCCCCCCTGCCCCCCTTTGTTTGCTTTTCACAAAAAGGGGGGTTCGTGTTTCGTGTTTCTCTTGTTCCATACACGCAACACGCAACACGTAACACGCAACACGTTTCACGTCTCATGTTTACCAAAAAACTAATGAATCATGCTGACTAAACTACTCGCAAACGCTCTTCCTGAAAAACCAGGCGTCTACTTTTTTAAAAATCGCCGTGGTGAAATTCTGTACATCGGCAAAGCAAAATCTCTCCGCGCGCGGGTACGCTCGTACACATACAAATCGAAAGGACATTCCCGGAGGGTTAAACGACTTGTACGTAGCGTCGCAAAAGTGGATTATGAACTATGCGGTTCAGAGCTTGAAGCGCTCTTGTTAGAATCGCGCCTCATCAAACAGCACAAGCCCAAATATAACGTGATGCAAAAAAAGGTGCGCAACCGTCCCTTCGTAAAGATTAATCTCAACGCAGATTTTCCACGAATATCCACTGTATTTGAAATACAGGTCGATGGCGCAAAATATTTCGGGCCGTTTCGTAATCGCGCAGCCGCGGAAGAAGCAGTAGAAATTATCCACAAGCTCTTTCCTCTGCGTACATGCGAAAAAAGCATCAAACCAAATCCTAATGCGCGTCCGTGTTTAAATTATCACATTGGAAGGTGTTTATCTCCATGTGCAGCCAAAGTTAGCGCAGGCGAATATAACGCGCTTCTCGACAATGTCATAAAACTTATCTCCGGCGCGCACACCCAATTACTTGATGAATTGGTACAAAAACGCGAGCAAGCCGCCGCCGAATTGCTTTTTGAAAAAGCCGGACGTATTCACGAGCAAATTATGCTCATCGGGAAAGTTATCGAACGGCATAAATTTCAGGTCAACGCAGTAGATAACAACGATTTGGCAGTCGTCTATCCCTCGCGCGATTTACACGCCATTGAACTGTTTTTTATCAAAAACGGAAAATTACGCGCCCAAAAACGGCTTGCTCTTGCACCAGAATCAGAACTAATTCAACAAATTCAACCTGAAGTAATAGCAATATTCGGCAGTAGCGACGAACCGCTCGAAATCACACCACTTGATGTTGATGCAATGAACATCATTTCCCAATGGCTCTACGCGAACCGAAATAGCCAGCATATAGTCCTATGGCCGAACCATCCGCAGTGGCAAGATGCGTCTGACGAATTTATGCGGAGAATCATACAAGTGATTTTCCATGTAGTGGAGTGAACCGTAAGTCCTCCAATCAAAATTTCGTCCTTCGGACTCGGCGAAAATTGAATTTTCGCACTCCAAAAGACTTGTTTTTCGGACTCAGCAGAAAGGAGACAATACCAATGAAATCCATCTGGACACAAAATCCCCATACACCGACCCATCTCCTTTTGGACGATGCCGACTATATGATTACCGGCGCAATTTATCAGCGTAAACCTTTTCTCAAAGCTGACGCGGATAAGGCATTGTTGCTGGAAATCCTCCAAGAATGCTACCAACTATTTGAGTGGGAATTGAACGAATGGGTGATTTTGGATAATCACTATCATCTCATGGTCAAAAGTAAACGCGGCTGTGATTTGCCAGAGTTAATGGGCAGGATTCACCGAAAAAGCGCGCGATTGATAAAAAGGCGGAACAGTTTTGTCTGCAAGCGATTCTGGTGGAATTATTGGGACCGATGCATTCGAGACGAGAAAGACTACTACACACGTTTAAACTACCTTTATTACAACCCGATAAAACATGGTTATGTGACCGATTTACGAGAATACCGTTGGTCGAGTTTTCACGAAACGTTAGAAACGCGTGGACGAGAAGCGTTAGTACGGCAATATCAAAAGTATCCCTTCGATGAGTTAGAGATTCCAGACGATTTTTAGAAGCAGAAAGGAGTGCGAAAACCGCTTTTAAAATCAACTGAAATAGCATCATTGGCAAAAAAAAGGAGGAAACAATGCAGAGCAAAGAAGAGCTAAAACAAAAACTCTGTGCGGCAGTCGAAGGACGGCGCGCGGAAATTATAGATATTGGCGAATGTATCATGCAGAACCCTGAGTTGGGATTTAAAGAGTTTCAGACAGCGAAGTTGGTGTCGGAGACGCTGGAACAACTTGGTATCCCTCATCAGGAAGGTCTGGCGATTACCGGCGTGAAGGGCGTATTGAAGGGCGCTAAACCCGGGCCGACGCTGGCGCTCATGGGTGAACTCGATTCACTGGTCGTTTTTGACCATCCGCTAGCTAATAAGGATACTGGCGCGGCGCACGCGTGCGGACATAACGCACAGATTGCTGGATTAATGGGTGCGGCGATGGCGCTGGCGGATACACAACTCGCCGAGCATCTTGCGGGCAATATCGTATTCTTTGCGGTGCCTGCCGAAGAATATGTCGAAGTAGAATATCGCATGAATCTTATAAAAGAAGGCAAGCTGGAATTTTTAGGCGGCAAGCCAGAATTGGTGCGATTGGGACATTTTGACGATATTGACATGGCGATGTTGATTCATGCGAGTGCCCGTCCGGCTGATGAACTCACAGGCATCGCTGACTCATCCAATGGATGTGTGGTCAAGATGATTCGGTACATCGGCAAAGCGTCACACGCCGGCGGCTCACCGGATAAGGGCATTAACGCGTTGAACGCGGCGATGCTTGCGTTGTCCGCTATCCACGCTCAACGTGAGACATTCCGTGATGCTGACACAATCCGGGTGCATCCGATTATTACACATGGCGGCGATTTGGTGAATGTCATTCCAGCCGATGTGCGAATGGAGACGTATGTGCGCGGCAAAACCACAGAAGCCATTCAGGATGCGAATATGAAAGTTGACCGCGCGTTGCGTGCGGGTGCGATGGCGGTCGGCGCGCAGGTGGAAATCCAAACGCTGCCGGGTTACTTCCCACAGATTAATAATCCCGATATGGCAGAATTATTCAAACACAACGTCATCTCCTTGGTCGGTGAAAACCATTTCAGCCAGGGAGGACATCGCACAGGTTCTACGGACATGGGCGATATCTGCCATATTATGCCCGCGATACATCCATACATCGGCGGTGCAGAAGGTTCGGGACACAGTGTAGAATGGCGGATTACCGACTCAGATGTGGCATATCTGACACCGGCGAAAGTGTTGGCGATGACGGCGGTGGATTTACTCTACGACGACGCGCGCGCCGCCAAAGAAATTTTAGAAAAATCCCCGCCGCGTATGACGAAAGACGAATATCTAAAATATCAACGTGACACATTCCGCACCGAACTATTTGGTGAATAGTTGAATATCTATTGTACAAATCAGATTGATAGTAATACCCTGTGAAATTCAACTAATGAGGAAAGGAAGGAACACGATGAATTCTGGATACAGTAACTTTAACAATCCTGCCGGGGACGCCCAATCAACGAAGCGTCCTAATATCCTGTGGATTTCATGCGAAGATATTTGCCCCAGACTAGGATGTTACAGTGACCCTGTGGCCTGTACACCTAATCTAGACCGTTTGGCTGAACAAGGTATGCGGTTTACAAATGTATTCACCTCATCGCCAGTCTGCGCTCCCTGTCGCTCTGGCATTATTACAGGAATGTACCAAACTTCGATAGGGACACACCACATGCGTACCACGCATAAAGGAGAAGGCTTACCGACACCATACTCCGCCGTCCCGCCCCCGTATGTCAAAACCTTCACCGAGTATTTGCGCGCTGAAGGGTATTACTGTACAAACAACTCAAAAACCGATTACCAATTCACCCCGCCAATAACAGCCTGGGATGAGTCAAGTAACGAAGCCCACTATCGTAACCGTCCCGATAAAAATCAACCGTTTTTTGCGGTATTTAATCTGACCATGACCCATGAAAGCCAGAACTGGCTGGCTCCAGAGATGACAGACCCCGCTGCCGTTGAGGTGCCGCCATATTATCCAGATACGATGATTGTTCGTAAAGAGATTGCCCGACTGTATGACAACATTGCAGCAATGGATAAGCGAGCTGGAGAAATCTTGAAGGAACTCGAAGATGAAGGCCTAGCGGATGACACCATTGTGTTTTTCTGGGGTGACCACGGAGACGGACTGCCGCGTGCAAAGCGATGGGTGTACGATTCGGGTACGCATATTCCCCTGATTATCCGATGGCTGGGACACATCAAACCGGGCAGTGTCAATGATGACCTAATTAGTTCAATTGATTTCGGGCCGACAGTGCTATCGCTGGCTGATGCTACCATCCCGATGCACATGCAGGGTCAGCCCTTCTTGGGGTCAAAGGCGAAGCCGGCAAGAGAATATGTCTTTTCCGCCCGCGATAGATTTGATGAAAGCTATGATATGGTTCGTAGCGTGCGGGATAAGAAATACCGATATATTCGCAATTTCTATCCGGAAAAACCATACATTATTTGGGTCCCGTACCGGAATCGCGGGCCGGCCATGCAGGAGATGCTCCGATTTCACGCAGAAGGAAAACTTGAGGGACCACAAAAGTTGTGGTTTAGCGACAAACGACCTCCTGAAGAATTGTATGATTGTGAAGTGGACCCACACCAAATCAATAATCTTGCCGACAACTCCGCTTATGACGAGGTGCTAGAGCGCATGCGCAAAGTCTTAGATGACTGGCGGCGAGATACAAAAGATCTGGGTGACATCTCGGAAGAGGTGATGGTACATCGGATGTGGCCAGGTGGGATACAGCCCGCGACTGCCCAGCCGAAGTTCATTCCTAACGCTCCCGAAAATAGAGGTACTTCCCCTCAAAACGGTGGGACATTTACTGGACCGATGACCGTGAGTATCTATTGCGCCACACAGGGAGCATCCATTGCCTACACGGCTGAAACAGGTGATAACCCGCACTGGCTGTTGTACCCTGGTCCAATCAGGCTAACTGAAGGAACAACGGTATTGCGCGCAAAGGCAATACGCTACGGGTATAAAGAAAGTGAGGAAGTCGTCGGGGAATTCACCGTATCGTCATGAATATTTTGGAGTGCAAAAACCGGAGTACAAAAACCGGGGTGCGAAAACTTTGTTTTCGCTGGTGCCTGCATCCCGATTCATCGGGGCGACGCAGTTATATTAACTCGTCCCTCGGACCCGGCGAAAGATGAGATTGCTTCGTCACTCCGTTCCTCGCAATGACGTCCCTTTCCTGTCATTGCGAGGAGGAACGACGAAGCAATCTCTTCATTGCACTAATTGAACCCATCAAATCATGCTTGACAAAGTAATAGTTTGCGCGCCCCAGTTTAGTAGTCTCTACTCTTGACCCAAAAGGAGGTTCGCATGATATCACTATTTTGCATCATCATTATCCTTTTTATTTTCTGTTTCAAATGCCAATTAGCGCGGGCTGAAAAAAACGCCCACTGCCTTCCACTTACGGTTTCAGAACCCAGCGGTGTTGAACGGTCAAATTACCCCGTTACTTCAGGTGTGCCGTTGCCCAAGGGCGCGCTGTTTGATACGAAACAGGCGCGACTGCTAAATGAATCCGGTGAAGAAATGCCCGTTCAGGTGGAAACGACCGCGATGTGGGTAGATGAGAGCGTGAAATGGCTATTGATAGACTTCCAGGTGGACTTGGAGCCGAACGAAACGCAGACGTACTATTTGGAATATGGTGATGGCAAAGGCATCGCGGCTCCGTCTCGTCCTGCTTTGGTGGAAGTTGCGGAAACGGGTACTTACATCGAAGTAAACACAGGTCCGATGAAATTTCGAGTTGGCAAAGAGAAATTCAACCTCTTTGACGCGGTTTGGTTGGATGTCGATAGCAGCGGCGAGTTTTCAGATGAGAACCTGATTGTCGATGGAAAAAAACAGTCGGAAATTATCATCACCGAACCCGATGTGCGTAGCTATTTTACAAACAACGATAAGCCGGAGTGTGTGGAAATCGAAACGAGCGGACCGTTGCGTACTGTCATCAAAGCAGAGGGCTGGCACGCCGCGGAAACGGGAGAAAAGCTGTTCAAGTATATTGTCCGCATGTATGCTTACGCCGGTCAACCCTTCGTCCGAGTTCTCTATACCTTCGTCAACGCCAACGATGACCTGGAACAGGGCTATCTGCGCAACAGCATCGACCCGACGGCGTTTCCCATCGGATATCGGATGGTAGAGGATTTATCCATCGGATTGCCGGTGAATCTTGCGGAAAATGTCGAATATGCCATCGGAGGCGATGAGATTCATCGCGGTGAAGTGGGCATGAATCCCGTCAGCTTGTTTCAAAGTGGGCATTCCGATTACGAACTCTACGAGGGCGTCCATCGCAAACTCAGTGGCGCGCGGTGTGCAGGATGGGTGGATGTAAGCAATGACCGATGGGGCGCGATGATTGCAGTTTACCAGCCGTGGCAGCAATTCCCAAAGAGTCTCCGCGTGGCGAAAAATACCATATCGGTCAGCCTATATCCGAAGGAAACGGCGACGCCGTTTGAATGCTATCAAGGTTTGGCAAAAACGCATGAACTGCTGTTTTATTTCCATTCAGGAAATGTGGAAAACGCTCAAGTCGCTACGCAGAACACCGCGTTTCAGGAACCGCTTTTAGCCCAGGCGCCGCCGCAGTGGTACAGTAAAACGAAAGCTCTGGGAGATTTAGCGCCCTACAATCCGCGACGGTTTTCGCGTTACGAAGAGCAGACAGAACGGGCTGTTGAAGGCTACATACGGCATCGAGAAGAGGTGTTGCCTGACCGAGAATTCGGCATGCGGGATTTCGGCGACTGGTTTTGCGGAAATTATAAATCCAGCATCGGTACTTCAATGAACGACCCAGAAGGCAACTGCTGGGGCGGGTTGGAATATGACCTAACGCAGACATTTATCCTCGAATATGCACGTTCGGGCAAACGGGTCGAATTACGAATTACGAATTACGAATTACGAATCTTTTTTGGTTCTTCAAGGTTAAGTGTGGGAATGTCATTGCGTGTGAAGCGAAGCAACCAGCGAAACCCCGGGCTATTGTCAAAGTCGCGTGCCGCGCGATGATATTTTCGCGGACATGTCATCGCGTCGCACGCGACTGTTCTAAAGCATCTTCTAGCAAAATATGTTTCCACACTCAAGTCGGAAGTACCTCTTTTTTCAATTCGTAATTCGTAACTCGTAATTCGTAATTCGTCCTGGGATGAGCGACATCTGAAGATGGCGAAAGAATTTGTCGAGGCGATTTTGCATAATTCCGGCTACGGCGAATTTCCCTATTATACTGCTGTTCCCAGCATCGACGAACCGCAGGGGTTCATGAACCATGTCGTATTCAACGGACTTGTTCGATACCACAAAGTCACCCAGGACGAACGCGTGGCGAAAGCCATCGTCCAAGCCGCTGATAGAATTGTCAACGATGTGCCGCTGAACTCTGGTGAATTTATTCCGATGGGTTTGGAAGTGCTGGGTTATGCGTTTCAACTGACGGGCGATGAACGGTACGTGAATCACGGTTCTCGCCTGCTCGAAGCGCGTAGCATCGGCTCCAGTTGGGGCAAGGGGTTGGCGCAATCCCGCAAGGGCACGCCAAGTTTTTTAGGCGTGTTAGAAAAATCCGCGCCGGTGATAATTAACACTGAACCATTCAGTTTAAATTTAGTCGGCGACAAAACAGAACGCATCACAGTGAAAATCACAAACGTCAATGACAACAAGATTGTTAGCAATGTAGCGTGGGTAGATGTGCCAGATGGGTTGGAAATCATCCCGGAGAAAACTCAAGTCGCTATTGAACCAGATGATACGACAGAAATAAACTGCGAAGCGCGCGTTGTAAGTGATGCCGCGTATGGCGAAACACGAACATTGCTCACGCAATGTCTTAGCCTTGAAGTTACACATCCCGAAGGTGCGCGTCATTTCACCGTGCCGATGACCGCGCGGCCGGTGCAAACGACCTTTCGGATTCCACTAAATGCCGAGACAGCCGAATATCAGGTTGAACTCGAAAAAGGTGGCAAATATGCAGTATGCCTCCACTTTCTCGGTGAAGGGGATATCTCTGTGGGGATAGATGATGTATGTTATTTCGATTCTGCTACACAAAAGCTAACTACTGCACCAGAACATAGCCAGTTTCCCCAAACAGGATTTTGGGGTGTTATTCCGATATCCATTCCCCTCATTGAGGGGTCACACAAGGTTGATGTGACATCGCGGGGCGAATTGAACGCTGATTGTCTGCTCATCACGGAAATCGACTTTCCCGCTTTGCTCATCACAGGTGACGAAACACTTTTCATCGGTGGCGACGCGGAGCAGGATGTGATGATAACAGTGTGCAACGTCAGTGAAAACGCCCTCAAGTGTTCATTGACCTGGAGAGATTTGCCGCCGGGCGTCACCGTCGAAGAACCGCGCGTCGAATTCACTCTGCAATCGGGAAAAAACAAAATTGCATGCTTCAAAACCGCAGCCGACCTCGCTACAGGTGAACACACGGTTTGCATTGACCTCGAATGCAATGGAGAGCGGAAAACATATCGCATCCCCATGCAAACCATCGCCGCGACAGAAAAGATTGAAATCACCGGCGCGTATCCCACGCTGCTGGCGTATGGCGACCACGCCCGCGTCGAAAATCCCCCCTGCCCCCCTTTGCCAAAGGGGGATACAGCATCTGTAGGCGCATACCTTCTGCTCAACCACAACAAAGCGAACGGCTATGATTTTCTAGTTGGACGAGCAGGCGAATATGTTCTGTGGACACGCGTGAAATATCCCAAGGACAAACCGCAGGAATTCTACGCCATGGTCGATAATCAGGATGATAAAACTCTCATGGGCGGTGAGGAAATTTACGAACAGTGGCACTGGGTCAAGGGACCGACCTACGATTTATCCGTCGGCGCACATCAAGTGTGGATTCAGGACTGCAATGGCAACCTCATGCTTGACCAATTGCTATTAAAACGGCAAGAAGGTTAGTGCTTTGTTACACTAATATTGGCAGGTTAGTGGGAGAGTGCTCCTGCACTCGATTGTTGGAGTAGTCTCCCGTATCGTGGTCAGGAGACCACTCCCACAGAAAGTTACCCCAACTTTTCAATATGAAAGTCTAGAGCCCAAAAGGGCGACAGAAGTGAAATAGCTACAACAAAAATTTCGATGACCGAATACTTTTACTATTCGAAAATCGAAGCATTCCCCACCTTCACCAAAAGAAAGATCGAGTATCCAAGCCATCTCTTCAGCATTTTCCCATCCGGCACATTTTTTGCTTCCCTGATAAAAAACCTGACAATTTTATATTTCCTTGTAGACTAAGATTCTATCTTGGGTCTTGAACAGACCAACCTGTTCTATTGGAGGAAACACTAATGAAATCAATCAATTACTACATAGTTATTATATTCATCGGATTAGGATTATATAACGCCTTTGGGAATGTTGAAGACCTACCTATCCCGCAGTCCCAACCTGTGGATGAAGCCACAAAATCGAATCTGTTATCCGTCTTTGGTCAAGTACCATTGTATTTTGTCGCTAATCAAGGGCAGTTTCCAGAGGAAGTAGTCTACTATGCCAAAAGCGAGGGCGCGACTGTCTACTGCACCGACCAGGGCTTAATCTTTGGATTTGCGGAAGGTAGCATCAGTTTAAAATTTTCGGAGTGCGAAAACTCTGTTTTCGCAAAATCGGAGGCAAAACGCGTCAAGCCAAAAGCGCGCGGGAAACTTAACGAAAAAGTCAACTACTTCATCGGCAACGCCCCAGCCTTGTGGCAAACGGACATCCCAACATTCAAAGAAGTAGTCTATCGACAAGTCTATCCGGGAATCGACCTGGTGTACAGCGGCGA
>SDBU01007255.1_pt1 | contig 12808 bp, 12 predicted proteins | sample 2277071 | NCBI WGS metagenome assembly SDBU01 (sample SAMN10397929, study PRJNA504765) | marine sediment metagenome | isolation source: marine sediment core GS08_GC12, 126 cmbsf | place: Arctic Ocean: Gakkel Ridge, Loki's castle | collected 2008 | reverse complement strand
AGGTCCGTTTTTTGAACTCTAATTGTTCGCATAACTACCTGTAGTATATACAAGTATATACGTCTTTCGGTGAAACCTTCACTTGACTGAAGTCTTACAGTCCGCCCAAACTTATAAATAATATAATAGCGAAATCCAGCGTCAATGTCGCTGATAGATGAGGCAAGGAAAGGAATCCCGCCCGAGATACAAAAAGTCGCAAAGGTGGAAGGTGTGGATCCGGAGGTTCTTAGAAGGAATGTTATCGAGGGAAGAGTCGTAATCCCGAGAAACGCCAACAGGGACTATGACCCGATTGGAATAGGAGAGGGGTTAAGAGTTAAAATCAATGTGAACATCGGAACCTCCAAGGACCATGCGGATGTGGACGAGGAAATCGAGAAGGCAAGGATCGCAATGAAGTACGGGACCGATACTATCATGGATTTGAGTACTGGCGGCGACATAAACGGCATACGCAAGAGGATACTTGAGGTTGCCCGGATGCCAGTGGGAACTGTTCCGATTTACCAGGCAGCAATCAAGAGGGCGAAGAAGGATGCCATAGTCCACATGACAGAGGACGATATGTTCAATGCCGTGGAAAGGCATGCAAAAGACGGCGTTGATTTCATGACCATCCACTGCGGCGTCACAAAGCAGAGCGTTGAGATACTCCAGGCATCCAAGAGGCTGACTGGCGTGGTGAGCAGGGGCGGGGCCTTTTTAACGGCGTGGATACTTCATAATGGAGAGGAGAATCCCTTTTACTCGCAGTTCGATTATCTCCTGGAGATGTCGAAGCGATATGACATAACACTGAGCCTGGGGGACGGGCTGAGGCCTGGCTCGATACATGATGCAACAGACGCTGCCCAGATACAGGAATTGCTTATAATGAGCAGACTTGTGGAGAGATGCAGAGATGCCGGAGTCCAGTGCATGGTTGAAGGACCCGGCCATGTGCCGATAAACGAGATTGAGGCAAATGTCAGATTGCAGAAGAAAATATGCCGCGGGGCCCCCTTCTATGTATTGGGCCCACTGGTCACGGATGTTGCACCAGGGTATGACCACATCACTGCTGCGATAGGAGGGGCGTTGGCTGCATACTACGGCGCAGATTATCTGTGCTATGTCACTCCGTCCGAGCACCTGTCTCTCCCAACCTGCGAGGATGTGAAAGTGGGAACCATAGCATCCAAGATTGCCGCGCATGCGGCAGACCTTGCCAGAGGCAGGGACGCCGATTGGGATTACAACATATCCAAAGCAAGGGCGGAGCTTGACTGGGATGGCCAATTCAAATACGCCATCGACAAGGACAAAGCAGCCAAATACAGGGAATCCAGGGCCCCTTCCGAGAAGGACACCTGCTCCATGTGCGGAGAGTTGTGTGCAATCAAGATGGTGAAGGACTATCTGGAAGATAAAGACAAGTGAGCCGAATGTTGATTATTAAAAGAGAGGAGTTGGCTGACTACCTGCATGAATTAAAGGCCTGGATTGGGCAAGGCCACTTGATCGTATATCCAACTGACACCCTCTATGGATTGGGGGCCGACCCTGGAAACCCGGACGCTGTTGGCAAGATGAGCAGACTAAAGAATCGACCGGAAAGCATGCAAATATCAATAGCACTCTCTGACATTGACCAGATATCCCGGTTTGCGATATTGGACGGACTTGCCGAAGAATTCTGCAGGCAGTTCCTTCCAGGCCCCTTGACAGTGATTTTGCCTCCCGCGGCAGATGATTGCGAAGAGGGCATTGGGATCCGGGTCCCGGACTCGGACACGGCCAGGTTGCTGCTGTCGGCAGTCGGTCCCCTTACGGCAACAAGCGCCAATGTGCATGGAGGGCCGCAGCCAATAAAAATAGAGAAGGCAGTCAAGCAATTTGGTGATAGAATCAAGTATTACATCGAGGCTGACGATGAAGTGAAGGGTCTGGGCTCCACAGTAATTGATTTTTCCGGGGAGCGCCCAAAGATTTTAAGGGAAGGCACGGTTCACAGGGAGAGGATCGAGAAGTGGCTGACGACGCATTAACGAAATGGATGGAGGCCGGCGAGATAGCAAAGGACTCGCTGGAATACGGCATCTCATTGGTTGATGATGGGGTATCAGTCCTCGAGATTGCCGAGAAGGTGGAAAAAAGAATACTGGCTAAAGGTGCTCAAGTAGCCTTTCCGGCAAACATAGGAATTGATGATGTGGCTGCACACTTCACGCCGACACATGATGAGCGACTTGCATTGAAGAGGGGGCAGGTTGTTAAGGTGGATATCGGTGCGCACATAGATGGGTACATAGCAGACTGCGCTAGAACTATTGAGGTCTCCACAAATAGAAATTCCGACCTCATCTTGGCCTCATCCGAGGCCCTTGATGCAGCACTGTCTGTTGCGAGGGCGGGCGTCAAGGTTCGTGATGTCGGAGGTGCCATTGAAGATGTCATTCACTCCTTTGGCTTCGAGCCCATACACAACCTGACTGGCCACGCATTGAAAAGATACTCTCTCCATGCAGGGCTCAGCATACCCAACTATCGCGCCGATTCGGGTGCGCTGTCAGATGGCGATGTGGTTGCAATCGAGCCCTTCGCCACAACTGGCCAGGGCTACGTTGAGGGCAGGATCCCTGGAAATATTTTCAGGGTGAACCCGAACATGAAAATTGAGGATGATGTTGTCAAGAAGCTGTCTGAAATATACAAGACACTGCCTTTTTCGGAGAGGGTTTGCACGAGGCTAACCGATAAGAGCAGGAAATTCATTAAAACCATGGTAAAGAGAAGGATTTTTTACTCTTACCCAATACTCAAGGAAATCAAGGGCGGTATCGTATCCCAGTGTGAAGACACCCTGCTGATTACAAAAGAGGGCTGCGAGCTCATCACTTCTTCCTGATTATCTTGAATGTTACAAAGGATAGGATTCCCAGGAGGCAAATGGGGGCGATGAGTGCCTTGGCGGCCTTCTGTGCGAGGTAGCCAGTTGTCTGGTAGATGTTCATGCCGACCGGTTCCGCCGATATTTGCTGGGTTGTAGTGGATGCATTCAGGTACAGGGTGTATTCGCCAATCTCGACATCCTCTGGCACCTCGATTGTTATCGTGATTGTTGCCTTGTCCTGAAGTTGGAGAGTGACCTGGTCATCGTCGAATGTAACCCAGTTGTATGTCTGTGCCCCCTCCTGCACCTCGGAGTTCAGATTTACAATCTCATCCATGTTGCCGTGGTTTTGCACCTCGAATGTCCGGGATATTTTATCGCCTGGCTTCAGTGAGAGGTCTGTTATGTTCGATGATATATCCACATTATGGCTCGGATTTACGGAAACCCGCACCGATACCGAGTCCACGTGGGATGTGTTGGTGCCGCTCCTTGCCGTGAGGAAGGGGGAGTAGGTTCTTGCCTCGACCCTGATTGACGGCAGCAGCTGCATTGTGACGAGCATGCTCTCGCCGGCAGGTATGAGCACGGAGTTGGCTGGGAGCATTGTGGTTTGCCAATAGCTGCTCATTCCGGATATGGTCAAGGAGATAACGCTCGATTCCGGCAGCATGTTGTAAAGGTTGAATGAAAATGTTACTGTTTTGTCGGCATCAACATTTTTAATATTTGAATCCAGAAGGTCGAGCCATATAGGGTTTGTGGCAGTTGCCAGAATTTCTAGCTCATAAGTGATGATTGTGTCTTGGGCAACTGTGCCGCTCACCTTAATGGTTGCAGTGTCCCTCCTGTTTTCGAGGGTCTCTGGCGCGGTGAGCGTTACATTTGCCTGCTTCTGGCCGGAGGGCAGCAGGTTGAATATTTTGTTGGGGACGACCACTGCCTGCCATTGCGCCGGCTTATCAATTGTCAGGTTGACCGTCGCCGTCTCGAAGCCGCTGTTGTATATGGATATCTCGTACGTTATCGATTCGCCTCGAAGTACTGTTTGATTGTTGTCACCATTCAATAATATGTAGATGGAGTATGGGGAGACAAAGGTGTTCGTGTAAAGGGTGTGAGATGCACTTCCAGTGCTGGCAGTGACTGATATGTTGACAGTCTGATAGGGGGCCTTTCCTGTCGTATTCACGAGAAGCCTGGCCTGCCCACAGCTTCCAGGCGCAACGGTTATGGAATCGCCATCCAGCAGGGTTCCGAGCGAGGAATCCGAAGAGCCGAGTGCAAGCTCGTAGGTGGACGTGGGAAAACCGATGTTCCGTATATTGAGGGTGTATAGCGTGCTGCCGCTGTAAGGTCCGGATTTTGTCGCGGGGCCAGAGCCTTCCTGGGCCTGGGACGTTGATGTCACCAGTACCCCCTCCTCTGCCATGAAGAAATGGGATGTTGTGTAGTATTCATTTCCTTGAATGTCTTTCACTATTACCCTGTAATCGTACTGGCCAGATGTTAAATTTTCGGCTTCATAGTCCCAGGAAAACTCGAAGTTGCCGGCTGTATAATTTGCAGGGCCGCTTTCCACGATCTCTCCGGATTCAGATTCGGATATGTTCACGTTGATAGCAGATATGTCCTCGTCCCCCAAGGCGTCGGTCACAGTCCCCTTTATCACCAGCATGGTATCTGGCCAGTTGTTCGGGTAAAAGAGCAGGGTGTGTATCCCCTCCCCATTATACGAGCTGGCTGTGATTTCCGATATCGGATTGCAGCTAATGGTGATGTGGGATGGTGCAAGGCTGGAGCCGTACCTCAATGCACCGTTCTCCACCTCGATTCTGACCTTGATCCTGTTGCCTTGGTCGAATGTGTGGTCCCCATCAAAAACATTTACAGTCACTGCCTGGGCCAGGGCGGAAGTGGTGAAGGTTGTTGTGGCATTTCCTATTGTGACGTCGTTATCCATCACCTCGATTTTCAGAGTGCCCGATGTTGCCGGTAGTGTGAGTGACGCGTAAAAAGACAGGGATATCGAGTCTTCGCCGTACACTGTCAAGTCCGTTTCCAAAGCCCTCTCAAGGGCGAAGGTTATGTTGCCGGATGTGGGTGAATTCAAGGAACTGGGCGCGGTAGTATTCATGTGCACATCGCTGCCTTCCCCGTGGAAGTATAGATGGATGTCATAGGTAGTGGTTGGCTGCGATAGTGCTGGCACTCCGGTCCACAGGATCGACTGGAATATTGCGAGCCCGACAAATACCGCTATAAAACCTTCCTTGAGTTTCATGCAAATGCCACTTTGATGTTTTTTCTATCTAATTATCCGATGTGCACAGATATCTGCTGAATTAAATAAATTTCGCTCATTATTCATTATAATTATCTAATTTCTTGATTGTGCTATGAGACGATATGTATTCCTTTACGCGCTCCTTTTTCAATTGCGAGGCTTTTACAGCTTGTGTGATGAATCCCTTCATCTCCTCCCAATCGTCGGGAGTGGTATCGCCTATCGCCTTCTTTATGGGGGTGTATGCAGCTTCCCTGAATCTCGGTCTTATTTGCTTGATTTTGTTGTCCCTTCTGAGATAGACCCCGCTACCCTCATCTATCCTTCCAACTACCTGGCAGGATGCCCCGTGAGCCTGCAAGAAGTGTGTGATGCAGTCGGCTTGTCCCTCCTCGCAGATCACCATGAGGGAGTCTGTGGAAACGCCCATGAAGTCTATTTCTAGTGTGTCGAGCATATCGAGCACAACAGGGTTCACCGAGCCTCTCAACGAATCATACTCCAGCACAATCTTTACTCCGGCTGTTCGGGAGATGTGATAGGCGTCGCCCCTGATGCCGCCGTTTGTAACGTCTGTTAGCGTGTGAATCCTCTCCAGGTTGGCTGATTTCACGAGAGGAATCGCTGCCGAGAGGAAATCGATGTTAAGAGTTTCTCTCACGACCTCGTGACAGGAGTTGTATATCGCAGTTGTTGTAATCGTGCCCCCTCCGCTGCCCTGGGTTAGCATAATCACATCACCGGCCTTTGCGCCTTTTCGTGAAGTCACTTGGGTGCCCATACCAATCGCACCGATACACCCGGTGATCCTGTCCCCCAGAACCATGTCGCCTCCCACCCGCAGAGTGCTACCAGAGACCAGTGGTACATCGAGTAGCTCGCCTACAGCGCAAATGCCTGCAGTGTAATCGAATATCTTGCTGACATCCCCATCGTTGGCAAGGTGTATGTCCGAGAAGAGGGCTATTGGCTCGGCCCCCATTACCACGACGTCCCTTAAGGCCGCGCGTGTTGCATGGAAGCCGCCAAGAAAGGGGTAATTGCTGAGTCTGGAGTGCATGCCGTCCACAGCCACCGCGATGTATTTTCCAAAGGCCCTCACAACGCCTCCGTCGTCCTGGCTAGTGGAATCGATGAATGCCCCGGTTTTCCCAATGACCTTGGCAACTGCCTCATGAATAAAGAAATCGCCGACGCCCCTGCATCCCACGCTTGCATCCCTTGCATTAACCCCCGAGTTGTAGTGCTCTGCTATCTCCTTAATTAACGGGTCCGATATCTCCATTGTGGAGCGTATCTCCATCACAAGGGCCTGCGCCAGGGCTTCACTGTTAACTACCTCTCTTAACTTTGAGAGGACATCTTCATCGGGCATTCCGCTTTCCAAGAGGTCTCTCGTGTAATGCTCCAAGTCCATGGTGTCACCTAATGCCGAGGCTCTGCCCCTTCTAACTCTGGCTCTTCAATCCTTTCCTTTATATATCTATGAAGGGTCGTTCCAACCATGGCCAATACTATTCCAAAGATGTAATTTAGAAATACCTGCGTGAGCTTGATTGATGAGATTATACCATACTGGCTATACTCGAGGATCAGTACCACGAGATACAGGGAGCCAGTGGACATCCACCCCATCGCCAGCAGTGAGAAGCTCACAATAAAGATGGACCAGGTGAATTTCTTCTCGATTATGTATCTGTCCACCATGCGACCCCAGGCATAAATTATTGCAGAGAATGCCCACCACCAGATCGAGTCTATGAATGATAGGATTGCGCGGAAGGCAATCTCATCGGTGGTGTTTCTTGTCCAGCTGCCCCAGGCAACTATGAAGCCCGTAAAGAAGAATATGATAGCGATCGCAGTGAAGGGCATTGAAACGCCGCTTGTGATGAGACTGCTCTTGATATCGCGCCAAATAGATATGACGTTGCTCTCCAGGTTGAATGCCCTGACAAGGAAGTAAAAGCCGAGAACTATTGCGATGGCACCCCACCCTGCCGAGGGATAGGGCGAGACATAGAAGAATCCCAGAACTATAAACGCGAGTGCCAGCGGAACATAGACCTTGCGCTGGATCTTCTCCTCCTTCATTGCCTGGAAAAGGGTGTGTACCACTTTCTCGATGTCTGGAGTTTGTTTTACAATCACGCGCTTCACGTGCTCGACCTTGACTCTGGATGCGACAATGGGGTATAGAAACTCATCCTCTGCGCCGTCGCTCACGAGGATTGCGCTCTCAGGCTTGATGTCGTCCAGGAGCTTCTGCAAACGCTTTACAACGATCTCATCCGCTTTTCTTCCGACATCGACGTCCCCGCAGATGACTGCAACCTCAACGTCCCTTCCTTCCGCATTCAGCTCGTCGTATATCGAAATCGTTGAGAACAAGGCGTTGATATCGGAGTCCTCCGCGTCATTGAGGGCCAGCTTATTGGCTGCGTCAATCACGTCGCTTCTTCCAATGATGGTGCCTGGAGCACCAGCTTTCACCCCCAAATCGTTGTCCCTGTCGATACAGAGAACTATGGTCTTCATCCAGAATGTAATCGTTCCTCAACGTATATTTATCTTTTGGTTGAAATAATTAGATTTCCCGCAGCAGTTTCTCAAGGTAGTTTATGCTAGCGATTCCGCTCTTCAGGCCGCGGGATTCGATTACGATGCTGCAGTCATAGTATCCCAGGCCACTAAAAACCGACTTGAAATCTATATTCCCACGTCCGATGATGAAGTGCGAGTCGAGATTGCCAGTGTTGTCATGGGCATGTATGTTGATTATCCTGTCCGAGCAGGCTAAAAAGGAATCGATTGTGTCTGCAGTATTCGCGTGGCCGATGTCGAAGCAGATTCCAAGGCTCGTGCCCTCTATTGCTTCGATCAGCTCCTCTCCGGAATGGCATATGGTGTTCCACGCCTTTGGCATGTTTTCAACGGCAACCTCCACGTCCCACTCCTGGGTTATTGTGTCGATTGTTTTCAATGCATCCTTATTTATCTCGACCACCCTATCCTTACACAGTACGCCTAGGGGGGACAGATGGCCAGGATGAATCGTCACTATTCTTATGCCCACCTCGTTCGCGAATTTGATGGTTGAAATGATGTGCTTGATGGAGATGTCCCTGATGTCCGGGTTTAGACTGGCAATGTTTATATCACTCAGCGGGGCGTGGGCCTGGAAGACCATGTCGTAGGAGCCTGTTACATTCAGGAAAGCCTTGCTGATCTTTTTCACTGAATGCTCCCCCTCGACGACTATCTCCCACAATTCAAACATGTGGCTCAGACTGTCCAGCGTGTCCAGGAAGGGAGAGAGCGAGAAGGCCGGACTGGATATGCCTATCAATATATCACCCATGTTAATTGCCGTGGATGGATATTAATATTTTCCTTTTGTATAAGATGTGTGCAAACAAAAATATTTAAATCAATATGCCAATATATGTAAGGAGAGACATGAAAACATTCCTGACAATAACATTCGACAGCGAGGGGGCAAAACCCTCGGACGTGGTGGAAAGGCTCTCGATGCTTGGATTCAAGCCAGCCCATGGAAATTATGATTTCGTGTATGACTGGGGCAACAAGGATTCTGAGTCCAAGGTCCGCGTGGAGGATGCAGTCTGGTTCGGAGACAAGGTCCATGCCACGCTGCGGGGCTCGAAAGTGCTCTTCCAGCTGGAGACGATATAAAGTCCACGGTCTGATAGTGGGTTTGAATGGCCGGGTAACACTCTGGCTTAGAAAATTCTTTGTAATTTTTCCTTAGGGGGAGGACAAAATCTTCTGCACATTTAGAAATCCGCAACCGCTGCCCTTCTCGCAAAATTTCTGTGAAATTTTGCTCCCCAGGTGGAAAGCTATACTTTCCACCAACTCGGATATTTCGACGAGCGAAATATCCTCCCTGTGCGGAAAACTACTTAATTTATAATCATATTCGGTTTTCCACACGCTCATGAATTTCGTGAGCGAAATTCATTTCGGATGGAATAAATTCCATCCACTCGTGAATTAAGCGTAATTCACTCACGGCGGGGGTAGCCAAGCATGGCCAACGGCGCTAGGTTGAGGGCCTAGTCCTGTAGAGGTCCGCGAGTTCAAATCTCGTCTCCCGCATTTTATTATTTTCTAGCTAAGGGAGACGGATTTGAGAGAGGAAAACCGATATGCAGCATCCCCCAGTAGTTTTCCTCGGAATCAAATCTCGTCTCCCGCATTTTATTATTTTCTAGCTAAGGGAGATGAGATTTGAAAAGAGGAAAGCGGCAGCTTTCTTTCCAGCATATTTGGAATATACTCTGGTTCAAATCTCGTCTCCCGCACTTTTCAACTTTTATCCAGCTAGATGAAAAGTGCGGTAGGAGGAAAACCGATATGCATCATATTCCAGTTCAACTCAAGAAGCTTCGATGTGGAGCTTTTTCGGTCCTTCCGCTTTTATTGATACCTTCTCTCCTTTATGTAAACCCAATGCTTCGGCTAGTTCGGTGGGGATACGAATTATAAGATTACTGCGGATTTGCCCAAGCTTGGTCTTGTATTCCTTTGTTAGTATTTTGTTTAGCAATAGGATTCGCTCTGCCTGTTCTGGATCAAAATATTCTTCTCCGCATCTGCATTCCCATCCATCTATCTCGATTCCTTGAAAGTGTAATTTAGCTTTTTTGGCGATTTTGCCACAGGCTACACATTCCATTCCTTCTTTCTTTGTTTTCTTCATTTTCTCACCCTCTTGGGTTTAGTTGTTATTCCCACATGAGTTATTACCCACACCTCGGAGTCCAGAGAGTAGTTGTATGCTCTTGCTATGACTACTCTGGTTGTTTTTCTTTTATGGTCCAAGCATATTTCAAAGGTTCCTTTTGTTCTCTTGCTTTTTGCACAGTAGTATCCATGTTCTAAGACCTCCAATATGTCATAGAGGCGCAGCCCGTAATTGTAGAGTTCGGTGGCTACAGATCGACTGGGGATCAATGGCAACTCTTGGAAGAGTGGTATATCATTGCGTCACTTAATATGTTATTAACATATGTACTATAAGTATGTTTTTATCATATGTCAATGATGTTGTTGATGATGCTTACTACCTTAGTGTATTGTTTATCTCTTATCCTGCAGAATCTTTTAAGGATTTGTGCCTTATTTGCTGTGAAAACCATGTTTGCACGGACATAGCTATCAATTTGAAGGGTCCCGTCAATTGTTTCATTTTTCTTGATTTCAACGCTGTATTTATCTTTTCGAATCTTTTTAGAGGTGATTTGGCATAAAAGAACGTCTTCATCCATTTCATCAGATATGACAAGGCAGGGGCGAAGTTTCCTATTACTTAAATCAGTGTATGGGAAAGTAAATAACACTATGTCTCCTTTTGTAAATGAGCCCATGCTTCATCCTCCTCGGGTGAAAGCCAGTATCGAGCAAGTGACTCTTCGCTTGCTATATAAGTGGAAAAACCACCAAAGGCTTCAGATTCTCTTTCAAATAACGTTTCTCTAATAAGTTCTCTAATTAAATCTTGCAAATTATCAAACCCATGCGTTTCTGCATAAAACTTTGCAGAAGAAAACATCCTATCAGACAACTTAAGACTAATCTGCGTACCCATAGATATATATATGTACGATATGGTATTTAAATTTGCCGTAACGGCGTTTTGGAATTGCGCCTGGAGTTGTTTTTTCGCAATTTTATCGATTCGGCGGAAATGAAATTTCCTCCTCTCATCGGAATTTCCGACGTTAGGAGGAATTGTGAAATTCCTCTGATTCACAGGAATTTATAAACATCGCTGTATCTGCTCCCTAAATTACTGTTCTCTCGTAAAATCTGACGATTTTACTCGATTCCGTCGTGTCGAATATTTATTTACTACCGCAACTTATTTATTATACCATTTCTATAATATTACTGATGGTAAGGGCGCGAACAGCACTTGAGGGAAGCTATCTTCTGTCTAGAATATTCAAGATAAGAAGATGGCTCTATGTAGTGCAGATAGCTGTATTGCTGGGCCTGGCAACGCTGCTGCTGGCACTCGGGGGTGCGAGCCTGGACCCCTTCTACATACCGATACCCTCGTTTCTGTATATAGTTCTGATAATGCTCTTCCTGATAGCATTGGAGGGGTTCTTCTTCCGCATAATCGAAATCCGCTACAACCCGAGCGAGAGCAGGAAATTCCTCATGGCCAGCAATTCCATAAGAACGGCAATAATAATCATAATCATCACTGCAATCATTGGGGTTGTTCTGTTCCTGCCGCCATTTCAAGACTTTGCAGTAAAGCATCTGTCCTATCAGGAAACGCTGACTGTGGCCCGTTCGGATATGATGTTCACCTCCCAGGACAGGTTCGCGCTGAGCGATCTTGAGAGCGTTGAGATTTCAATTAACCAGGGCGGCGCCGATGTTTACATACTAACGCCAGACAACTACAGGCTATTCCATGATAATAATGATAGGTCGGCCCTTCATAACAGCCTGAACCCGGATCCTGCGGTACCCATCGACTACGATCTAAAGGTTTCCGGGTTTGCGGAATACTACATTGTCTACGATTCAGTGACTGAAATAGACGAGGACATACAAGTCAAGTGCGACTTCACGGTTGGGATGAGCGACACCTTTACCTTCGTTGTTCCGGTATTGTGCCTGCTGTTCACGATTTCCCATGCAATCTGGGTAATCTACCTGATTCCCATTAAAAAGAAGTACGCCGAATCATCCATATATGTGTGATTCACTGCGTCATGAATAGGTTTGCATACACCTTTGCATCCTTTATGAGATTGTCGATTATGCAGTATTCATTCGGGCTGTGCGCCGTATCATCGATCTTGCCCCAGACAACTGCGGGATGGCCGCCCCTTCTGAGTATTGCCGCGCATGTTCCGCCCCCGATTCCGCCCGCGTAGGGTCGTGTGTTGTGGACTTTTTCGATTGCTTTCTTGAGTTTGAGGACGACCTTTGCATCCGGAGAGGTCGGAGGTGCGGCAGTCTCTTTTTGAACCGCCTTCAGTTTGATTTCCACGCCGCGCTTTTCGGAGATTGTCCTTGCAACCTCCTGCATCTCTCTCAAAACATGCTCGACATCAAGGTCCGGTAATATCCTGCAGTCGAAGTAGAACACATCATCGCCAGGTATGGTATTTACATTTGGAACGTTTGCCTCCTTTTTTGTTGGCTCGAAGGTGGACATCGGCCTGTCGAACAGTTCATTTCTTTGATTGAATTTGGCCTTGAGATGCTTCTCCATGGCGTGACCGAACTCCATTGCAGCGCTGAATGCGTTGTTACCAAGATCTGGCATGCTGGCATGGCACTGCTTGCCAATGGTTTCGACCTTTACCCAGAGTATTGATTTCTCGGCGACTTCCATTAGTGTTCCCTCTTCATTTCCGCCATCTGGGACTATTATCATGTCATCTGGACCGAATATGCCCTGGGTTACGAGATACTTGATTCCGAAATCGCTGCCAGTCTCCTCATCAGCCACCAAGACCAGACCTATGTTGTGCTTCGGCTTCAGCCCGAGTTCGATGATCGACCTCAGAGCAAACAGGGAGGCTGCCATTTCCTGTCCGTTGTCTTCAACACCCCTTCCAAAGATCTTGCCGTCTTTTACAACGGCCTTGTAG
>SDBU01007254.1_pt1 | contig 12808 bp, 9 predicted proteins | sample 2277071 | NCBI WGS metagenome assembly SDBU01 (sample SAMN10397929, study PRJNA504765) | marine sediment metagenome | isolation source: marine sediment core GS08_GC12, 126 cmbsf | place: Arctic Ocean: Gakkel Ridge, Loki's castle | collected 2008 | reverse complement strand
GAGGTATCCTTTGTGGGGTGATGCGTTCTGCGTAAGCCTGGTTCAGTGAGAATACAGTCTCGCCACCCAATGAGGACACGAGTTGTCCGGTAGAGGTGCAATTTAAGTTCTCCGCGTTTTCTAATGAAATTGGCGGCTCCTCAGTTTCCTCTTCCTCTTTATCAAACCAGTGGTTGAGCCACCCATACGTCTGCTCGCGCATCTCCTTGCTATAGCCATGTTCAGCGTTGATTTCCACTAATTGAATACGCCCGCTTGCGTTGAAAAGATTATATATCCGTTCCGCCTCATAGTAGGCGTCGCGCGTCCCCATGCGAACATAATCCTTACATTCGCGAATAATCATCAGAGGCCGCGGAGCGATGAGCGATAACAAATCTCCATGGTCAACGCCGGACACCACAGACCGTGGGAGGTTTTGTTCCGCGTCGGAAATGCCTCCAGATTCCCAACTTCGTTGCAATGTGCCAATCGCGGCGACAGGTACAGAAACTTTAATACGTTCTTCCAACGGGGTAAGGTACATCGTGAGTGTGCCGCCGCCAGACGCTCCGGTGCAAGCAATCTTATCCGCGTCCACTTCAGGGCGAGAGCAGAGATAATCGACCGCGCGGATGCCATCCCATACCATGTATTGTGCCAAATGTGTCCCCGCCAGAAAACACTGATTGCCCGCCATCGTGTGTTCATTTACTGGCCCGCCGACGAGAGATTTTCCCGTTTCCGCATCGTAATATTGCAATCGCTCGCCCTGTCCAATCGGGTCATACGTTAGAGCAACATAGCCTTTTTTCGCCAGGCCGATGAGCAACGCTTGCATCTGCGGTTCTGCTTTGCTTTTTTCCCAATGTCCGAGAGGACATAAAACTCCGGGCGCAGGAAAATCTCCACGCTTAGGCAAATACAGATTTGCTGTGACGTAAAACTGTGGACGACTCTCGAAAATTATCTTTTCAATTATGTAATCATCTCTTTCTATTATGCCTGTAGTTTGGGGATTCAACGGCGTTTTCATCGGAAACTCACCCAACATCTCCTTGTACTTGATTAGTAAATATGTCTTTCGCATCTGCCAGTCTGCCAGTGTTTGTACCTGCGCGGCAGCAGCTATTCGATTCAAGAATAATTTTCCAGGCAGACGCATTAAGTGTTTAAAAAGCATTTCCTTATGGTCGGAATACTTAGGTATATTTGCCAGTACCAAGAGGTCATCGGAATTTCCTTCATCAACATTAGCATTAAGTGACATTGGACGTGTTTCGTCTTTTGTTTCCATTGTTATTTTTCCTCTTAATCCGTTAGCAAGAAATCCGTTAGCAAAGAAGTTTTTTTTCTAATCCGCTCTTGGATTAATTGTTAATTTCGCCACAAAAAACAGACAATATTCAATAGTCAATCTTCAATCCACTCACTCTCGAATAAAATATATTGTCGGGTCTGGTACACCCGCTTCCTTGAATCCTTTCTTTCGCAGCAAACAGCTATCACAAGCGCCACACGCTCTGCCCATTTCGTCTGGGTCATAACAGCTATGCGTTAAGCTGTAATCCACTCCCAACGTAATACCCTTCTGGATAATTTCAGCTTTAGTCAGATTAATTAACGGTGTTTTGATACGAAGTTTGGTCGTACCTTCAACACCAGCTTTTGTCGCGAGATTTGCCATGCGCTCAAAGGCAGCGATATATTCTGGACGACAATCGGGATATCCGCTAAAATCAAGCGCGTTGGCTCCGATAAAAATTTTATCAACGCCCAACACCTCCGCCCATGCCATCGCAAAAGACAAAAAAATGGTATTGCGCGCAGGCACGTAGGTAATAGGAATATCCTGCCCTATCTCTGCATCGTTGCGGGCTTTGGGCACAGAGATTTCGTCGGTCAAGGCAGACCCACCGATGCGCCGAAGGTCGATGTCAATTATAAGATGTTCTTTGACTTGAAAATGTTTCGCAATCCGTTTAGCCGCCTCTAATTCTACACTATGACGCTGTCCGTAGTTGAAACTCAACGCGTAGATGTCATAACCCTCGGACTTTGCAATTGCCAAAGTCGTCGTCGAATCTATCCCACCGCTCAATAACACAATAACTGACGCCATCTAATTATCCTCCATTTACTCGGTTGCTTCCAATGATGTAGCAATTATACATTGGAAACAAAAAGTGTGTCAAGCAAATTATCATTTCGAGAGAAATTACCCATGTCGTTTTTTTTATTGTTCGTCGCGATAACGTAAACTGTTACATGTAGAAAATTTTCTTTGACATAAGGATGATAGGTGTGGTAATATCAATTGGTGTCGGCGGTCCAGCCAGCAAATTACAAGGAGAATTAGAATGAAATTTATTTTCTGGAGAAAATCGTTTTTCATTGTTGTTTTACTATTTACCATGTTGGCGATTGACGTGGCGAGAGCTGAGTATCAAATAGTTTTCACGCAGGAACCATACAACCCACAGCATGAAAACACATCCGGCTTTTCTTTTCGTAAAGCGCGACCGGAGGGAAGTCGAATCGCTGTATTATCACTAGACGGCACAATTTCTGTTCTGACGCCTGAGTTTGCGTCAGCATGTGACCCGTGTGTTTCGTATGATGGTAAGCGGATTCTCTTCGCGGGAAAGCACACTCAACAAGGAAACCGGAATATCTGGGAAATGGATATCGACGGCAAAAATAAGAAGCAAATCACACAGGATTTAGGCGATTGCGCGGAACCGGAATACATGGCGCGTGGAGCAATCACGCCGCCAGAGTTCACCGATAAGGTAAGATGGATTGTGTTCACGAGCAACGCGGCTGGCACTTATGACGAACACGGAGAAGAACTGGCGACTTCGCTCTACGCCGCGACCTTGGAACCAATTGAGGGTCGTGGGGTTGTCACGTGGCGGACGACTTTCAATCTAAGCAGTGATTTTTCGCCGACAATGTTGCGTGATGGGCGTGTGCTATTCTCCAGTTGGCAACACCATGGGAGCCGGTACTATCCAAATGGGATGTTCGCGTTGATGACGATGAATTGGTCGGGGACAGGATTGAACCCGTTTTATGGAAATCATCAGGGAGCGACAGTGAAGACGATGGCGTGCGAGATGCCAGACCGGACTGTAGTATTCGTCGAATCAGATGGAAACACAATGGATGGAAGTGGACAACTTGCGCGAGTGTCCTTCAAACGCCCACTGCATAGTCACGAAATCTTGAGCAAAGAAGAAGGACGATATCTAACACCGCATGCCTTTCCAAAGGGAGAATTGGTCGTCTCCTACGCGTCCAAAACTGGTAGTTTTGGAATTTATGTTTTTGATTATGAAACAGGTATGCTCGCACGTAAAATCTACGATGACCTAGAATGGAACGATGTGGATGCGATAGCGATTGCGCCTCGGCCGGAGCCTCAAGGACGGATTACTATCGTCGTAGATTCGCGTTCGACAGGATATCTACAATGCCTGAATGTCTATGATTCAGACCGGCCAGAAGCGGCGGAAATCAAACGCGGGGATGTGAAGAAGGTGAGGTTTGTCGAGGGTGTGCCAATTTCTCAACAAGCGACACCTATTGGCGCTACGCCATTTGTAAGAACGCGCATCCTCGGAGAAGCGCCAGTCGAGTCGGATGGTTCGTTCTATGTGGAAGTCGCGGCGGATACACCATTTTTTATCCAGATGTTGGATGAAAATGGTATGGCATTGCAGACAATGCGCGGATGGATATGGGTGCGGCGCGGCAGCCGAAGAGGATGTATCGGCTGCCATGAGAACAAAGAACTTGCGCCGGAGAATCGAGTAACGGAAGCTCTGATTAAAGCAAAGGCACATCCCTTGACAGCACCACCGGAGGAACGCCGGACAGTAGATTTTAAACGGAACGTTATACCCATTATTGAGCGCCGTTGTGTTACTTGCCATAGCGGAGCTAAACCAACAGGTGGGTTAGACCTCAGCGGCAAACTGACGGAATATTTTAACCAAGCGTATGAGAATCTATTGACACCGGAAATTGGGCAGGAATATAGCGGAAGATACGTCCACCCAGGAAGCGCGCGCAAAAGCTTGTTAATAAATCTGCTCTACGGCTGGCAGGATATTCAGATGCCCCCTGATAAACCTCTTTCCGAGGAGGAGCGAAAAATATTTGTCGAATGGATTGACATTGGCGCACAGTGGGACAATGTGCTGGAATTAGAAAAGTAGAGGGCAAGAGGGCTAGAGGGCAAAATGGCAAGAAGGCAAGAGGGTCAAGAGTGATAAATACATACATCGTAAGTTTATGTTTCCCAACGCTAAGTGTTAAAACTATGATAGGAATATCACTGATAAACCCCTTTGCCACCTTGCCTCTTTGCCCCCTTGCCCTGCAACTTTAATCCTGCCTCGCTTTTTTTACTTCCTCAACTAACTGATGAGCCCTTTCAGTCAACACTTCGAATCTTTTCTCGGCAATAACTTTTTTATCCACCAATGAACCACCAACGCCGAGGGCCGTAGCGCCTGCTTTGATGAATTCGCCTGCGTTGTCGACATTCACACCGCCTGTGGGTATAAGCGAAATCTGTGGCAATGGCGCTTTGACAGCTTTGATATATCCAGGTCCAACCTGAGAGACTGGGAATACTTTGACATAATCCGCACCGTTTTCCCACGCCGTGAGAATTTCCGTTGGTGTGAAAGTGCCGGGCATAACAACTTTGCTGTACCGGTTGCAAAGCTCAATGACATCCAGTTTTACCACGGGACTGACGACAAATTCCGCGCCGGCAAGTATTGCCGCGCGCGCGGTCTCGGCGTCAAGAACCGAACCCACGCCCACTAATACTTCATCGCCGTATTTCTGAGAGACCTCGTTAATAACTTGCAGCGCGTTGGGCGTGGTCATGGTAACTTCGATAATATCGACGCCGCCTTCTTTAATCGCTGCCGCGACATCTATTAATTCTTCAGAACTGTTAGCTCGAATAATAGCCACGATACCGCACTTTTCTATGCGTTCCATCTGTTCTTGTTTTAACATTTTCATCCTTCCTTTCTTTTATAGAGAAACCGAATTTTTTGGAAAAACTCGGTTTATAATAATTACATCTCCAGCGCATGACGCACCATAGCGATGCACTCACCCGTAGTGAAAACCAAATCAACACCAAGATTAGCAAGTTCGTCTCGAATCTCATCGCAATCGAAATGAGTTCTATCAAGCGTCAGGAAAACTATATGGTCAAAATTCTCAGCTTCGGCGTGGACAAACTCCAAAACGTTTTCGTAGATTTCGCAATCTGATTCCATCGATGGTGGTTCTCCGCCGATATAGCGCAGTCGCCCTTGAGCAAGCGCTTGAGGTGAATAAGGTATGATGCGGGTAACGTTTGCAATCAAATCCAGAGTTTGAGGGATTGACGCGCTATGCGCTTCCATTAGGTCAATCAACTCAGTCAACGCCGTCGCAACCCTCTGGGCAGCATCCTGCGCATATTGGCTGCGCCCAACCTGTCTGATTATATCCAGCGTTTGCTCAAGAGCTTGGCGTGTATCTACAAGGTTTGTCCGCAAGGTTGCTTGCGCTTCTTTGAAACTAATTTCTGGAATAGCCAGCGTAATTGTTCCGGTTCCTGCAAGATTCACCAAGTAATGGAAATCAACGCTCTGTTGCAACCCATAGCCAACCGGGAAATTTGTTTCAGCTACAAGCAACAGTCTGACAGCCGGTTGCTCTTCCATGAACACCTCCTGAGAGCTACGGGGCGGGCCTAAGACTTATAATGATAGAATTTCTTGAGTTCCTCAAATTCTATGCCTCCATATCCTCGCTCGCTTAAGTGTTTTTCCCGCCATTTTCTGTACCATTCATCTGCCCACCCTTGTGGAAGCCAGGCTAATAACTCCATTGTCTTCTTCACTACCTCGCTTGTTGGCTCCCAATCTTCAGGCACAACGTAAGGCTCTATCTTTTCATCTCGTAGTAACTTCTTTCGTTTTTTTTCTTTGCACATTTTGATTTCCTCCCTGAATAAAAAATATCGGTATTCACTCATAAGAAATTTCATCCATTCTCCCTCAAAATTACCAAATTATCCCTATGAATCACTTCATCGTAATACCTGTACACCAGAATCTTTTCGATTTCGCTTGTCTTTTTACCTTTAATACGATTGGCTTCTTCAGCGCTGTAGTTCACAAGTCCGCGTGCGAATTCTGCGCCGGTTTCGTCTACGCAACTGACCGCGTCGCCGAATTTAAAAAAACCGGTGACGCCTATCACCCCGGATGCCAGCAAACTCTTACCTCGTTGCATCAGTGCGCGATATGCTCCTGCATCGACTTGTAACGTACCCTCAATCGGTAGTGAATACGCAATCCATCGTTTCCAACTGGACATGCGTTTACCTTGGGGCAAAAAAAGCGTGCCGAGCTCTTCACCTGATAAAACTCTGCTGACAACCCGAGGCTCGGAGCCATTGGCAAGCACCATCATCTCTCCTGACCCAGTGACGATGCGCGCTGCCCGCAACTTTGTCGCCATGCCACCAGTACCAACAGCAGTATCTTTTTTACCTACCGCGCGTTCCAGTTTTTGAGTAACCGCCGGCACGACGGTGATGAATTGCGCGTCCGCGTCGTGGCGCGGGTCGCCAGTGTAAAATCCGTCGACATCCGAGAGAATGAGCAACAAGTCCGCATCAGCTAAATTCGTCACAAAAGCTGATAAGGTATCATTATCGCCCACTTTGATTTCTTCGACGGCAACTGTATCATTTTCGTTGATAATGGGGATAACGCCATATCGCAATAGCGCGTGCAGCGTATTACTAGTGTTGGTGTAGCGTCTACGCTCTTGGAGGTCGCCCCAGGTGAGCAACATCTGGGCAATTGGAAGGTTATATTTACGAAATCGTTCTTCGTAGGCAGACATTAGAAGACTTTGTCCGACAGCAGCGACCGCTTGCTGACGAGGAATATCCTTCGGACGACGCTTTAAACCGATGCGCCCAACACCTGTTCCAATAGCACCAGATGTGACCAAAATAATTTCTTTCCCAGATTTCTTAACGGCAGCAATATCAGCTACTAGACTGTCCAGACGTGCGGTATTCAGATTAAAATCATCTGTGATTAAGGTGCTTGTGCCGACTTTTACAACAACACGCTGTACGGATTGAAACATTTCGTTGCGATTATTTTCAATGGATTTAGAAATTTCGGCGCCAGCCGTTGAATTTTGTTCCATGGTATTGCCAGCATCCGTCAAAGTTAGGTTATGCATAGCATTATATGTTTTAGGGGATTTCATCTTTCTTCGGCAGATTTTACCATAACAATAGCGGCCTGTCAAGATTAATCCATTCTTTATGGCATCGAACCATAAAAAATTAAGCGTCGTTTCCTCCCCACGCGATGAGCAAAGCGAATCGGCGAAGCAGCAGTTCATGAATGCGGGAGCTTCCACGACGCAAAAAATTGTGAGGCAAGTGATTGGACTTTGGACAAATTTGTGAGACCGCATGCCTTCTGGGTTCTGAAAAAGAGAACCAAAAGCCAGGAATGCTTATATTACAAGGGCTTTAGCCAAATATATAGCTTAAAACAGGTGATTTTATCCAAAGTCCAAGTATGTGCATCTGCCTATCTACCCTCTCATGTTCGGCGAGAAGGATGCAGCTTCTCCATATAACGCATTTTTCTACTACTTCAAGGACAACATTGACGCTGTCCGGTCAGGTAAGTGGAAACTCCACATCCGTAAAGGAGACCAGGAAGTTAGGGCACTGTATAACCTGGATAATGCAAAGGTCGCCTGGGCTCACAGCGACACCCACCTGGATGGTAAGTTGAACCTACCGCAAGGTTTCTGGATGGATAACCTGGATCCTGTTGGAAGTGCAGTGATTACACTTGCTGGAGTTGAAGTTGCGGACCAGAGTGTAGAATTTGAGTTCAAGGGGAAGGAAGATGATAAGTGGGAGTACAAAGACAAGGAGAATTTCTACGGTAATATCAAGGACTTCAAGATAGATTGGACAGGGGCGAAGTTCGACTACAAAAGTGGGGCAAAAAACCATAAGCCTTGATGCTCCCAGGCACCAAAAAGTCGCCAACGTTACTCTGTCGAAGGTCTTGCAAACCAGACCTTCGGCAGAATAACGTCTCAGCCCATTGCTCCAATGCCCTCTGACCAGTGCCCCAACCAGCCGAAGGCAACGCCCCAGCGCTCAATCTTCGCGGTGAAAAGTTGCCAATAATTCGTTTTTTGACTATTCGATAATACGAAAGATAAGACCTAAAGAAGAAGCAAGAGGAATTCCTTACGATTTGCTATGATATTGAGTTGATTTTATCAAACCTTATCAATTATTCATAGACATTTTTCATCTGCCATGCGTCGAGCGATTTGAGTTCGCTGTCTTGGCCTTGAGAACGCAACGATACACCGATGCTATCTTCGCGACCGGGATAGACACGCATCGCAACGCATTGTTTCCCATTGACGAAGACTTCGACCACGCTCCTGTCAATGAACACGCGTAGCTTGAGCGGCTCGTCTGACCCAATAAAAACTGGTGCTGTTTCGGGTGCTCGTGAACGTACATCTGGGAGGACCGACGAATAGGATGAATCAATCGTAATCAAGCTCTCCTGGCGGTCTGGTCCGTAATCTCGGTTTCTGTAACCCCGGTTCCTGAAGAACGCGATGCGGGTGAATTCCTCCTTTTTCGGTGAACGCAAGACGTTCATTTCAACCATTGGCGCGCTTTTTGAGTCGATTTCGGCGATGAGTTCCATGGCGTTGCCGTGGATACTCTTGAACACAACCTCTTGATTGGCCGGGAGCGTCATTGTATCAATGTGCTGATGGTCGTCGCGTAGGGATTCGATGTCACCGGCAGGCTCGATTCCCAGTTCGTCCTTGGCGAGCAGCGTCAAGCGTCGCGGCAAAGTCATGATTTGATTCCAGCCTTCGGTGGGTTTGCTTGGGTTCATGTTAAAGATGACGATGAGTCCACCCTTGCCGTCAGGTGTCGCCGACGGTGCATGTACGCCGGCAGGGGATGCCGGTCCGAAATTGAAAAGACCATGCGCTGTAACGATAAACTTATCGCGTTGTTTGTCATAGTCTCCGAGGAGGTACTGTCCACCACTCATGTGGCTGAAGAATGGGAGGATATGTCGGTCACCGATGGGCCAGAAATATGGGCAGGCACCGTCGTCTCCTACCAATGTGAACCGGTCGTCCTCGACAAATGGGTGCAGATACTCCCAAGTCGCCAAATCTTTTGAGCGGAACAGGAAATTGGCGCGAATTCGCTTGCCGCCAGGTCCGTCCGGCAAAGTGCCTCCTGAAAGCGAATAATACATGTCGTCTTTCTTCCAGATGCACGGGTCGAATACCCGGTAGGGCAGGGGTAACCCGTCAGGGCTTGTCATCGGAATGACCGCCTTGCCCGCCACCTTCTCCCAGTTCAACAGTAGGGGGTCGCTAGATACGGCGACCATATTACCGACCTTAGTTCCGTGATACATTGCGATTACCCGGTCATCTTCGACAAGCGTTGCCCCGGAGTAGCAACACTCTTCTGGGTTAGGGTAGATTGCATAGGGAAGGTCTCGCCAATGGATTAAATCATCGCTGACGGTATGTCCCCAATGCTGGCGAGGGTCTTCTGGCGGATACGCCTGATAGAATAGATGCCAGCGGCCCTTCCAGAAACAGAGTCCGTTGGGGTCGTTGAGGACATGTTCTGGGTTGATGTAATGATAGATTGGTCGGTACGGCTCGCCGGCCATCGCTTTCCGTGACTCAATAAGCCGCTGCATCAGCGGATTTGTCTTGAGTTGTGCTTCCTGTTCCTCCAGCGTGTTAGCAAAAGTGTATTTGGGAACACGCGAGGTATAGTCAGGTTTCTCTTCTTGAAGCAACTTTTCTTTTTTCATAGATATTCTCCCTTTCTCTTTTGGAGCCTCGGTTCTCTCTTGCCATCGTGCTAGTCAGAGGCTAATGTTTCTCAGAAAAGACCGAGGCTCCAGGTTATTTATCTAGGTTTCGATACACCCTTTGGGCTAGTGTTACTAAGAATTGCGTTTATAGCCTACGAATCAATTCGAAGGCTAAGAGAGCAAAAGTCGGCTCGAAGCCGACTAGGACTGAGTTTTAGTCCACTTGAGTGGACTTTAGCCGAAGTCGAAGTTGCGAGGAACGAAGCAATCTGAGTGTAGCGAAGCAATCAAAGCCTGAATTTCAATTCAAGGCTATCACACCGAAAACTTAGTAGCATTACCCTTTGGTCTATTCAACCCGACGGATTTTGAGGCATATGCCAAATAATGATGCAGCATTATTCAAAAACCTGCGCTTTGACCAGATACTTTTTAACGGCATCATGATTCAGTGTATACCCCAGGCCTGGGCGGTCTGGCACCAGGAAACAGCCATTTTCAAACGGGAAGTCCTCGTTTACCAGGGTGTTCTCCCATGCCATCGGCCCAACCATGTCGTAGGGCTGAGTCAGATTCGGCATGCAGGCTGTTACGTGTAGCCCCATTGCCGCTCCTGGGCCGTATGCCACGGTTTGTCCCCAGCCTCCCATACCGAGTTGATGGGCAAGCCGCGATTGGTTAATTGTCTCGAAATGGCTCTGCCCCCCGACGATGGCATAGTCAAGGGCTTGGGCTTGAAAAGCCGCAATGATGTCTTTGCCGCCGATATGGTCGGCAATCGGGAAAGAAATGCTCTGCCGCAGACGCCGCCACTCGGAAAAGCTCCCGTCTGCCGTCCACTTATTTATTGGACTCTCCAGACTGTCAAGACAATGCCCCTGCAAACGTTGAGCGAGTTCTTGGGCAACCCAGACTTCCTCAAGCCGCCAGCGAATATCTGGGCGCACAACCATCTCCGGCAGAATCCGGTGGATAGCCTCCACCCGGTCAGTGATGTAGCGGATGCGTTCCTCCGGCGTCTCCTCCGCGCTGGTGATGCACTTCATCTTGTAGGCTCGGAAGCCTTGTTCCCAACCCCACTGTGCATCTTCAGCCGTGTGTTCTGGGGTTTTGTACCCGGTACACTGAGTGACAGAAATTTGACTCCTCAACCGGCCTCCAAACAATTGCCAGATGGGAACGCCGAGTGCCTGTCCACGCAGGTCCAGTATCGCTTGTTCAAAGGACCCCGCCATCGGTGATTTCGCCTCAACGAGATTAACCGCCAGAACCTCCAGACCCAGCCAGGTGTTCAAGATTGTCTCAATGGTCTCTATCGGTGTGGAACGCTCTATCTGGGTAAGTCCTATCAATCCCTCATCAGTTTCTACTTCAGCGATGCCATGCTCGGCACGCTGATGCGCCGGCTGTCCATATACGTCGTCAGACCACCACCACTTCCGTTCGGGGACATTGACAATGTAGAGTTTGATACGGGTAATTTTCATATTTCTGATAACCTCCGTTACCAATTAAAACGAATTACGAATTACGAATTACCTTGACTGTAGCCGAAGCAGCCGAAATCTTGGCGACTTCGGCTACGACTTCAGGTCCTTCGGCTACTGACTGACATTGATGACAAATTCCTGGCTCGCGCTGCTTACTCTTTCTATCGTCTTGCTGATAACCTTCCCCTTTCCCCAGCTCAAGGCGGTTGCGTCTAATTCGCGTACCTCTTTGTCAATCGTGATAGTCACAACCACCTTGGCTTTGCCCACTGCGTCCGGCTGACCTGACAATATGCCTGTGCGCGCGTCAATCTTGAGCCACCCCGGGCCCTGGGCCAACGTGAACTGGGGTTGCTCAATGTCCCAGAAATTCATGGCTAGTTCCTCGCGCGCGCGCAAGTCACCCAAAGAGCGGGTACACGCCACTTGGTAGCAATATTCCTGCCCCACCTGGGCCTTCTCCACCGGCGTACTGTAAATGAACGGACGCGGTGCTTCTACGTAGTCCGATGGGCCACTGCGGTTGTCCTGCTTGTCCACCGCCACTACGCGATAATAGGCTTTGTTGGTATTGGGCAAGGTCAATCCTACACCCACTACCGCCATTTCCATATCGGTCGTCTCAGCCACAAAGTTCGCCCCGAATGGGCTGTGCAGTTCCCCCTCCTTCTGATTGCCCACATTAACCTCGTAGGGGTTGTCGCTTACCGATAAGCCTTTCTCATCGCTGCCATACATACGGTACTTCACCGGACGGCGACCTACAAAGTTAGTTTTCCAGCGCAAGGTGCCAATGCCTCTGTTTGGCTCATAGTCCATACGTATTTCGATTGGATGAGCCGGTCCGCGCATAGTGAAACACCACGTCTTGCTCCATGTACCCCACAAACCCTTACTGTTCTTGGCTCGCACCCGCCAGTAGTATTCGCGGTCAGGGGTGAGTAGTCCGGTGTAGGGCAAAGTATATTGCAGCTTGCCTTTGTCAGCAGTGAGTGAAATCAGTTTGGCGAAGTTCGTGGACAGCGGCCATTTCATATCCTCACGCTCAGACAACTCAAAATGATAGTCCGCGATGGTATCGTTGTCCGAGTCCGTTGCCGCAGACCATTTGAACACGATGTCTGTACCTTCGGTCTCGCCCCCGTTCTTTGGATATGTCGGCTTGTCATACATCTGCGGTGGTTTCCAAGTAGACCGCTCCATCCATTCATGCGTAATCCGTATCTTGCGCTCGTTTGTCGACTCGTCGGTGTACACAAACGTATTCTCACCTATGACCATCTCTGGCAAGGCCAACGGCGCCATCTGCACATCATTGATGATTGCCAAACGTTGGAGCCGAGCCTGACCTGATAACTGACATCGCACGTAGTATTCATACTGGGC
>SDBU01007253.1_pt1 | contig 12811 bp, 14 predicted proteins | sample 2277071 | NCBI WGS metagenome assembly SDBU01 (sample SAMN10397929, study PRJNA504765) | marine sediment metagenome | isolation source: marine sediment core GS08_GC12, 126 cmbsf | place: Arctic Ocean: Gakkel Ridge, Loki's castle | collected 2008 | reverse complement strand
AACCTGGATTCCAGAAACGACAGTGCTGGAAAAACTACCCACAAAAACCAGAAACTCAGCAGCAAAGCCACTGGTAGAAGGTAATCCCAGGGCACCCAGGCCAGCTACGGAGAAGACAACAGCGATAACCGGCATCTGTCGAACCAGACCCCCAAGCTGACCAAGGTCACGCTCATTGGCATTGTGTATGACCAGACCTGCCACCGCAAACAGGAGCCCGGTGATAACGCCGTGGCTAAACATCTGGAGAGTAGCTCCGGTCAGGCTAACCTGAGTTAAGGCAAAGATACCCAGTAACACATAGCCCATATGGCTGATGCTACTATAAGCAATCATCCGCTTAAGGTCGGTCTGCCTTAAGGTCACTGCCGCCCCATAGAGCACGCTGACTACGGCAAATGCCACCAGAATAGAGGCATACCTGTGGGCAACCTCGGGGAATATAGTTACGCACAGGCGAATTATCCCGTAACCACCCATTTTAAGCAGCGCCCCCGCCAGCACCACACTAACCGCCGTTGGAGCATCGGTGTGAGCATCAGGCAGCCAGGTATGCAGTGGAAAGACAGGCAGCTTAATAGCAAAGCCGGCGAAAAGAAGGAAGAAGATAGCTGCCACCGGGATAACCACCCGGAATGAGGCAAGCCCGCTCTCGGCTATCCCCACCATGCTCAGGCTACCGGTAGTGAAATACAAGCTAAGGATGCCAGCCAGCATCAACGCACTGCCGAACAGGGTATAAACAACATACTTTGTCGCCGAGTATTCCTTCCTGCCCGTCCCCCAGATGGAAATCAAGAAGTACATCGGGATAATCTCAATCTCCCAGAAGAGGAAGAATAGCAGCAGGTCGAGGGAGGAAAATACTCCCAGAATGCTCGTTTCCAGCAGCAATAGCCAGGCAAAATACTCCCGCGGTCTGAGGTCAATCTTCCACGAGATGAGAACAACTAAAAAGCCTAAAAAGGTCATTAGCAATACCAGGGGCAGACTCAGTCCATCAACTCCCAGGTGGTAATAAGCGTTAATGGCGGGAATCCACGATATTTTTTCCTCAAATTGAATTAACCCCACTGCCCCCAGCGACCTATCAAACTGGCTAAAGAGAACGATGGATAAAACCAGGGGAATGAAGGTAAAAAGGGCAGCCAGGCGCTTAATCAACCTGCCAGAGAGGCCGGGGATGAAGGCAATCAAAATCCCCCCCACTAATGGGAGAAAGATTATGGCTGTAAGATAATTAAAGCTCAACTATGCTGACTCCTATCGAAGTTCTTTATCAACCTCACCCTTTAGACTTCTTTGGGATAAGTCCCAGGAAAAACAAGAAGAATAGGAAGAACAGGAAAAGACCGCCCGGCGATATGAGCCCTGAGAACCCTAAAAATCCTAACCATCCTAAGTTACCAAGTTTGTTTTTCATGCCTGTCCTCCTAAACCATATTCTTTACCAATTCATCCCCAAAAATATAGACCGAGAATAATAGCCAAAATACCTATGCCCATGGCTATACCATATAGCTGCAGCTGACCGGTCTGTGTCCTCCTGATAGCTCTGCCCCCGGCTATAGTAGCATTAGCTACGCCATTTACTGCCCCATCCACGCCGTGAGTATCAAACTGCTGTAAGCCGGCAAAAAATCCGTTGATTAATACCTTACCCACAATAACCCTTTCATATAGCTCATCAAGCCAGTATTTCCTGGAGAACAGGGTATACAGGGGTGAGAAAAGCCTGCCCACCCGCTCCGCCGACAGCCATTTAGCGCTGTACATAGCATAGGCGAGGAGAATTCCCAAACCAGCCATTATCAGTGAGAGCCAGGGTAAGGGATGAGCCAGGATGCCAAAGAAACCCTGGGCAAAGCCTTGTATCTCGCCATGACCGAAAAGCTGACCGAAGCCCCCGGTGACATTCCACAAACCAGAGATAACGGCCAGGATAGCCAGAATAACCATAGGCGTAACCATTACCGATGGTGATTCATGGGGGTGAGCGCCGTGGGCTTCGGGACTACCCCCCCGATACTCCCCGCCGAAGGTAAGAAAGACCACCCGGAACATATAAAAGGCGGTCATAAATACCGTTATCATTGCCAGGTAAAACAGGATGGGCTGACTCCCCAGAGAACTGATTAAGATTTCATCCTTGCTCCAGAAGCCGGCGAGCGGCCAGATACCGGCAATACTCAGTGAGGCAATGACAAAGGTGGCATATGTCCAGGGCATCACCTTGCGTAGCCCGCCCATCTGACGCATATCAAATGTCCCGGTAGCATGATTCACGCTGCCGGCGCCAAGAAACAGCAATGCCTTGAAGAAGGCGTGGTTAAACAGGTGGAAAATACCAATAGCTACACCACCAGTCCCCAATCCCAGCATCATATAGCCAAGTTGGCTGATAGTAGAATATGCCAGAACCCGCTTAATATCGGTCATCACCAGCCCCATAGTGGCGGCAAAGATAGCGGTAAAGCCGCCGATGATAGCTACTGTGAGCAGTGCTTGTTCCGAGTGGGCAAAGAGGGGATACATGCGGGCTACCAGAAAAACACCGGCTGCTACCATAGTCGCCGCATGAATTAAGGCGCTAACCGGGGTTGGACCCTCCATGGCATCAGGCAGCCATACATGGAGGGGGAACTGGGCTGATTTGCCCACAGCACCCGAAAAGATACCAATAGCCGCCCAGATAAGCACCGTGCCTCCCAGAGTCCCGGCTATAGCCAGGGCATGGAGTTCACCGATGTCGAAGGTTCCCGTATTGAAGTATAGGGAGAGGATAGCAACCAAAAAGCCAAAATCACCGAGTCGGGTGACCACAAATGCCTTCATCGCCGCATTGCGTGCCGCCGGTCGATGAAACCAGAAGCCGATAAGCAGATAGGAGCATAAACCAACCAGCTCCCAGAAGACGAAGAGGAGAAGCAGGTTATCAGCCAGGACCAGACCCAGCATGGAGGCGGTGAATAGCGACATAAAGGCAAAGTAGCGGTGGTAACCCCGGTCTCCATGCATATAGCCCTGCGAATAAATCTGCACCATCAGGCTGACTATGGTGACAACAAGGAGCATCACCACCGTCAGCGAATCCATAATCAGCCCCAAGTGGATAGTAACCCCGCCCTCGATAATTACCCAGCTAATATCAGGTATCGTTAGCGCATGAGTTGGGGTAGCCAGCACTTCCAGCAATGCCCAGACGGAGAGGATTAAAGAGCCAGAGATAGCGGCAATAGTGATATACCCACCGAGCCTGGGCTTGTGGTTCAGAAAGGGTCTGATAAATAAAGAAACTATCAGGAATGAAAAAAGCGGTAGTAGAAAAATAAGCCAAATTAACTGATGTGGCATTATCTACAATGACTCCTCTTCAATACTTCCTTTATCTTCGTTAACCTCTACCCCCATCGTGTCTTCTACCTCACCCCTTTCAAACTATCCCATCAATAAATAGCCTGAGCTACCATTTCATCAGGTTAATCTCAGTAGCATCTACCGTTTCACGGCTGCGGTAGATAGCGATTATTATGGCTAAGCCAACGGCAGCTTCAGCCGCTGCCACCACCATAATGAAAATGGCAAAAACCTGTCCGGTCAGCGCCAGTGGCACAATATAACGGGAGAAGGCAACCATAGCGATATTGACCGCATTGAGCATAATTTCAATAGACATCAGGATAACTACGGCATTGCGTTTGGCAAAAACACCATAAAGCCCGATAGAGAACAGAATGGCTGACAATATAATGTAATGCTCCAAGCCTATGCTCATCTATCTACTTCTCCCTGACCATGATAATAGCTCCCAGAATGGCGGCTAACAGCAGGACAGCAGCAATCTCCAGCGGCAAAATAAAACCACCCTCTCCAAAGAGCCTGCCCGCCAGGGCAGAGGTGGTAGGTTCCCGCGGAGCTATACCAGCTATCTGCCAGCGGGTAGCAACCGTAGCAAAACTCACCGCACCCAGAAACAAGATAGCCACCAGAAAAGCGGGGATGCGGAGCTTATTAGAAAGACTACCCCGCTGAACCTCTCTGGTTAACATAACAGCCAGAATAATTAATATCGATATGGCACCAACATAAATCAGAACCTGTACCGCCGCCAGAAAATCGGCGCTTAGAGTAACGTAGATTCCAGCTACAGTCAGAAAGCACAAGACCAGGCTAAGAGCCGCCCGGAAAACATCGCGCAGCAAGACCACTGCCAGAGCAGCGGCGATACCTACTACGGCTAAAATCCAGAAGGCAATATCAAGTCCCACGCTTTTTCTCCTTATCCCGCTCAATGAGTAAAGTCTGCTTGGGCAGGTTTGCGGCAATCTCGGGGTGGGCGTAACCGCTGGGTTGCCTCTTATCGGGCATCAGCAAATCCTCCTTTTCGAACACCAGCTCCTGCAGGCGATAGACAGACCGCTCATAACCATAACCCATAAACAGCGCGTCAAAAGGACAGGACTCAACACATAAAGCACAGAATATACATTTTCTGGCATCCACCTGGTACTTCACCGGTTTATAAGCGAGGTCGCACCTCAGGCATCGCTCTGACTCCTCAACAGCCAGCTTTTCATCCAGGCTGAGTTCCACTTCCTTAAAGCTGTGCCGCCGTTGGTCAAGCGGGATGGCAGGTATTTCTGGACGGTACGCCTCTCTGGGTCCGCCAACCCTGGCGGGCACTTCCTCAACCGGTGCCAGCGTCTCATCAATAACTCCGCTACCACCCAGGTATTTATCTATGGAGGTTGCCGCTCTTCTTCCCGCAGCAATGGCTTCAATGACTGTAGCTGCTCCGGTCGTGGCATCACCACCGGCAAAGATGCCCTCCCGGCTTGTAGCCAGGCTATCCGGGTCAACCTGGAGGGTATTCCCTCGACCGGTGGGTAAATTGAATGAATCAGGAACCTCCGGCCGCTGACCGATAGCAGCGATAATTGTATCAAAGCTCATAGTGAACTCACTGCCTTCAATCGGTTCAGGCCGCCGTCTTCCACTATCATCTGGCGCACCCAGCTTCATTCGAATACACTGTAGCTGCGCTTCACCATCCTGACTGATTATCTTTGACGGCGCTGCCAGGAAATATATTTTTATTCCCTCGTGAAGAGCCTCCTCAATCTCCTCGGAGCTGGCTGGCATCTCAGCTCGAGTCCGACGATAGACTATGGTTACTTCCTTAGCCCCGAGACGCAGTGCAGTTCGTGCCGAATCCATAGCGGTATTACCACCACCGATAACAGCGACCCTATCGCCTACTTTCACCTTCTCACCCAGATTTATCTCTCTCAGAAAAGATACACCACCCATCACCCTGGGGCTGTCTTCTCCATCAACACCTATCCCCATAGCCTGCTGCGCCCCAATGCCCAGGAAGATAGCATTATAGCCCTGCTCCAAGAGGCTCTCTAACGAATCCACCCTGGTATTGGTCTTTATTTCAACACCGATATTTGTTATCTCCTCAATCTCTGCCCGTAGAATATCCTTGGGCAGCCGATATTCAGGAATGCCATATCGTGTCATGCCGCCCGGTTCGGGTAAGGCTTCAAAGACAGTAACCGAGTGCCCCAGCTTCGCCAGATAGTAGGCGGCGGTAAGCCCTGCTGGCCCGGCGCCAACAATAGCCACCCGCTTACCGGTAGGGGGAGCAACCCTGGAGTTCTGCTTCCACAGCCCGGTGTCATGCTCAAAAGCAAACCGCTTGAGTATGCGGATAGCAATGGGCTCATCGAGCTGCCCCCGGGTACACTCGGACTCGCAGGGGTGGGCACAAATGTAGCCGAGGACGGAGGGGAAGGGAGCCTTCTCCCGGATGACAGCCAGCGACTCAGCAAACTTGCCCTCGGCAATCAAACGGACATAACGGCTGGCATCCAAACCGGCGGGGCAGGCCTGGGTACAGGGTGCCGGAACTATTCCCTTGCTGCCGTTCTCAGGGGTTAAAATTTCGATCACACCATGGGGACAGCTGCGGGCACAGGTATAACAGCCCGTGCATTTTTCCATATCCCAGGCAAGCTCATTGCCCCGGAAGCGGCGGGAGACGGTCAGCCTCTCCTCGGGGTACTGGGTGGTGATTGGCTTACGAAACAGGTGCTTAAAGGTTAAAGCCATACCCTTGGCGATGCCAATCCCAAACTGCTCAAACCTCAACCCGGCCACCTCCCAGCTTGAAAAACCTTGCCCATAACACTATCAAAACCGCCATCAGTGCCAGGTTCAAGAATATTATCGGCCAGGGCAATGCCTGTGGCCAGACGAGCACCTGTATCGCCGTGATAAGCAGGTTAACCAGGGCCAGGGGGAAGAGATACTTCCAGGCGAAGGCCATTACCTGGTCTATTCGTAGGCGCGGGATGGTGCTCCGTATCCAGACGATGAGGAGGAACACGCCGATTATCTTAATTAGAAACCAGAGAACGGGGGGCAGCAGTGGTCCTCTCCAGCCACCAAGGAAAATGGTGGCGATTATCGCTGAGATACCCAGTGTTTCACAGTATTCCGCCAGGTAAAACATGGCAAACTTCATCCCGGAGTATTCAATATGATAACCAGCCACAATCTCAGAATCCGCCTCCACCAGGTCAAAAGGGGTGCGGTTAATCTCAGCCAGAGCTCCCAGAAAGAAGATAAGGAAACCCAGCGGCTGCAGCAGAATAAAGGGAATAGTCTGCGCTTCAACAATCTGAGTCATTGACAGGGAGCCGGCAATCAGGACCACCCCCACGATAGAGAGTACCAATGGAACCTCATAGCTGACTAGCTGGGCGACATCACGCATTGCCCCGAGCAAGGAATATTTATTATTTGACCCCCATCCTGCCATAAACACCCCCACCGCTGTCACTGAACTAATCGCCACCACGAAGAGGATGCCGATATTAAGGTCAGCCAGCAGGGCTCCGCTTTGGAAGGGGATGACGGCAAAAATCAGTAGTGACGGAACAAAAACAACTACCGGAGCCAGCCAAAAAATCCACTTATCCCCTTTAGCCGGAATAATGTCTTCTTTGAGCAGCACCTTAATCGCATCAGCTACGGGCTGAAGAATGCCGTAAGGTCCGGTTCGGTTGGGACCCTGGCGTATCTGAAAACGGCCTATTCCCCGTCGCTCGATATAGATAAAGGCCAGAATCATAGCGAGGACAAAGGCAAGAATTATGACAGTAAATACTATCCAATGCCACCAGAAGCCGCCTGGCCAATCGGGAGGCAGAGCAAACAGGCTACTGCCGGGACTGAGGCCGGTTCCAACGATTGTCACTATCTATCTACCTCACCCAGGCAAATATCGATACTGCCAAAGATGATTATGGCATCAGCCAGTTTCCAGCCAATAATCATATCCCGAAGGGCAGTCAGGTTGAGCAATGATGGTGCTCTAACATGGAAGCGGTAGGGGGTAGCTGAATTATCCGATACCAGATAAAAGCCAAGCTCGCCCTTGGGGGCTTCAATGTGTCCATAGGCTTCACCGGCGGGCGGACGCAACCGTAGCGGCACCGGGCTCAAGACCTTGCCCGGAGGTAGCTGCTCCATAGCCTGCTTAAGGATACGCACGCTCTGCCGCATCTCCTGTATCCTTACCCGGTAGCGGTCATAACAGTCGCCGGTGCTGGCGGTGATAACATCAAACTCAAAGCGGTCATAAACCGAGTATGGGTCTGCCCGACGGATATCCCAGTTGACGCCGCTGGCGCGAAGCACGGGACCGCTGGCTGAAATATTGATGGCCAGCTCTTTAGGCAGAATGCCGACACCCTTGGCCCTGGTCAGCAATATCTCATTGGTCGCCAGAAGCTGGTCATATTCATCAATGAAATGAGGCATCTCCCCGATGAATTTATCCAGGGCAGGTAAAAACTCCTCAGGAATGTCCTGGCTTACCCCGCCAGCACGCATATAGTTGTAGGTAAGCCGCTGACGACAGGCCATATCAAACAGGTCTATAATTTTTTCTCTTTCCCGGAACATATACATAAAAGGAGTGACAAAAGCGCCGCAATCATTTAAAAAAGCGCCAACGGCTATTAAGTGGTTGGCGATGCGCTGCAGCTCCGCCATAATAACCCGGAGGTATTCGGCTCGCTCAGGCACAGGTATCCCCGCCAGCTTCTCCACTGCCATAACATAAGCCTGATTATTGGTCATGGAGGATACGTAATCCAGCCTATCGGTAAGGGGGATATTCTGCTTATAGGTACGCCCCTCGGCCAGCTTTTCTATGCCTCGGTGGAGATAGCCAAAAATTGGCTCCAAATCAACCACAACCTCTCCATCAAGGGTTACCCTCATCCGGAACACCCCGTGGGTGCTGGGGTGCTGAGGGCCGAGGTTGATGACAAAAGGCTCGGTTTTAATTGCCATTACTTATAGTCCTTGCGCAGTGGATATCCCGGGAAACCTTCCCAGAGTAAAAGGTACTTCGGATTGGGGTGTCCATCAAAGCTAATCCCCAGCAGGTCATGGGTTTCCCGTTCCTGGTAATCAGCTCCCCGCCACAGGCTGACAACCGAGGGCAGGGCGGGGTTCTCCCGGCCATAGCACCGGGTCTTCACCACCAGGCTGTGGTTATGCTTTATTGAGGCTAGCTGATAGACCACCTCAAAGTAGTTGACATAATCAATAGCGGTAAGACTGGTGAGGTAGTCGAAATCAAGGCCAGGTGTCGTCTTGAGGAAGGCGGCTATGTCAAGTAAGGACTCGCCTTTAATGACCAGGCTAGTTTCATTCGATTCAACAGTGCTCCCCGGGAACTGTTGCTCCAGTTTGCTGGCTATTTCCTTACCAGAGAGGGCTATCGTCAATCTCTACCTGACCTCCTCGCGCAAACTTCTCTTGGCTATCTTATCCTGCAGCAGCTTTATCCCGTAAAGCAGGGCTTCAGGGCGGGGGGGACAGCCGGGCACATAGACATCCACCGGAATTATGCGGTTATATCCGGGAACCACATTATAGGACCCGCTAAAGATACCACCACTGATGCCACAGGCCCCCATGGCTATTACCCACTTTGGCTCAGCCATCTGGTCATATATTCGCCGTATCTGGGGTGCCATCTTCCAGGTCAGGGTGCCCGCGGTAATCATCAGGTCAGCCTGCCGTGGTGAGCCGCGCATAATCTCCATACCAAATCGAGAAATATCAAAACGGGAGCAGGCAGTAGCCATCAGTTCAAAAGCACAGCAAGCGGGAAAGGCAAGCACTGTCCATAGAGAGGAGCGCCGCGCCCAGTTAAGCACCGCATCCACCGAGGTCAATAGTATATTGCGGCGCAGTTCTTCATCCAGCCACTTATCCGGGTCAGGAATAGGTTGCTGGCTATGTGCCTTTAATGACTCTATAGCCTCACCCTCAGCCTTATCAAGCTCGGTATCAGAGTAAATGCGCCGTTTAGTTATATCATCTACTTCCATTCCAGGACCTTCTTCCTCCAGGCATAGATATAGCCGATAGAAATAATGAAAATAAAGATAAACATCACTATTAAACCGGGATAGGCTAGCTCTCTCAAAGCAACCGCCCAGGGATAGAGAAAGATAACCATGACATCCAGGGTAATAAACAGCAGGGCAAAGAAATAATAGCGAAAATTAAATTGAATCCATGCCTTGCCTATCGTCTCCATACCGCATTCATAGGTAGAGTTCTTGGTAGGATTAGGCTTATGAGGAACAATGCGGATAAATCTGAGAATAAATGGGAGAAGAAGAGTGATAACAGCAAAAAGAATAGCGACTACCAAGAATAACCCGATGTAGCCATAGTTTGCTAACAACTATTATTCCCCTTTCACAATAAGGAACATTAGTATACCACACTGTTTTTTCTAAGACAAGATAAACCGGGAAAGTTTATTATAGCTGGGGGCGGGACTTGATAAAGGGGTAAAGGGCATGGTAACATTTAGATGATAAGGTGCCTATGGGAATGCGAGTTATTACTGGCAAAGCGAAGGGACATCAACTTAAGGTACCAAGGGGAACCGCCACCCGTCCGGCGACAGATTTAGTTCGAGGAGCAATTTTTTCTATCCTGGAAATCATTGCCAACGATTGGTCCCAGGTGCTTGACTTATTTTCAGGCAGCGGGGCCTTAGGTATTGAGGCGTTATCTCGTGGTGCCGGGTGGGTTGACTTTGTTGACCGCCACCCCCGATGTTGTGATATAATCAGGCAAAACTTGGAAAAGACGAAACTGGCAGCCCAGGCTCATGTTTATTGCTGCAGTGTAGTCAAAGCACTTTCCTTCCTTGATAAGGAGTACAGTATAATACTGATGGACCCGCCCTACTCTGACTCGTCTATAGGCAACGTAGTATCACAACTAGCCACTTCTAAGCTGGTTGGAACAAATTCAGTGGTAGTAGTAACCCACTCACCTCATCTCTCTTTAGACCCAACCTATGCCCCGTTAAATCTCATTAAAGAACGCCGCCATGGTGATAGCTACATTGCAATATATCAAAAGGAGGGCCAGCCTTGACTATCGCTATCTATCCCGGCAGCTTCGACCCAATAACCAATGGTCATCTTAATATTATCGCCCGAGCCACCAAACTTTTTGAAAAGCTAATCATCGGGGTCTATGATATCCCTGACAAGCATCTGCTGTTCACCACCGAGGAAAGGGTAGGACTAATAAGACAGGCCATAGGTAGCCCGCCCAATGTTGAGATAAAATCTTATAATGGACTCACCACCAACTTTGCTATGAAGGTAAAGGCACAGGTAATGGTGCGAGGGTTAAGAATGAGCGCTGACTTCCAGCGAGAATTTGATATGGCAATGATGAACAAGAGGTTGTTTCCTGAGCTAGAGCTGGTCTGTTTGATGTCAACCCTCGAATATCAGTTCCTCAGTTCCAGCCTGCTCAAGGAAGCCGCCAGTCTGGGCGGTAACATTGACGACCTTGTCCCCAAGCATGTGGCAATTGCCCTGAGAAAGAAGGTTGGTAGTAAAATGTAGGGATTATGGTTATACCGAAATTATTCGAATTTTCGAGGAACAAGAAGGAGACAAACTGAATGGCATATAAGATTACCGATGAGTGTATTAGCTGTGGAGCTTGTGAAGCAGAGTGTCCCAACGAGGCAATCAGCGAGGGAGAGACGATATTCATCATCGACCCCGATAAGTGCACTGAGTGCGTTGGTACTGCTGAATCATCAAAGTGCGCTGCAATTTGCCCGGTAGATTGCTGCCTACCTGACCCAGACTATGTGGAAAATCGGGAGCAACTACTGGAAAAATGGAAAGTGCTGCATCCAGGGGAAACACCAGCAGATAGCTAATATCGGTCAGTCAAAAAGTTAATCATTACTTCGCCAGGGCTATAATCCGGATTATTAGCGCTGCCTTCCGGTTATTGAAAGAAGGAGCGTATTGCCTTAAATTCCTCGGGTAGCAGAGCCAGCACTAGAGGGAAGTAGCTCACCAGTATCATGGCTAAGCCTGATTCGACAATAGCTGAGGCTGGGCCGATAAACTTGACCCATGTGGCTAAGAGGGCGCCACATAAGATAGCTCCAATCAAAAAACCAAAGAGGGCGCCCCCGAGGCGGTTAACCCAGCCGAGCAGTACCATTGAGACTGCCCGTTCCAACAAACGGGAAAGCACGAGAGCAATCACCATCGCCCCGATCAGGATAAGAGCGAAGGCAACGATTTTAGCCACACCAGGCGTAAAGGAAGAAAGCTGCTCGGCGAAGGGAATATAGTAGCGCCCGGCTAAGATTACACCAAGTATCAACCCGGCCAGGGACAAACAGGTTTTTATTATTCCGGTTCTCAGCCCGAAGAAGGTAGGGATAGCTATAGCTACTATAATAACTATGTCCAGCCAGTTCATCTCTAACCTCCCCTTTTTAATACCTCGAGGTCATCCGTAATGCAAAGCGTCAATCGGATTTAGTCGGGCGGCTCTCATCGCCGGATATATGCCGGAGGCAAGACCAATGAAAACTGAGACTGAGACCGCCAGAAGTACAATAACCGGTGAGACCACAGCGTTGATTGTGAATCCACCAAGGTCGATTTGAGAGATTCCCCATGCCATCAGCCAGGCACCGGCCAACCCGATGGCACCTCCCACCAGGCTGAGCATGGCGGCTTCCAATAGAAATTGCATCAGGATATCCCTGCGCTTGGCCCCTATCGCCTTACGCAGACCTATCTCCCTGGTGCGCTCGGTTACCGAAACCAGCATAATATTCATGATGCCGATACTACCCACCAGCAGGGAGATAGCGCCAATCAGTCCCAGGAATACAGTTAGCGCCAGGGTTATGGTCTCAAATTCTCCGAGCATCTGCTCCAGGCTGACAACGGCGAAATCATCATCCTTATCCTCAGCGATGCGGTGACGTCTTCTTAACAGGTCTTCAATCTCCTCTGTTACCTCGTCAATAACCTCAGCGCTGGCTAACTGGACAGCAATTGACTGAACGGCGTCTTCCCCGCTGGGCGTCTTCTGCGAGAACAGCCGTGCCTGGTAGGTGGTTATCGGCGTCACCGCCACCTCATCCAGGCTAAATCCAAAAAACCCGACACCCTTGGGATCCAGAACACCGATGACGGTAAATCGTTTATCCTTGATTTTGACCTTCTGGCCGACAGGGTCATTGCTATCGAACAGGTCTTCAGCCACATCACTTCCCAGTACCACCACCATATCCCTCCGGGCTATATTCACCTCAGAAATGAATTGTCCCGAAGCTATCGTATAACCATACGCCTGCTGGTATCCGGGGGTGCTGCCGTGTATCACAGATGTTGTGTCTTCATTACCGGCTACTATCTTAACCATG
>SDBU01007252.1_pt1 | contig 12813 bp, 15 predicted proteins | sample 2277071 | NCBI WGS metagenome assembly SDBU01 (sample SAMN10397929, study PRJNA504765) | marine sediment metagenome | isolation source: marine sediment core GS08_GC12, 126 cmbsf | place: Arctic Ocean: Gakkel Ridge, Loki's castle | collected 2008 | reverse complement strand
TAACATTAGTAATCCTAGTCGCAGTGTTCCTATTCTTCTGGGTAGCTTTCATGGGTAAGGGAAAAGGAAAGGAAGCAGGTCCTGGAGGATTTAGCTAAACAATTTTTATTTTTTTTTATTTTTTTATTTTTACACACGTATGAAAAAGGGGCAAAGAAAAAAAAACAATGGGAAAATTAAAATCAATATCTCAACTCCAGAAGGAAATAAAGGATATTGAAAAGAAAAAAGCAGAAGAACGAAAAAGAAGAGAACTTGAAGAGAAATTAGGAAGATTAAAAGCTAAACCTAAAACTGATATTAGATTTAAAATAAGACGTCGTTTGGGGGGAAGAATTTCTGGTGCTTTAGATAAAGTAACTGGACAATTCTTTGAATAAATTCTTAAACTCAACATCTAAAACATCTAAGTTAGGTTTATAAAGTATAATTTCTTTTATTTACCCTATGGCAGGATTGAACTTACAAGAATTCATACCTAACATTAATCTTGGGAGTCTTTTAGATACAGTTCTTACAATTCTTTTAATCGTAATTATTATAGGGGTTTTTGGTGGTCTAGCTTTCTTTTTTATGAAGAAAAAGAAGGATAAAAAAGAACCTCTCAAGACAATATGTTGGTGGGAAGAGGTTCAGAAAAAGTTGGTCCCAACAACACAGGATAGTGCTAAAGAGATTATAATTCCCGGAACAAGATTAAGAGTTTTCTATATAAAATCTAAAGATATGTGGTTGCCTAGATTTACAAGAGGAATTACAAAAGATCTTTTCTATGTAGTCATAACACCAAAAAGAGAGCTTGTTAATTTCACACTAACAAGTATTGGTGATGATATGGAAAAAGCTGGATTAGAATATGATCATACAGATATGATCTGGGCCTCTGAAAACCTAAGAGAATTTATTCAAAGAAATTACAGAGATAAATCAACTCCATGGTGGAAAGAATACCAAGGAGTTATCACAACTGCTATTTATATAGTTATAATGACTGTCTCTTTTATAGTAATCCTTTACTTTATGAGGCTGGTAGTTAAAGATATGGGTGGACTCATAGGTCAAATTGGAACTCTTATGAGGGAAGCTGAATCATGTAGCCCCCGTGGAAGCGGAATAGCTCCTGCATTTATACCTTTCATGTTCGCTAAATTTAAGAGGAGAATAAAATTCAAATGGTTAGGGAAATAACTAAATCAATAAGAAAAAGAGAAAAAGATATTAAGATTTCTTTAAAAAGAGAGAATGAGATATTAAGTGGGATGGGAAAATGTTTGTTTCATTTAGTTAATTCTTCTTCGGATATGTTTTTTTATTACATAAAAAAAATAGCTCAATTAGAAAATCAAATTAAAAAATTGAAGGAGATAAAATGACCCCCACCGGTTGGTTAATCACAGTAATAGCAAGTTTTTCAGGTATTGCTATAGGATATTTTGCCTTTAGATATTTTCCTAATCTTTTTAGAAAAGATGAGAAAATGCAGGAAGTTCTTAACGATCCACATCTTTTATTAGAGAAACTTAAATCTCATGGGGAGATTGTGGATATGGGAAAAAAGATAAATCTCAAAGTTGGAACTGACCCTGAAACAGGGAAGGAAGTTGTTATGGTGGAAGAAATAGAAATTAAGAAACAAAAGGAAGAGAAAAAAGCGCCTGTAAAAGAAAAAACTTCAATTAAAAAGAGAGGGAAAAAGGAGGCAAAGAAAAAAAAACAATGGCAAAGAAAAAACAGAATCCATGGCTCGACCATGTTGAAAAAGTAAAAGCTGAATCAGGAAATAAAGGTAAAAGTTTAAAAGAAGTTCTTAAATTAGCTAGTAAAAGCTATAAGAAAAAATGAGTGAAGACCAATTCACAAAAGTTATGGGGGAAAAGATGATCCCTACAAGAATAGTCATAATTCTTATTATTATTGCTTGGGTGTGTGGATTCCTCTGGAGAGGGATTTACACGTAAAAATAGCCCCATATCTCAATTCTAAGCAACTCTTCTTAAGAAGTTGATACATTATAACTAGCTAATTCTTCCTTCAATTTTTTCCTATCAATATGCACATAAATTTGGGTGCTAGTTAATGAAGAATGTCTAAGGAAGATCCTCACTTTCTCAATATCCATGCCCTTCTCATTTACTAAATAAGACGCGTAACTATGGCGAAGTCTGTGAGGATGAACAGATGTTTCTGGAATTACATTTCCATTTCCATCAAATTTTATTAATTTTGTCTTAATCCCTGCTTCTCTTAATTTCTTTTGCCACGTAGTTGCACCAGATTTAATACTTTTATGATTCACATAATTTTTTATAAAGATTGTTGAATTAATATCTAAATTCTTCTGAGACTTTATGTATTTAGCAACTCTAACCATAAGCTCTTTTGGAAAGAATGCAATCCCTTCCTTATCTCCTTTTCCTAAAACCCTGCATTCCCCCATCTTAGACATATCCTTTTTCCAATCTTCCCAGTTGAAAGAAATAACTTTTATCTTCAGCATTTCCCCAACCCTCAAAGCGCCATAATAACTGCATAAGAGCTGTAATTTTAATCTCTCTGTTTCCAAATGCTTTTCTAAGAGCTGGATCTCTTCAAGTTTTAATGGAATTATCTCTCTCTTCTTTTCTCTTCCTGTAATCTTTGGAAGCTCTACTTCTGAGGCCTCTAATCTTTGATCTATTGTAAAGCCCAATTCCTTGTAATTAACAAGGATAAACTTCCTAAAATTGATAAGGAAACTCCGGGCCACACTATTCCTATGAGATTTATTTGCCATGAACCTTGAAGTTGTTTCTTGATCAAAGACTTCATCCTGGAATTTATTAAAATAGTAAAGATATTCTTCTATAGTTCTTTCTTTCAGATTTTTATTTCTAAGCCAAGATTCAAACTTGTCTATAGCTATCCTCATGTTCTTTAAACCTCTTTTTTCTCTTACGCTTCTTTATTTTTTTTATTAAGATCAAAAGAACTAAAACTCCAATTCCAAAATAGATATAATGCTTTATTGCAAATCCCATAATAAAAACAATAACTTTGGTGGATATAAGTAAGAATGAAAAGATTACAACTCCAACAATGACGGCTAACAAATACCAACTAGCAAAGCTCTCTTTCTTTTCTTTATAGTCGTCAAAGTGTGGTATTGGAGACATTATAGAAAACTCCTTTGATGTTCTAAAAGTTTAATAGGATCCAAAGGTATGATTCTTAAGATTTTTATTTTAGAAGGAATTTCTTTAATTGTTCCAAGATGCTTTTCATAGGGCCTGTATTTTTTCCCATGTGAATCTTTTTTATTATAATGATCTTTTTCTATCTTCTCTATTTGTGGTTGAACTATTTCTTTTTTGTATTGAGAGTGAGGTAGTGAGGTAACCTCACTGTTTTCTTCAATATTTCCTCCTTTTTGTGAGGTAACCTCATGAGGTAACCCTACCTCACTCTTTATTTTAGCTCTCCCTAGCTTTAATTTATACCTGCATTTAGTGCAAGTAATAGTAGAATTATCGTCGGTGTACTTACCTTTGTAATTCCTTTCATGTCCACACTTTTTGTTATAACATTTAATCTTCATGAGGTAGTGAGGTAACCTCACTTTTTAAACCTACCTCACTCCATTTTTTGTGAGGTAACCTCATGAGGTAGGCTATAATTAACCGCCATACCGACCAACTATTTATTTAATTATAATTAAACGATTACAAAAAAGTGAAACCATCCAATGAATAATTCCACAGACTAAATTTTTTAAGAGTGGATACCTAATAGTAATTAGACAAGACTTACTCTAAGGGAGGGGTAAAATGTTGTTAATGCCTCCCCTAAGGTTATTATGGTATCCTTTATTTTCGTTGTCAAGAAGTTTTCAGCAGGATATTGATTAAAGATATTGGAGGTTCATAGATGGATTAAACATCAGGTAATAGTTCATTGATTTCTTTTTTACCATTACCCTCATTATTTTGATTTCTATCTTTAAAAAACTGGATCATAGTCTTTTCTTCTCCAGCATCCTTGAGCATCGTATTCATTGATGATGTGATGTTGCTATACTTCTTCCCTTCTGTTAAACACATTTGCATAAGACCTTCCTTAGTTAATTTTCCTTCCTTTAGTGCATTATACACTTTGTGGTTAAAATCTAGTTTCTCTGGAGTAACTTCAATGCCAAAAGACAAAGCTCTCTTCCTTTTCTTTATGCCTAAATACATCTTTTCTTGTTTGGGAGTCATGGATCCAAAATAAAGGTATCCTACAAATGTTGTAAAGTTATGGTATCTAAATTTTAAATTAGGGTTCTTTTTCATCCTCGCATTTTCCCGCGATTCAACTTGAATATTAGCTTTCGTATCCCAAGGGTCTGTAGTATGAATTGATGCTTCTATAGGCATAAGAAGAACTGCAAGACCCCTCTCAATAACGTGTATATGAAGATAAAAAAGTTCTCTCAAATCCTTATCCAAACTATAAAAAAAAGGAATAGCAGAACCAATAACATTAAAATTATCTCTATAATTTGTAAGTATCTTAATCATCTCTTTCTGACCTTTTTGTTGGAAATCTCTTTTATATCCAGAGTTTATTGCTTCATCATCCCAACAAAAACCAAATTTCTGATTTGCTAAAAGACTTACTATTTTCTCTCTGGAATACTCTTGATGTTTTTCTGGGTTAAATCCATTTTTCTTAAAAGAATTAAATATTTTGAAGAGTATGGTAGAATTATGAGTAACCATATAATTATCAGTTATATACCACTTACTTTTTCCAGTAATTGAAAAACCATAAACCATTTCTCCCTTTTTCCTTTTAACTGATTTTACAGCTATTCTCGTAGGATCTATTTTCCTAATTCTTAATCTTTGAAACTTTCTTTTTAGCCTTAAAGGGATTATTTTTGGATTTTTAAATTGAACCGAAACATCATAGTACAATCTTTTTTCTTTAAAACTTTGACAATTTTTATAAATTTTCCTTATTAAAGAATAGCCCCCAAGAGAAAAAACTAAGTCCTTAATGTTCTCTGCTAGTTGATAAGATTTTGTGCACATAGTTATTTGATTATTCTTAGAAACAAATCCATCAGTATCAATAAGACCTGCAAGAAGATTTAATCTAAATTCTTTAGATGTTTTCAAAAATTCTTTTGGAATAAATTTATTATGAGATCTTTTATATCTTAAACCTAATTTAATTAGCTTTTTTGAAAATTCTCCATAAATAGAAAATCGATACATTTTTGCACCAGTGTTTTGTTTTTTATGAATATTAATTATAGGATAATATTTAGAAATTTCTTCCATAATTTCTAAATCATCAGAAATTATATTAAGTGAATCTGTAAAGGAACCATCTCCCAACCATGCCCCTAAGCAATATGGTTCAATGTCTAAATCTTTACTATCTTTAAATTCTATTAAAGGAGTTGTAAAAGAAGTGTAGTGTGAACTTAAAGTATAATGCTTAGATAAAGCTCTTGCATTTCTAATACACAATTTTTTACCAAATATTCTTTTATCTGTTAATTTTCCATCCGTTCTTATTCTCTTTGAACAAACCCTATATAAAGGGATTTCGTGATTCCAAGCACAAGAATATAATAATTTATTTTTCCTAGTAGCTTCGCATATATCATAAATTTCTTTTTCAAATCTAGAGTGAGTATGAATAATCTTTTCATAAGTAAAACTTCCATCTTCTTGGGGAGAAATAACCTCATCACCAACTTTTATATTCTCAATCTTTTTCAAAGAACCATTACTCATCAATACAATACTTCCTTTAACTTCTGTTTTCCCATCCCCTCTTTTTCCTGAAACACTGATATTTGCATCATATTTATTTAATTGTCTTTGTCTGATACAAGTTGTTAATTCTTTAAGAGTCCAAATAATCTTAGATTTTGAACCCATTTTTATCCTCTACCAATCATCCTTTCTTTCATAAGTTTCTTATAAGCATTTGGATCAAATTCATCTTTATCTGTGAAAATTAAGTGATTTTTATTTAATGGAATATTAATAGAGGCTTTTATTTCAAGAACTATTTCAAGAACTTTATTAAACTTTTCTGGAATTATTTCTAATTCCTCTGTTCTATTAACATTATCCCTTCTCATAAAAAATAGAAGAGGGAGAACTTTTTTTATTTTTATAAGCGATTTTTCATATTCGTCAAGTTCGTCTTTAGTCCCTTCTCTTTTCATGGCAAATCTTGTATTTTTACATAGTTTTATCAATTCTCTAACTAATCTTTTTAATCCTGTAAATCTCACAAGATCATTAGGAATAGTATAACTCATAAGCTCCTCAATTATTGTATCAGAACCAAATATAGCAATATCTTCATAATATTCACACTTAGATTGGGGAGTCATTATTTTAACTCTGGCGAAGTCAGATGCCACATTCCAATTTCCAGTTTCAGAAATTATTTTCTCTCCCGTAGTAGAATCTTTCTGTGGCATGTTCTTCTAAAGATTTTAACATTTTTAAATCTTAGTGAAATTGTGCGTGAGAAAACTAACTCTTGTTTACAAAGGTTTCATTATTCTATAAAAGGTATATTATCACAAGTATAATTGCCTTGCCCATTTGAATAAATGTGTTTTAAACAATCCACTATTTCATAATCTAACTTCTCGCAGCCACCGATTGGGTTCATAATACTTTTTCTTGAATCTATATGATCAAAACCCATAGCATGGAGAATCTCATGTAAGGCAAGAGAAGGATAAATTGGACAGATTTCAAAATTATCTGGATCTGGCTTGTATAACTCTACAAAACCCTTTAAAATTTCTTTCTCTCCTTCATAAGATTCTATTCCCCCATAACCTGAGGCTTCTTCTGATTCATATTCCTCATAACAAGAAATTTCTATTCCATGCTCATCTTTTTCTTCGTAAAAAGTAACTATCCCATCTGTTTCCTCTCCAATTATATCAAAGGATTTAATGATTTGAGTATATCTGGTATCTTTACATAGATAATCCTCTAAAAAATAATAATGAATTGGCAATCCCTCCCAATAATATGCTTCTGAATCTATATTGAGTTCTTCTACTTCAGGGAGAATTTTTTCCTCATCATCAAAAGGATATACAAAAGAAATTAATATCATAATTCCTATGATAACAAAAAATCTCCAATCCCAGATAATTATGAATCCTTTATTATTCATTTTTATTTAAATGCCTGAGGCATAACTTACTTTTTCCCTCCCTCCTGAAGTATATAAACTTTCTTATACATTAATTTTTTGTTTGTTTACAAAGATTTTTAAGCATACTTTTCCTATTTATTTAGAAAAAAGAGAGTCATAAAATATTATGGTATTTGGAAAAATTATAAGATTTGTAAGAAAACCATTCATAAGCGTCGTAAGAAGAATTGTTGGGAGGAAAGAAACAAAACAAGTAGTATCTTTACCAACAACAAAAAGGGCCCCTGCTGTTTCTGTTCACGTCGCGACAACAACTCCTTCTGGAAGAACTCAACAAGTAGGAACTTACGTAAGAAGTAGCAGAGGAAGTGTTACCAGAGTTTCTGGAATATCAACACAACAAGCTCAACAAGTAGAAGCTAGAGCACAAGCACAAGCAAAAGTGCAAGCACAAGAAAGAGCAAAACAAGAAGCTGTTAAACAAGCACAAGAAAGAGCAAAACAAGAAGCCAGTAGAAAAGCACAAATAGCAAAACAAGAATCTATCAAAAAAGCAAGATTATTATTCTTAAAATTAAGAAAGCCACCAATAACTCTAATGAAACCTAAGAAACCTCTAAGACCAATGATAAAAGCTAGAAGACCACTACCAGTAAGCAAATTAACCTTAACAGAAAGATCAGACGAATTACTTTCAGAGATAAAAATAAAAGGATCTACTCCCGAATTAAAAAGAAAAAGAGAAATTTTGTTAAAAGAAATAGCAAAAGAAGAAAAGAAAGTTGGTCCATCTAAAACAATCGGTTTTGTTGAAAAAAGAAGAGAATTAATCAGAACAGAAAAACCATCTGTGAAGAGAGAAGCAAAATTAGCTGCATTAACAACTGCATCATCACTTCTCGGTTTTGGTTTAGGATTGAAAGAATTGGTAATACATCCAGTTAGCACTATTAAATCAATGCCTGGAAGTTTTATACAAGACATTAAAGAGACTGGTCAGCTTTGGAGAATAAGTAAAACAGAAGCCATAGTAAAAATAGGGATGGACATCTTGCTTTTAAAAGGAACAGGAAGAGCTCTAAAAGTTACGGGAAAGGTTGGTGGAAAAGCTAGAGCAAGATTGTCTCCAAAGTTTAAAGGAATTAAAAAAAGTGTTATAACAATTCCTTCTCAAGCAAAAGGAAGCACAATAAAAATAAAAATTGGTGGGCCTGTAAAAAAATTAGCAGAACCATTAAGAAAACAAATAGGAATTGCTGGAAAAGAAGTAACTGCTGTTTCTGCACAAGCGAACAGGCTTGTTAATTTAATCCAAAGAACAAAAATAGTTAGAAAACCAATTCCAGGGGAAGCAAAATTATCAATAAGCACGAAAAAGCTATTAACAAAATTTGATAAAGGAAGAATAGTGAAAAAAGATTTGGTAAAACTAAATAGAAGAATCATAGCGGAAACTGGAAGGGAAGGAGCACTTCTTGAGAGATCCTTCTTCGCTGATCCAAAAGGAAGATTAAGACCTTCTAGATTAGGATTAGAACAAAAAGAAGCAAGTTTAAGAGATATTCTTTCAGGGGATGTAACCTTCAGAACACAAAAACCACAGGTCTTGATATTTGAGAAAGTAGTAGTTGAGAAACTTCCAAAAGCATTAAAAGGAATAGAGAATAAACTCAAAGCTGGAAAACCATTAACAGGAAATGAAGCGAATAGATTATTACAATTCCAATTAAAGAAATCTGGTAAATTTAAGCCAGTTGGTCATTTAACAAAAGAACCAGAGATCACGCTTGCCCCGGGAGAAATAATAAAGAAAGTAAAAACAATTGCAGTAACAATAATAGAAGGGAAGAGGGTTCCGATTGTTAGTGCAAAAGTTGTAAAAGCAAAGTCAAGAACAAAAGCTTTATTAGATAAAGCCAGTAAGGGAAAAATAACAACTGCTGAACTAAAACAATTAAAAGCTAATTTAAAAAGAGAAACAGGATTTAAAACTTCTTTTTCTAGAGGGAGAATAGGAAAGCCGAGAGTCAGAATTCCTAAAAGACTTCCAGGATTAAGGAGAAGACCATTAAGAAGATCTAAACCAAAACCAGGAGATCTTTTTGGTCTTGATCCTAAAAAGCCTGGACCGAGACCACTAAAGAAACCAGGAAGACGTCCTAGACGAAAACCTCCAAGTGTAAGAAGACCTCCCAAGAGAAGACCACCTAAACGCCCACCTAAACGTCCATCACGTAGACCTAGAAGAATTCCAAGAACAGCAAGGAAGCCTCCAAGAGGACGACCTCCAGGAAGACCCCTAAGAAGACCGAGAATGGGACCTCCAACAAAACCAGTTCGTGTAAGAGCAAAAAAAAGAATAGTTAAAAAAAGAAAATCAGTAAGACCACAAAGCTTTGAGGTATGGGCTAGACCACTAAAGAAACCAGGACAAAAAAAGAAACCGAAGCTGATTAAGGTCAGTCGTGTGGGCCTTTCAAAAAAGAGAGCAAAAGATTTAAGGAATTATATTACTGACACAAGCTTGGGAAGAACAGCAAGGATAAAACCAAGCAAGGGAAAACCTTCTACTCCAAAATTAAGAGTTCCCCCTAGTTACTCAAAAAAAACATCCTCTAAATTCAGAAAGTATAGAATTAAAAAAGGAAAACGGATTCCTCTTCTCAAGGGAAAAATTATAGAACGAGGACGTTTTTTACTTGACACTAAGCAAGAAGTTAAAAAAATTGGGTTATTGAAAAGGATTAAACAAATAACTCCTAAGAAGAAAGCTGTAAAAAGAAAACCTATCAGGAGAGATAGGGGTCTATTTGGATAATAGGAATAATTTACGGCTTGGCCTTCTTAAAAGAAAAACTATAAAAAGGAGAAATAATAATAATAATAATGGAAGATAATTTTCCTAACTTTTTCAAGTGGACATTTACTAAATGGTATTTCTGGGTCATCTTTTTTGTTTGGGGACTTTGGGCTGGGTCAGAAGAACTTAGAGCGTATTATATTACAGAATTTTTAGTAACTCTATTTATCTCTTTTGTTCTAGTTCTGATCATCTTCCTAATTCCTTATTCAATAAAGAGATTTATCTGTAAGAAAGTTCAAGAAGAAGTTAAATCTAATTCAAGGAAAGTAAGGAGGAGAAGATAATGGAAGAAGTAGACACAGAAAAATATATTGACGCGCTAGAACAAGAAAATAAAGATCTAAAAGGTCAAGCTGTTCAACGTGAAACAACCATGCACTCTATGGGATCAGGAACAAATAAAAATGAAAATATTATAACATATCAAATTGAAACTGGCGAATTATTAGATAAGCTTGAACATTTTTATAGGGGAGAATATATTGGAACTTTAGCTAATGGAGATAAAGATTGGGTAAAACCAGAAGACAAGACACAAATTCCTCTCAATGATTTAGGAGTTGGTGCAATGATGGAAATAGTTTCAAAATATATAGACAAAAATACTGCTCTGTCTTATTATTCTGAAATGCGTATATATGAAATCATGGCAGATTTGGGAGACGAATTAAATTTATTTATTTTATCTAATTATGAAAGAATGGGGATGGATGATAAATTCAAGAAAACTAAATTTAGATTGTTAATTGTTTCTACACTTCATACTATTGAATCCACTTATAGAAAAGCTATTGCTGGAGAGATGTCAAAAAGAATAAATGAATCCAGGATAATTACTCAATCAGATTTTACTGGCGACAGATCTTCTCCCCAAATGCCTCAAAGAAGGAAATTTAATATATTTAATCCCAGAACCTATGGTGGTTAAAAGCAAAAAATATAAAAGTCCCAAAAACATATCTTAAACATGAGAAAAGAGGTCTGTTTATTTTTCTTCCTTTTTGTAGTTGCTATTAATTTAGCCTTTATTTCAGCAGATGAATTCGGATATGTTTCAACAAGTAATAATTCATTTGGATATGATTTTTCAAAAGACCCATACGGAACAACAAACTTTGTTTACATTAATTTTACGGGGGACCTTGGAGACATAAATGATTCAATAAATAACTACATAGCAGAGAACAATGTTTCAGTCAACAACTACATTGCTGAAAATAATCAGTCAGTCAACAACTACATTGATTTGATGGATCTGATTTTCAACAACTCGATTGTGAATTGGATTCAAGATCAGTATTACACGAGCACCGAGGTTGATGCAATCAACGCTTCAATGAACAACTACATTGCTGAAAACAATGAGTCAGTAAATAATAATATTATTGCTTCAATCTTATCAAACAATGGTTCAATAATAAATTGGGGTACAGATACTTTTGTTCCTTATAATGGTGCAATAAATAATGTAGATTTAGGACTTTATAATATCTCTGCAAATTTAGGATTGTTTGATTTAATTCAAACTACTGGTGGAGATTATCTGACTTTTTCAGATGACGAAATAGATTCAAGTTCAGGCTCTGTAATGTTTAATTCAAATGTTGTCCAGTTGTTTGCACCAGAAGCACAGGGATACTTTGGAAGTATATTAACTCGTGGAGGTTCAGTAGAAGCAAACACTGCATTAGGACATTTCAATTTAGGAACTGATGCTGGTTTTGATATAGCCCAAATAAATGGAAGTTTTGTATCTGGATTATCAGATAGATTTATGGATTTTAATGTTTTAGATAATACTGGAGTAGGTTGGGCTACTGTTTTGAGAATGTACTCCAATGGGAATATGTCTATGCTTGATGGTGGAGATTTTTATACTCCTGGAGATGTTTATGCTGATCTTTTTATTGGGAATGGTTCTCAATTAACTGATATTCTTACTGTAGCTGAAGCAGTTATAATTAATACTTCAGTAAATAATTACATAGCTGAAAACAATGCTTCAGTAAATAATTATATTCTGTGGGTGAATGGAACTGCGGCAGATTATACAGATTCTAAGTTGATTACAACATTCTATGATGCAGCGAATGTAAATCCTGTTACGGGAACACCAGCAGGAACAGTTGCTTTACTTCAAACCTATGATTCAATTTCCTATAATGTTTCAGAGGTAAGTTCAGATATGGAATTGATAGTTAATTTTACAGGGATTACTGAGTTCAATCAATTAATTTTTAGGTATAAATCAAGTTCCACAGAGAGTCATTTGCTGATAGTTTCAATTTGGGATTATGTTGAAGAAATATGGGAAACTTATGATAATCTTGGAAATACTGAAAATGAATATATTATAAGGACACAATCTGTTTATGATAATGAGGACCATGTATCTGGAGGAGTAGTTCAAGTAAGATTTTATTCAAATAATCAAGGGGGTTCAACACATCTTCATCAATTTGATTGGGTAAGTATCTCAAAGGGTCCAGCAACACCAAGTAGTGAGGAAACAGATCCCCATGCGATACATGCTGATGGATTAATCTCATTCATAGCAAATTGGAATCAGGGAGCATTTAATCTGACTAATATAGAAAGTTGGTTCTTAGGAATAGTTCCATGGGAAAATGTGCGTGGATTGAATCTTACAATAAATGATTTGATTACTATAAACAATGTTTCAGTAGCAAACACCTTCGGAAGTTATGTTGCTTTAGTTAATGCTGATTTTGTATCTATGACGGACAATTCAATGGCTGACACGCTTCATAGACACTCGGAACTTT
>SDBU01007251.1_pt1 | contig 12815 bp, 9 predicted proteins | sample 2277071 | NCBI WGS metagenome assembly SDBU01 (sample SAMN10397929, study PRJNA504765) | marine sediment metagenome | isolation source: marine sediment core GS08_GC12, 126 cmbsf | place: Arctic Ocean: Gakkel Ridge, Loki's castle | collected 2008 | reverse complement strand
CAGAAGTGTTTCGACTTGCTCCTGACCGTCAAGATCAGCCCATTCCTCGTTGGAGAATGTTGGAAATAGACTCAACTGCTCCTGCGGTGTTTCGAGCGCCGCTAACCTGCGTTCCAGCGTCGTACGGATAGCGCTCGTGCTGGAAACCACAAGGCGCTGCATCAATATCATGAGGAATCCGATGTAGCTGCGCTTCTCGCGCTTGGCCTGGTTGTAACCTTCCCCCACATACTCTGTGACCGCATCATAGAGCTGCCGCTGGTCCCGATGCCGATCCTTCCAGGAGACCGCAGCAAGCTCTGTCTTCCGAGGCTTGAAGAGCGGTTTGCCTTCAGCGGTGATAGCACGTCGCTTTTCGGTCCGGATCACATAGGGTTGAACCCGATCCCGTGTGACGCTGCTCACATCAGGAAACGCCTGAGTATCGATCAAAGAGACCAGCCTCTGGAAAGCATCGGTCTTACCCTGGTGCGGAGTTGCCGACAGCAGCAGGAGATACGGTGCGGCCCCGGAAAGCCCCTGGCCCAGCTTGAACCGGGCCACCTGGTAGGTACTCCCGCCGAGCCGGTGGGCCTCGTCCACAACGATCAGATCCCAGCCGGCAGAGATCAGGTCCTCAAACCGTTCCTGGTTATACTCGGCCATCTGCTTGTCCGACCATCCGTGACGACTTTCCAGCGGTTTGACAGAATCCATGGGACAGACCACCTGCGGATGGCTCTGCCAGATGTTGTCCTCTTTGGTGATACGTCGATAGGCCGAGAAATCGCCGGGAATAAGCAGCCGAAAGTCCTCGTTGAAGTGAGTACGCATCTCGGCCACCCATTGGGTCACCAGTCCCTTTGGAGCGACAACCAATGTTCGCTTAGCCAGCCCGCGCAGCTTGAGCTCACGCAAAATAAGTCCGGCCTCGATGGTCTTGCCCAGGCCCACCTCATCGGCAAGCAGGTATCGTACGCGGTCACCCGCGATGGCTCGGGATAGGGCCCGGATTTGGTGGGGCAGCGGTATTACAGATGATTCAATGGGTGCGAGAAGCATATCCTGGGTCAAGGCATCGGCTACCCGTGCGGCTGCGGCGATATAGGCGATACCGTCTTGGCTACCGGTCCCGGAATCTCTCAATGGAGCGAGTCTGGACAAAGGAACGCGGACAACCGAATCGCGGCCTGGCAGCCACACCCGGCAGGTCGTTTCGCCCCAAAGCGTCTGGGACTCGATGACCTGACAGAGCTGCCCGTGGTCCGGGCTGTATTGCCATGAGCCAACCGCGATCAATCTGATTCCTCTTCATTGGGGGGCTTTGCAGCAAAAATGGTTAATTTCAGCTCTGCATCATCTATCAACTGATATTCCGGCTTACGCCCTGACAGTTTTTTGCTTTCGGTGATGATGATCGGCACACCCTCGCCTCGTTTATCCATGATATAACTGCGCTGACTACCGATGGCATTGACGTTCATAGGGCAACGCGCTAGCAGGGTACTCAACAACTCGTTGCGCGCCCATTGCCGTTCTGAAAGGCTGTCAATGGTCATGGTATTGGGAATCGTTCCCGGTGAAAAGATTTCAAGCCTGTCGGCAAAAAGATGCAGGCGGATTCTCGATCCATGAACGGAGTAATCGCGATGCACAACCGCATTGACAACGGCTTCGAACACCGCATTCATCGAAAACTGCGGTGTTTCAATGCGATTCGGCGCTTTGATTGCATAAATGCGCATATTACGCTCAACGAATTTGCACGCTTCCCGCACCTGCATATCCAACGGCCCCGTGATATCCTTTGCATCGAGTTGATAGGATCCGTTTCGTTCAGCGCCACGATAGCAAACCGCCTGAATATAAGCGGTCCTGATGAATTCTTGCGGGTGTTCCGCAGCCATCAGCACACCGCTGACGGTCGGTCGCAACACACCGTCTTCATCCACTGCAACGAGCTGGATTTTCGGCAGAAATTCCTGATCATTAACCGGCGATATAACGGTTCTGAATCGCTCCCATAAGCTGGGGACGAGTACCTCAGGATCGGCATTGGCGATCGGCTGTTCATCAAAGCGTATCAAGCGGGTTTGACTGCGCTGCTGAAACAGTCGGGCCAGCACATCCGGTTTCATCTGACGCTTTGAACTGCCGATCCGACGAAAATACCCGCCCGGACTATGATGCACGAACAAACTTCTGGGGACATCCACGCGAATAATGATTTTTTCATCCCTATTTTCGGCGGCAATCGAAATTTTGCGAATGACGCAGTCCAAAGGAGGTTCGATCAAGTCATTGCATATTCCTCGTAGCCACCTTTCGACAACATCCAGCAAGTTCATGGGTATGCCGACAATGGCTTTTGATTTATCATCTACACCTAGTAAAATGACGCCTGTAGCCGTGCTCGCCATAGCTGCCAGTTCATCGACCATGCTGTTGCGATGCGATCCAGCGACTTGATCGCCTTTAAATTCGATGGTTTTTAACTCAAGAACAGAGTCTTCACCGAGAGCGATTTCCTTCAATAAATCCGCTGTATTGTTAAACATTATCTTCCTCCATTCGCGTCACTTTGTGTCCAACCATGTTTCAATCTTCCCCGGTGCGGGTAAGCGCCTGGTCGTACCACATGAGGAGCTTGGGGTCCTCCTGGAGAATCTTCTCAGGTATCTTGCTCGCCACGGCGATGATCGTGGCGTAGTCACGCTCCTGCCAGGCCTTCTTGAATTCGAAGCGAACCGCCTCCAAGCTGAACACCTTCAGGCGTTTCTGTTTGGATTCTCAATATTCATCGAACTCGCGTGCACGTTCACGCAGCTTCTCCAGGTCACCAGCCTTGTTCGGGTCGGGTCCCTACCAACGGTCCTTGACCTTAGCCTTAAGCGCAGAATGAGCCCGGCCTCAATGGTCTTCCCCAGGCCTACCTCATCTGCAAGTAGGTAACGCACACGGTCCCCGCCGATAGCGCGGGACAGGGCCCGGATTTGGTGTGGCAACGGAATGACAGACGATTCAATGGGTGCGAGAAGCATATCCTGGGTCAGGGCATCGGCTACCCGTGCGGCTGCAGCGACATAGGCGATACCCTCGGCGGTGCCGGTCCAAGCATCCTCCAAGGGGGCAAGCCTAGCCGCAGGCACGCAGACCACGGAGTCGCGCCCGGGCAGCCACACCCTGCAGGTCGTCTCACCCCAAAGCGTCTGGGACTCGATGACCTGACAGAGCTGCCCGTGGTCGGGGCTGTAGTACCAGCTGTTTGCATTGCTTCTTTCAAACATCCAAATTTCCTATTTCGCCTTAATCCTCAACCATTCGGACTCTGCTAGCCCTACACGCGATAATTCGCGCCCGAATTGCTCGGCAGCACGTTGTGCATGTTCGGTTTTTAACTCTACAATCCACTCGTAGTCTTTCCGGTTTTCATCCTTAAAAATAAATCGGTTGGTGTCGTCCTTGTCGGCATATACTGCGTCAGTTCCAGGAAAATTCGAGACAAAGACGTCGAAAACCTTCGATTTGTATTCCAGCTTAATCACATTGCCACCGCCATCTATAACGCAGTATGTAAAACGTTTTCCATCCTCGGGCTCTTTCAAAACACAGAATATGAATGCCCGACTTTCACCCGCTATTCCCACGCTATCGCAGACCGGTTGCAGGCAAAGCAGGTAGCGTTTCTTGTCGGCCAACTCTCTGACAATGACACCCAGATGTAATGCTCTTCGGGAGTCGACATATCTTACCCTCTGACTCATCAGGGAACCGAGATTCTCATGACAATGATCTACTTCACAATCACCCAAAAGGTATTCGGCCAGTTTATTGCACCCCTTTTCTTTCCACTTGGGAGGCTCATTCTCTCTTTTTTCTATCAATCCCGGTATTTTGCTTTCCTGAACTCGAGAATAATCTTTCTTGATTGCTGGTCCATTACAGAAAACATCTTTAACAAACTCCAAGCCATTCGCACCATCACCAATGTTTAATTCAGCATCGTTGTTTACTTTCCAATGTTTGTCACACCAGTCATCAAGAAGTCCTTTGACAGCCGGGGTTTTTCCAAGAGGAGATTCACCAAGCGTGTCTTCAAGCACCGCGTGCAGCTCATCGGTCAATAATGGGATAATTTGTCCGAAAGTTTCACCAGGCAATAGAAGAGCGCGATGCGTCAAAAAGGCGATATCCAAATCTTTGTGAAATCGCATGAGTATGCGATGATTGTTTTTACGAAGATTCGCAATACCACGCAAAACGATCCCCTGTAACAGTCCGGAAGCAAGCCGCGAAAATTCCCTGATCGTCCGTGTCGCCAAATCACTCTCCGGCACCCAGTAGTCCGAGAACTGCCTCAGAGTTGTATCTTCACGTTTTCCTAGCACCACTACCCTGGCGTTTTCCATTGTGAGAACAAGGCCCTCGGATCGAGGATCGACAGCAACATCATCTTCACTGAGGCGCTTAACCAAATCATCGTATATCTTATCTGCCACAGATCTGAGGTTCACCGCCAGCGTGTAAATAAGAACAAGTCGTAATTGGTAGGGGATTTCTATCCGGCTCTGCTCCACCAAGCTCCCAACGAGTGTTGTGGCCTTATCTCCTGAAGGATCGTCCAAATCCCAGTCCACAATAACGACATCAGCAGTTGAGCATAGCTTGTAGACCTCTGACTGCTCATCGAAAGATTCGCTCTTTTCCGGCTGATAGAGGGAGCAGATGATGCGCTTTTTGGCAAAGCTGTTTTGGACATCATGAAAAGATACTTCGTCAGGTTCTTCAGGGACTTCCGCCGTTTCAATTTCTTTACCACTCTTATCTGATGAAGAGGTTACGCTCTTCAAGGCTGCTTTCCTGCGCACTGTCGTAGGCTTCTTCAAGTGTGAGGCCACGCTTCCACTCTTGCTTTCGTATATCCGATCATCAATCAGAACCACAGTCTGGAGGTACTGCTCGGCAGACTCAATTATGAACTCGTCATATGCAGAAATGCTCGCTTCAGTCATTGTCTTCACTCCATGATAAATTGAATCGAACGCCATCATCCGGATTACGTTCCCGATCCAAAGAAAGAGTCATACCTTCTTTGCTCAATACCCTTCTGGAAATGTACAGCCCCAAACCTCTTCCGTGCGGCTTGCGGGAAAAACCCTGTTCAAAGATAGCTTCAACATCCCGCTTGTGGATTGGCGGGCCGTTGTTTTCGATGTGATAAACACAGTTTGTGCCATCCAGTGAAATCAGGCGCTCACCCTGCTTGTCCTTGAGCCAGAATATGAAGTTATCGATGAGATTAACGAAAACAGGGTAGATAGTTGATGGGTAGCTCTGCACAATGCTATCCAGAAACTCTTGCGTGGTTTCAAGACGGATATGGTGTCTTTCCAGACGCACACTGAAAAGTGCACGAACGTAGTGGACGATCTCCTTGCCCCGGATGTCAATTCGTTCTCTGTAAAGTCTCCGCTGCAGAGGCGTAAAAAGGTTCAGATGAGCATCCAGGTGGTCGAAATTCGTCCGAATCTCCTGGTAGATGGGGAGGAGATCGTCATTCGCCCGCGCCCAGGAGCGAAGCTCCCTCAATTGTCCGCGGATCATCTTGATCGCAGCCGCGAATTCGTGATTAATGACGGCTACGGCAAGACCCAATTGGACCAGTTCTTCATCCGTGTCGGCCTGCTCTCTCAACGATTGAAGTTCGGTTTCCATGGCTTCTGCCATGTCAAGCTGGCTGATCTCCATGCGTTGCTCAAGCCCTTCCGCAATACTTGCCAGTAACTCCCGAACACTGCCCAGTTTTTCAGTGTTCCTCAAAGCTACGACATCAATACGCAGTTCGTACGTTGAACGAAGTTCCTCAATCTGCTCAGGCCGGAGATCACTAAGGTCTCTTTGGGCAAGGTCTTCCTTGACCTCTTCAATCGCATCACGCAACTCTTTCAGGGCAGAACGAGCTGTATTGACCGCAGCTCTTCTCGTATCTCCGGTGGTCTTTTGCAGCGCTGTTGCCTCTGTTCGCATCTGGGCGCTCTGTTTATCCGCAACATTTTGAATGAGTTCCTGGAGGCGACGGCGCTGATCGATATAGATCTTTGCCTGTTCAGCCATAGAACCAAGTGTTTCGCCGACTTCTTTGACAAAAGGAGTGAAGACCTCTTCTTCCAGCCTTGCCTTTTCCATCTGATACGCTTCCCATTCTCTCGTAAGCGTCTTAGTCAGACCAACTCCCCGGGGACGAGCGATGGTATAAGTCGCCTGCAACTCCGCGAGCTTTTTGTTGGCTTCACGTTCAGCATCCAGCAGTTCGGCAGATGCCTCATCGGGATCGCTCATTTCAGAGGCAATTTTCATCCTGTTCTGTATATGTTGCCGAAGCGTAGCGATTTCAGCTTCCGGGATGGAATCTTGCGTTTTGGAGAAGAAGACATCAAGGGCTCCGGTGAGTTTGTTTCGCTTCGTGGTCGTTTGCTGCTCTCGCTTTCGGCGAGCCCGTTCCAGCCGGTCCAGTTCGTCTTTGCGTTCCTGAAAATACCCTCCAAGCGGCGCCTCTTTACGAAAAAAGTCGGCTGCCAACTGAATGAAAAGATTCTCCAAGACGCCCTTAAATTGCCTGTAGGACTTGTCTTTTTGGAAACCCTCACGCCCCGCTTTTTCTCGAAGCGCGGCGTTACTCTGTTTTGTAAGGCACACCGCGCCATAGATACGCCTGTATGAAAAGAAGTAGTACCCCATGCCTTTATTGCGTCGCAGTTCAATGTCGAGCCAGTCAACGTCGGAATTACCATAGTCCAGAATTCGGATGCGATCACGGTAAACGTAGAGCCCGCCGATCTTTTCCAGTTTCTGATTCAATCTGGCCCAGTCGTCAGGATCGGCCATGCTTTCACGTTGAACTCCTTGGAGATATCCGAACTCAACCCGGAAGGGTCCACATGCCGTTGGCTTGCCACCGCCGTCCTTCCATGAAATGATGTGATCAGGGTATTCCTGATCATAAACGCGCACCATTCCCCTGAACTGACCGTGTTCATCAATCTCGCCGCTGACAAATTGATCGGACAATGCCAGATCATCTTTCGTAAAGAATTCATTTGGGCCGATCAAGTCCTCATACCGACTGTCCGTCGGCCAAAAACGAAATGCCGTCTCTAGCGGCGGCGGACCATCCTCTGCAAAAGTCGAATTGCAGAAACCGAGAAGGCACTTGCTGAATTCCTTGGTTCGGCCATCTTGTTCTGTCCTAATGTCCGCCAAGATAGTCTCGTTCGTGGGTGCCACGTAAAAGTGGGTACCGCTGTTGTGATCGGCCAGCGAGAGACCTTCAATGGCCTGCTCGAAATCGTGCGGATCCACCTGGAAATCGGAAACGTCCGAAAGGATGGATTGAAGGTTGCACTGCGGAAACTTCTTCTGAAGCTCCTCGATATTCGCAGTGTTCTCCTTGAGTAACTCGGCAACATCATGACTTGACGGAAGTTCGCCACCAGTAATGCACCTGATCGGAATCTCAACGTCGCCGAGATTCAAGGAAGGCTGGTCAAACAGCCCCCAATGGACATAGCACATGACGAGAGCGTCACGCTCGCCGTCCTTTGCGGAGCGAGTAAGAACAAGAACCTGTGGACCGAGAAAGGCAATGGCAAGACGTCCAATGCCCTTTTCTCCCATGACGGCGCGCTCTTGTTTGTCAGGGGGCCGGTAGGGTTGCGTCCCTTGAAGAAAGACAACCTTGCTATCCGTTCCGAGAACCAACCAGTTCGATTCAAACTCCTCGAGTGTCATTCCCATACCATCATCGCGGATTACCAAAAGTGAATCAGACCGAAAGAAATCCACTTTCACATGGTCAGCATAAGCATCATGTGCATTCTTGAAGAGTTCACTAATGGCGGTGGATGCGTCGGCGATCTGTTGTCGCCCGAGCATATCTACCGCTCTTGCTTTTGTTCGGAATTTAGCCATCGTGACGCTCCATTGATCTGACGTGTTTTATGAAATGTCGGCCAAACGCTTTGGCAACTTGTACGGGAACTGCATTGCCTATCTGGCGCGCCATCGAGTTCAGAGACCCGGTAAACACAAAACTATTCGGGAACCCCTGAAGCCTCGCCGCTTCTCGAACCGTAATGGCGCGGTCTTGCTCTGGATGGCCGAATCTGCCGTTCGAATAGCTGATACAACGGGTCGTAAGGCCCGGCGCGGGTTCATCCTAGGCAAGACGAGTGTAACAGTCCGAATGTCCATTGTATCGCTCGCCGTTCTTCTTCTTGGCATAGCATTTCGGCAGCAGCGAATCCGGCCAATCGCGTCGCCCGTTAGCGCCCGTATGTCTAATACGCTCAAGATTCCGGGGAGACAGTTGGGCCGCACGGTGGTTAGGGTATGTCCGCTTATCCGGATGCTCTGTCCCGTGCTCGACGGCGGGGAGATCGGCTATTGCGTCTCGGACGGTCACGTATGCTTTGGAGCGCTTCGGGCCGTGTGTAGGTGCAGGGAGAGATATTGATCCCAAACGACTTGCCAGCACCACCAAACGCCTGCGAACCTGTGCGGCTCCATAGTCCTTTGCGGCAATCACGCCAAAATCGACGGAGTAGTCGTCTCCCTTTAGTTGCTCGACGAATGCGGAGAAATGCCCGCCGTCCTCGATAGATACTTTCTTTAGACCAGGCACGTTCTCAACGAAAACCAATTCCGGCAGGAGGGCATGAACAACGGCTTCAAAATGCGCTAAAAGACCGCGCCGGTCGTCCTTGGATGCTTCTTTCTTGGCATTTGTTTTCTGCTTAGTGAAAGGCTGGCATGGGGCACAGCCGCAGAACAGCTTCACCTCCGCCCCCTTGCCGTAGTAAGCTTCGATACGCCGGGCGTCGACCGTTTCAATGAGCTCGTTTATTACCGAAGCGCCGGGGAAGTTCTTCTGAAATGTACCGATGGCATCCGGGCATGAATCAACCGCCAACGCGTGTTCAATGCCAGCCTGGCGGAACCCAACGCTTGTCCCTCCGCAGCCGGAGAAGAAGTCATACACCCGGATGGGTGGCATGGAACGCTTTGCGTTCTTTTTCATGAGCCTTCCTGTCTTTCCGCCGCAACCGCCAGCAACGGACCTGATATCTCAAGTGAGTATCTCTTAGATCTCAGAAACTTCCCCATACGAAGACAGACACGATCAATAGCCTTCTGTCGATCTATGCCGGGCCTGCGCACTGAACACTCCCATATGACGACAACACGCCAGCCGTCGCGGCGGAGCTCAGTCAGAGCTTTCGCATCTCTGGTTCTGTTGTCCTCCAGTTTCTTGCGCCACCAGTCTCTTCGGCTGTCCGGGATCGTAGATCGAGAACACCCGTGGTAGTGCCAAAAGCAGCCGTGAACGAAAACGATAGCCGAATACTTGGGGAGCACGATGTCCGGCGTGCCGGGCAGATCGCGGGCGTGGAGACGATAGCGAAAGCGCTGTGCGAAAAGACGCCGCCGGATCTCGATTTCGAGCTTGGTATTCTTCGCTCGAACCGCCGACATCATCTTGCTTCGGGTCTGTCTGTCTACTGTATCCGTCATTTCTCTCGCTCTATCAGATTAACTTGGCATGACCATAGGCGCTTGTTTTCTGGGACACATCCTCGTAATTTGTGAAACAAAGTTTTCGAATCAGTAGGCCCACTCACCTTCATAAAGCCAGCCTTGAATACATCTTTCTTTGCCATCATGCCTCCTCCCCCGAGCGGGTGAGCGCCTGGTCGTACCACATGAGGAGCTTAGGGTCTTCCTGGAGAATTTTTTCTGGAATCTTCTGGGCAACGGCAATGATGGTGGCGTAGTCGCGATCTTGCCAGGCCTTCTTGAACCCGGCGCGGACAGCCTCAAGGCGGAACACCTTCAGGCGCTTCTGGCTCGAAGTCCGGTACTCCTCGAACTCGCGCATCAGTGCTCGTTCACGCAGCTTTTCCAGGTCGCCGGCCTTGTTTGGATCGGGGACGTACCAGCGGTCCTTAGCCTTGACCTTGAGTGCCGGATCGTCCTTTGCCAAGTTGCGTAACTCCTTGAAATTTGACGAAAGATAGCTGTGGATCTGGCTTGGCACCTCGCCCTTGTCGTCATAGGACAAAAAATTTTCTTTTAGTAACTCAGATAGTTCCAGGGGTTTTTCGTGTTTCTGCCAGCCACCGATCTCTTTCAAAAACTGCGGGTGGATATCCTGGAAAGTCTGCGGCTTCTTGGTAAATTGCTGCTTGAGCCACTGAATTGAGGATGCTTCGTCGGTGACGAAAAGTTGAAGCTGAAGGACTTCCTTGACCGTCATGCGCTTTTTGTCGTACTCGGCCGCTTGGTCGGGAAGGAAATACATACCGTCGCGTGGTGGAAAGCGTTGTTCCAGTCCGGCGTAGAACTCAGCGGCGGACAAAGGAACCGTTACGCCTCGCTGGACATGGAAGGCCACCATGCGGTCGAAGAGCAGGTAGTTCTGCCGCTCGGCAATAGCCTCTGCTTGACCATCCTTAGAAACGAAGACAGGGAGCTGCTTCAGGTGTGTGCGGACAAAATCCCAGACGCCTTCCTCGGTGCCGGATTCTACTTCAAATCTTTTTTCAAGGCCGCCGTTGGGCTTGTAGGCCGAGATAACGAGGTCCTGCTTGACCGCTTTAGCACTTACTATTTGTTGAAAGGAACTCTGCTTTTTATCAAGAAGGCGAACATCTGCGACCATAAATCCTGCTGAGAGTAAGGCGTCCTGGATTGAATTCCATACCGCATTACTGGAGTTGTGAAAAACCACCGTCATCCAGCGCCCCGGCTTAAGGACCCGACAGTATTCGCTGAAACAGCGTTGCATCAAATGCTGGTAATCCAATAAAGATTTTTTCCGAACACGATCAACAATAGCTTCCGGGGTGGCATTGGTCGTCACATGGTGCCAAGATTCAACTAAAAGGTTTAAATCCGCATAGTAGATGTTTTCTCCGAAGGGCGGATCGGTAAAAATGTAGTCTACGCTGGCTTCTGGCAAACCTAAGGAGGCTGTGCTGCTTGTGGTGGTCGCCAATCCTAATTGATTTGTTACATTAAAATTATCGAAAGCCTTCCAAAGTCTTTTTAGTTTTCCTTTTAAAACATACTCCGGTCTGCATTCTGTATGAGTTGATGCTATGTAATAAACACCCTTCATATATCGTCCAACTTGACTTGCCTTGCCATCGGATTTTCCAAATTGAATTGGTTCATATTTGTTCATCACCGACATAGACCAGATTCCTTGTTCTACAAAGAATAACAAAAAATGTCGCATGCGGGATTCTGAATAAGCATTAGCCTTATGCCACATCGCAGCTATTGCATGAGCAGCACGGGGCAGAAAAAAATGATGAATACGGGATACATTTGTGCTTCTTACCCTCCCAACACGAGCCATTTGCATATCTGGCAATTGAATTGTTGGAAGTTCTAATGGCAAAGGCAACTCATTAATTTTGTCTATAATATCAAAATCTCGACTATCAGGTATTTTAGTGAAAATTTCTTTTCCAATTTTATAATGAATTAAAACCGGAATTCTTTTTGGAAGCTTATTTAGTTCTCCGGTGCTTTTGTCAATTTCAGAGAGAAATATTAAGTCATAATCTTTTTTCTTTCCAAGAAATGAACAATGCGGGCATTCAATTATTTCTTTGAATCTTTTAGTAACGATGTCGAATGCGACCTTGAAAAAATCAACCTCACCGGCACATTCCGGACAAGAAAACATTTCACTCCAAACGGTATATTCGATAGGATGGATTGAACCATCGCTGTGGGTGGTCTCGTACATCCAGCCCAGTTCCGCCTCAACTTCATCAAGAATGCGCCGTCCCGCACGGGCGAACTCGTCCACGTCAAAGGGCAGGTTGTAGTTGGCGGCGATGAAGGTGGCAGCCGGGGAGAGATCGTTGAGGATAGCCCGGCGCGCACCCCAACGAGGTTTGCCTAGCCCGTCCTTGTTCCACTGAACTTCCAGTTTGGTGCGGTAAACCTGGGACGCCACCCCACACCACTGGGCGGCCACTCCGGTAAGTCCGGAACCGCAGAATCCGTCTAGCACGATGTCTCCCGGTTCTGTGTAATGCAGAATGGACGGCACTATAGCCAAATGGGGCACCTTGGTGTGATAGCTGTGGGCTCTGTAAAGGGCATCGGTCTTGCCCACGCTCACGTCCACGGCAAATGGTTCTTTGCTGTAAGGCACGTTCGGGTCATAGGGCTTGCCGTAATGTTTGATGAAATCCTCGATAAACGGGTTTGGACAAGCGGTGTAGTACGGCGGATCAGACAGTGCCAGGATGCCCTCGTCCTCGCCGATCGGAAACCCCTCGATCTTGCGAAACTCTGGGTCCTTGAGCTTCTCGCGTAGCTTCTCCAGGAAATACTCCCGGCGCTTCTCATCGTTGTCAAATGTCATCCCGAGACATTGCACCGGCCTATTCTTATCTTCTTTAAGCTTCTCCTCATAGGACTTCTCAAACATATCTATTTGATTATCCGCAAAGAGCTTTTCAGCAGGTCTTGAAGTCTGTTTAAGTTTTGCCATCCTTTTTCTCTTTCACCTGAACTATGCCGCTTCCATAACCAAAATAGCAAAAACCTTAGTCACTATTTTGGTCACCTTCGTCTCCCGCTTGGTGTCTCTCTTCAATCAACCTTCGTTCCCGCTCCAGCTCGCGCTCAAGCTCTTCCTCTGTGGGCAGAAGAGCATGTGCTTAGGGTCCACTCAAGAATAAATTCACATTTTGGTTCTAGGATTTATAGTATAATTCCACGCCGGAAAGACTTCATGAGGTTTAATTGAAAGTGAT
>SDBU01007250.1_pt1 | contig 12816 bp, 11 predicted proteins | sample 2277071 | NCBI WGS metagenome assembly SDBU01 (sample SAMN10397929, study PRJNA504765) | marine sediment metagenome | isolation source: marine sediment core GS08_GC12, 126 cmbsf | place: Arctic Ocean: Gakkel Ridge, Loki's castle | collected 2008 | reverse complement strand
ATTAATTCGGCTTCAGATAAGTTGCTGCATTATAGCACCGACACCGACAAAAGAGCCAAAGACCAGGATTCGATCTGCCGGGCTGGCGGTCGTCTGCGCTGCCGATAGCGCTGACTCGATGTTGGCGAAACTCTCCACCACTGTCTGTGAATCAAGCTGCCTTAGAATATCAACCAGATCACCCGCCTTTGCCCCACGCGGTGGTGGTAGATCGGTTACGTGCCAGATGTCCACTGTGTCTAACAGCGGATCCAGGCATTCTGCCAGCGCCTTGTCTGCCATCATGCCGACAACGGCGATCGTTTTACCGTCAATACCATCGCCTTCAAGCAATTCAGCCAGTGCACGCGTGGCGTCGGGGTTATGGGCAACATCCAGCAGAATCTGCGGTGACACCGAAACCTGCTGGTAACGGCCTGGCAGGGTGACCTGCTGTAAACCCTGGCTTATTGCTTGCACTGTCACCGGTAGCCGGTGCTCAAGGCAGCGCGCCGCCATTAAGGCAGTTGCCGCGTTATTCAATTGATGCTTTCCCTGTAAACGTGGTGGTGGCAACTCCTCGATTTCCCCGGCGGCACTGGTAAAACGGCACCGGCCGTCATCACAGTTAAAAGCGAAATCCAGGTCGCGCAAATAGAAATGGGCACCAAGATCGAGCGCAACCTTGCGCATACTCCGGGGCGGTTCGGCATCGCCACACACCGCTGGTCGGGTGGCACGGAAGATCCCGGCCTTTTCCAGACCAATCGATTCGCGGTCATCGCCCAGCCACTCGCGATGGTCGATACCCACGCTGGTAACCACAGCAACATCACTGTCAAATGCGTTCACCGCATCAAGTCGCCCACCCAAACCCACTTCAAGGATCGCCACGTCGATATTGTTACGCTGAAAGATATCGATGGCCGCCAGGGTACCGTACTCGAAATAGGTAAGCGCAACACCCTCACAAGCCGCATCCACACGCTCAAAACCTGCAACCAGTGTTTCATCCGCTACGCTGGCACCGTTAAGGCGAACACGCTCACGATAATGCACCAAATGGGGCGAGGTATAGGTAGCGACAGAATAACCATCGGCGAGATAAACCGATTCCAGCATGGCCACCACAGATCCTTTACCGTTGGTACCGCCAACGGTAATAACCGGGAAAGAGAGGGACTCCAGCCCCATGCGCCTCTGTACCGGACGCAGACGATCCAGACCCAGTTTGATGTTGGCGGGGTGTCGGCTCTCAATGAAGTCGAGCCAGCCGGATATTGTTTTCTGTTTCAGCTTTCTTCCGGCGTGGCCCCATGCGGTGCAGGGGTGGGGACCTCTGGCGCCTGCGATTTTGTTTTTGATTTACCACAACTGTCCGTAAACATGGACAACATGTTGCTGATGCTGTCCCGGATATTGCGTCGATCGATTATCATATCGATAGCGCCGTGCTCCAGCAGAAACTCGGAACGCTGGAATCCCTCCGGCAGAGTTTCGCGTACCGTCTGCTCAATCACACGGGGCCCGGCGAATCCGATCAGGGCCTTGGGTTCGGCAACGATAACATCGCCCAGCATGGCAAAACTGGCCGACACACCGCCCATGGTAGGATCGGTCAAAACAGAAATAAAAGGGATGCCACGCTCCCCAAGGCGCACCAGTACCGCACTGGTTTTGGCCATTTGCATTAATGACAACAACGCCTCCTGCATGCGAGCCCCGCCACTGGCGGAAAAACAAACGAATGGAATCTCTTCTTCGATACAGACATTGACCGCTCGCACGAAACGCTCACCGACCACCGAACCCATCGACCCGCCCATGAAGGAAAACTCAAACGCCCCCGCGACCAGCGGCTGGTTTTTTACCTGCCCCTTGATGACAACCAGTGCATCGTGCTCGCCGGTATTCTTTTGTGCGTCAGAGATACGGTCTTTGTACTTCTTGCTGTCCTTGAATTTCAGTCGATCAACCGGATAGAGCGCTTCACCGATTTCCTCGCGTGGCTCCGGGTCCAGAAACAGATCCAGGCGCCGGCGCGCACCGATACGCATGTGATGGTTGCACTTGGGGCAAACATTCATGTTATTTTCAATTTCGACGCAGTAGAGTACGGCAGAACAGGAAGGGCACTTCTTCCACAGGCCTTCGGGGATCGACTTTTTGGTGCCCTTGCTTTTGATCTTGGGCGGTAGCAGTTTGTCGAACCAGCTCATGCCGTCGTCGCCTCTTTATCCATTGCGGTACGCAGACTGGAAAGGAAGGCCGGTACGGTCTTAAGGATTTTGTCCGGCTGGTCAGCTAAATCGGCAATACGATTGACCAGGGCGCTGCCGACGACAACGGCATCTGCCACCTGCGCCACTGCGGCGGCGGTAGCCGCATCTTTGATACCGAATCCGACCGCCAGTGGCAGGCTTACCTGCTTGCGTATTTCGCCCAGTTTGCTTCTGACTTCGTTCATATCCAGATGGCTGGCGCCGGTGACCCCCTTCAGGGACACATAATAAACGAATCCGCCGGCCACTGCTGCGACACGGGAAATGCGCTCTTTGGTGCTGGTCGGCGCCAATAAAAATACCGGATCGAGCCCATGTGTTTTGAACGCGACAAGGTAATCTTCTGCTTCCTCGGGTGGCAGATCCACAGTAATCACACCGTCGGCACCGGCAGTAACAGCCTCACTGGCAAAGGTCCCATAGCCCATGATCTCAATGGGGTTGAGATATCCCATCAACACCACAGGTGTTTCCGTATCTTTCTGGCGAAAATCTTTCACCATAGCAAGCACGTCGCGCAGGCTGACATTGTGCGCCAAAGCACGCTCACAGGCGCGCTGGATTGCCGGGCCCTCTGCCATGGGATCGGAAAATGGAATCCCGAGTTCCAGCACGTCGGCACCGGACTTCACCAGGGCATGCATTAAATTGACCGTCACATCCGGTTGCGGATCACCCGCGGTCACAAACGGGATAAGGGCCTTACGACCACTTTTCCTTAAGGATTTAAATCGTCTACCAAGGCGTGACATCAGAACTGTATCCCTTCGCGTGCGGCTACGGTATGCACATCTTTGTCGCCACGACCGGACAGATTCACAACAATAACCTTGTCCTTGCCCATCTTCGGAGCCAATTTTTTTACATAGGCCAGGGCATGGCTCGATTCCAGCGCCGGCATGATGCCTTCGGTTCGGGTTAAATCATGAAATGCGACGAGTGCTTCATCATCGGTGATGGATACGTACTGCGCACGACCCTGATCCTTGAGCCACGCGTGCTCTGGACCGACACCGGGATAGTCGAGACCGGCGGACACGGAATGGGTTTCGATAATTTGCCCATCTGGCGTTTCCATCAAATAAGTTCGATTCCCATGCAGTACACCCGGTTGACCGGCACACAGGGGCGCAGCATGTCGCCCAGTGTCTATACCTTCACCACCGGCCTCGACACCGATAAGCTTAACCGCCTCGTCTTCAATAAATGGATAGAACAGACCCATTGCATTGGATCCGCCGCCAACACAGGCCACCAGTGCATCAGGCAACCTGTCCTCGACCTGCATAATCTGTTCGCGCGTCTCAATGCCGATCACGACCTGAAAATCGCGCACCATGGCCGGGTAAGGGTGGGGGCCAGCGACCGTACCAATAATATAGAAGGTGTCGTCGACGTTGGTGACCCAGTCGCGCATGGCTTCGTTCAGTGCGTCCTTGAGTGTCTTTGAGCCGGAGCTGACCGGTATCACTTCCGCACCGAGCAACTTCATACGGTAGACATTGATCGCCTGGCGCTCTATGTCGACAGTGCCCATATAAACAACGCACTCAAGGCCAAAACGCGCGGCCACGGTGGCCGTGGCCACACCATGCTGACCGGCACCCGTCTCGGCAATGATGCGCGTTTTGCCCATGCGCCTGGCTAACAGCGCCTGGCCTACGGTATTGTTGATCTTGTGGGCCCCGGTGTGATTCAGGTCCTCACGCTTGAGATAGATACGGGCACCGCCAATTTTATCGCTCCAGCGCTCGGCAAAATAAAGGGGCGACGGTCGACCAACGTAATGCCGCAGGTCGTGCTCAAACTCGCGCAGGAATTCCGGGTCGGCACGATAACGCTCATAGGCACGGCGTAATTCGGCCAGTGGCTCCATCAAGGTCTCGGCTACAAACGTGCCACCGTAGACACCAAAATGTCCGCGCTCGTCGGGTAGTGCGTATTTCATGTAAACTGATTAACCTCTTTCATAAACGCTGCTATTTTATCAGCGTCTTTAATTCCTTTACTACTCTCCACGCCACTACTGACATCCACCGCATAGGGTTGCACTTGTTGAATAGCGGCGGCGACGTTTTCGGGCGTCAATCCACCCGCCAGTATCAATAGTTTGCCCGGCTCCCGTGGCAGCAACGACCAATCGAAACTGTTGCCGCTGCCCCCTTCTACGTTTGCAGACCAGGCGTCTACCAGTAAACCAGCCGCAGCTGAATATCGTCTGGCTTGTTCGTGCAGGTCGACTCCATCGCGCATGGCGATGGCCTTGATATAAGGCCGATCAAAACCAGCGCAGTATTCAGGTGACTCATCACCATGAAATTGCAGCAAATCCAAGGGCATAACCGCCAAAGTTTGCTCAATAAACCCTGCCTCGGCATTCACAAACAGACCCACTCGGGCCACGAATGGAGGTAGGGACCGTGAGATTTCCAGCGCTGAATCAACGGTGATATGGCGTGGACTCGATGCATGGAAGACGAAACCAATTGCGTCCGCCCCATTGACGGCTGCCGCCATTGCATCCTCTGTTCGAGTTATCCCGCAAATTTTTGCCCGAATACGCATTAACTGACTCTTTCGGAAACGGCGCAGCTTACCAAAGCGGCGGGCCCGGGGAAAGTTGCTTTATATTATAGTGTTCCGGGTACTCAACCGAAGTCAGATAGAGCCCATCCGCGGGTGCGGTCATCCCCCCCAGGGTGCGGTCCCGTGCCGCCAATACTTCCTGCGCCCACACGGGCTCCCGTTCCCCGGCACCGATGGTCATCAACACCCCGGCAATATTGCGTACCATATGGTGCAAAAAAGCGTTGGCATAGATATGGATTAACACCGTTTCGCCTTTTCGCTGAATCGTCAGCGTACGCAATTCACGCACCGGGTCCTTGGCCTGGCAATGCACAGTACGAAACGATGAAAAATCGTGGGTACCGGTGAGCAACGTAGCGGCGGCTTGCATGCGCTCCACGTCCAGTGGCCGGTAGTCCCACGTCACCTTTCCATTGAGATAAGCTGGAGGTACAGGTCGATTGAGAATCACATACTGATAGTGGCGGCCGGTGGCACGGAAGCGGGCATGAAAATCATCATCGACGTCCTGCGCCCAAAGGACCACGACATCTTGCGGAAGATTGCTGTTGATACCACGTACCCAGGACCTCGGGTTGCGATTTGCCGACGTATCAAAATGAATCACCTGGCCGGTGGCATGTACACCGGTATCGGTACGGCCAGCAGTAATGACTCGAATACTCTCGTTCGCCACGACACCTATGGCTCGCTCAATGGCACCCTGCACGGTGCGCACATCATCCTGCAGTTGCCAGCCACAAAAACCGGATCCGTCGTATTCTACGATTGCCGCAACTCGCATGGTAATAATCTATTCCGGAACAAAATTGTTTTGTGTAACCCGACGACATCAGCTCACACCTCAAATCACTTACCACCGCATCAAAATAGCGCATTAGATCGGCCGTTTTGCGGCCTTTTCTCCTGCACTGATTGGCCGCGACACAATGTCGCCATTCGCGCATCAAATCGGAATGAAAGCAATAATAATGCTAACGACCTATCGCGTAGTAAACCACGTAGGCCCAGGAAAGAATGCCGTGAAGGATGGCCCATAGAATGGACTTGTTTGCACTCCAGGAGATGGCAATGGCAAGTGCTGTACCAAAACCGATTCCGGTTCGTACTGCGGGGCTCCAGACAGTGCCGACGAATCTCGCTGCCAATTTAACTCCATTTTTTGATAGCCTGAATAAAGCCTACTCGCTTACCTCCATCGCATCCACCTTTTGATACCCCATGGGTAGCTTCATGCCGCGCAACGCCCGCTCACCGATATAATGATTGAGATCTTCCACCGTAAGTTTGCGTTTCTTCTGCCCCGCATACACCGTCAACCCTTTGTTCTCCGGGAACACACACATGGAAACGACATACTCTTCGCGTGTTGCGGCTTTCTTGGCAGGAATATTAATAACCTTGATGCCCTTTCCGCGCGCCATTACTGGCAGCTCCCCCACCATAAACGTTAGCAAGCGACCGATATTAGTCACCGCCGCGATCCAATCTTCTTCATGCTCTATCACCCGTTGAGGTGGCAACACCCTGGCACCCGTCGGGACATTTAACACCACCTTGCCATTCCTGTTTTTGGTAACCATGTCGTTGATTGTGGCAACAAAGCCGTAACCGGCATCGCTGGCCATGAGATACATGTCCTCCGGTTGCCCCATAATGACGCCGGCAAAAGTGGCACCGGGCGGCGGATTAAAATTACTGGCGACGGGATCACCCTGACCGCGTGCCGACGGCAATTTATGCGCTAGCGTTGAGTAGGCGCGTCCGGTGGAGTCGAAAAAGATGGCCACTTGATTGCTCTTGCCACGGGCGTGATGCAACCAGGCATCGCCACTCTTGTAGACCAACGTGCGCGGATCAACCTCGTGCCCCTTGGCGGCACGAACAAATCCCTTTTGCGACAAAATTACCGTGGTTGGTTCTGTCGGTATCAGCGCGGCCTGATCAATGGCGCGGGCACCCTCTCGTTCTACTATGGGTGAGCGACGCTCATCTCCAAACTCGTGTACATCTTCCTTGAGTTCGTTCTTAACCAGTGTCTTCAGCCTCATCTTGGATTTCAATATCTTCGCCAGATGGTCGCGCTCAATGGTCAACTCTTCCTGCTCGCCGCGGATCTTCATTTCCTCCAGTTTGGCCAGATGGCGTAACTTGGTATCCAATATGGCTTCAACCTGAATATCTGATAGCTTGAAACGCTTCATCAAAACCGGTTTGGGTTTGTCTTCCTTGCGGATAATGCGTATTACTTCATCAAGGTTGAGATAAGCAACCATCAATCCTTTAAGGATGTGCAGACGTGACACCACCCGGTCATAGCGATATTGCAAACGACGACGCACCGTCTCCAGTCGGTACTCGATCCACTCGCGCAGCAGATCACGCAAGTTATAAACTTTTGGACGTCCCTTGAGACTGATCATGTTGATATTGACGCGGTAGTTGCGTTCCAGATCAGTGGTGGCAAACAGGTGTGACATCAATTGATCGAGATCGACACGGTTTGAACGCGGCACAATGATAAGTCGCACGGGATTTTCGTGGTCTGATTCATCACGCAGATCTTCGACCATTGGCAATTTCTTCGCCTGCATCTGCGCAGCGATCTGCTCCAGTAACTTGCTGGTTGATAACTGGTGCGGCAACGCGGTGATCACAATATCACCCTCTTCCCTGTTCCAGACAGCGCGCATTTTGATACTGCCATTACCTGTTTCGTAGATCTGACGAATTTCATCGCGCGGCGTAATGATTTCGGCCTCGGTAGCATAGTCCGGACCCTGAATATGCTTCATCAAATCTTTTACTGTTGAACTCGGCCGGTCCAGCAAGGCGATGCAGGCATTAACTACCTCGCGCGCATTATGCGGCGGGATATCCGTTGCCATGCCCACGGCGATGCCGGTTGTACCGTTGAGCAATACATTGGGCAATCGTGCTGGCAGGGTTTTAGGTTCTTCCAGGGTGCCGTCAAAATTGGGCACCCAGTCCACCGTGCCCTGCCCTAGTTCGGACAAAAGCGCCTGCGAGTAACGCGTCAATCGTGCCTCGGTATAGCGCATCGCGGCAAAGGACTTTGGGTCGTCCAGCGAACCCCAATTGCCCTGGCCATCGACCAGTGGATAACGATAACTGAAGGGTTGCGCCATCAGCACCATGGCCTCATAACAGGCGCTGTCTCCATGGGGATGAAACTTGCCCAGCACATCACCAATGGTGCGGGCAGATTTTTTGAATTTAGCGGCTGCGTTAAGACCCAGCTCGGACATGGCGTAGACAATACGTCGTTGCACCGGTTTGAGACCGTCACCGATGTGTGGCAGGGCTCGATCGAGAATGACGTACATGGAGTAATCGAGGTAGGCCTTTTCGGTAAATTTTGATACCGGCAGAGTTTCGACCAATGCCAGTTTCGGCCGCGCGCTTTTAGTATCGGCCTTCATTGGTGATTTTTTGGCTGCCGATTTCTTCCGTACTAGCCTTCTTACGCTCACCTTTTTATGTGCCGACTTTTTCTTACCCGCTTTCTTTTTAGTTTTAGCCATACTTACAGAACCTCGGCCTCACCGCCCTTCTTCTCCAACCAGGCCTTGCGATCACTGGCGCGTTTCTTGTTAAGCAACATATCCATTACACGGTTTGTCGCGTCACCCGGTTTAACTGTCAGTTGCACCAGTCGTCGCGATACCGGGTCCATGGTGGTTTCGCGCAATTGCATGGGATTCATTTCGCCCAAACCCTTAAACCGCTGCACGTTGACCTTGCCGCGCAGCTTTTCTCCTGTAATACGTTTTATGATCTGCGTCTTTTCCTTATCGTCGAGCGCATAGAACACATGTTTACCAATATCAATTCGATACAGCGGCGGCATGGCCACATATACATGACCGGCTTTCACCAACGAAGGAAAGTGGCGCACAAACAGGGCGCATAACAACGTGGCAATGTGCAACCCATCAGAATCAGCGTCCGCGAGGATGCATACCTTGCCATAACGCAAGCCATCAAGATGACTGGAACCCGGATCCACACCTAATGCCACGGCAATATCATGTACTTCCTTCGACCCCAACACTTCGGCCGGATCCACTTCCCAGGTATTCAATATCTTTCCACGTAAGGGCATCACCGCCTGGAACACACGGTTGCGCGCTTGCTTGGCGGAACCACCGGCAGAGTCACCCTCCACCAGGAACAACTCGGTCTCGTCCAAATCACTACTGCTACAGTCGGCCAGTTTTCCTGGTAATGCCGGGCCAGCACTAATTTTTTTACGTTCTACACGCTTGCTGGCCCGCAGACGCGCCTGCGCACTTTCAATGACGAGCTGGGCAATTTCTTCACCAATCTTGATGTGTTGGTTTAACCACAGACTAAACGTATCCTTGGCCGCGCTGGAGACGAATGCGGCTGCCTCCCTCGAAGACAGCCGGTCTTTGGTTTGCCCCGAGAACTGTGGGTCCTGCATTTTTATTGACAGCACGTAACTGCATTTACCCCAAACATCTTCGGCGGCAATTTTGATGCCCTTGGGAAGCAGTGAGCGCAACTCGCAAAAATCGCGCAATGCGTCGGTTAATCCGCTGCGAAATCCGTTGACGTGGGTACCGTCCTGGGGGGTTGGGATCAGGTTGACATAACTTTCTGTCAGCAGCTCGCCGCCCTCCGGCAACCAGGCCATCACCCAGTCGGCAACCTCGAAATCGGTGGCAACGGAACCCACAAAAGGCTCGTCAGGCAACAGCTCGTAACCGGCCAGTGCTTCCAGTAAATAGTCAGTCAGACCCGCGTCAAACTGCCATTCTTCGTCATCCTTTTTGTTGGCCTCATTGGTAAATGACAAATAGAGACCGGGACACAACACCGCTTTTGCGCGCAATACGTGTTTCAGTCGCGGCACACTGATTTTGACGGAATCAAAGAATTGCGGGTCTGGCCAGAAATGCACCAGGGTACCGGTTTCGCCCCTGGCGACCTTGCCGATAGACTTCAGTTCAGATGTTTTCTGGCCATCGGCGAATGCCATTTTGTAATGTTTTCCACCGCGCCATATCTCTACTTCCAGCTTTGAAGACAGCGCGTTGACCACGGAAACACCGACACCATGCAGCCCACCGGAGAAGGTATAATTCTTGTTGGAAAATTTGCCACCGGCATGCAAGCGCGTCAGGATCACCTCCACACCCGAAACCTTTTCTTCCTTGTGTTTGTCCACCGGCATACCGCGTCCGTCGTCGACGACGCTGACCGAGCCGTCTTTATGCAGCGTGACTTCCAGACTTGTGGCATGACCAACGATAGCCTCATCGACACCGTTATCGATGACTTCCTGTACAAGATGATTTGGGCGTTCGGTCTGGGTATACATGCCGGGGCGTTTGCGCACCGGTTCCAGTCCAGTCAGAACTTCAATGGCAGAGGAATCGTAGGATGACATTCAGGGATGAGTTTAAAAATTGTTATGGTTTGCCTAGGGATGAAGTATACCAAATAAAAAGCCCCGTTCGAGAAGTCGGGGCTTTTTATTTGGAAGAGCTGACCGGTCGTCAGTCGAGATCGGCCGCCAGTGAATCGCGAATATTATCTGGCAGGGGTTCATTGGTATGGCGATAGTTTTTATGATCAATGCCGACACTGACTGACGCGCCCTCTTTCACAGCCCTGGCCACATCGGCAGTCAATTCAAATCGCATAAAATGTACCGCAGAAGTTTTTTCTTCCGTCGCGCGCTCCAGATCTTCGTCCGCAATAGCATAGACACGATCAAAGTCGGCGACCTGCACCCAGGTGACGTCTTCGATGCCGACCATTTTTGCCAATGCCTGCTGGCGTTCATCAATATCAGCATATTCAATCATGAACGTTGCCTTCCAGTTACTCCCATCTGGAATCATCGGGTTATAGATATCGAGCTCTTCCTGTATACCTTCGGCTTCAAAGATACGCTCTGCACGCAGCATTTCCTGAACCTGATATTGCATTACCATGCGGTCTTCAAAATACAGCGTCGCATTCGGCCCCACATGGGCCTGGCGATTCTTTTTATGCTCCATCACCTGGGCACGAAATTCCATTCTCCGGGTAGCGTACTCTTCCAGACTCCAGAGATCATTGTGCGTTAGTTTATTCATAATTTTCTCATTGGTTTCTTGCATTGCTCACACTCTCGTTCAATTAAAGGCCGTAGGCCTGGCGTAGTAGGGTCAACGGGTGCTCCGGCCCATTGCCATCTTTCAATCCATTCTGGATTTGCTCGCCGGCCATCGGGCAGTCACTCGTATAGTGATCAGCGTCAGCACTCTCCACGCGCCCTACCACCGGTCGACAAATTTTCATGGAGACATCATGAAACTCTTTTTTGACTGCGTACGTACCATCGTGCCCCGAACAACGTTCGATGGTTTCGATTTCTGTATCCGGGATTAGCTGCAGCAGTTCCCGTGTTTTGGGGCCAATTTTTTGTACGCGTTGGTGACAGGCCACGTGCCATGCCACCTTGCCCAGCGGTTGTTTGAATTCTGTATTCAATTTGCCTGCTTTGTGTCGCAACATCAGATACTCAAATGGATCAAAAAAGGCATCGCGCACCTTGACCACGTCTGCATCATCCGGAAACATCAGCGGCAACTCCTGTTTAAACATTAAAACGCAACTGGGAACCGGCGCCACCAGGTCGTAACCCTCATCCACCAGTCTGGCCAGCACCGGGATATTGGCTTCTTTGGCAATCGCAACCGCATCAAGATCACCCAGTTCCAGCTTGGGCATGCCGCAACATTGTTCTTTCTCTGCCAGCACTACAGGAATGCCATTGTGTTCAAATACTTTGATCAAGTCTTCGCCAATCTCCGGCGTGTTACGGTTGCCGTAGCAGGAGGCAAACAAGGCGATTTTGCCGGTGGTGTTGGCAGTCGGTTCTGCATTGATATCCGAGGCATGGCCCTTCATGCGTTTGCGCAAGGTATTGCTGTGGTATTTCGGCAAAACCGCATTGGCATGGATACCGATAATTGCCTGCATCACTTTTCGTACCGGTTTCAATTGATTGGCGGTGTTGATGATTTGCGCTACCACCGGGATACCGGCCAAATTGCCAACGGTATCGGTCGCGCTGAGCATGCGGTCGCGACTGCTGGCGCCTTCTTTTTTGTAGCGCACGGCCTTGGCGCGCAACATCAGGTGCGGAAAATCCACGTTCCATTCATGCGGCGGCACGTACGGGCACTTGGTCAAATAACAGAGGTCACAGAGATAACATTGATCTACGACCTTAAAATAATCTTTCTTATCGACACCATCAACTTCCATGGTGTCGGACTCATCCACCAGATCAAACAGCACCGGAAAGGAGTTGCAAAGGCTGACGCAACGACGACAACCATGACAAATATCGAAAACGCGCTCGAGTTCCCGGGTTAGTGCATCTTCATCCCAGAACTCCGGGTTCTTCCAGCCCAGGGGATGTCGTGTAGGCGCCTCAAGGTTACCTTCACGTATGCCAGTTGGTGCTGCCATTGTGGTTTTCCTGTAGCGATTTCATTAATCAGGGTGGTAACCGCCATGCGAACCCGTGCCCCTCCAGCAGGAGGGGCCGGAACGGCAAACCATAGTCAATCTAGTCGAGGCTATCCAGTGCCTTCTGGAAACGATTGGCGTGGGAACGCTCTGCCTTTGCCAAGGTCTCAAACCAATCGGCTATTTCGTCGAAACCTTCGTCACGGGCCATCTTGGCCATACCCGGGTACATATCAGTGTACTCATGGGTTTCACCGGCAATCGCTGCCTTGAGGTTATCCGAGGTACCACCGATGGGTAAACCGGTAGCCGGGTCACCCGTGGCTTCCAGGTATTCCAGGTGCCCATGGGCATGGCCGGTTTCGCCTTCTGCGGTTGAACGAAAAACCGCTGAAACGTCATTGTAACCTTCGACATCGGCCTTGGCCGCAAAGTACAAATAGCGACGATT
>SDBU01007249.1_pt1 | contig 12816 bp, 11 predicted proteins | sample 2277071 | NCBI WGS metagenome assembly SDBU01 (sample SAMN10397929, study PRJNA504765) | marine sediment metagenome | isolation source: marine sediment core GS08_GC12, 126 cmbsf | place: Arctic Ocean: Gakkel Ridge, Loki's castle | collected 2008 | reverse complement strand
CGGGGCATAGGGCGGGCTATTGCCGAGGCGCTGGCCGCTGTGGGCGCAGAGGTTCTCGTGCACTACCACAGCAGCCGGGAAGCGGCTGAAGCCCTGGTGCAGGACATCACCCAACAGGGGGGCAGGGCCTTTGCAGCCGGAGCCGATATCAAAACTTTCCTGGAACTACGACCGGATACGGCCAAAAGACGTCTTTCACGCAGCCACCAGATCTATTTAATTGTAGAAAACTTCCAGTGGCCGGTCATAGCAGCCATACATGGTTACGCCCTGGGCGATGAACACTCCCCCCATCACGAGACTGGCTACCGCCATAATCATGATTATTCTCGTGAGAGGCATGTACCGTTTAATCAGTCCCATAATTCCCCCCTTCAAAATATTATTACTCTTATTGAGCTTGTCTCATAAACTCGTTCTCCGAAGCTGGCCCCAACACCGCTCCAGCTTCAGCCGAGGGGTTTATGGGACAGGCTCTATTATTATAATAGTAATATATATTTTCAATATATTATATTTAGACAAAAGCATCAAATTTAAAGCAGAATTTATACTCACTATCGGGCCGACGGGGTGTATGGGTGCCCCTCATATTTCTGTTTGATTCTCAAGTACAAGATGTAATTTCTTCAGCTTCGCAACGAAAAAGGTCCGCACATTTTCACGTGTGGACCTTAGCTTCAGAATGCCGACTGTCGGGTCTTTATAGGCGCCCCTTTTCACCTCAGCGCCAAGCGGCTACCACTGCACGAACATAGGCATAACCACGTGCACGTAATTGTCTTTCCCGACGGGGCGAAGGACCCCCGGGCTTGAGGAAGTTGTGGCTTCGAAGGCCACTTCATCCTCGCCAAGTACGCCCAGCACATCCACCAGATACTTGCCGTTAAAGGCGATCTTGGTCTCCTCCCCTTCCACAGTGGCGTCTACTTCGCCCACATTGTCCCCGACCTCCTCGGCCCTTGCCGAGATAGCGATCTTGCCTTTCCCGTCCTTGGGCATAACCTGCAGCCTCACGATGCCGCTACCGTCCCGGGCAAAGATGGAGGCGCTTCTCGTCGCCCTCAAGAAATCAGCGAGGTTGACCACAGCCTTGGTAGTATAACTCTGGGGGATGAGCTGATCGTAGTTGGGGAAGGTGCCCTGAATTAGCTGCGACACCATCTCTACGTTCCTCAGCCGGAAAATCACCTGGCTCTTCTTGGGGTTGATGGTGAGTTCCACGGGCTCTTCCTGATCGGTGATGAGCCGGTTCAGCTCTGCAAGGGAGCGTGCCGGGATAATGACAGTTACCCTTTCCTCGACGACGTTATCCAAAGTCAATTTGCGCACAGCCAATCTGAAGCCGTCAGCAGCAGCCAGGGTAAGCGTATCGCCGTCGAAATCGGCTTGGACTCCGGTGAGAACAGGTCGTGACTCCTCTGACGCTGCGGCGAATGCCACCTGGTTGATCGCCGTCCTGAGTTCCTCTGATTTCACCTTGATGGTTACTCCCTCGTCTATCTTAGGAATGGGTGGGAAATCTGCAGCATCCAGACCGCTAATGTGTGCCTCATAGCGGGCACACGTCAACTCAACGCTCTGGCCACGGGGAGCGACTGTCATATCGATCCGGCCGCTGGGTAAGGAATTGACGAAATCAGTGACAAGCCTTGCCGGAATCGTAATCGTGCCTTCCTCCTCAATGGTAGCCCCGATCCAGCAGGTTATGGCGACCTCAAGATTGGTTGCAGCCAGCTTGAGTTGAGAGCCCTCAGCTGCTATCAGGACGTTGTTAGTGATGGGCAGTACGGCTCTGGTGGCTACCGCTCTTCCTACCACCGCCAATCCTCTATTCAAATCTTCCTGGGAACATGAAACCTTCATCATTCACCCCTCCGAACAGTGGGAGTAGTATACCCACCAGTATCTTTTGAGTCAAGTGACGTACGGGAGCGAGGTTTTGCTATCATCACCCTTCAGCGTTGTTGCGGAGTCAGCTTCAATCGTATCCGTCCATCTTCGATGCAGCTCCATCACCAGGAAGTCATTCCCCCTCTTAGTAGCTCGCCCGCAGGCGACAAAGCCACACTTCTGGAAGCACCGCTGCGCTCTGACATTCCATTCCAAGGTATTCAGGAAAATCCTGTCAACACCGGTATCATTGAAGACATGGCGAACCAGGGCGGTCACGGCGTCAGACCCGTAGCCCTTACCCCAGTACCCACGGTCACCGATAATTATACCCAGCTCCGTCTGCTTTCTGTCGTCATCTATATCATAATACATACAGTTCCCAATATGCTTGCCATCATCAAGGCTGTCGATAGCAAACCGCCGTCGCTGCCTGCTCGCATGCTGCAACTCGTCAGCGTAGTAACCCACGTATTCCCGGTAGGACATGATTAAGGGCGGTACTGCGTCCAAACGGGCTAAGTCAGTATCGCACCTCCAGGCATAGTCGTTCTCAGCATCGCTAATTCGCTTCTCGCGCAATACGACCTTCTGTCCAGCTAGCACCATGCGCCCCTCCGCCTATAATTCTATAAGTTGAACGATTATCAGTCAACTAATGAATTCTTCCCGTCCTCAATGGGAATGATCCATTTTTGTAAACAATCCCGAAGGGACTGTTAGACAGCGACTAGCTGCGATGATATACTACCAAGCACTAAGTTTGGAGTAAGACTTGAGCCAGAGTAATCACTTTGTTTTGGCACTCGATATCGGTGGCACGCATTTTCGCCTCGCCCTGGCCGATCAGAAGGGGCAACTGCTGAGGCAATGCAAAGGCCACAGTTCCCCCGAAAACGGACCGGAACAGGCGATCGAGAGGATCAAGGATGCCGCAACAGAGATGCTCTCCGGATTAGAACCCGGTTCGGTTAGGGGTATGGGGATAGCTGTTGCGGGACTTATTACGCCCGCGACAGGGGTACTGCTCACCTCACCAAACCTGCTCAGTTGGTATAACACTCCCCTTAAGGAGATATTTGAAAAGGAGCTTCAGCTTCCCGTTTGGGTAGGCAACGACGCCAATCTCGCTGCCCTGGGAGAGCACAGATTCGGCGCAGGCATAGGCTGCGACGATCTCATCTATATCACGGTCAGCACAGGCATCGGAGGCGGGGTGATCACCGGGGGCAAGCTACTAACAGGGTCTTCCGGCTTCGCCGCGGAATTGGGCCATATGACCATAGACCTCAATGGCCCGAGATGCAACTGCGGTAACGTGGGCTGCCTGGAGGCTATGGCCTCCGGTACCGCTATCGCTCGCCTCACTCTGGAGAAGCTCTCCTGCGGAGAGGCAAGCGTGATCACTGACCTCGTAGCTGGAGACCTGACCAAGGTGACTGCCAGGGTGGTGGGAGAAGCAGCGAGTTCCGGCGACGCAGTGGCCAGGGCTATCATGCATACAGCGGCGACTAATCTGGGCGTGGGGATAGTCAACCTGGTTCACATATTTAATCCCGAGCTTATCATTATAGGTGGCGGGGTTTCACAATCCGGCGAACTCCTCTTCGACCCCGTGCGTCAGGTTGTCGCCGAGAGGACTATATCGGATTACACGGTACGCATAGTCCCGGCTACGCTGGGCGATGATTGCGGGCTGCTCGGGGCTGCTGCGCTGGTCGCTGGGGAGTACTTCTAGCTAGAGATTGAGGGGGTCTTCCCAGAACCCTATATCCTCCAACGCTTCCTGTGCCGCTTCGCGGATTATATCCTCGGAGCTTTCCAGGCACTCCTGCAGCCCCTCTTTTGCTTCGCCGCCTCCGATTTGCCCCAGCGCCCCAATGGCAGAGAGCTGGACCTCCTGGTCATTATCGCGGGTGAGTTCCAATAGATGGGGTATAGCCTCCTCCGCCTCCAGCTCGGCGCAAGCCCTGACCGCCTCGAATCTCAACTGAGGCTTGGGGCTGCGAAGTTCCTTAAGAAGTATCGGCAGCCACCCGGGATTGCAATTGCGTCCCATAGCATATAGAGCGCTGCCCTGCAATTCAAGAGATTCGCTTCGGTAGGCTTGGCGAATCATATCCTCTATGTGCGGCTTACTCAGGGGGCTGATCGCTTCCAGCACCCTGCAGCGCACATAAAGCTGCTCATCCCCCTTCTCGAAGGCGCTGAGCAAAGCCTCTTCAACCCTATGAGCATCGCTCTCCGGCAACTCTCCCAATTCGGCAAGCAGGGCAAACTTGCCCAGAGCATCAGCGGCAGCAGCCCGAACCGCATGTTCCTCATCCTCAATAAGCAAACGGAGCAACGGGTCAATCAGGGAACGTTCTTCAGAGCCCCATAGCCCCTCAGCGGCCTGAGCCCTTACCTCGCCGTCGGCATCCGAAAGGCAGGCGCGAAATATAACGTCAAAGTCCAGATCGAGGTTGTCTTCGATAAGTTCAGCCAACCGTCTTACTATCTGCCTCCGCCGCTCAACATCGATGTCAGGCCACCCTCTTATGAAAACCTCCGCCTCTTCCGGGAAGAGGTCGGAGAGGCTGGCAAGCTTTGAGGTGAGCAAGGGCTTGCTGAGGTCCTTCAGCTCCGCAAGATAGCGCTCCATAGGTGAAGACATTGCCCTCCCGTTCTCACTCATCGGTGCGTCCCTCTAAAAACTATGGGTAGGTTGGAGCAGATGCTCCAGGCTACACTGCTGCCATTGCAAGCCCTTCGCCTCATATCACTGCAAGCACCATCAGCCGTCCGTGGTAAACGGGTAGGTTGGCCGACGTCGGCCAACCTACCCATGTAAAACTGCCAACCCGTATTTTCGGGACAATGACGTGCATGTTATGTCCTTTTTCGTGACGGCAGTTCACTCCTTAGTTGATACCGCCAATCGAGGGCAGTATATATGCGGGATGCGCAGCCGCCCCCCAACCCACTTCCCCTCACGACCGATCGCGTTGACCTCTTTCAAAACCTCGTAGATATTACCTGAGACCATGGTGTCCTTCACCCGACCCACGATTTCGCCATTCTTCACCGCATAGCCAAGCAGAACGTTACCGCTGAAGTCCCCACCGAGGACATTGCCCTGAGAAGCGCCCATAAGCTGCTCAATCACCAGCCCTTCCTTAATATCAGCGAGCATCTCCTCAAAGCTGGTGTCACCATTCAAAATGACGACAGTGCTTGGCGACGGGCTGGGCAGAGTGGCCAGCCCCCTTGAGGCGCTGCCAGTGCTCCGGGTAGCAGCCAGGGCGGCGGTCTGAAGGTCATAGAGGAAGCCGGATACTACCCCGTTTTCGACAATCGGCGTGCGCTGGCTGGGCACTCCCTCGCCATCGCACAACCTGCTCCCGGGACGATAGTCTATGGTGGCATCATCCCAGATGGAGAGCCTGGGATCGAAAACCTGCTCACCCACTCTGTTACCCAGCGGCGAAGCACCCTGGAGAACGGTCTTTCCGTTGAAAGCCATCGCCAGGGGTGGCATAAGAGCGATGGCAGCCCCATAGGGAGTGAAAATCACTGGCAACTGCCCCACCGGCGCTGGAGCGGTTTCCTTAGCTCTCTCAAGCTGCTCGATAGTGGTTGCAGCCACAGCGCCTGCGTCAGCGAACGGATGACACGAGCTGTCGCTGTCACCAACGAAGAGCATATCCGTACCCCTGATGAGAACGCCCTCGATGCCGAAGCCGAAGAGGCTCTTCCTGTAGGCTGCCTTACCCCCTCGGGAGTTCAGAATCTCCACTGAGATTATTCCCATCGAAACCGAGGCCTCACAGACAAGCTCCGGGGTATGCTCCCGCACCTTGTCGATCAGGGATTGCCCCAGTTCAACCATCTCCTCCTCGGTAACTACCTCTATTTCAGGATCATAGACCTCGACTGTTGGATAATTCTCAAGCGAAGGGAACTGGAACCTGGCCTCAGCGCCAAACGGAGCCAACTCCAACGCCATCGCTACCAGTTCCTTCGCGCCATTCGCCCTGTTGCTGGCGGAGAAGCCGATCCTGCCTTCCTTAATAATACGCAGTGCCTTTCCCGAGGTCTCGCGGCTCTGCACTTGCTTCAACCGGTTGGCCTCAAAGACAGCATCGGTCTCGACATGGGATATCGAGAATACCTCGGCCTCCTCAGCCACCTTTCGCGCCTGTTCCAGAAGCTCATCCATGATTAACCCTCTCCCAGCCCTATTACTTCGAAAGTAGACTTTCTTCCGTTCGCCCTGATGCCGCTCGCGACCACGCCTTGGGATCAACCCGCAAATGATCTATCGACGGGTCTCGGGCCGTGCAACGCGTGTTGTATATCATAAAAGGACGAAACAGCGGCCAACTAACCGGTGAGGCAATAGCTTCTTCGGGGCACTTCAACTCGCAGGTAAGACACAGCAGGCAATCGCGGCCCCAGACCGGGCGCCGGCCCCTACCCTCGGTGATGTTCCCGGCGGGACACAGTTCCATGCAGACGCCGCAGGAAGTACACCTGTTTTTGTCCACCCTGAACAGCCTGCTGTATACCTGCCGGGCGAACCACCGTCCGGTCAGGAATCGCTCCAGGCGATAGATCATCGATGGTGGGTTGTCATCCTCCGGCCTGACATAGGATTTACCGCCAACGCAAGCGGCAACCCCGCGTCCAAATGCTTCAGACTGAGCCAGATCCCCCTCCACGGGGTGGCCCGGCGAGAAGAGATAACCCTCTTTCAGGTAACCCACGAAGAGGTCGGGGCCACGAGCGTGGAAATAACCCACCTCACGCGCCCCTTTGCGAGCCAGAGCGTGCCGTATTTTATTGCCGGCGTCAAACCGGTAGGTGCCATACATTACGAAGGCAAAGGCCGGCAGCCCGCCGAGGTCAGGCAATCTATTCAGGTAGTCCTCCACATTGAACGGAGGACGGTAGTAGTATACCGGCGTTCCGATGCCGAGCAGGTCGTAATCGCCGACATTCGGCGGCTGCTGCCCATTCATGTTGCACAGATCGACCTGGTATCCCTCACTGCGCAGGCCAGTGGCGATACGCTCAGCCACCTGGGCTGTCGTCCCGCTCTGAGAAAAGTAGACAATCAGACACTTTGACATTGAACTATGCCTCCTTTCTCGACTTCGACTAGCCGCGCAAACCGCAGCCGCTGCACTATCCCCCTCCCAGGAGGCATTTGCTTATCCTGATATGAGGGCTGCCGTTGGAAACTGGCAGCGGCATCTGGCCTCCCTTCCCGCAGCCACCACCCTGGTTCATATCGAGGTCGTTGCCGATGGCATCGATGTTCTCCAGCGTAGTGAACACATTGCCGCTGAGCACCACCGGCCGCAGTAGCTCCTCTACCCTGCCGTTGCGGATCATGTAAGCTTCCCCTGCGGAGAAGGTGAACATCTCCATGCTGGTCATTCCGCCATACCAGCTTTTGGCGTAGACGCCCTCCTTGATCTCGGATATAAGCTCCTCGAAAGAGGCCTCCCTGGGCTCGATATAGGTATTGGTCATACGGACTATGGGCTGAAAGGTGTAGTCAAGCGCCCTGGCGTTGCCGGTGGGGGCCTCCCTCATCTTGGCCGCTGTTTCCCTGGAATGCAGCCGTCCCGTGAGGATGCCTTCACGTATAAGGTAAGTCTTCGTCCCCGGCACGCCCTCGTCGTCGTATCTATAGCTGCCGCGCAGGCCGGGGACGGCAGCACCGTCGATGATGTTGAGATGGTTGCCACCGAACCTTCGCCCCAAAACCATTATCTCGCGCATGCGCTCATTTTCATAGACAAAGTCCGATTCGGAGAGATGTCCGAATGCCTCATGGGCAAAGACCCCGGCCAGAATCGGGTCACAGATAACCGTATACTCGCCTCCCTTGAGCTGAGGCGCCGAGAGGAGTTCGCCCGCCCGCTTCGCCATCTCCCCGACATCGGAGTGGAGATTCTCCATAAAGCCGTAATCCCCATTGCTCCCCAGGCTCAGCGACGACTGCTGGACGTCGTTGCCATCCCGTGCCACGGCGTTGAACCTCGCCATGACGTCTACTTTGGTCTGCTCTATGTAGCTCCCCTCAGTGCTGGCAAAGGTCACCTTCTTATGCCTGTCAGCGTAGCCAATGATGGAGGTCTGAACTTTGGGAATGCTCCAGATAACGTCGTTGTATTCGTCGAGAATGCCCTTTTTCTGCGCCAGGGGTACGACGGAGGGATCCTTTTTCACCTCAGGCGGGACAATAGCCACCACCGGCTCGACGGGAGCGAGCTTGCTCTCCTCCTTGCCCACCAGCCTCGCTTGCCGCACCGCCTTTTCGACCTTTACCTTCAGGTCGCTCACGTCATTGAATGAAATAAAACCCCAGCCCCCCTTCACCAGAGCACGAACATTCCCCCCGAGGCTGGTAGTCTTGCCAATGTCCTCAAGCTCCCGTCCGCGGTACTGTAGACGGGTAGCCTCGCCTTCTTCGATGCGGATCTCGATGTAGTCAGCGTTGTGCCCTTTTAATGCTTCGGTAATACGGTCACGCATGAGGCCACCTTATATCCATTGAGACGTGCCAGTCAAGGCACTGGATAGTGGACTCAATTATAAGTCGGATAATAGGAAAAATCTAGCGGGCATCGTGGAGACTATCACTTCGTGTTGATAACAATGTAGGGGCGTTCAATTGAACGCCCCTACTACTACCAAAATTCATGGACTAAGTAACAAGTGAAGCACTGCGGGGTTGCAGTTGTCATACCCAGTCGAGGATTACCTCGGCCTGACAGTTTATCCCGTTAGCTTCGCTGCCGTCTGCGCCGTATCCGAAAGAGGTAGTCTACGGCCAGTATCAAAACGAGGAGAACAGCGCCGGCTGCGATTGTGAAGGATGTGTCCAACATTAGCTCGTGCATTTGGCTCTCTCCATTCAGGGCTTGCGGCCAATCTCATCCTCGCTCAAGCCCTCGAGTACATAATGTGACCATAATGGGGGAGTTGCAATCCCACCTATGTACCGCATTAAGTGGTACTTTAGTCCCTCTTTCGCTGAGCCAAGCCAGACCGATAGCGTAGCCCCTTCCCCTCCCCCTTATCCCATCCCCCCAACGCGGGGAACCACAGGCGATAAGCAACTTGACGTCAGGCTCACCCTCTGCTAACCTCAAAATTGGCTACTTACTTAAACCGCATCAGCGCAGGGAGACAACATGAGCCTCGAGTATGCCCATCTAAAGCTGGGCGAAGAAGTAACTGCTCTGGCCGGATTCTATGCCATCGTCAAAGAGCTAAGGCTGGAGCACGACGGGAGAGAAATACTTAGCCTGATTGGTATGTGTTCGGTGGAATCCTCCTGCTGCGGCAACCGCGCTTTCTACTATGCCATCGTGCCCGGATACCTGCTATCGTGGAAGGGCAAGGAGAACGAGGCAGGCCTGCCCATTTCAGAAGTGGAGCCCATTACCGATGAAGCCACGAAGCGGGAGATCGCAGCGACGCTCGAGGCAACCGAGGCCGTATTCAAGCCCAACATCGAATTCTGGTAAGCCGCAGCCTCCCTGCACATCACGCCATTCCCCCGAAACAATTCCCTCAGAACAGGTACAAACAATCGGCCTTCGCATCCTCCATCAGCCTCCCGGTCATTGGAGAAAAAGATAAGAAATGTAAGGAAAATATAAGAAAAGTGCTTGACAAAAGCCCGACTGGATGTTATCATGCAGGAGAGTCTCGAATGAATTATGAGGCTCCTAGTAAGCTCCAAGGTGTTCGGGTGGTGGAATGGCTTGGGGCTTTCTGTTTTACCACGGAACCCAAGAGACTTGTCCACAGCGGAGCTCTTATCCATGGTCCCCACTCTAATAACATGCCCTAAATGCCTGTTAAGTAAAGTTAACTAAAGGTAACTTATGTTAAGTTATTCCGGGCAAAAAAAGGGGGACGCTACAGACACAGCCAGCTTCAAGGTTCAAACACCACTCTCACCCTCCAGATAGAACCTACACTTATAGGCAAGTTGCTCGTCAAGTCTCTTCACGAACGCTTCAGGATCTTTCGAATATGAATCACCAAAGCGCAATTCCAGTTGACCGTGACCATGATAGAGTATGCAAATGGATTTGTGCACGCACCTATCACAACTCTTGACCACTGTTCCCTGCGCCTTGATTTTTTGCCTCGTAGTCATATCTATCACTCAGTCCTAGTCGTATCTGCAGCCTCCAGCTCATGGCTTTTGGCTAGTAACATTGTCCCTCGAACCTGGCAGGATGACAATCCCATTTACGTACTGGAATCCGGCATACTTTCGTTGACGTACTTTCGTACCAAAAAAAGGTGGGCCTTAACAGTACGAATCCTCTGGCTAGGGGATAGTAGGCCCGCAGTCGGATTGCCGGTTGGGATCGCACCGTTGGGTTGCCACGTATCCGCAGCTCCAGCCCACGGAGTACAATGCGGAGATTTAACCACTAAGCCACTGTAGGTGCGGGGTTACGGCGGAAGTAAGAAAGGGGAAGACCGTGGAACACAACACTAGTGCTTCTTTTTCCCAGTACCTGGAAAACCTCCTCCAGGCAATGAATCGGTCATGAAAACCACTGCCAACACAACAAAGATCACTACAGCGATGATGATTTCACCAGTAACGTCGCTCATTTCTCACCCCTTATCCCGAGGTATCAACCCATGCCTCCCCACAACCCCCCCAGCCATCATTCAATCGAGTGCCTGCCCACACTCTCCGTAAACTCAGTCCACTCTCTGCCTATTCGGGCCACCCACTCTTTGCGATAATTCACTATGTCATCCCATGGAAAATCCGCATAGTGACCGTGGTCTTTCACATGCTCGATGTGCGGCTTCCCATCTCGATTATATGGCGAGTCTTTGGCATCGTTTACCCCGTCGAATTCTACCGGGACGAACCCATTCCGCCGGCAAGTCTCCAAGTCATAGGCCGGGCTGGCATGAATCCACCTGCCATCGATATGTAACTCGGCATACCCGTGCTGGATAAGCAGGTTGTCTCCTCCTATCATCTTGCGGAATTTCTCTGACAACAGCTGGTCTCGCACATCAACAAATCCTAAGCGGGCGGGGATTCCTGCGGCTCGGCTCAGTGCGACGAGAATGACTGCCTTCTGCTGACAATACCCATTGCCTCTTTCCAGGGTTGTACTCGCCTTGTAGTCTTCAAGAAGCAGACCTGGCGCATACGGGTTGTGTTTGATCTCATCCCTTACAAAATAGTAAAGGGCTACTGCCTTCTCCCTGCCCGTTTCCAGCCCCTCAGTCAGAGCCTGTGCCTTTTCCTCAATAGACCTCGTGTCGCAATCTATAGTCTCCGTGCATTTCAAATACTTATCCATCACGGTCGTAAGAGCACCTCATAGAAAGTAACCCTGGCACAGGCTCCCCATAGCTGGAGTCCTCTGCCTCTACAGACATGCGCCAAGCTCGAAGATATTCCCGGCAGAAATTAGTAACTGGTGCCTCCAAGGGAATTCGAATCCCTGTAGCAGCTTCAAAATACTTAACAAATTGCCTGTCTCCACGATAGCAGAGTTAAGCAATTTGAGCAAGGCTTATATCTCTCAGGTCAAAAGTGGCAAAAGGCCGCCATCAGAGAAATTAATCAGGGCAAAGGAACCTCTAAGGGGATCTACGAGTTCTACCGCAAAACAGTGTAGACCCATCCGAAAACGGTTGGCATTGAGGGCAGTTTGAAGCGCTACAAGGCGCCGTTATCAGAAGTATTGTAGTTGAAATCCAAGGGGTATCTGCTGCTGAGAGGAAGAGATGTGTGAGAATTCACAGTTCAGACAGCCGAAGATGTAACACCTAAAGCACTTTTCCTGGCCAGCCCGAAGCTTATAAAGAAACCTCCAAGAAGGCCACTCGCCACGGCGAATTGAAGGAAACGGATTTGAGAGCCACTAAATAGGAAGCTACTAGTATAGCTGTCAAATCCAATATGGCCCCCACCGGATGGCAAATAGTACATGCCTAGAGCTGCAAGGCCTGAAGCAAGTATCCCTGTTCCAATACACACTACACCTATGAAGGCTCCAATGATTACCAGCCACAAACGTCTATCCTGATTCCGAGACATGCTATACCCTACCAGCAAACTTCCACTTACTGTGGCAACCAGGACAAGCAGACAAATAAAAGGTGCTACATTCCAAAACCAGCTATGATTGTCTATAAATTGAAAGGAAGCAGCAATAAGTATGCCGATGAAAGCAACTGAGATTCCCGTGGCGAACCACTTTTTATAACTCATTATCGGCTTGTTCCCAGGATTACTAAATTTTGGGGGAATTTACTATTAAGGATAGCAACTATCTAATTATTGCGGTCCGGTATACCGTAACACAGTTCCGGTTGAGCCTTCAAGTTACCATACTTACTTTTTCCTCCCTGTTTTGGAAGCCCCGCGAAAAAAATGCCTATTCAGGCGGGAATCCTTGAAGATGGTGCAGAGGTATAGGAGGTCAGTCACTTGTGAAGGCAGCATAAAGCAGTACAAGGCACCGTTGTCTTAGCTTCATACCAGGATTCCGAGGCCATCGTACTTATTAAACTCCCGCATACACTTATAGGAAGAAGTGAATTGCAAGCAGTAGAAAGATGAGCAGCCCTATTACCATGCTATCTTAACCTCCACCTTCTATAGCGCATATTGAGCGTAGCCACAGAAGGGGAGTCTGACAATCACCTAATATTACTTTTCATCCCTTACTTTAGTCCCCTTAGTTGGTGCATACGGCTCGTAGCTTCCGCATATGCGTTCAGACGCTATGATTGACAGGAGCTTTTCGAGAGGATGGCCGAAATCTCCCTTATCTTTGTTGCAGCTAAATGCAAATTCAACTTCGTCGAACAAAGAATCCTTCTCCATCAACAGGTGCCTTAATGACGCCGGCATAGTCTTTGGAG